>Ga0194054_10001042_pt1 | contig 13571 bp, 13 predicted proteins | sample SepL2210m_MetaG_FD_163628 | JGI IMG/M metagenome (GOLD analysis project Ga0194054, IMG submission 163628) | Anoxic zone freshwater microbial communities from boreal shield lake in IISD Experimental Lakes Area, Ontario, Canada - Sep2016-L227-10m | ecosystem: Environmental > Aquatic > Freshwater... | reverse complement strand
CGTGATGGATGATCTGGCGAATCGTCTGGGGCGATAAATGCAGGCCAAACAACGCACTGCCCTGTGTGGCGGCAAAGCGTTTGCCGCAGGTGCGGCAATATAACAGATCACGACTCTTGTCCTTGCCGTACTTGCCACGCACGGCAATGTTGCCTTGATCGCGTATGCCGAAATCCTTGCAGTGTTCGTTTGGGCAAAAACATTTCCCAATCTCGCTCATTGCTAACCTCCTGGAGGAAAGTGAATTCAACCAGGAGCAAGTTTAACAAAGGATGTGGCTAATGTCAATTAAATAGGGACAGCACCGCTGACTCTGCCTTCCTCGTTATGAGTTGGTATGATCACCAAGATCTTGCCATTATGTTGATTCATAACGAACAGCCATGAACTCATTCAATTTTTCTCGTGGCTTCAATCATATGGGGACGGCACCGAAACATGGGGTAACAATACTAATTAATTTCATTGCCTACCTTCTGTTGATCAACTTCTGGGATACAACCATAACAGAACATATTGCCACCAAGACTTGGGAAAGATTTCTCCTCCCTGTGGTCGTCGAAATGACATGATGGAATATCAAGAATATACAGGCACGGAGTGTGCGGCCACGAATTGGCGTCATTTCTCATCCGCTAACCTATATACCGTTCGGAGCAGTTCAGAATCAATCCTGAACCCCTGTTCCACTAGCCTTGTGATCAATGGTTTAACCTTGGATAGAACACCCTGTTTCTTCGCAAGTAAAATAACGCCCAGTGTTCCTAGAAACTGAATTCCGAGTGACGAAGCGCAATTCCTAGCTGCTCCGTCATCAAGAACAGCCTCGTACGCAGGATGAGCATATGCCCAGGAAATGACCTCAGTCTCGCCTTTACCCAAATCCCAAGCCTGAATCAGTGGAGGTATTTTGTCAAGGCCTCGGACAAAAGATACCCCTTCTCCATTTATCCAATTCCTGGCTGGATCATTCACAGAACCTCGGTCGAGTTCTTGGGCAACCCCTACAGGGATAACCATATCTGAACATAATTTAGTAAGCAGAGAAATGCCGGCGACCTTGCCAAGAATGATAAGCGGGGATGAGTTCACAACCCACTTTCTATCCACGACCTAGTGCCTCAGAAAGCTCTTCGGGCGTCTCCTGGAAAGGGGAAACCCGGAAGCGAGTGAGGGCCTGTATAAAGCTCTCTCGACTTATGCCCGCAAGTTCCGCAGCCTTTGACTGGGAGACCAGACCAAGTTCAAACCATTTTACCGCTGCAGCTAATCGCATCTCTTTGACAAAATCCTCTGGACGGCTACGGAGAGCTGAGAATGCGTCATCTGGAAGGTCTATTGTTATCTGGGTTGACATGTTCAAAATCCTTAATCAAAAATAATGCTGTATATCAAGAAGTTATAAAGATAACACATAAGATATAAAAACACTAACAACTAGCAAATAATACAGTATATCAACTGATTATAAGGATATGGCACGAGAACAACCACAGAACTGCCGATCAGTCGGTTTTATTTTTCTGAGCTTTATAAAAAGTGAGACTTAGCAGATTTTGGTTTTCAAAGCGACTGTATTCGACTTGATCAGACATTTTGCGTATAAAAAAGATCCCCAATCCGCCGACATTTCGTTGCTCAATATGAGGTGTGAGAATAGGTTCTGGAACTGAGAGGGGGTTAAAGACCTTACCCGAATCAATAATTTCTACTACAAGCCTGTCGTTTTCATCGGCAGTGAAGCATCTGACTTCCACCTCACCAATAGCCTCATCGTAAGCATGAAAGCAAATATTTGTAAGAGCTTCTTCCACAGCCACTTCTAATTCTGAAACCCTCTCTTGTGAAAAACCCTCCTTCCGAGCACATTCTGAGACCATGGCAATAAGGAGAGCAAGGTTATCGATAACGCCCGGCAACTTCATTCGTTTCATCAAGCACACTCGGAGACTATGTTCATTCAGTATTCAAAGCATCTTCCACCGAATCAAAAATCGGGAGCATGGCGGTGAAGCCGGAGATGTCAAAGACCTTTCTCACCACACCACGGAGTGTACAACACGAGAGCTTCCCACCCGCTGTCCTGGCTTTCTGTGCTGATATTAATGTGGAGCGCAGCCCCGAACTGCAAATATAATCGAGTTTCTGAAAATCTATGAGGATTTGTCTTTCGCCCTGATCCAGGAATTCTTCAATTTTTTGTTGAAGGTCCGGTGCGGAAATGGTGTCCATCCTGCCAATGACTGACACAATCAAAGTGTCTTTTTCTTTTCTTACGCTGATTTCCAAAAAAACCTCCTGGATTCTTGATCGATAAAACAGAATCAAAAGAAGCTTATGCGGATGTTTACCGTGCAACCGCTGCCTCTAGAAAATATGGTTTTACGGGTTACTTGATGGGGTATCGGCCTGTTGGGCTCGCCTCCAATCATCTCTGACCATGTCAAAGATTCTCTTTGCTCGATCCGAATAGAGCTGGACAATGTGGAGAAGCCGGACGCAAGCTTGCTAAGGCGCCACCTGGTTTCACACTTTATTGTCTTTTCCTATCCTGCCAAGAAATAAAGCGGAAAACATTCCCAATGCCGTCAAGACAGCGCATCCCAAGTATAGAGCCGTATAGCTCCACTGCAACAGAATGGCTCCACCCACTAAAGGCCCCAGAAAAAAACCGCCTTGAAACATTTCCATGCCCAGGTTGGTGTTCAAGGCCCGCAATTTGGGTTGTGAGATGTCGAACAATGCGGCGCTCAAAACCGGCATGGCCACGCCCCATCCGATACCTAACCAAAGGCCCATAGCGTAAAACGCCGTGGGCCAAGAAGCATATATCAGCGCCCAATAACCTACGGTGAGCCACATCAGTGAAAAAACCAATAGCTTTGATTTATCAAGTTTGTCGAAGATGTGTCCAGCCGAAAGTCTAACCATAATCTCCGTGAAAGTGGATAGAGTCAGAAACCAACCCGGGTTCGATATGCCGATCTTTGATCCATAGCCTTGCAGGAAGAAAAAGACCGGCGTAAACGTGGTCCACACCACCAGAGAGAGAAAGAGCATCAGTAACACGCGATAGTCTTTGAAATTCTCCACAACATCTTTCCAGGTGCTCCGTTCTCCTGCCCCGTGAGAGATCGACACCGGCGAGTCATCGAGCAAGGTGAGCATGGGAAAGATAGGGACCATAGCCAGAGCAGAAAGATCCAGGACTCGGTCGAACCCACCGGTCCATTTGGTCAAAAGACCCATAAAAGGAGGAATTACCGCGTATGGCAGGAGCGTTACGGCTGATAATAATCCGAAAGCCTGTCCGCTCTTTTCCTGCGGTATGCATTCTACAATTCGGCTCAATACCGCGGTGGCCAGAACCACGTACGCTGCACCGTGAAGGATACGGATTGCTGCCATGCTCCAAAACGTTTCTGCTAAGTTGTACAATATCAACGATGCGATAACCAAGCACGAACTGATGGTTATCCACCTCTTGGCGTCCGAAGGATTCAAAAATAGGCTGATCAAAGGACGGACAACCAGGACCGACAAGGAGAAGAGAGCGATCAGAAGGCCGAAGCTCTCTGGAGCTATTGGAAGCGTAGAAAGATACTCGTGAAACTGAAAAAAAGCCGCAATATTACAGTAAGCCAGGAACATGATAACCGAGAGAACAAGAAAATCTTTATTGTAAAGCCTATTATTGTCGATCATGCTCATGGTTCCCGTCAGGTGCAGTGAATATCCTGCGACATGGAATTTTCTTTTCTGGAATCACATTCTTGCCTAAAAGAAGGAGAATAATATAATAGACGCAACAGGAGCAATCCAGAGACGGTTCTTCGGTATTCCGCGCTTGCTCGTAAGTCATCAATCGGTGAAACCGAAAGCTCCACTTGCTTTGCCAAACTACTGAGAGTCTCAATGGAAAGAAGTTGGCCGATCAGATTGTTGTCCACATGGGAAAAGGAGAGGATGGTGGGGCCTACACTTCCCCACGCAAGCCGAGCCTTTACCACTGTTCCGGATTCCGATAACTCGAGAAGGGCAGCCATGCTTGCTATTGAACATGCGAGGGCCTTTCGTCGTCCTACCTTTTCGTAATGATGTACATTCCACGATGGCTGTTTCTTCAGCCAAATCCCCCACAAGACCTCCTGTGGGTGAAGCGCCACCATACCAGGCCCCAATATGAAATCTCTCAGAGGTAAGCGCCTCTTCTGGGCCTTGGAATGGACCTCGACCTCTGCGTCCAGCACGTAAAGCGACGGCAGTGTGTCCCCGGCAGGAGAAGCCGTAACGATGTTACCTCCGATAGTCCCCATGTGGCGAATCGGTGGAGATCCCAGCACGTCTATGCCTCGAGCCAGACCAGGAAATTCCTTTCTGATTACTGGGTCCTCAAGCAGGTTACTATGAGTGTTGCATGCCCCTATGAAAACCTCTTTACCCTTGTCGAAGACACCCCGCAGTGACTCGATTCGTTCCAGGCAGACCAGTGAAGGCGGATTCACCTGACCGGATCGCATTTTCACCAGCAGGTCGGTTCCGCCGGCATAAATCTCTGTTTCCGGCTCTCTTTTCAAAATCTCCCAGAGTTCTTCTGTACGTTGCGGCAGAAAGACTTCTCTCATAAACTTTCTTCTTCCTGGGATGACACGGCTGCTGCCTGAACAGCATCCACGATCTTCTGGTATCCAGTGCATCTGCAAAGATTGCCTACCAGCCCTTCCCGAATCTGAGCCCTTGTGGGGTTGGGGTTTCGTTTCAGAAGATCCAGGGAGGCCAAAACTATGCCCGGGGTGCAAAAACCGCACTGGATAGCCCCGTGCTCCACAAAGGTCTTTTGTAGTAAGTGCACGCGTTGATCTTTGGCGAGTCCCTCGATGGTAGTAATTTCATGGCCTTGAATTTGAGCAGCGAGCATTAGACAGGAGAGACGGCTTTCACCATCTACCAGGATGGTGCATGCGCCGCAATCCCCTGCACCGCAGGACTCTTTCGTCCCAGTCAACCCCAGGTCTTCTCTAAGTACGTCCGACACACGGCGATCGGGCGCCGCTTCAATTTGAATCTCTTTTCTGTTGAGCCTAAACGTGATCCTCAACGTGCTCACCCCTGCCCCTATTTTTTAGAATAGCGCCGAGAACCCGCTCAGGCGTCAATGGAGATTGGTGTACTCGGATGCCGCAGGCATCAGCCACGGCGTTAGACACTGCTGGAAGAGGTCCGTTAGTGGAGATTTCTCCTACACCCTTAAGTCCGAAAGGTCCTGTGGGCTCATAAATCTCAACCGCAACCGAATAGATCTCAGGAACATCCTCTGCGGTCGGCAAAAGGTATGTGCTGAGGTTCGAGTTGAGCATTCTCCCTTCCAACACCTCTAAATCTTCTGACAAAGCATATCCGATCCCCTGAGCAATCCCCCCATGTATTTGCTGCTCAAAGATCTGCGGATTCAGCACCTTGCCGCAATCACTAACTGCAAGGTACCTTTTGATCTCGACCTTTCCGGTAAGCTCGTCAACTTCCACACAGGCCAAATGGGCAGCATATGAGAAAATAGTGTGAGGCAGTCCATGAAGTCTCAGGTTCTGGTTTGTTGTTATGACTTCAGTGGCAACCGGTGCTCTAAAGTGATGGGTGGCCACTCGTTCATCATGGCTAAGTAATTTGGCTATTTTAGAGAGGGGGATCTCATGACCCGTAAGCAGACACCTTACACCTCCAGGAACGAGGACAAGCTCTTCGTTCCGGGCCGCCATCATAAAATCTGCCGCCCGCTTCAGAATACGATCCATAAGAGTTGTGGCTGCACCTATAAGAGCATTGCCGAAAGTGTAAGTACAGCGACTTGCCGAGGCAGAGCCACTGGGCAAGGTGCGATCGGTGTCTGGTTGGACCAGTTCGATCCGGTCCGGGTTCTGCCCAAGTATATGACTCACTATCTGGAGGTTAGTGGTATCGTTTCCTTGCCCCATATCAACGACTCCACAATAAACTCGGATATTTCCCTCGCTGGTTAGTTCAACCTTGGCATTGGCGTAGTCCGGAACTACAGGGCCGTACCCCAATCCTTGCATAACCGCTGCCAACCCGACACCGCGTTGTCTAAAAGGTACTCCGGACCTTTTCCAGGTCTCTCGTTCAGTCCACACGGAATGTTTCGAAAGTATTTCAAGACAGTCGATCATTCCTGTTGAGCTTACCAGTGTCTTGCCGACGCAGTTCTTGTCACCCCTCTTCAGAGCATTCTTGAGGCGAAGTTCAAGGGGATCCATATCCATCCTGTCGGCCAACATATCCATAATTTGTTCAATCGCCGCTGTCACCTGAGTTACGCCGAAACCACGAAATGCTCCACCGATAGGGTTATTGGTGTAAACGCACCAGCCCCTCAGAACAACATTTGGAATACGGTATGGTCCACCTGCATGTTCAAGAGCCTGAGCCAATACCACTCCTCCCAGATGATCGTAGGGGCCCGTGTCAAGATACAATCGAACATCCAGACAATGCAGAGATCCGTCCTTTTTGGCCCCAAGGCGATAATACATGCGAGCAGGGTGACGTTTTGTCCCGGCTAAGAAGGATTCCTCCCTATCCCAGCACATCTTCACTGGTCTGCCTTTAGTATTTAGTGCAGCGAGTCCCAGGAAACTCTGCAGCGTTACACCGTCCTTACCGCCAAAGGCTCCTCCCGTGTAGGGAGCTATTATTCTAACTCTGCCCGTGTCCAGTCCCAGTGACTCTGCCACCTCCATTCGGTCTCGGAATGGTGTCTGTGTAGAACAGACAATTACCAATCTTCCATCTTCATCCATGTAGGCCCAACCTGCCTCCGTCTCCAGGTAGGCGTGCTCTTGGCGCTGAGTCTCGAAGCAAGCTTCCACGAGGAAATCACATTCCTCTTCAGCAGCCGATCCTAGTCCGATTCTCAACTCACCTTTCAGGAGGATATTCCCGTCTGAATTGTTGTCGTGAACAAGTGGGGAACCAGACTCCATGGCTTTCTCGACATCGAGCACCGGCGGTAAGGATATAAAATCAAGAGTTATTAAATCGAGTGATTCCTTGAGAGCTGTTTTGTTTTCAGCCAAAACCAGAGCGATCGCGTCGCCGCAATAACGCACCTTGTCATCTACCAGCACCGGCTGATCCTTTTTTACAACTCCCTGCCTGTTGGTCCCTGAAACGTTTTCGTGGGTAAGCACACAAATAAACCCTGGGTGTTTCTCTGCACGGCTGGAATCTATAGTCTTCAAGCGCGCATGAGGAACACCTGCCCTCTTTACCCCTGCCCAGACAACATTATTTCCGTAATAGTCCGAGGCGTACTCTACTCTTCCAGTCACCTTATCGTACGCATCGACCCGGGGTGCCGATGTGCCGATACTCAATATTCTGTTGTGTGTTCTTTGGGCCAACAATAAGTCGGTAATTGGGGTATGTCGCTCTGATTCCTTCATCTAATCCTAGCTTTCCTGTTTCAAGATAATTGGCGGACTATATATACACCCGGCAGGTCACTGAACAGATTTTGCCAGAGCATCGATAAAGGCCTCCATCGCTTCCATCTTTGAGATTGTAACTCGGATGTGATTGGGGAAGCGGAATCCGGTCATGGTCCTCACCATGACCCCTTGCTTCATGAGCTTGCGATAAACAAGGGTGTCGCTCATGGGAAGTTTGACCATGAGAAAATTGCCTTCTCCTGAAATGAAGGGCAGATTCAATTTTGAAAGCTGCTTCTTCAAAAATGCCTTGCCGTCTCGTACCATCCGCCGCGTGCGCAGGAGGTGATCGTCATCTGCCACTGCTGCAAGAGCCGCCTCCTGGGCTACTCCGTTTACAGAGTAAACTATACAGGTATGTCGAATGGCGTCAACGAGTTGCAATCCACCCGCAAGATATCCGATTCTGAGCCCCGCCAACCCGTACATCTTGGAGAACGTGCGGAAAACCACAAGATTGGGATATTCGTCGATCAAGGACATTCCGTCAGGATAATCTTCGGCCTCAACGAATTCGAAATATGCTTCGTCCACCACAACAATCCGTCGACCGTCTATTTCGTCGAGAAAGTGCCGCAGCTTCTCATGGCTCCAGTAGGTTCCGGTAGGGTTGTTCGGGTTGCACAGGAACAGGATTTTCGTCCGGACGTCGATCTTATCCAACATTCCCTGGTCATCAAATGCGTAGTCCTTGAGCGGCACGATACGAACATCAATACCGGAAAACTCGGCAACCCATTCGTACACGGCAAAGGTTTTGTCCGCAGTGATTATATTATCCCCCTGCTCACAAAATGCCTTGATCACAAAACTTATGACCTCGTTAGCTCCGTTACCTACTAGGAACTGTTCCGGTTGCTTACCGAATTTATCGCTAAGCTTGTGGCGAAAATGATATGCGTCTCCGCTGGGATAAACGGCAGCTCTGGCCGGAGAAAAACTCCGTATTGCTTCCTGGGACGCCGGTGGCGGTCCCAGGGGATTTTCATTATTGTTAAGACGATATAGATGAGAACAGCCATAGAACTTGATGAGTTCTTCGTCGGGCTTGCTTGGGGTGTAGGGCTCGAACCTCTTGATGTAATTAGGCAGGAGCTGTTCCAGAGACCAGTTTCTCATTAAGACGATTCACCTGGCTCGTGTTGGAAAATAACCAGATCACCCTTGCCTGCATAAGGAAGCAGGAGACGAGGTTTAAATCCACAGCCAAGAAGTGCAGGAGTGAAATGGCAATGCCATGGTCTTCCCAAATCCATTTGAAAGAATATGTTTAGAATTTCTTCCTTCTGTAAGGTCTCGACATAGGCTTCCAAAACTTTTTCGGAATCATTTCCCAACCATATCGGGTGGAGCATTACCCGACTGGACCCACGATCCAATTCTGCAGAGATTACTGACCAGGGAGAAGTTGATTCTCCTTGATCTCTCACTAGCCTGATTTCTCTTGCAAAGACCAACCGTTGGTACTCGTCGGCCACAAAGGCATTAATGGAAGGATGGGCCCACACCAGAAGCCCTGGATCTTCCTCAAGATGGCGGTAATAAGCCATCATGTCCAAAGCGCCCCCGCCTCTTTGACGAAAAGTAAGAGATCCCAGGGGGTCGAAATATTCCGTCGGGAGTTCGCGCGTAGGATTGCGGTTAATCATTCCTACGGCATGGGTTCTAGCAATTGCACCAATACACGATTCAATAAGCGATTGCGCCATGCCCGACTCGAGAGGCTGGTTGAATAGGTAGGGGCCATAGAATTCTACCAACCTGATCCCATCCCAATGCCAGATTAGTCCTCCTCCTATATGTCCGGCTCTGTCTGCAGCGATTTCCACAAAAAAGTCACCGCAGGCCACCATGTCCACTACTTTCCCGGGAAAATTGAAGCTCATGGGAATAGTTTGCGCCAGGTGATGCTCATTTACCAAATTTACAAACATTTTGAGTTCCTCAGAATCAGGTGGCCTGACAGAGAACTCATTGAGAGGTCTTGCCTCAGGGACCGGTAGGTCAAAAAACGAAGGATAGGTCTTCTCTTTAGTTAGTATGAGATGAAGGTTCTTGTCTTTCTGGATGAACCGGAAGCCATCGACCATGCGAGAAGCTATCAATAAGCCTGTTTCGTCCGTTTCAGCCAGCTCACATGTAGGCCCGGATGCAGTAAGATTAAAAACTCTCATATTGAAGTTCCGGACCTCGAATAGGAACCCCTGCTCTACGTAATACCCTCTACCTGTGCAGTGCATCTGAACTTCACTCCCAGGGGCCGCTGCCCGGCAAAGGTATGCGAAAATCTCCTCGGCAGCCAAGGTCAGACCAAGAGCTTCGGGCTCACCCAGCCCGAAAGCCCTGGCAGATTGCTCTACAAAAGACGTGGCCAATGGCAAGAAAATCAAATCAGCCTGGAGGGTCAGTTTTACTTCAGTTAGATGTGATGTTTCCAACTCGGTTCCTGGCTCATATCTTTTCTCTGAATTTGATGAAAAGATTCTTATGAATCAAACTGCCTCTCGTTTCCGAGCGATCAGTCAATTTCTTGCCCGGTGGTTGTCATGGTGATTTTCCCATGCTTGACTCCCCGGGTGGAAATGAGTTGTTCACCGGCCTTTTTTACCTCATCCGAACTACCCCTCATTATAAGCACTTCCAGACAGTTGTGGAAGTCAAGATGAACATGTATCGAGGAGATTATCAGGTCATGCTTCTTGTGCTGAATCTCCGTGAGTTTCTGGGCCAGATCGCTCTGTTCGTGGTTATATACAACGGTCACCGTACCGACGACATCATTTTCATATTTGGTCCACTGGTCCTCGACGAGGCGATCCCTTATTAAATCCCTTATGGCCTCTGATCGGTTATTGTAACCCTTTTCCTTAATAAGACCGTCGAACTTTTCGAGTAGATCATCAGGTATAGATACCCCGAACCTCGCTAAATCTCCCATGGTTGAGTCCTTCCGATTGTTCTAAGACGCCTGACCGTTATTCGTGTAGCGTTGGTAAACTTTTAACATCTATAAGGATAGCCGCATAATGAGTTGAAAATCAAGAAAAAAGACCAAGTCTCTAGATTTGTTGGCTTGACACTTTCTTATATTAAATATCAAGTTTACTCTTATGGTATCCTATGGCTGTTTCAGCCGAGAAACCTGTTTTGTTCCCACAATGGCCCAAATCTGAGAGGTGTACTTCTTTAATGCCTGATGTTCGCACGGCTCAACCAAGACAATGAAAGACAAGCGCCATCACAATCACTACAGTCCCGAGCGCACCGTAGGAGAAAGGCAACTTGCGATAGCACTAATTATTACGGCTGTGTACATGGTTGTCGAAGCTGTAGGTGGCCTACTTTTTAATTCCCTGGCCTTGCTGGCGGATGCGGGGCACATGCTTTCCGACGCAATGGCCTTGGGCCTGTCTTGGGTTGCAATCAAGGTTGGGAAGCGCACACCGACTGACATGCATACTTTCGGATTCAGGCGCAGTGAGATTCTGGCAGCCATGTTAAATGGTTTATCGCTTTGGGCAATCGTTGTAATAATCGGGTACGAAGCTTTCCACCGCTTTTTCAACCCCAAGCCGGTGGCCGGAACAGGTATGCTAATCATTGCGGTAATCGGCCTCCTCGTGAACCTGATTATGGCAGGCTTGCTCTTCAAGACCAGGCAAGAGAATCTTAACCTGAAGGGAGCGTTCCTGCATGTGATTTCAGACGCGCTCGGGTCAGTGGGAGCAATCACGGCAGCTCTTTTCATCCTTGCGCTTGGCCTTTACTGGGTTGACCCCCTGGTCAGCGTCTTCATCTGTATTCTTATCCTTTATTCATCATGGGGACTAGTTAAGGAATCAATACACATTCTCATGGAGGGAGTCCCCATGGGCCTGAAGGTTGAGAAGGTTGAAGGAGCCATACTGGCTTTGAGCGGCGTGTGCTGTGTTTATGACCTGCACATCTGGAGCATCTCCAGCGATCGAGTGGCCCTTTCCGCGCATGTGGTGCTCTCGGAACCATACAAAGACTACCACGAGCTTCTGAAATCATTGAATGAGAAGCTGAGGGAAGAATTCGACATCACTCATACTACCTTTCAAATAGAGATCAGTCATGAAATGCGGATTGAAAATGGAATGCCTGTTTGCCGTGCTGGGACTTTGTGTAACACCATTCATTAATGGAACACACTTATGATGGGATTTTTTTGATCCTACGTAAAATTTTTTGTTTATCTTGTGTATAATCCATCTGATGCTTGCCAACCCCGAAATAACAACTTCATCCGAACCGTTTTCAAAATCGTTTTTGTCTGAAGCTTCGCCATTGATGATTCTGGCTGCAGTCTTCGCATTCCGATTATTTTTCACCACATGGGTCAATCTGATACCTGACGAGTGCAGTTACTGGACATGGTCAAGGAGATTGGATTGGTCATATTTTGATAACTCGGGCATGGTTGCGTACCTAATCCGGCTCTCAACCGAAGGGTTTGGGCGCCACACCCCTTTCACCGTCAGATTTCCGTTTCTCTTACTGACGGTTCTCTCCATGTATCTTTTTTACCGGGTCAGTTTCGTTCTTTTCCGGAGTAGATCACGCGCGCTTCTTGCATCCGCAGTATTCAATTTGACACCAGCAGTCCTCCTGGGCGAAGCCGCGGCGATACACGACAATGCCTTGATTTTTTTTTGGATGGTGGCGCTATGGGCTGCTGGACGTTTTCTCAAGTCAGGTAACAACGACTGGTTTTACGTAATGGGTGTCGCAGCGGGCCTTTCCATCCAAAGCAAGTATACCGGTGTACTCATCCTACCTTGCATTTTCCTGTTTCTTCTCTGCAGCCGCCCCCATCGGAAAAGGATAATCACAAAGGAGCCTTGGATAGGAGCACTCATAGCCCTGCTGTTCTCCATACCCATCATCTTGTGGAATATGGAACATGGTTGGGCCTCGCTACACCACATTTTCTACATAGGATCCGGATCTGTTACATTTTCCCGTAGTATATTGGATGGTCTAGGATATCATCTGGCCCAGGTCGCTCTTGTTTCGCCTCTCATTTATTTCGCTCTGCTTGTGGCAGTAGGCACATCTTTTTACAAGAACTTTATCAGTCCCAAGCCTGAGGAGATCCTCCTCCTCTGCTTCGGTTTGCCTCTCATCATTTTCGGACTGCTTTCATTCAAAGGGCACGTGGAGGCCAACTGGGCATTTATGGGCTACGCATCGACATTGATATTGACCGTAGAGATCATTTCAAGAGGCCAAAACGAAGGGAACCAAGGCATATGGCGATGGTTCGGAAGACGATTCCAAAAGTGGGCCGCCATCCTGGCTGTCGGCCCGGCGATAGTAGTAATACTGCACGGATGGGTAGGAATTATCCCTGCGGATCTTGAAAAGAAAATGGGAAAATCTGATAGAATCGTATGGGAAACCCGCGGCTGGGATGGATTGGGACAACATGTAGGTGGCCTCAAAACCGCGGGAGATGTTGTTGCCGCCGATAGCTATCAGCTCTGCGCCATTCTGGAGTTCAATGTTCCGGGAAATCCTAGGGTGAGATACTTGGCTCCATGGAACCGACCAACTCAATTCGACGTTTGGGAGCCATCTTTCGACAACCTCAAGGGGAAGAATATCCTCTATGTATCTCCTCGCCGACTGGAACCCTCATCGGCGTCATTCACGACTATTTTTGAAAATTTTGATCGAGTGGAAACTCTTCCGGCGTACAAAGTTTTGTATCATGGAGTTGCTATTCGGGAGATTTATCTGTATCGTGGTTACGATTTTAACCCGTTCTTTCCTCGAAAGCTCGGGCTAAGGTCCCTCTTCTATTCTGGTTAATGAATCCGCTGATCCCACGTATGACGGGCTTCCTGTCGGTGAAATGGAATTCTGTCGGGAGTTGGTGACCGGCCGAATAACTTTGCGCGGGCCAATAATGGGGCGGGTATGCGGAACTTATTCATGAGGTGAACACATTGATATCTTTTAAGGACATAGCTGTGGAAAGGGGCTTGGACGAAGAAGATGTGATTGAATTCCTCAATGATTTTGTAGATTATACTAATC
>Ga0194054_10001041_pt1 | contig 13586 bp, 13 predicted proteins | sample SepL2210m_MetaG_FD_163628 | JGI IMG/M metagenome (GOLD analysis project Ga0194054, IMG submission 163628) | Anoxic zone freshwater microbial communities from boreal shield lake in IISD Experimental Lakes Area, Ontario, Canada - Sep2016-L227-10m | ecosystem: Environmental > Aquatic > Freshwater... | reverse complement strand
ATCATGAATACTCTAGAACTCACACAAAATTATTATACCACACATATGGATCACCTCGTCCATCGACTATTTTTTGATTGAGGAAAAGAAGCCCATAACTAGATACTAGTGACTTCCAAATACACGCTCTCTCAGAAAATGGTCTGAGGGAGTTTTTTTAATTGAGACACAAAAAAAGTCGAATATAATGAAGTCTTTTTATGATGTCGAAATTATGCCGCACCAGCGGCGATTAATTCCTTTTAAAAATTTTAAATTTACCATGAAAAATTATACAATAAAAAATGCAAATACTCCGGTCGATCAAAAATATATCGCCGAATATATAAGACTGTACAAAGATGCATACGGTAATGATCCCATATGGAGAGAAGGTATGATAGATGCCAAAACAGGTAAAAATTATAGCTTCAAGGAATTTGAACAATTGAAAACATCTCAGGATGTCAGTGATTTCGTAGAATATTATCCCGACAAAGACGTTCTTGCTATGTGGGAAACAAGTGTGCAAAAACAGAATCGATTGGATGTAGCGATACAAAAAAACACATCGGATGAGCTCTGTGGTGTCATCTCTGGCTATAATGATCCCTTGATACAATTAAACAAAAATAAATTACAACTTGATACATCAGATTTTACTTCGATGGTGAACAGGCTGCAACTCCAAAAAACCACTATCATAAATTATCTCGCAGAACTGTTTATAGAGACTATGTCGCAAGGGCAATGAGTGGGGAAAGAACTCTTGAAGAGGTATCTAGATAATCAAAAAGGACCCATTCTTACAAGGACGACACAACTGAAAACAAATCCGGGAAAGATGTTTGAGAACGCATGATTCAAAAAAGTCTATGATTATCCAGAGACAGATCAACGAAAAAGAGGACTACGGTTTCTAAATAATACATAAAACAATAACAATAAAAAAAACCCTGCTGTATGGCAGGGTTTTAACATTACTGTACATCTTTCAAGATATATTTGAGATGCAGTAAAAATTGTTTTAGAGTTTTATGACGTCGAAATTACATCTTTCAAGATGTTCTCTATAATGTTTTTTGCTTGTTCGATGCTATCGATATCGACGTATTCTTCGGCTTGGTGAGCTAACTGTCGTGGTCATGGTCAGATGAGTAAACAATCACCACCGAGATGTTCTTTCACGAGTTGTATATCGGAGTACCCAAAGGTAGCACCGTTTTCTACGGTCCCATATTTCGCATATTTTGCTTCTAGTCCTACTTGGATCAAGGGATTATACCAGATTTTCTGCTCGATCTCGATGAGCTCTATTCATGTTTCTGCGAAATATGTTTTCATAAATCAGCTGAAATCTTCATAGGTAAAATTGTTCCCTAGCCTCAATGAAAATTTTCCTTTAGCGACACAGGGCACGATATTATCTTGCCACATGATTTCGTTGTCTTTATAAATTCATCAACTCATTCACGCCAAATTAGTAAGTGACTGATAGCCTTCAATATCTTTTGTCTGCATGTATTGCTCCAACGCTTCAATGAAATGTACATAAGATTCTATCGCGTTGATCCCGAGATGCTTCCTTGCGGAGTGCACGGATTTTCATTTGATCTCCATCGAAAGTGCAGCTATTCACCTGAATCCCGTATAGATAGCAGTATCCGTAGGTTCGGTGACTATCGTCAATTTCGGAAATATTTTGCCTGCATATACTTCCGTGAATTTTTTCATTCACAAAAAATTATATTCTTCGTCGGCATAACAGAGCACAAAAAATTTAATGGTATTTTTCAACATAAAATCTATCAACTGGATGTTGATCGCTACGCCGGCTTTCATATCGACGGCTCATCTTCCATACAATTTATTTCCTTCGATTTTGGGGATGAATTGTTCCTTGGAAAGTTCTGGTACGGTATCGACGTGTCCTGCGAGGATGATATCAGGTTGTTCAGTATTTTTTATGATCAGATTATATCTGTCATTATCTCAAATAGCTTGGTGTACGCAGATGACCTTGTCACCGTATTTCTCTTGTACGTACTGTTCGATAAACTGCATCGCTGCGTTTTCATGCTGAGTAGTGTTGAAGCTAATCAGCTTCATAATAAGGTTAATCATGGGGTTGAAGTAAGGCATGTAAAAGTTCATTACAATAGATGATGTCATTATCCAAGAGCGCTCATGGTACTTCCAATACCGCTAGGATATGTTGAGGAATGATAGTTTTGGTATATTCGTGTTGCTGAAGTTTGGTGGTATTTTTCATAACCGCAGGCACATTGGTGATCGAATACAGAGGGAGATGACTATAGAGTTTGAGCATGTTTTGTATGAGGGTATAGCTGATATTTTTTCCGCGATGTTGGGGTTTGACGAACAATGATCATCGTTCATATAAAGTAATTCATCACTGTTCTACGGGCATAAGGAAAACGCATCAGATAAGTTCGTCAGCATTTTTTATAATACAACATCAATATTCTTTTGCCTGAATGCATAATTCTTCGGCCGATTTTTCCAACATATGTTTTCCATGTGTGGTATTTTCTTCTGCAATCCGTCATGCGATATCTTGGCATTCTTCTAAGGTCACGGTAGTAGTGTATGTGTAGGTGTCTTGTGCTACAGTTATCTGTTCCAATTGTTTCATGGTATAAGTAATTTAATAATAAAAATTTGTGTAAATTAAAACCCCCTGGAGTTTTTCCAGAGGGCATATGTAAGGTAATATAGTTCTTGGTTTACCTATTTCTGCTTTCGAGAAAAACTCCTGTTTGTGCACAGTATCTATGTCTTCGAACTTTTTGAGACATATAGTTTTTCATGGTCATTAGCAAAATAAAGTATTGAGAGTATAGAGATTTCTGGTAAAATTTCAATGGATTGTTTTTAGTTGAAAAGCTCCTATGCTTCCATAAGCTACAACTACTTTATTTTTCAATGATCTATGATGAACGGTATAACTGACTACCAAACTTATCTCTCTACACTTTCGATAAAAATTTACGACGAGAAAGATGATGATGACGATGATGACGATGACGATGAAAGAGAAGAAGATGAAGAGGATGAAGAAGTGCTTTTGATTCAACGAATAGGAAAAATAAAATCTGAATGCAAACGTTGTTAGGTGATAGGTTTTAGTTGTTTGTCGACATATACATGATCCACAAAATACAGACGGTAGGAAGCTATTATGTCTCCTTAGAAGTAAAAATAGTCAAATGAATACCTTGTCTCTGTATTTCCAAAGACGCTTCATTACTGATGTTTAATCGCGCAGAAACCAATCAGCTGAACACGATCATCCAATCTATCGATGCGACAACCTATACGCTCAAAGAATATTGATCCGTGAATATATGATCAGAAAAATCTCTTATGTATAAAATATTCATTTCTGAATTTAGAGGTATCAAAAGTTTTCAGATTAGACAACGACAAGTCTCTCCGACCTATAGTGGGTTTGGTAAACTTGGAATCACACTACCGACCTACAAAATCAAAGAACTTCACATGCATATGAAAACAGTCATGCAAGAGCTTTCAGAATAATTTTTTTAAAAGTCGATTGCATATCGCTGAATGAAGAAATCCTACCAAAGAGTATCGAGAGTTAATAAAGATGAAGGGACAATCGACGAGGGGTTTTTTGGTTTCTTTTTTTACCTGGGAGAAAAAAAGAAACGCCCAGCCGGCGAGGCGATAGAAAAAAATAGCTAATGATAGAATAAAAAACAATCAGAATTAGAAAGATTGACATTTACTAGCAAATATATATAAGAAAATATATAAAATATAAAAATAAAAAATCTTATGAATGTAAATTTTATCAACAAAGAAAAAATTGTGTCTAGAATCGGCACAGAAGTATTCGAGCATCTGAGAAGAATCCCACAGGACATTCGTCCTGATGATGCTACAAAAAGACCGGGCATGGAAATTTTGCTCAGAGTTATCAATACCAGAGAATTGTTGGATGTTCCTATCTACAATCCTCTCCCTTTCGCAAAGTTCCTTGCTGCAGAAAAATCAGTGAGAACTGAAACCCTCGCACACAAAACTTCCCAGGACAGCGAAGATATTCCCAACCTGAAGTTTGCAGGCTGTGTAAGTATCTATATCGGTGATGAAGAAATACATGCTTCGATCTCTGGCCTCAAGGGCGGAGCTGAAGATGCAGTAGCAGCAATTATTGTGTTATCGGCTGCAGTTGATGTACCGATTGATAACATCATTGAAGAGATTCAACGAGATTGTGGGGCATTACCAAAAGAGATGTTCCAGCCAGATCATTATCTGTATCAATTACTCGAAGAGTACAAATAAAAAAACAAACGTAAAAAAAGTAAAAAAAATTTAAAAAAACAGAAGTATGAATGAAGCGCAACGTATTTTGAACCTGATTTTGAAAATGATGTACTATCATGAATTCAAAAGTAGTCTGACATCAGACGAACGTGATTTTATCCAAAGCATAAGATCATCAAGTTTTAAACATTTCAGGTTATCTAGCTTACATGATAGGAGTGCTATCTTTACCTGGGAATCAGCGATGGGGCAATCAGTAGCATGTTATGCAAATGATAGCGGATTCCGTTTCTTGGAAGTGGTAGCATACAAAACCAGTACCAAAAGAATGAAGGACAGAGAAGAGGAAAAATTATCTCCGGAAAAGATGGAAGTCGTACAGGCAGAAATCGAAGAATTGAAAAAGATTTTCAGAGTGTATTCTGAAAATCCCAACGACATGGAAACGTACTTCAAGTAAACGAATACTATAGTGCATAGAATCCGACGTATATGTCGGATTTTTTTTGAAATTGAAATATATTGAATTCAAATATATCATTGAAAATTCTCTCATTTTCTCTACAGTATATCTGATTTATTTCTTTTTCTGACATGATCAAAGCATATCGCTCCTTCGACGAAATCCTAGATATATTTTCTATCACCGTATCGACGGCAAACAAAATAATTAAAAAACATAAGGTGGATACTTTTAGAAGTAAAGGTCTCAAAATCAATGTAAAGGATTTTTACAAAGCATATACCCACCATTACAACCCCTCACTTTTCGATGTGGGTGCCAAAAAATCCACAAAAAAAATCAAAGATATATCAGATATTTTCCAACAACTTTTTGGATGTGGTTATACCATCCAGCAATAAAAAAAACTCTCGAAGAGAGAGCTACTTTTGATGATGATTGTCAGCAAATCTTTTGGCAGAAGTAAGAAGTTCTTCTTGTGCTTCCAACACACTTCCAAATCCACGCACTTCGACTTTGTCATACTTTTCATGTTCTAAGAGCTTGATTTCTTTGAAGAACATCAACATCTCTTTTTTCATGTGTTGTCCGAGATCATCGATGTGATTGATTTCATCCCATCTAGGATCAATTTTATTGATAGGGACAGCAATGATTTTGGGATCATCTCATTCGTTATCACTGGTATAGAGGATACCGATAGGTCTTGCTTGTACTAGACAGCCAGGAAATGTCGGATTAGTTACCAGTAGAAATACATCGCAAGGATCACCATCTTCAGACAATGTCTGAGGGACAAATCCATAATCGCAGGGATAATACATACTGTGATGGATCACGCGATCGAGTTTGAAACATCAGTTTTCTTCATCGTATTCATACTTGTTGTTTGATCATTTTGGGATGTCTACGATGACATTAATAATTCACTTCTTCTGATCAACGAAAGAGGGAAGGTCATTTGCTAAATGCATACATTGTTTCTATAAAAATAAAAATTTGCCAGAAAATGGTAGAGATGTCATATAAAAAATCAAGCATAATACACCATAGTTCTGACTAACCACATATTTCATCTCTTGAATTTTTCTACGAAATTATTACAATTCAGTCAGTTGCCAAAGTACTACGCATACGTCGGGAATGAGATACTAATCTTTTAGTGTCTTTTTTTTGTATGATGTATAGAACCAGAGAATTGTATGATGAGCGAAATGAAACCAAAAAGTGAATTCATTTTCAGGAACACGATCAAGTATCAAACATTTTTCTTAATGAAAGAGAAATTTGGTATACAAAACTTGGAGTAAATGTTGGATATGAAGAAAATGGTAAAAGATGATTTCTTAGGCCAGTATTAGTACTTAGGAAAGTTGGGAATCTGTTTTTTGTTATAGCATTAACGAGCAAATGAAAAGAAAAAAATAGATTTTATCATAAACTGACAGATGTGGTATTCAACGAAAAGAATAAAAAATATGAACATACATCATATGGTATTCTCTCTCAGGTGAGAGTAATCGACAAAAAGAGATTTACGGAAATTATGTGACGCGTTTCGGACGACGAGTTTTCTCGTATAAAACAAAAACTTAAAGAATTACTTCTTTAAGTCTATTTTTTTGCCCCGACTGTTTACGCAGGCAAGTCGCGTGTCCGGGGGATCCTGTAGGACGTTTGTGAAATAAGTATAAGGAAAATAAAAAAAATTGCAACAATATTTTTATATAGTAAATTCAATGAATGATCCAAAAAGTAAAAACTTATGCCAATGTCTGACTCGAGTGACATGAGATTATTATCGAAGCGGATTCGAGCAAATCATTACCGACGATAGAAATTGTCGGACTACCGGATGCCGCGATCAAAGAGTCCAAAGAGCGCTTGAGAGGTACCTTCCGCAACGCTGGCATTCAGCTCCCCAACAGAAAAATAGTCCTCAATTTATCACCGTCAGATATCAAAAAAGTCGGGACGAGTTTCGATTTGCCGATGGCAGTAGCGATATTATTTCTTATCTTCGAAGACAAAATAAAATTACCACAGCAGGAATTTTTGTACTTCGGTGAACTCTGATTAGATGGATATGTGAAACGTGTAAACGGACTACTGCCATCAGTAATTAGTGCTATGCACCATGGCTACAAACATTTTTTTGTGCCGGAGGAGAATGTCTATGAATTGGAATATGTGCCAGGGATAGCGATTTATCCGATCGGAAAATTTGATCAGATGATAGAATATTTTATAGAAGGAAAAGAGTTTTTCTGTATCGATCAACCCAAAAATATTGAAACATTATATCAACAGAGTGAATGTTTCGACGTAGATTTTGCCCATATCAAAGGACAGTTGATCGCCAAGAGAGCACTCGCAATAGCGGCTGCAGGACTACATAATGTGTTGATGGTCGGAGCACCATGAAGCGGAAAAACTTTACTCAGCAAAGCGATGCAGAGCATTTTACCACCACTAGGATTCGAAGAAATTCTCGAAGTCTCACAGGTGTATTCGCTCGTTGGTAAACTATCAAAAGATATTCCACTCGTCACTAAGCGCCCATTTCGCCAGGTTCACCATACGGCTTCCAAGATTTCCATTGTCGGCGGGTGATCACAATTGACGCCCGGCGAAGTGAGTTTAGCCCATAAATGAATTTTATTTTTTGATGAAGTCACCGAGTTTCCGCGCGAAGTGTTAGAGGTTCTTCGTCAGCCACTCGAAGATAGATATGTCGTGATTTCGCGCGTCGCAGGCACCATCCAGTACCCAGCAAATTTTATGTTTGTCGGCGCGATGAATCCCTGCAAATGCGGATATTACAAAGACTCCGAAAAACCGTGTTCATGTTCGCTCATGGATATCAAGCGTTACCAAAGCAAAATTTCGTGACCACTCTTGGACCGTATCGATATGATTCTCGAAATTCCACGCGAAGATATCGACAAGATTCTCAACAACATCGGCGAAGAAAGTTCACTCACCATCAGAGACAAAGTCATCAATGCACGAAAAATCCAACAACAAAGATTCCTCTGACGTTCCATCACATCCAACTCTCAGATCACATCAAAACATATCGACGAACTGATTCCTCTCGATCAAGGCTGCAAAGATTTTCTCGCTACCGCATCGAGGAAATTAACCTTATCGACGAGGGTAGTACATCGCACCATAAAATTAGCAAGAACCATCGCTGACATGCAAGGTCAGGAATCTATTACCATCAATCATTTAGCTGAAGCGCTGCAGTATAGGAGTAAGACTATGTTTGTAGAAGCGGAGTAGATACGTAGTTTGCACCCGGGTGATATTTTTCCACCCGGGTGCTACTAAAAAAATAACTATTAAAAAAAGACGTCGTACATAACGACGTCTTCCTGATACTAATTATACATTACTGTTGTCTTTTGCCGGTTATCCGGGTACGTTCAGTAACCTCTTGTTCAATCTTTACTTTGGTTTCGAGTGAACGTTGCTTAATTTCGCAAACCAATCTCCAGAGTTCTACAATGCCTTTGATGATAGCTCTGACGACCAATACAATCAGTACAGTTACACAAAGTGCTATAGCAACCAAAAGGATAACAAATAATGCATGTTCTGTCCGTCCTCCCGTAAAGACAGGAAGTTGAGACAGTTCGGTGATTTGTTGAATGATTTTATCAAACATAGCGTTGATTTTTTTAAACGATTTATACTATTACTTATTTCAAATTTTCCGTAAGTGCTACGAGTTTTTCTCTGAATTCATCGCTTTCAATTCTTTCCACGAATTCGTCAGATACCTCATCTTTGTTGAAGCTGAACGAATAATCATCCAGATCAATCACGGTCAGTACAAGTTTGATAAGGAGATCATCAGACAAATCTGTCACATCGATAGTATCGTCTTCATCCTCCAACTTTGCATCTGATAATGAAGAAACCATTGTCTCAACCTGCTTAGCAAACTTAGTGTTTTCCATGCGATCATGGAATTCAGTAGTAATCGATTCATTGTCTTCGAGCAGGAATGCCTTAATGATATAATTGTCCGGCAACTTACCTATGACATCGTCATCGAAATCACTTCTTTCTGAAAGAGCATCCATCTCTTCTTTAAAACCGCGTTCAATAATTTTAGCTACCTCATCGTCACTGATATTGTCCCAACGGGCGATAGCTTCAACCATATTTTTAGATCCGCAAATTTTTTCGAATGCAAGCTGTCTCAGATGTCCATCATCCTTCATCTCGTCTTCAATCAATTTTATGATATCATAATCAGCGTTGTTATCGATGGAGAATTCTTCATCAGGATCCTCGAGATTGGTGAGGGTCTCTTCAGTTGTTTCTGATGTGATCTGGTATCCCAATAAATCATACGGCGATAATTCTTCGATAACCTTAATAAACGCTCCGCTATTGTTGAATGAATAATTATCTTTCACATTGTCGGAAGCGTTTGGATAGAGTACTCCAAGTCGTATTTTAATGGCAATATCTTCAGGAAGATTAGTTATGATATCATCAGAATCGTGTCTGTCGAGTAATCCTTCAACGGCTTCAATATCATTGGTTTCCATGATGAGTTTAGTTTCGTTTTCTGTGATAGCATCCAATGAATCTATGATATCCTTAATACAATACGCAGACATTACTTTTTTTAGCGCAGCTATTCTCAGGTCATCATCATCATCGGCATGATCTTCGATCAACTTCATGATGTTGTGTTCGCCTTCAGCGTAGTAAGGGATATCTTCCTGACCATCTCTTTGAAGCACACCTTCATGTTCTTCACCATCATATTCTTCGTGGATACGATACCCAGCCAATTCATCGGCAGTCAATTCTTCAAATAATTCTAGCCATATACTATCATCGATTTTATTGAAACTGAAATTATCATGAATATAGGTACTGTTTTCTGACGTGATAACTCCGAGTGCGACTTTGATAGCATACTTAGGTGGAAGATAATCCACGATATCATCACAATCACTACGATCAAACATTTTATCTACTTCAGAAGCATTTCCGCGTTCGAAGATTTTTTTAACTTCGTAGTCAGTAAGTGTATCTAGGCGTCCGATAGTTTCTACCAGGTCACAAGGACCGGCAAATACTTTATCAAAAGCTAGTTTACGCACAGCATCATCATTTGGAAAATCCTGTTCAGCAATATACACCACATCGGTATCTACATCTTCATAATAGGTGATGTCTTCACCAGTGAAGAGATTTCTAAGTCTTCCATCAGTATCTTCATTAAGTGTACGTTCAGTTACTCGATATCCCAACAATTCATACGGTTCCAACTGATTGATAAGTCTGGTAAAAGTATCTACAGAATAGCAGGGAAATGTAAGTAACATCATCTTATCAGATTTGAAAAGATAATCGAATATTCTATTGGACATTGTCCAAGATTTCTCTTTACATACATTGATGAGACGATTGCGAACGTATGATGTTCCATGTTTGAAAAGGCTGATAATCTGATCATCAGAGAGATTTAATGAATCAATTTTTTCTCTGATGTCCCAGATAGTTCCTCCAAACAAAGGACAGGTAGTGTTTTGACAAAGGTACATAAGACCTGCTGAATCTACTCGTATATTGATAAGCATATTCACATCTTCAGGACTAAGTATCTGTGTCTTGGCTTCCTGTGCAATAGTTGGAAGCTGTTCATCTAAAGACCTTTTTTTGTCATCCTCTTTTTTAGAAGGAGGAGAAACAACTTGTTGTCTGCTAAATGATGTAGTTTGTTCAGGTTGTGGTGTCTCCACATATTCTTGCCTTTTTACAGGAAAGGAATTGCCTGAGTTAGTTTGTTTTTTTGCAGGGAACTGGCGGTCATTGTTCTGTGTTTTTTGCATCCCTACATGACGGAGAATAAACACTGCAATGGCAACCAGGAAAGCACCAAAACCCATGCCTTGTAAAAAAGCAGCATTGTGTGGATCAGTACTCCCACTAATAAGCAAGATAATGCCTACGATTATTAAAATGATTTCTAATAAAAACTTTTTCATATGTTTTCTTTTTTAGACTTTTTTGTTTTGTATAAATATAGTAAACGTGTGTATTGATAAATTGGCTCTGTAACAACTGTCATGTTGCCCCAAAAAAAAAGAGGCTCTCATATACGAGAGCCTCCAAACAGAGTACGGCTCTGGGCCGTTAATTAGGAATTACTTCTTTGCTTCTTTGGCATCGGTTTTTTCAGCTTTGGTATCGGTTTTTTCAACAAGCTGTTTTAATTCACCGAATGGTTTATTGGTAAGCTTTTCAATCATTGATATTCCGAGGAAATTTTCAACAATATTACCGCCTTCTCCGCCACCTACGATGATGTTGTCCGGAATCAGTTTCAGGTTACCCTTAACGATTTCTTCAACCATCTTAAGTCTTGCATAATCAGCACCCATGGATTCGATATTCAGTTTGTTGGTTTCAGCCTGAGCCTTACCTTTCTTCAGAATAATTTCAGCTTCCTTGGTACCGATAACATCAATCTTTTCAGCATCAGCACCAGCTTTAACCTTTGTGGCTTTAGCTTCAGCATTTGCCATAGTTTCGATGTTTTCAGCATCCACATTGATTTTAATCTTTGTAGATTCAGCAAGACCGGTAGCTTCCTTAATTTTGGAATCAGCTAAGTTTTTGCTTATCTCAACACCTCTTTCAGATTTAACAACCTCAGGTTGCATATCTGCCTGGGCAGTGGAATTAGCAAGTGTCTTACGTTCATCCTGTGCTTCACGTTGTGTTTTGTAAGTAGCTTTTTCCTGAGTAGCGATCTGACGATCAGTTACTGTTTTAGTAAGTTCTACCGGCAATACAACATCGGCAATCATTGTGTCTTTCGACTCAATGTGATGTACCCTAAGTACTTCCTGAATGTGTAATTTCGCTTTCTGCTGTAATTCTGCACGTTGAGTATAGAGCTCGAGAGCTTGTACCGCCTGTGCTGCATTACGGAAATGCGAACTGATTGCTGGTTCCAGAACCTGTGAAATCATATTTGTTACCGAACCTAAGTTGGCCACCACTTTTGGTGCATCAGCCATAGCAATGTGTATGATAACGCGAACGTCCATATTTACATTGAAAGCATCTGCAGTACGTAAAGTAATAGTTTTAAGGTTGGCATCAAATTTGTGTGCGCTGCTTTCATCATTTGCCCAGCTCAAAAGAATCTGAGTGGTAGGAACGATGTCCACTTTGCAAATTTCCAGGTTCAATGCATGTCGTCCAGGACCAAGAGGATCTTTCCAGATACCCTTTTTGCCGTTTTCAACGATTTTAGCATTTACCGTGCTTTCAGAAGTATCTTCACCATCTTCACCAACAAATCCAGTCACAACTGCACATTCACCAATTTCTACCTCCACCATAGCCTGGTGTTTTACTGAGGCAAACCATGGGTTAAGTGCATATGCTCCTGCACGAAGTACCGGAATTTGCAAACCTTTTTGTCCACCTGCTTTCAAGAAAGCATCAGCGTCCTGGAAGTTCTGATGAACATCCAAACCAACTTCTTCTGCAGCGATTTTGCTTGGGTCGACAATTGGCTTACCCTCAAGGATGGTGACAATACCGACTTCATTGGAAGCGATTTGTACCCATGGTTCAGGTTTGCTGATTTCAAATAATATGGTATTGATACGATAGGTACCAGGCATCAAATGTTGAACCTGACGACCCTTACCTCCACCATTTTTGAGGAACACTTCACCTTTTTCAAAGTTACTGTGTCCTTCAACCTTGTCGGCGAGTAATCTGCCGTCAGGTATTTGAGCACCATCAGCTGCGGTAACCATACAGATATGTCCACCAGGAACAATCGTTACATCGGAGTATTTGATTTTGAATAAATAGGTATTGATACGATTAATACCTGGGGTCAAAATCTCCACCTGCGGTCCTTGTTGGCCACCATCTTTTAAGAATTTTACGCCATCTTTGAAGAGGTTGCATTCTACCGATTTTGCCATGATTTTACCAGGCTCAATAGGTGCTCCTGCAATAGCTTCAACAGTTGCGATTTGATTTTGTGCTACAAAAGGTGCTTTCACCACATTAACTTCAAACAAATGTGGATTAACTCTCGCTTCTCCCGGAGGGATAACGATAATTTGAGGTCCCTTTTGACCGCCGTTTTTTAAGAACGCTACACCATCCTGGAATATTGAGCATTCAACATGGTCTGCCATAAATTGTCCTTGCGGAATTGGCTGACCGGAGATTGCTGTGACAAGACCCATTTCATCATCATTGATAACCAGATATTTGTATTTTTTGGCTACCTGTAAGAAGGGTATCAGAAAGTGTAATCCTGGACCAAGAATTTTGGCCTGGACACCAACTTCACCCGGTAATGCAACGGTACGGCCATCAGCCATTTCCTTACCCAAATACTTGCGTTCTATAGTCGCTAATTCATCAGCGCCAACGTTTACGAAGAATTTGGTTAATGTCCATAAGAGCAGCAACAGTGGAAGTATCCACCAGAACGATAAGATAACATGTAATGTTTCCATACTTTTTTAATAATTTATTTTTTATGAATTTTGTTTTTTGACATTTACTGCTACGGTTTGTCAAAGCCGCAATAGGATAAACTATTTGTTTTCTTGGTAAGTCCATCAGGAAACCTCAAATGATTTTAGGAAGAAAATCATTCAAACTCTTATAAAATTTTTAAGGACCACTTTTCATAAATATGTTTTTAATTTTTATTTTTAACGAACAACCTTATATTTATTACTAAACAAAAGTCAAGTGTAAATTTATTTTATATTTTTTATGTGTAGTAGACGTATTACAACAAAAAAAC
>Ga0194054_10001038_pt1 | contig 13617 bp, 12 predicted proteins | sample SepL2210m_MetaG_FD_163628 | JGI IMG/M metagenome (GOLD analysis project Ga0194054, IMG submission 163628) | Anoxic zone freshwater microbial communities from boreal shield lake in IISD Experimental Lakes Area, Ontario, Canada - Sep2016-L227-10m | ecosystem: Environmental > Aquatic > Freshwater... | reverse complement strand
CGAATTGTTCGGCTTCTTTTTGCCGGCGGCGGCGCGGTCCATGGCGGCGTGGAGGTCGCGCAGGCGGAGAATGTCGGGCGCGGTTTCCTCGGGATCGTGGAAGCGGTTGTAGGTTTTGGTGAGGCCCTCGTTGTTCCGCACCATCAGCCTGGCCTCGTCCATGCCGTCGGTGTCTCCGCCGCTGTCAATTTCTTCGTTGGAGGTTTCGTCGGTCTTCTGGTCGGCGGGGGCCTCTGAGGGAACGAGGAAGCCCGAGAGATACCAGCGTGAGGGCGCGTCCGGAAGCAACTCGTGAGCGAAGGCGTGGTCGTTATCAGGGCCGACGAGGTCGAGTTTGACGGCACCGACGAGTTCAGAACGGACAGCGGGCGAAGTTGCGGGTGTTGGCATAACAGGGCATCATTTCGCCACGGGCTCGCTGGGTGCATCCGGGACGAGGCACAACCGGCGGGTCAAGGCGTTGGACGCGGTGTAGGGGATTATTTTCTCACGCTGCAAACGACCTACAACGATGCCGGGCGCGATACCCAATTGCCGCGCGAAGCACAGGATGTCGGGCGACTTCACGGCACCGCAGGCCAGGAAGCCCCGCCAGTCCGCCGGGGGAATCAGGAAGTCGGCGGCCCAGCGATTCGCTTCGTGCTCTTTAGCGCTATCCTTGCCATTGAACTCGACGAAGACTTCCTTTTTTCCGTGCAAGAGGATGTGGGCTGATTCGTGGAAGAAAGTGAACCAGAGGTGGTCGTCGCGTTTGTGGCGCAAGCTGAGTTGAAGAAGTGCTTTGGTGGGACTGAGCCAGCGGGTGGCTCCGCTCACGCGGGTCTTGGAGAGCTCGGGGATAAAAACGACGGCGACTCCGGCCGCCCGGCATTTGGCGGTCATGGTATCGCAAGCGGTGCAGGGATTGGCATGGGTGAGGCTCCGGATCTCGGCGAGGGCGGCCCTGAAGGGTGCCTCGGCGTAAGGCTCGCACGGGAGTTGCTCGGCCTGCAACTCGCCCTGGCGCAGCCAGGCGCCCAAATGGGCGGGATCACTTTTGAAGGCGGGCGATTGGCGATAGGCCACCTGGACCTGGTCGTATCGGGTGCGCCAGCCGTCCGGCGAGGCCACCGCGAAAAAGCGGAGGAGCGCCCGCACCCGGCCCACTGGCTGAGGGATGGGGGGAAGCCAAGCCAGTTTCACCATTTCCGCGAAGGGGAACCGCTTGGCCCAATCCGACCACGAGGCGAGGCGCTCCTCCTCGGCTAGCTGGGCAGCGCGTTCCTGGAAAATGCGGTCCGCGTTCGTCCAGAACGAGGCTTCGATCCCGGTTACGGCCGCCAACTGGAGGGCGGTTTCCTGGGTGATGGAGGTTTTGCCTTTGATGATCTCGTTGATGGTCTTGATGGGGCGGTCCATGCGCTCGGCCAATTCCGTTTGCGACATGCTCCGCTCTTCGAGCCATTCCTCGAGGACGGACCCCGGGGGCACGGCGTAGTTCGGGCTAAACGGGCTGTTTTTTGTTGCGTTCATGATAATCAAGGACACCGAGGATGCAGACCTGTGTTACTTTTGACCAATCCAGGCCACCGGAATCGAGGGCCGGCACTGGGTTGTCAGCCACGACAAAGAGCAGGCGATAGTTCCCATCGAGGCTGCACGCCAGCCAGCCTGACTTGTCGCTGGTCAACTCGTGGAAATGGCCGGGCTGAGGCGGGCGGAGTTGTTGCAGATTAGTAGCGGCCTCAAGCTGCGCCACACGCAACCTGATTTTCTTCGCCTGCACGCTGCCGCGGTCGCAGTTCAAGGCTCGCTCGTCCTCGAACTCTTTCCGCAGTTTGTCACTTCTGAATGAAATTTGCATCGGCCTCGGTGGTTTGGCAAGAACCTTTAACCTTTAGTGTTAAAAACAATTCATGAACATCAGCAGGGGAAAGAGGGCTTCGACTAATTCTTCGCGGACAGAGGTCATGAGCGGGGGGTGGATGACGAAAACTGGGGTGGATGGTTTTTCAATGGTTCCCCCCCAGGGACAAGTAATTACGCACGTAGCGGTCGAGCAAACCTCCTAGTGCGATGTCAGCCGCATCGTGTTTTTGGGGGCTTCGGGCTTTGGATAGGTATTTTGTCAGCCATGCGTCCGTAAGCTTAACAATGAGTTTCTTGTGCTCATGATAAATCTCTCTGACCCAGGGCAATTCCTTGCCCTTTCGTAATGCTTCGTCTTCGTCGCGGGTGATTATGAATCCCAGGCTTCCATAGTCGCGGCACAGGTAGCTGTGCATCTGTCTGTACTCATCCGGGCCAACTTCGGCATAATTCTTGACCTCGAACAAGGGCTGCCGACACCCATAGTCACGGAGGATCCGTTTCCATGTGTCGGTGGAATCCCGGTTGCGTGCCACGATATCGCGGCGCTGGGTCGCATCCTTGTTAGGCTTTAGCTCGATGTTTGTCAATCCGGCGGCAAAGAGAATCGAAACCGCTTGATGGCACCACTGCTCAAACTGGCTTGCTCCCTCGGTCCCACTGGGGATCGCGCTAAGCCCAGCGATGATTTGCCCGATACGGTGTTTCCGTATTTCGGGTGTCACCGACGAGATTTCGATGTCATACTCATCTCGGATTTCGATCGTAGCCGCCGAGATTTCCTCAACCGTCTCCTGCTTTATCTCGCCTTGTTGCGCATTCAGTGCTCTCCAATAGCAAGGGTGAATCAAGAAGCTGGAAGTTCCGGACGTCTCGAGCTTAATTTGGCTTCCATCGTGGCAAAATCTGTAACGTCCTGAGGGTTCGTCCTTGGTTCCAAGGAAGCCGACACTGTAAAGCGCGTGAATTCCATTCTCGGGCGAACCGAGAATGGCAAAATGCTGTGCCTCCTCGGGTCCGAGATCGGGTGCTGAAAACACGTTAGCGATCATCTCCTGGAGGTTGGAGCCAAGCCAGGTTGCGGAGCCTTCCGCAAAAGCACGGGTCATTCTGTCCAAGCCTGGGAACACGGCCTGATATTCTTTCAACAGGTCTGAATACCGATTCTCAGAAATCTCTTTAGCCGCCACGTCCACGTCGTCTTCAAAGATGACGTCCCGAGCCTGCTGAAACGCATGGTAAAATGCGTTGTTCAGGAGGACAAGGAGGTCGCGCGGGCGGTAGAGGGTTAATTTGAGACAGTGGCGGAAACCAGCCCATCCGGGGAGTTCACGACAGGTGACCTTGTTCCAGACCTCGATAGATGCCTGTTCTTTCACGGGGAATGCGGCCCTGAGGCGGTTGGCTACTAAGTTCAGTAGATGGTACTCGTCCCAGTGTAACCGAATGACCTGGCCTTCGATTTGACGGGAGTAGTCAGCGTCATGCTTGGCGATTGTTCGGAAAATATTATCACGCAGGAACATGAATGCCTTCGTCCTGGGGAGGACCTTGTTGATTTCAATCGAGGCATGGAGAAACCCGTCAATCAGCCCGATTCCAAGCTCGTTTGCTTCATATCCTTCGTCTAGCCGATCGATCAGGATGTAAACCGATTCCTGAAGTGTGTTCAAGCAGACGGTCAATTCCTCCGCCAGAGTGTTCAGTTTCAGGTGTTCCGCAAGATCTCCGACGAGTTTTTCGGGGGCCTTAGCATCGGACAGCAATGGCTCCACTCTCTTTCTCATTTTATCAGGCACCGAAGCTGAGCTTTGGTTCCACTCCTTCAGGGCTGCCAGTAAAGTCGGGATCGCCGGGATTTGCGAAAACTTGAAATGCGTTTTGAGAGACGAGCCTATTTCTAGCCCTACCTTCGCATCGTAAGCAGTCGAATCTTGGATTATGTGGGTATTTCATGGCCGGACTGGGCGTGCTGTCATACATGAAATAATAGCAGGAAACCAGCGCTCCAGATGAAAGATCCGAACAGCCCGGCGTTGCTCAGTCGTCAGTTCCGGGGCGAGCATCACCGTGGGTCGTCTTCCGGGGGCCCCCGTCGTCGTGCGCACTAACGTTGCACGGATTGCGGCCAGGTTCTTCATGGTTTCGCGTGCGGAAGCGTCCGTTCCAAGCGCCATCTTTGCCAGGCTAACGAGCATCAGTCCCAGAACCGCCGCGAAGGTGTGTAGGCGCAGCGAACCGTCTGCCCACTGATGCGAGGGACCCCACGGGACCACTCCGCCTTTCTTAGCTCGTCGGAAGAGTTCTTCCACGTTCCACTGGCCCCGGAAGGCATAAACGATTCGCTCCGTGCTCCAATTGTGTTGATCGGTGCAAAGCACGCGTCGGCCGAGTCGGGTCTGCTCCAGTTGGCGACGCAAGGTGGCATCCACCTTCCAGCGAAACCTTGGTTTCTGGTCGTCGCCGGTGATGGTGGTCACGACGAATCTCGACAAATGCTCGCGGGCGAGCGCCTTCTGTGATCGCCGTTCGAGGTCGCCGCGTGAGATGCGGCCCGCTCGGACCAAACGCTCTAGCTTGCGCAGTTCCACCTTGGCTTTGCGCAAGGCGACGGCGATGCCACGCTTCTGTCCCGCCAACAATTCCTCACTCTCCACCACGACGAGCGTCCGGTCCAACTTTCCTACTGCGGTTCGGATGCGTGCTGCACGGACGTGTTGGAGTTTGCCGGAAAGCGGCTTCATCGCTCCCCGCCGCGCCGCCATCTGCAAGGCCTGCTCTGCGGCGGCGTGCCCCAACGGCAACGAGATGAGGCTGTAGTAGCCGGCGCTATCCAGGTCCAGTTCCAACTGTGGGCTCCAGAACCCGCCGTCACGTACCAGGGTGCGTTGCGCCGGTTGCGCGCGACCGGCACCGTCCTCGAGGGCCTCGTGCAGTTGCTTCAATCCCTCCAGGCAAGCTTCCAGTACTCCTTGATCCGAGCTATTCCCGGAATAGGTCCGATACAAGAGCGGCACATGTCCGGTCTCGCTGGCCAGCAGTCCGAGACCGACGACTCGCAGATCGCTTCGTTTGCTTTTGGCGTGTCCTCGCCGGGCCAACTCGCCCGGCGTTACGGTGGCGATGTGCGTGTCGAAGTTGGTCGTATCGAAGGAGAGGACATCGGCCGAAAGTTGGAACCGGGCCACCGCAGCCTTCGCAATTGCCACCTGCGCCTGCTCCAGGGCGTCCTCGGTGACCTGCTGCGCTACCCGATGAAAAGCCTGACCGCTGAACGCCGAGCCAGGCAAACACGACAGGCGCGGCACGCTGGCATCCAGAAAGTCACCCAAGTCGCGTTTAGGCCCCGGCGCGCAGGCTCGCTGTATGGCTACCGCCACCGCCAACTCGCCGACGGAGGGGCCGTCCTTCGCGCCAAGGTTTCCGCACGCCCGATCAATGTGCCCGATTATATCCAACTGCTCGGCGACCCAGATCAAGGCCCCAACGTCGCCGACCCCGCGCGTGCCCACCGTGCGTGTGGCGCCCAGATCCACAACGGGTGGGGGTGCTGCCGGCCCCAGCACCACTTGGCGTGCGACTGAGCGACCGCGGGCAGGATCCCAAACAGATTGGGCCGCGATTCGGTAGCGATGACCGTTGACTTCACGTTCAAATACATGCATGTTCTTTCATGTAGCATGTTTATCGGTTTGACGTCAAGCTCATGGCATGTTTTCAAATGTTTTAGCTCCATTTCCCAGCCGGTCGCCTTCACAATTGCGAAGGTAGGGCTAGCATCAGGGCGTATCGCCATGCTAACTTCGCAGCGGCCCGGACCAAGCTCAGGCGGCTGCGCAGTGGGCTGAGGACACCTTGCAAGCTAATGGTTTCGTAGTCCTCAGGAGCGATGGTGATCACTTTGGTGTGCGCAGCGCTCTCCCAGTGCTTCTTAAGGCGAAAAAAGAGAGCGCTTTTTCCCGTGCCGCGCCGTCCAACGATGACCGCACGATCGCCGGATTCTATGAGGGACCGATAGTCCGGGCTTTCATAAAAGGCGGTTTCCAACATCACGTGATCGTATTCCGCTCGCAGGTCGCCTAGAATATTCGCCTTGGGAGTAGTATGTGGTCGCATATTTTTGCTGCGTTGAGACGCTGGGGTTAGCTCGGCATAAAGGGCATGGTTCACCCAGCGAAAAGGTCTTTCTGGGGGCTGGGGATGATTTCACCCTGCGCGGGGGCAGCGGAAGGAGTTTTGGCTCGCGGGTTGTTCGGCTTCTTTCTGCCGGCGGCGGTGAGGCCGACAAGACGCTCCTGCTCGGCCCGCTCAGCGTTCAGTTTCAGGAGGTGGGCGAGGACTTCGTCGCGGACGAGGTTGGGCCAACGATACCGCCAGGGTTTCTTGCGGCGGCGGCCGGTGTCCTCGGCGCCGTCTTCTTCGTCTTCGTAATCGAGCAGGAATTCGCACTGGCATTGGGGGATGAGGTCGGGCCAGCCGTAGGCTTCGAGGACGGCGCGGTCCATGGCGGCGTGGAGTTCGCGCAGGCGGAGAATGTCGGGCGAGGTTTCTTCGGGGTCGTGGAAGCGGTTGTAGGTTTTGGTGAGGCCCTGGTTGTTGCCCACCATTAGTGCGGCGCGGAGATCGTAATACTCCCGCCCCGCCGTCTCCAGCGCCGCGTTCGTCTCCCACCCCGCCGGAAACGGGAACGTCTCGAAACAGTCCGAAGGCGTGTAGCGCATATCGTCCTTCATCGAAGAGGCGAAGAATCTTGCCCACATTTCGTGAGGTCGGGATTGAAGAACGGCAAACGCACCATCTGAGTCCAAATCAAAAACAACTACCGCTTCTGAAAAGACGATTCCAGTCTCGGCAAAGGCAAAAGCCAACGCTTGGCCGACGCGCGACAAGCAGAGCACTCGCTGTTTTCTTGCCAACGCCGCATACAACTCGGGCCGGTGCGCTTGATAAGCCCACCACCTCTTCTTTAGAGGAACGTTGTTCGGATTGCTACCCAGGCTCAATCGCTCGGGCTTTACCTTCGATTGAACTATTGCTTTGAGCTCGGGCCACTTGTCTAGTCCGGGTTCATCCACAATGTCACTCAAGTAAATCACAAACCTCTTCGGCCGAATGTTAGGGTCAGTGTTGATTTCTTCGCCTACGAGATAGGCGTCCAGGCGGATGCCGGCGCGGAACGGCGCCTGGAAGATGCGAGGGTCGGTGGCCGTGACGCAGTTCCAGCGGAGCGTGTGGATGAAGGCGCTGAAATGGCGGGCGTTGTCGAAGCCGCGTTTGCCGATGGACTGCCAGGCTTCGCGGTCCAGGATTTCCGGCGCGAGCTCCAATTCCCACACGACCTCGAGGGGCTGGCCTTGGGCGTCGTCGTCAAGGCAGGCGAGGCGAACGAGAGTGCCGGAGCCGTTGGACTGTTTCTCGACTGGCCCCACGAGATAGGTGCGGGTGCGGACGCGGACAACCTGGCCGGCTTCGGGAACCCGGTTAGGGGTCGGCGGAGCAGCGCTTCTCGCTGGCTCGGGCGTGATGGTTGATTGGTTCACAACATTTCCCGGACGCATTGTATGGCATCGGGTTGCGGAGTGGAAGGAAAAGGAAGTATGCACAGCGATTTCGCAAGGGCATTCGGATTTGGATGTGGATGTGGGGCAGGAAGCCGGTTTGTTTTCCAGGCGAACCTCCCGCACGTTATTCGTCTGGGTCTCTCCGTCTGAGGCAAAGCATCGCCCTCAGGGCCACCATCGCTGTTTTTTGGACGGCGGCCCCGCTCTGCAGACCTGTTGACTTCAGCGAGTGAAACAAGGTCAGCGGTGGCGGGACGGAACAGACGCAGTCAGCGGAGATTCAACTTCGCGACGGGGATAATATGTGCCAGCCAATAAACCGTCCGTCAAAATGGGCGTTCAATGTCTGCACGGGTCCACCGTAATTTCCGCATCGGCTTTTATCAAGCGGTAAAACAACCACGACTTTCTCGCGCACATTTTGTGGTGCCAACGAAACCAGTTCGGCCTGCGTCACCCGGGTGTAGTGGCCCATCGCCAAACGCTCACTGTCACTTTTCTAACCCCTTCACAAATGCAACTTCGTGTTTCTTCATTCGGCAGATTTGAGATGTAGGTCCAACTGCGCATCGGCAACCGCTTGGTAACAACGCCCAGCCCAGCAACCACTTGCTCCTGGCGACCAGATTAGCTTGGGCGTTTTGTTGACTCAGTGGAAGTGATTGTGCATCAGGCAATGCGCCTGCACATGCCACTCCGTCTGGGCGCACGCCTCTCCGAGCGTGGCGGGGAAACGCCGGCGGAGGTTTGGCTGCTAAATTATAGCTTGCGTCCAGGGCCGAGGCAAGTTACTCTCGTTCGCTGAACGGCTATTTGATCGCCGTACGGAATGAGATCCTGAAGCGTGCCATGCGCGCAGGGCCGCCGGCCGGAGGCTAAAGCAAGCCCCGCTCAAAAGCGGCGGGGAAGTGAATGTGAGGATATGATGATGATGAGCCAACAACTTGGAATTGGATGCAATGTGAAAAACGATTTCTCTTCAGACTCAACGTCACCCATCGGCAGGCAAGCGGGCCGCACCGTTGTCAAAGGCCTGGCCGCTGCCCTGGCGAGCGCGTGGCTCCTTTGTGGATGCGTCACGACCAAGGAATTGGATCAGGCACGCACGATGAGGTCGGGCGATCTCCAGAACAAGATCCAAGCTCTGGCCCTTTGCGACACTGCATTGAGCAAAGCTTCCGCCGCCGCCCAAAAACAGGAAGTCAGCACCCTGGCCAATGCCATCCGCGTTGACATCACCGATGAGGTGATCAAGAAGGCGGACGCGGCGAAAGGCGCTTCGCCCACCGTACCTTCCCTGGAACAAGCCAGGGCGGTCCTGAAGGAGTATGCTAAATATGACGACGCGGCAGGCCGGATAAAGAAGGCTCTGGACGAGCTCACAAAAAGCCAGACCACCATTAAAGCCGCTTGCCAGCAGAACTTGGATCTGTCGAAGAAGGCCGAAGATGCCAAGGATTGGTCACAAGCCCTGACGCGGGTGCAGAAGGCCGCGGAATTGGACCCTACGGCCATATCGCTGAACACTGAGCAAAAACGCATCGTTGAGGTCCGAGACCTCTTTTATGAGAGCAGCCTGAAGGCCGCTTTGGACCAGGAAAAACTAGAAGAAGCCATGGGGCTGCTCAAAGCTTTTCTGGCTGAGTCGCCCGCCCCGGCTGCTACTCTCATCCAGCGCATCCAAAAGGGCACCGAAGCCACCAGCGACAAGATCGCGGTGCGCCAGATAAAGGCGGCCGTTGAAGCCAACAAATTCTACACCGCTTTCAAGCTAATGGGCCGTCTCTACGATCCAGCCGGCGTGCCCGACCGCGCCGGGATCATTGAACGCGGGGCCGCCTACTACCTGCAAAAGGCCCGGGCGGAAATGGATGTGACGAATCGTATTGGCTACGCCTATTTTGCCGCGGTCAAGGCTCTGGAGATGAAGCCAAGCGACGCGACGATATTCGGCATCCACCGCGATTACTCGGACATCTTAAAGAAACTGACAAGGGTGCAGATCGCCGTCTCCACCTTCGACTCGCCGGCCAAGGAACCTGACGCGGGCAAGCAGTTTTCAGAAGCGCTGTTGGCCAAACTGCAGGAAAACCTGCCCTTTGGCATTGACATTCTTGAACGGTCCAAGATCGACGAAGTTCTCAAGGAAAAAGGGCGCCAGCTTAGAGAGCTGAGCGAGGAACTGAAGGTGGAGATGTTTATCGTGGGCAACGTTTCCACCCTGGAGGTCGAGCATCAGCGTTCGGAACAGGAATCAACATTATCGATTCACACCGATACCCGCAAAGAAACCAATCCCGCCTACACGGAGATGATGATGCGATACGGAGCAAACGTGCGCAAGTGGCCTTACACCCCTCCCGCGACCATCGATACCCCCATTAGCCAGGTCGTGAAATACAAAATGGGCCAGGAGAGGGTCAAAGGACTGATGGTCGTTTCCGCCCGCATTTTCGACACGGCCAAGGGGGCGGTTACGGTAGCCAAGGAGTTCAAGACCACCGAGGACGCGGAAGACAAATTCTGCGACGCAGTGCCGTCCGCGAAGATCGAAGCGGATCCGTTGAATATCCCGTCCGACATCGAAACGAAGGAGAAAATGCGCCAGGTGCTGGTCAAACAAGTGGCGGAGGTGATCTTCAATGCTTACGAGGCGCGCGAGGATCGTTTCTGGAAGGCTGCCGAGTGGTCGCTTGGACGGCAGGAGGTGGACAAGGCCGTGCTGGACTTGGCCCGCGGCTATTACTACTGCCTCATGGAGGGCAACCTAAAAGGCGGTCGGGAAAACAATGCCTCCTGCCTGAAAATCACCGAAGCCGGGCTGCTCAAGTACACCGAATAACATAAAATCGTCGTATGAGAAAAATCCTGTTTATGGTGGCCTTTTTGGCGATCGTCTCGCTTTGGGGCTGCCAGCACGGTGCGCCTTACGATCCCCTCACACGCCCTGACGGACGCCAACCACACCAGGTGACTCATGGCGTGAGCATGCTGGACAAGAACGTTCGCGATGCCTTTCTCCTCGACAAATGCGTGGCGCAGCGCCTGCCGCTGGGCCAGATCCAAGTCCAGATCACCCTGCAGAACCGTTTCGACAGGGACGACCTCTGGGTAGAAACCCAGTTCGTCTTTTTCGACGACAACCAATTGCCGGTGGAGAAGTCCGAATGGCAGACAGTGCATTTTCCGCCCCTGGATGTGGTACTGATCAAGGGCAGCAGCCTGCGCACCGACGCGCGCTCCTTCAATGTCCAATTCCGCCATCTCAAGTCCAAGACCGGCCGCCGGCTGCCATCAACCGGGTGCGTCTTCGAGGGTGGTGTCTGGATCAAAAGCATCCTGCCCAACTAACAAAACAAAGGTGTCGCCATGAAAGCACTACACTCGCTTGCCCTGATGGGGATTGCCGCTCTGATGGCAGCTAACCTCTGCGGTTGCGCCTGGGTTAATCGGACCTCAGTGCCCAACACGCCGGGTTCGGGCACCGCCCTGACCACCGGTGCGCCCCATGAAACCCTGACTTATTTTCAGCAGGTCTATCCGCCCAAAGGATGGCCATCCGAGAACGCCCGCTACCGGGCGGCCGTCTGCCCGTTGCTCGTCAGCCGCGAGGCCGTCCTTTTCCTCAGTGGCGAAAGCAGCCAGAAAATTCTGGCCCATGCCGAGGTCGGCAATGCCAAAGTCATGGCGGTGGTGCAGAACAAGCCGGGCCAACCCCAGTTCTATGTGGCCGAGCGCCTGAGCGACAAGGCCCAAGCCATCCTCATGGAGGAATTGCTGGCCAAGGGCCCCTTTGAAGTCATCAACACCTCCAAGACCGGCTTCCTGGCTGAGGAGTTCTTCGACGACTTGGAGAAAAAGGCGGTGCCTCTCTGTGTGCTGGGCTGCCTGGATTCCGAGGGTGCGAATGCCAAAGAGGTCTGGGTCTATTTGCGGCTGGTGGACACCAGCACGCGTGCCGTCCGTTGCGCGGTATCCGCCCAGGGGGCCACGCTCGATGAAGCCGTGCGCCAGGGGGCGGCCAAATTAGTCAAGAGTCTCAACCGCTAACCCGGCCACCAACCCCGTAAGACTATGCGTGCTTCGACCCTTCTGAATCCCGAACTGTTGACGATCCTTGCCGCCGGCATGCTGTTCTCCAGTTGCTCGTCGGTTCGCCCTCCCACTCCCACCAGAACCAGCCAGCGCCCAGTCGAGTCGGAACCGGCCCGGCCCGTTTTGGACAAACCCCTGGTGGCGGACATGTTTGCCGCCTGCGGCATAGTGGTTGAAGACCTGATCGTATCTGAGATTCTGCAAAACGCCGAGCGCCCGCTGGTCATCGAGATCAGTGCCATCGAGAACGCCACCGGCGCAGCCATTGACTGCAAGATTTACCCCGAAATCATCCGCAGCAAGATCATTGAATCCAGATGCCCCAAGATCGTCTTCCGCGACGAAAAAGCCCGGTCGCAGGTGGTGCGGGAGCGAATCAACCAGATGGACCAGGATTACTCCGTGACCGAGAAATCCGAGTCCATCAAAAAAACGAAGCGCGTCCGCACCGGGCCGCCCCGCGACGGTCAACTCATGGAGGATCCCTCGCCGGTGGAGAGGGACATCGCCATTGAAAAGGAGAACATCACCAAGACCCGCAGCGGCACCGTTTCGGGCAAGGTGGCGGACGTGGATTACTTTCTCAACGGCAAACTCTACAGTCAGAACGAGCTGGAAGCCGGAGCACGCGACGTGGGCATGCGCTTTTTCCTGTTTGAGTTTCATCTGACCGATTCCCGAACTAGCCTGATACCGTGGGCGAAGACCTACCGTGTAAAGCGCGAAGGCGTGCTGACCAAATAGTCCCCGATCATCGCTCTCCTGGTCTCATCAAGCCTCCAGCGCTTTGCGTGAAGGGGTATTGGGGTATAGTGGCCCATCGCCAAACGCTCACTCTAATGGTTGCCCATCAATCAGTACGCAGGCGTGTATCCGAAAACCGGTCCTCGCGCAGGCTTCGCCCAGCTTCGCCAGCCCAGAAAGCTGGCGTTCCGAGCGACTTCACGGCCGTTGATCAAAATCGCGGTCTTGAATTTCAGGAAAGCGGCTTGGATTCGCCTTGAACTGCGCGGCGATTTCATCCCCCAGCACCGTGAGCGCGGGACGCGGGCGCGGGTCGGACAAGATGCGTTCCCACGTGGCGTCGCCGTTCAACTCCGGGAGGATTCCTGGCAAATCCGCCACCAACTTTTTCCGTTCCGTGGCGGGCAGCGCCTGAATTGCCGCCTCGATTTCTTGAACCGTGCTCATGGTGCAGCAAACGTAGCACAGCCTTGTCAGCTCTGGCAAACCGCATTTCGCCGCCATTTCATCCCGGCCACCAGGTTCCCTTTCGGGGTCGCCACCAGCAGATGATAATGGTTGCCCATCAGTCCGCAGGCGCGTATCCGAAAACCGGTCCTCGCGCAGGCTTCGCCCAGCGTCGCCAGCAATCGCTGCCAGTCCCGGCAGACCTCAGGTTTTGGGGGAATCGGGGCGATAGTTGCCGCAAATCGAGTTTCCCGAGACCTCCACGTGCGTCCCAACGTCGCCGGGCTCGGTATTGTCGATGGCCGCCCAGACCTTCCCGCCGATCTCGGGCAGGATCAGGATTTGCAGGTAATCGTTCGACAACTCGACCACCTTCCATTTCTTCTGGATCGGCTTGTCCGTAAAGGCGTCGTAGCGGAAAAAGGGGTAAAACCGCGACATCGTCGGGACGGGGTCGGGATCGGAATACGGATAGGTGGTGAAGACCTGGTCGTATTCTTTAACCGTGGATTTGGCGCCCGCTGCGACGGCAGTCGCACAGAGAACCGCCAGGCACAAGGAGGGCAGAATCAGGCCGCGGATGAGTTTAACAGCGAAGCTCCGAAGCATAGGGTTAGTAGTCACCAGTCCCAAGTGCCGGCCTGGGTGCGTTGTGGATGATTCCGGCTTTCTCGGCCTCCGCACGCTTCTTGTAGTCCTCGAGCATCCCAGCGGTCGCGGTGGCCCCGCACCGAGAGATACCCAGATCGCGCACGCGGACCAGGCCGTCGAGGTCGCGGACCCCGCCGGCGGCTTTGACCTGGACCTTTGCTGTGCAAGCGGCACGCATCAGCCTCAAATCGGACTCGGTCGCGCCCTGATAGCTGTATTTGCCGTCCGGACCTTTGACAAAGCCATACCCGGTGGAGGTCTTCACCCAATC
>Ga0194054_10001037_pt1 | contig 13624 bp, 17 predicted proteins | sample SepL2210m_MetaG_FD_163628 | JGI IMG/M metagenome (GOLD analysis project Ga0194054, IMG submission 163628) | Anoxic zone freshwater microbial communities from boreal shield lake in IISD Experimental Lakes Area, Ontario, Canada - Sep2016-L227-10m | ecosystem: Environmental > Aquatic > Freshwater... | reverse complement strand
TTTCGTCCATTCGATCCTGAACCGCGACGGGTTTTTGCTCGGGGGGATGGTGATCGTGTATTGCGTGCTGCTCGTGGCCTTCAATCTGGCTGTGGATCTGGGCTACGGGCTGTTGGATCGGAGGATCCGTGGCTGATCCGCGCGCCGTCCGCAGGCTGGCGCGGAACCCGGCCGCGTGGGTTTCGGCGGGAATTTTGCTTGTGGTCGCCGTGGCGTGCGTGGTGTGGCCGGCATTCCTTCCGGCCTCGCTCGGCGAGCCGAGTCCGAACCAATATGCGCCGCCGAGTTGGGAGCATCCGTTCGGGACCGACCTCAACGGGCGCGACCAGCTCTACCGGGTGCTCACCGGCGGGCGGATCTCGCTTCTCGTCGGGCTTTGCGGAGCGTCGGTGAGCCTGGTGATCGGGGCGGCGTGGGGGCTTGTGGCCGGGTATGCCGGCGGTTGGCTGGATGCCTGGATGATGCGCTTCGTGGACGTCCTCTACTCGGTGCCGCGGCTGATTTTTATCCTGATCGCGATCAATGCGTTCAACGCGCAGCTCCAGAGCTTCGCGACCGGGATGGGCTGGGGCTGGCTGGTCCAATCGTCGCGGATTGCGATCCTGATTTTGACACTCGGGGTGATCGAGTGGCTGACGATGGCGCGGATCGTGCGCGGGCAGGTGCTCGCGCTGAAATCCCGTCAGTTCATCGCGGCGGCGAAGGTGCTCGGGCAGTCGCATGCCGGGATTTTGCTCCGGCATCTTCTCCCGAACCTGAGCGGGGTGATCCTGATTTATCTGACGCTGGCGATCCCGGCCGTGATCATCGACGAGTCGTTTCTGAGTTTTTTAGGATTGGGGATCCAGGCGCCGCAGGCGAGCTGGGGGTCGCTGCTTGCCGATGGCGCGGGGGCGATCAACCCGCTGCGAAGTTTTTGGTGGCTGCTGGTTTTTCCGGCGGCGTGCATGTCGGTCTCGTTGCTCGCGCTGAACTTCCTCGGCGACGCGCTGCGCGATGCGTTTGATCCGCGCGGATGAACGACTTCCGTTCGAGGACTTCGCCGTTGAGCCCGATTTTTGAATAGGTAAATGCCTTGGGGGCGCTGGAGGATGCGCCTCGCATTCCTGCGCGATCTTCTCGATGCCACGTCCCCACGATTCGATGTAGCCGGAGAGAAAAAAGGCGTTGGCCAGAAGAGGATTGTATGGGATTCCAAATCCAAGTTGCGGAAAGAGCACTTGGCTTCACTGCTCCGGCGGACTATACTCCCTTCGTGACTTTGACTCTGCCAGACATTCCGATCACGGCCCGGATGAGCGAAGCCGAGTTGCGTCTCGAACTCGCCTGCGCCTTGTATTCGCGGGGACGAATCTCCGCGGTTGCCGGCTCGCATTTGGCCGAAACCGACCTTGTCACCTTTCAAGGCGCCCTGGCTGATCGAGACATTCCACGGAGCTATTCCGTCAGCGACCTTCACAGCGATCTTGCCGCCATGGATCGCATCCTCGGCGTGTGATTGTTGTCGCGGACACCTCTGTCATTCTCAATCTCGCGCTGGTCGGGCACGAGAACCTGCTGGATGCCATTTTCCATGAGGTTGTGGTTCCTCCCGCCGTCCAAACAGAGTTTGTTCGTCTCGCAGGGTCCTCCGGGCGCTTCGCCGGTCTGGCCCTTCCCAAATGGATTCGTGTTCGTCCGCCGGAATCCATCCCGGCAACGATTGCGTGCGATGCGGATCTCGATCCCGGTGAATCCCAGGCCCTCGCCCTCGCACTGGAGATCCGAGCGGACGGAGTCCTCATCGACGAGGCGCACGGGCGCTCCATCGCCATCGAACTTGGTCTCACCCCGATCGGAGTCTTGGGCATTCTTGTTCGCGCAAAGCGCAATGGACTCCTGCAAGCCGTGGCGCCTGTCATCGACGACCTCCGGGCGAAGGCCCGCTTCCGAGCCTCCGATGATCTCATCCGCGAAGCGCTTCGAATTGCGGACGAATAATTCCCTCTCGACTCAGGACAATGCCAGCGGGCCAAACCTTTTTCCAAAAGGCGTCAATACGCGGGACTGACCCCATGCTGACGGAGTTATCGAGGTAATAGAGCTCTGCGCTTTTCTTCCGTGTTTCTGAGTCCTTGGCAGCATGTGCTGGCGGCTCTTGCGGGACTTGAGATTCAACCGCGCGACGTTCGGGAAGCGTCCCATTTCGGAGACGGTTTTCATACGACCCTTCCTCTTTGCACCGATTGATGATCGTGGTTTCTTCAAGGAGGCTTCCCATCGTCCAGTAGAGAAACCCGTCTTCGGCGAAATATGTGAGAACGCTTTGATAAAATGGCGCTTCGAATCCGCAGGTGCGGATGTGGACAACCAAGGCTTCAAAGAGATCCCGGTCAACCCGGTCTGCCGCCCTACAGTCCCGAACTCAACCCCTGCGAGCAGCTCTGGGACATCCTCAAAGACACCGAGGGCTTTGCCAACGAGCTCTTCGACTCCATTGACAAACTACGGGACGCGTTGCTACCGGGCCTGCGCCGCTTCTGGGAGGACGCAGGCAAAGTCCTTTCGCTGGTCGGTCGCCCCTGGCTCCACGCTCAAGCAAACGCTTCCGCCAAAATTTAGATGTCGGCTTATCTTAAAGAGATGGTATCAGGTCAGGAAAGCGGGCTGCCAGTTCGCGGAGGATCCGCTTCTCGAATGTGGCATTGTAAACGAAGACCGGGCCGACCTCGCCGCACGCTTCGAGTGCCGCTCGGCAAATGGCCTGGAAGGATCATCGCCCGAGAGATCAAGAAATTGTCCGTGTTCCAGCAGACGTGACCCCGTCACCTTGTGGAGGCGGAATTGGAAAGGGGTCTGTTGATACGGCCGATTGCTGATAGGAAATCGCTTTCTGGGGGTCGTTGCTTGCCGATGGCGCGGGGGCGATCAACCCGCTGCGAAGTTTTTGGTGGCTGCTGGTTTTTCCGGCGGCGTGCATGTCGGTCTCGCTGCTCGCGCTGAACTTCCTCGGCGACGCGCTGCGCGATGCGTTTGATCCGCGTGGATGAATGGATCTCTACCTTGAGAGGAGATTTTCCGGGCGCTTGTCTTCCGGTTTCGGCTTGGCGGCGGGGCCGGGGAGGCTGACCGGGCGGTCATTGAGCGCGGGGAGCGTCTGCTCCGGCGGCGGGGCGCCCGGGTCGTAGGCCTGGCCTCCGACGACGACGACGCTCCCATCGCTGCCCCGGCGGAGACCCGGGCGCGAGGCAAATTCGTTGAACGACTTTCGTTCGAGGACTTCGCCGTTGAGCCCGATTTTTGAATAGGTGAATGCCTTGGGGGCGCTGTTCTGGAGGATGTGGGTGATGTTCTGCCGATCGAGGAGGATGTTCGGGTTGGCGAAGGTGAGGAACCTGCCGAGCTGGTGGGTGCAGAAGACCGTGCCCGCGCGGGGATCCTCGATGCGGAGATAAAATCGGCGCGAGGTTCACGGCATCGTGACACTGACTTAAGAGCGGTTTGGGATGAAGAAGCGGCATCTTGCCTCTTGGATCTCTCTGGGGAACCACGTTTTCCCATGCCCCTCCCCTTGGGAAACATCTGTAAGTTTCGCCTTAACGTCCCTTTCCTGATCATTCATTTCTTGTTTAATCCGAGGAAGAATCCCGCAGGGAATCTTTCCTTAAAGACTTTTCTTTTGATCTGAGCATCAATTAGGCCCATCGCACCGGTAATTGCTGCTGCACCAGCGGCAGGGACAAATCCAACAATTCCCGCTGAAACTAATGCACCGCCAGTTCCTCCTAGCCATTTCAAAAGATCACGATCTATATTAGACCATTGTTCATTAGCAATAGCGGTTTGCTCAGCTAACTCAGCTGCTAGGGATGTCGCGTTAGCATCAGAAAACTCTTCGGGGTTCGAGCAATCCTTCCATACCCGTCTGAAAAATAATCTCATGGACTCCAATCTATTCTCGTTTCTTAATTGTAAAGCAGCTTGCAGTGGGACGTTATCGAGTGCTCGAAAAGTAGTATTCTGTAGAGCCTTGGCAAATGGAGACCACCCTTGGAGGTCGATTCCAGCATCTTCACGGTCGAGTTCCACTTCCTTCCAACGAATTCTCATATTTGTTACGATATGCGAGTCGGTAAGTGAACACATCCGCTTTGCGAGCTCGTAACAGGATCCTGATGTTTCTTGGTGAAACTCTGCATTCTGTCCCGGCAATCGATCAACATAAAACGGGTGATTCGCGCGTCTTTTCTGAATATAGCGCAAGAAGTCGTCTTTTGACTTGAATAGCTGTTTGTCACCAAATCCCCTGAACATATCCAGCAAAGCCTCATCAGAATGTTGAAGAAGAAACATCTCTCCCATTCCTCGATCAAGTGGGCCAAGGGATGACATTCTCTCTTTGACCTCTATGTCGAGGATCCTCCTTAACTTAGGATTATCCTCATGTCGCTTTCTCTGAATGTCCAGTATCTCGTGCCATAGTCCTGGAATAAAATCGTGCAGCGGCCGAATGAACGATACAATACCTGCTTCAATCCATGGCCAGAGCGTCATCCATAGATATATAAACTTTACGGTAGTTGCACGGTGCTGCTCTGGATGGTTAAGAGGTGAAAACTCCGCTCGCACACTGCTTGGACGCAGAAACGGATCCACAAGAAGAATTCTATCACAATACATCGAAAGTCTTGTGACGGCACGGAAAACATCAAATGGTTCGTAGCTGCCCGTGTAAAGTGCAGTGGTTTTCTGTCGCTCCGACTCGACTGTGCGTTCGAAATCAGCAAGGTCGGGCCACAGCAACGGGATTAAAGAAAACGTATGCTCGACGACATCAGGGGTCACCCTTCTCTTGAAATCTGCCAAACCTCCTTTCTCGACTGTCTCATCCAAATTGAGGGAACGTAGGACACTGCCAAGAAAGGTGAGGTTCTTCCCGCGTATTGTCATGTGACGAGCAGCTACATTAAGAGGTTCGCATTGAAGTGTGTCCCAATCGACCTTACCGAGGCAGCAATTCTTGTATTTTGCATGCGCTCCGCAGGGGCAGGAATCGTTACGACCAATTTTCGGAGGAGTCATATCTTTACAGAGACTTTATGGTTGGTGGTCCATCGTGGGGCGACGACTTCTCCCTTGGAAAAGGTGGTTTGTTTGCCGGTCATAAACGCGGGCTCCTGTCCCTCGTCAGGTATCGCTGGCTGGCGAGGCGGGTGAATCGCAAGGGCTGGGAGCGATGGCACTCGGCTTGCTCTTCTGCCAGCAGGCGCTGTGCCTGAGCGGTGGAATGTCGGATCAGTGTTCATCGGAACTCCTGGCGGCCAGCGATTAGCGGAACGAGCTTATTCCATATTGTTGTTTTCTGCTTCAATTACTAAACTTATTACTCTCCACTGGTTGAACGCAGTGTCGAAATAGTAATCATCCTTGGAGATAAATCCAGTGCTAATCCATTTCTCAATTGTTGATATTGAGTGCTCACCTAAATCTTCGCCGTTCCGAGCGATTCTTAACGTTGAGGTATTAGATTCCTTTGGTGGAAGCGCCTCTAGTTCGCATTTTATTTTTGTTTTCTTGTCTTGATTTGCAAGCGAAGCCATTGTGTGAAATGATCTTCCCTTCACAATTATTCTTTCGGCGCAATGCTTGCAGGAAAAAGCATCATCGTCTCCGTTAGTTTGCACTGGAAGAGTACAATAAGGGCATGATCCAGTTCGTGTTGCTAATGTAGAAGACTTCATGAAAAAAAAGCAAATGCCAATAATAATTAGTATGGGACCTAAAATCCACCCAATAATCGGAATCAGTAAAACAGCAACGCCGCAAAGAATAGCCATGAAGCCTTTCCCTGCTCGTTCCCCGGCACCTATTGTTTCAGTTGTAAAACTTGTAGAGTTCTCCACAAGTGATGCCGACTGTCTATGGATGCGTTTTATAGGAAGACCGCAATTCGGACAGTTTTTTGCTTCTGAGCTGATTTCCTTTTGACAGTCTGGGCAGATTATTAAAGCCATACGTTGGTGTTTATTGTGTTTGTAAGTGTTCTGATAAATCGCGGTCTATACGGAGGCTATTTATATTGCATATCAACGTCTGCCGTCACCGGCACCGGACCGCGGACGCGACGGGTGCCAGGAGCGAAGCGACCAAGCATCCGGCGTGACGGCGGGCAGGTGTTCGGTGGTCCGCATGGTTGCGGATTTTATTTTATGATTTCGATCCACGATTCGTCAAATTTGAGTGCATGGAGGATGTCATCCTGATTCAGCATTGGTGGTTGCTTGATTCTGATGGCCAATCGGTCGGCGGGAAGGGATTCAACGATGGTGAATTGCGATCCGTGTGGCTGCCAGGTAAATTTATGTTCGCCTGTTTTCTTATTATTTCCTTCAAGGTTGTTTCGTTTGTTCCAAGTCCAAACGAAATCTTCATCGGGGAACATGTTGGTATCAAACTCAAAGACTGAAAGTTCGAGCAAATCGTCGGACTTCACAAGAACGACAGTCCGTAGGTGCATGTAGTGCTTGCGGATAGCGGCAACCCGCTCGTTCCAGATGGATAAAACCTTCTGTCCGACATCTGCTGGATCGAACTCGCTAACCTCACGATCTCCGAACGAGTAGAAAAGTGAGTTCCGGCCCGAAATCAACCGAATCCGTGAAACGGTGGCAGGGTTATCGCTATTGACGGTCTTAGCTCCCCATGCGGTTTGCTCAAGGACAACATCATCCAATCCGAAATTGAGGGCTTCCAGCGGGTTCCGATCAGGCGAGCGAAAATCTGCTCACATCGGTTCCTTCAAGAATTGGCACGGTTCGGGAAACCGCCGTCGGAAGGATACATTCGGCGTGCTGTGTCGTATAATCTGCGGGGTGAACTTTGAGCTTCTAGAGTTGCCTGTGAAAATGCCATATGGACAATGGACATTGCCTGGCTTATTTGGGTGTCGGTGCCCTTGGGGTCAAGCAATGCAAGTGCGCTCTCAATTGTCGATCCTAAATGGCAAAGTGACTGTTGGTTGTTTGTCATAGTTTTGCACTCCATGATATCTGTATTACTTTTCGTTCTAATCTTTTAAACTCTAATCCAGCCCGAAGCGGATCGCGATATTTTACAGCGTATGGTACTTCATCAAAGTTTTTGACGATGTAGAGATAGTATAATTCTCGAAGAGAGTCAGCAACTGAATGCTCCTTGTTTGTAAAAGAAATACCCCCCTTCTCAAGTCGAATGCCTTTCACTTCAACGGCATTAAAAGAAGAAGTTGCATCGTTCTGAAGCCTGAAGTCAAATCCACATCCGGTTTGTGTGACGTCAATCGCAGATGACGATTCAAACTCCGGTTCAGCGCGATAATTTGCGAGAAAAAAGTTTTCAGCAGCCCGACCGGTTAAGAGCCGCTTGGCAAACGTTTCTGATTCAGAAATGTTTTCCTCAGAAGCATCTGTGGTGAGACTACATCCTGTAAGGTTGGAAACTAGTGATGCCATCTCGTCTAAGTCATAGTTACGGAATGTATCGTAGATTTTCTGACAGTGTCCACGAAGTTTACGCTTGTGCCATCCTTGTCGAATGTTCGGGAACAAGGGATCCAGCTCATCTCGATAGTTTTTTATGGATGCCGGCTTGGCCTTTATTGCTAATGCTAAAACGTTGAATGCTTCTTTGAATGTGTCAAATCCTAATGCAGCTAAGCCTTTGGAGTCAAATTTCGAGAGAAACAAGCCGCAGATGATGGCTTTTTCCCTAAGAGCAAGGTTCATCATTGAGAAGTTTCCAATAGTTGCACCGTTTCGTTTTCATTAGATTTCCCGAAATGTCTTTCGATACAGAGCCTCGACAATCTGCATGCGTTCGCTGAAATGGCGGTTTCCTTCCCATCTGAATAATTCCTTGCACTTTCTGTATATTTTGGCCCTGGGACTGTCGAGTTCAATATTTTTCACCTTTGAGCGCTCCCAATTCCCGAAGGCTGCCCAGAGACGCCAGCGTTTGAAGCAAGGTTCCCGTTCTTCTCTCAGGTATTTTGCAAGATATTTCATCAGGTTCATAGCACGTCCGCTCCAGCAGGACAGGGCAGAAGAAACGGCCGCCTCAAATCAGTTCACGAACCTGTGCTTGGCCCAAGCCCGGCACCCTCATTCCCGCCGAGGATTTCGCGCACAAGCCGACGGGCGTCATTGAGGGCAATGTTCACGCTTGGTGATCTTGCACAACCGGAACGCTATTCGCGACAAACAGCATCGCGCTAGCCCGGAGCGGTGACAGCGAGGCGGATCCCCTCGCAGAGCTCCTGACGCGGGATGTTGACGCGCAGCTTTTTTCCGGCATCGCGGCCGATATCGTAGGGATGGATCGTCGCCGCGGTGCCGGCCTGCGGGGCGGATTTCGCGGTTTTTTTCCTGCGGGGCAATTTCTTTTTCGCAACCGGGGAAAATCCTGGCATCATGGTTCCGGCCGGCCGGGGTTCGTCCATGAGCCCGTCATAAAGCCCGTTCAGAAACGGGGCGCGTTCCAACTCGCTGACCGCTGGGCCGCGGGAAAATTCCGAACAGGCGGCCACGATCGTGGCGTGAAGATTTTTTGCGAAGGGTTTGAACCGTGCCGTATCGTCCTTCCCGGCATCGAGCAACAACTCGGCTCCGTCCGCCAGGCTCCGCCAGCCAGAGGAGGTTTTGAATTTGTTCTGAAAAACCCACTTGATGAGGTTGGCCGCATCCAGCCATTCCTTTTTCGCCTTGAGGACCGGGTGGGACTGCCGCGAGCTGGCCGGCCGATCCCATCCTTCAAAAATATCTCCTGGCGCGAGATCGGCCGGTGCCCCGAAGTCATACCTCGCGTCCAGTCGCTTGAGCTTGTCCTTGGCAATGGATTTTTCGTGGCAAGTGCCGCGCTCAGCCATTGCGGAAAGGTGGTCCCGACGGCGGCGGATGCCGGCAGGGGCGGCAGGTTTCCCAATATCCGGCCTTCTGGCACCCCGCCCGACCTCATCTTCTGCTGGAGCATCGACCGGAACGGATCCGGTCTTCTGGGCGGCGGTGGTTTTTTTACGTTTCTTGTCGGGCATCCCCAAACCCCACCACGAAGTTGCGATGCTGCCAAGCAGGACTTCGCCACGCTCTCCACAAGGGGCTCACCCGAGGGATGTCCGAAAGCTGCATGCGCGGAAAACAAGATGCGGCAACTTTCAAAGCCGTTCCTCGAAAGCAAGAAGCGGGCGGAAGCAACCGCCTCAACCGAAGAGCGCAGCCAGTATCAGATCGTCCTGGTGGACACGTCCGCCGCCATCGACTGATATATGGGCGAGAGCAATACGGGCAGCTCCGCAAACGCCGCAGCCGCAACAGCCGGGTGCATTCCGAAAGCTGCCAAGCAGGCAAAATGAAGCGTGGCAAGTTCGAGATCAAGCGGGCGCTGCCGGGGAGTGCTGCCTGGTCTTCTCGGCGGCGGATGATGGCGGTTTTGCGGGGAACAGACTCTGCCAACCTAGAGCTCTAAGGCTTTACCGCTGGGTCCGCTTTCGCGGCGTCCACGTTTGCTGCGTCGCGCTGGCCCCGCGCGAGCGGAAGGAACTTCCTGAATTGGTTGGCGGACTCTTGTTCCCCGGAGTTCGAGACGGATAGTTTTCCGCTACAAGCCTCGGCCAGAAATGGCGTGGCAGCGCTGATTGAAAAGAAAATGTCCGCTTTTGCCGCGCCTTTGCGCGTGTCTTTTTGGGAATATTGAGTAAATCTCTACCAATCAGACGCAACCGCGATAAATCAGCTCTGCCGGACGTTCGAGTCTCCCATGCCCTATTTTTTTCGAATAGCATGAAGGCAACTCAGACAAAAATCTCCATGTTGAGGCTGGCATGGATCCTGACAGGAGCAGGATTGATCGGATGGCCCACTACGGTCATGGCCGGAGACCCCGTGGCAGTATGGCACGCCGACGGATCTGCGGAAGATTCGTCGGGCAAGGGGAACCACGGGGCAGCCATCGGCACCTCCCGTTTCGCCCAGGGGCTCAGCGGCCAAGCTTTCGAGCTCAACGGGCTGGACGAAGCGATCAAAACCGCCATAGATACCCAAGTTGACAAAGCCAATGCCCAATCAGATTCCAATTCAGAGTGGCCCCAGTGGCGCGGACCCGAACGCAACGGCGCTGCAAGTTTCAGCCCAACTCTTGCAAATGCATGGCCGCCTAATGGGCCCAAAAAGATATGGTCTTCAAAACCTGTTAGCATAACTCCTGGCCCATATGCTGGAGGGCACAGTAGTCCAGTAATTGCAGGAGGCAAGGTATACCAATACGTTGCCGACAGAGAGGGAAGGCACGATATTGTTATGTGTCTTGATGCAGCGCATGGAACAACAAAGTGGACACGCCGTTTTGAGGCGCCATACAAACTCATGCACGGAGCCTCAGCCACGCCATGCATCGTTGACAACCGTGTGTATATCATGGGAGGAAGGAATGCATATTGCCTTGACGCCAATACAGGAACGACCGTTTGGTTGAGAGTGCCCCTGATGACTCTCGCGCCGAATTTTCCCGGCGATTATCTCCAAGAAGTGTCTTCGTCATTCGTTGTCGGGGAAGGTGTGGCGGCCGTGGTGGTTGACAAATGCGCAGGTCTCGATTTGGCAACTGGCAAAACACTATGGACTACCCCGAGTCCGGGCGGGTATGCGCTGGCAATGACATCTCCAGCTTTTTGGAGCCACGAAGGACAGAAATATTTAATCTACGGCGGCACCTTGCGGATGTGCTGCGTGAACCCTTCCAATGGCAATGTCGTTTGGGAAGTCACAGGGGACGGCCAGGGAGGTGATCACGCTCATACACCAGTTGTCCTCGATGATTATCTTATATGCTTCTGGCAGGGGAAACTTGGAATCTACCGCGTGTCACTCGACGGACCGCAATGCCTTTATGAGGCACCTATGGCTGATAAACACAGCAGCCCTATTGCTTTTAAGAACCGCGTTTATTTTGTTGGATGCCCAGATAGGATATCGAGCACAGCGGTCGTGTGCTACAACTTGGAAACCGGAGAGCTCATTTGGTCGCATTCTGTCAAAAACCCAGAGTATTCATCGCCCTTTTTGGCTGACAACAAAATCTTTCTTCTTACTGACCAGGGGAAAAGGCTTGCCATGCTAGATGCCCTGAATGGGAAGTTGCTGGGTGAATGCCCGATTGATGCCAAACCATGGGCTTCTCCTGCTTTTGCAATGGGATGCCTGTTTGTTCGAAAACACGATGACGGCATCTCGTGTTATGATCTCACGGCCAAAAACAATGTCTCACCAAGAAACAAACCCGCTTTCGCCATCAAAGCCTCCGCCTCCAACGTTTACCAGGGCATGGAGGAATACGCTGCCGAACAGGCATTTGACGGCGATGCAGGGACGCGCTGGGCCACGGATGATGGCACGCATCAGGCCTGGATCGCTGCGGAGTTTAGCTAGGACGTAACGGTGGTCGGACTCAAGGTAAACGAGGCTTCCGGCCGCATTCAGAAATTCAAGTTGGAATACAAGGATGAAGGCGTATGGAAAACCGCGCTCAGCGGCACCACGCTCGGCGAGAAATATGAAAAGAGTTTCCTCCGGGCCACCTCCAAGGTATGGCGTTTGAACATTTTGGAGGCGACGGAGGGGCCAACCATGCTTATCCGGTTGACGCACCTACCCCCTACCGGTAGTGGATTCCCTCTCAAACCGGTGATGTTTCCATCCGCCCGAGTATAGCTCGCCGTAGGTGGGAGACCCGACCCCGGTCGCGATGCCAAGCAGTGAACGGAAGGCGTTAAAGGGATAAAAACGTCGATTGAAGCGGAATGTAAACTCATTGAGGTAAGCTTGCAGGTGCTGCGGGCTCACGCCATGGTGAACACCGAGCAGCCAAGATTTCAGATTTGAGAAGACTAAGTGAACTAGAGGCAACGACTCTTCTGTAATGCTCGGATCGCTACGTTGGACAACCGACTGGTGGTCGAATTCGTAATTCTGGAGGGTGTCATAACCCAGCCAGTCGTCAGTGATGATATTGGTTCCTGGCGCGATGGACTCGCGCGCAAAGCCGACAAGCGACTTCGCTGTACGATCAGGCACAACGCTGAGCCGCAGTCTCCCCGCATACCGACCTCCACGACGAGGAATGGCCTTTTTCTGTTCGCCGAACGGGAAAGGGATAGGCTTTCCCTGCTTCCTTTTGCAGACTTCGACTGCGCCGACGACGCAGACCTTATGGTGAATTCCTCGACCTTCACTTCGCGTCCGGCCGCCGATCCACGTCTCATCAAGTTCGACGGGATTCATACCTCCGATCTTGTCGGCATCAGGGCGGACCATGCCGGCGCGCAATTTATGGAGGATTTGAAACGCCGTTTCATAGCGACCGATTCCAAGTTGCCGTTGGAACTGCGTGGCAGACATGCCTGGCGTCATACTGGCCACAAGATAGGCTCCCCAGAACCAAGTAAGCAGCGCGGTATGGCTGTCCTGCATAACTGTTCCAGCCGTGAGTCGAGTTTCCTTGCGGCACTTACGACACCGGAGGACCTGTGGGCGAGTCGAGATGCGCGCGGGGGCTGCCGCAGTTTGACAAGAAGGGCAGGTGAAACCGTCGGGCCAACGGATCTTTTCCAAGTAAACCGCGCAGGAGGAATCGTCAGGAAAGAGACGCTGGAACTCTGGCAAACAGGTGGGAAAGGGCAGGGCGGACACTCATTTATACTGCCTGTTGTGGTCGGGTGCGTCAACCGGATAAGCATGAATTAAGCCTTTGATTACTTCGGGCTCGGAATCGTCGATGCTATGCGAATAAAAAGCCTCACGAAACCACCACCAACGTTTCCGGCCAACGGTCATCAACGGAACTGGCATTTCGCGTTGTTCGATTTCCATCTCCTTGTAGTCGGCATCTGAAAACTTATTCGACCAAGAGCCGTTGCGGACGGGAACGTAAAATCTGTGCTTCGGTGGATGCCACTCCTCCTCCCCAAAAAATAGCCACTTCTTGATGTGGAAGCCTTCCTCATGGTTGAATTGTGCGTTGTCGTCGCGCGTCATAATGTGAGCATTGTTAAAATAAATAAAAGCATTAGTCTTTGCTATTCAAATGTATTATGTGCGCCGCGAAGGGCGCATGAAGATCAGGCATTGTATAAACTAATACTTTTTTGCAGTCGTCAGACCATTCATGGCGAGGCGAATACCCTTTTTGCTCAAGTTCAAAAAGAACAATGTTCATCTCGTTCTTGTTTAATGGTGACTTCCACTCAGCCAAAGTAAAAGAAATAGAACTGATAGGAAATCGTTTTCTGGGTGTCGCGGGCGTTTGCCGTTAATTCCAGCCGCAAGCAGCGTTTCCATGCCGATTTCGTACTGAGATGCCGGAACGAGGGCAAGTCTTTGCGCTCGTGAATCATTTTCGTGATGCGGGGCGCGCCCCGCATCACGAAATGGCGGATGCGGCGGGCGCAGGCGGGCCGAAAATGCGAGCTGTCTGGGCACCCCTTGCCGCTACCGGGTGCTCACCGGCGGCGGGTCTCGCTGCTCGCGCTGAACTTCCTTGGCGACGCGCTGCGCGATGCGTTTGATCCGCGCGGGTGAATGGATCTCTACCTTGAGAGGAGATTTTCCGGGCGCTTGTC
>Ga0194054_10001032_pt1 | contig 13668 bp, 11 predicted proteins | sample SepL2210m_MetaG_FD_163628 | JGI IMG/M metagenome (GOLD analysis project Ga0194054, IMG submission 163628) | Anoxic zone freshwater microbial communities from boreal shield lake in IISD Experimental Lakes Area, Ontario, Canada - Sep2016-L227-10m | ecosystem: Environmental > Aquatic > Freshwater... | reverse complement strand
GCGCAGGCATGGTCGGAACGGGCTTTTCGCGCCGAAGTCAAAGGTGCCCCGGCGCCCGCTGCTTTGGAGGGCATTTCGTCCGGTGTTCCGTTTTCTTTTGTCTATGGAGGAGTCGCCTCAGCCGATTTGTTAAAAAATTGGCAAACTAAAGTTGAGACCGAGAAGTCGGTCGGCGGAAAAAACCAGCGGGCGATGACTTACACCGATCCGAAAACGGGTCTGGAGCTGCGCTGTGAGGTGACAAGCTTTGTCGATTCCCCGGCGGTCGAATGGGTGCTGTATGCCACCAACAAAGGCAATGCCGATACTCCCATACTGGAAAAACTCCTGCCGCTGAACCTCGATCTCAAGTTGCCGGAAGGGGAGGTGATCTTCCACCATTCCCACGGCAGCACGAATGGCCCACTCGATTTCCTTCCGGTGGATCAAGTCGTGGGGACCAACGCGGTGATTGATTTGGCTCCGTCCGGGGGACGATCCTCGGATGGCCGCATGCCGTTCTTTAATCTGGAATACTCCGGCGGCGGCGTGGTGGGCGCGATCGGCTGGACGGGACAGTGGGCATTCCACCTGCAGCGGGATAAAAGGGACGTGCAACTTCAGGCGGGACAACAAACGTTTCACATGAAACTGCATCCGGGCGAAACTGTTCGCTCGCCCCGGATCCTGCTGGTTTTCTGGAAAGGCAAGGATTCGCTCCGCGGCCATAATTTGTTGCGCCAATTGCTGCTGGCCCACTACGTGCCGCGGATCAATGGCGAAATGGCCATGCCCCCGGTTGCTCTTTCTCCTTACTATGATTATAATGGCCGGGGGAATGAGGGAAATCAAAAGGAGGCAATCCCCATCGCCGCCCAAGCGGGCTGCGAGGCTTTTTGGGTGGATTGTGGATGGAATGAGGGCAGCTATGCCGGTGTGGGGAGTTGGGTTCCCAATCCGGAGGCGTATCCCAACGGTCTGAAACCGGTTAGCGATGAGGTGCATCGAAACGGGATGAAATTTATTTTGTGGTTTGAGCCGGAGCGCGTCACTCCCAACAGCCGCCTGGCGAAGGAGCATCCGGAGTGGGTGTTGCTCCCTGCTTCTGACTCCCGCTTTAAGGACTCCCTCCTCTATAACCTGGCAGATCCTGCAGCTTTGGCATGGATGACCGATCACCTTTCCAAGTGTATCGACGATTGGGGAATCGATGTCTTTCGTGTCGATTTTAACATCGACCCATTGCGGTTCTGGAAAGCAGCGGATACGGAGGACCGGCAAGGGATGACAGAAAACCGCTATATTGTCAGCCTCTATGCCATGTGGGATGAATTGCGAGCCCGGCACCCCGGACTGACAATCGACAATTGTGCCAGCGGGGGGCGGCGATTAGACTTGGAGATGATCAGCCGAAGTTATCCGCTTTGGCAAAGTGACACGCAATGTGGCCGAAAGCCGCTGCCAGTTCAGGATCAGGTGCAAAATGCGGGGTTGGGTTTATATGTGCCCCTGCATTCCGGCGGGGTGTGGGCGTTTGATCCTTATAACTTCCGCAGCATTGCGAGTACAGGTGTGGTGCTTCAGACATCCAAGCTTCAGGACAATCTTCCTTCGGTCCGCAAGATGGTGGAAGAACTGAAATCGTTGCGTCCTCTCACATTGGGCGACTACTATCCGCTGGCGGAAATCAATACGAGCCATCAATTCTGGAGCATCTCGCAATACGACCGGCCGGATTTGGGGCAAGGCTATGTTCTGGCTTTCCGCCGGGAGCAATCGCCGTTTCCGTCGGCGAAGGTCGCCTTGCGCGGTCTGGACGACAAGGCGGATTACCTGCTCACAAACGTCGACACGCAAGAAAAGAAGACCGTCGCGGGATCGGTGCTCGCCAGGGAATTCACTCTTGATATTCCCGAACCGGCCTCGAGTTTGTTGCTGATCTATAAAAAAACTCCACATGTCAGAAACTAAACGCGAAGAAACCGCAAGTTCGCAACCGGTCTGGTATGATGGCTTGGAACAAGACCCGAACTATGCGATAAAATCCAATCCTTCCTGCGCGACAAAGATATTTGTCAACCATGTCGGGTTCATGCCGGAGGCCCACAAGTCGTGCACGATCATCAATCCGACCTCGACGGAATTCATGGTGCGCAAGAATATTGTCATGGAACCCGGCTATACCGGCAAGGGCGACTGGTCCCGGATCGTATTCCGTGGCACGCTGAAGGAGAACGGTAACGAGATCAGCCCGGGGCTGATCGGCGATTTCAGCGAGATCCGCGAGGAGGGTTTGTATCAGGTGCTTTGCGGGACGTCCTACAGCAGGATGTTCACCGTCTGGAAAAAAATCTATGATGTTCCGATGCGGGTGCTGCTCAACGCGTTTCAGATGCAGCGTTGCGGTGACACTCACCTTGGTTATGCCGGCCCCTGCCATTTGGATGACGGGCGGGTTGCCGAATCCGGCGAACACCACGATTTTTCCGGCGGCTACCACCAGTCTTGCGACCTGAGGAAGTGGCACATGTCGTTGAATACAGCGCATATCGGCCTCGTGCAATTCGGCTTGAATTACCATGCTCACTGGGACAAGGGTGCCGTCGCGGACGAAATCCGCTGGGGGAGCGATTACTACCACAAGATCATCAAGGAAGACGGCAGCATTTATGATTCCTTGTGGATTCCTATCGGCTGGAATGCCCGCGATTACTACGAAAGCGACTCCCCGGCGGTGGCGCATTGGCAAACCGTCCGCCATCAGGCCTTGGCGGCCCGTTACTTCCGCCAGAGCGATCCGACCTATTCGCAAAAGTGCCTGGATATGGCCTTGCGGGTATGGAACCACATGACGCGGCCAGACCGGCCGGCCGCTCCCTACCATGTCCCCGCCCTTCCGCCGCGTGGACATGACGGCTGGGACGGTTATTTTTCCGAGTTTTATCCCGGCTCCGCTGTGGATACCGCGTTTCGGATTTGCGCGGCAGCCGATCTGTATCGGGCAACTGATGACAAACAATTTCTTGAGGATCTGGCTCGGCAGACAACGTCATTGACGAAAATGCAGATCGGCTCAAAAACCAAATCCCACGAGCCGGGGAGCGGCTGTTTTTACGAATCAGCCGACAGCACGCGGCTTTCCCAGTCCTGTTTTTGCAGCCGCTCCATGCCCGGCGCACTTTGCGATGCGCTGGAATTAGCATCTGATCATCCCGATGCTCAGGACTGGCGCGCTGCGACCCGGCGGATTGCCGAGCAATCCCAATGGGTCGCCGGACGGAACCCGTGGAATCGGATCGCCATGGAATGGTGTGAACCCGATACCCGAACGGGCGGATGCGGGCATTCCACGGACCGCGTGAACTCAAGCGCTCAGCCGACAAGTAAAAATATGCCGAGCTATCGCTACTACTCGCATGAATACAACAAAGACCTTATTCCCATGGCGGCATTTCTGCGGCGCGCATCGGCTCTCCTAAAAGAACCGGCCTACGCGGCACTCGCCCAGAGGCAGATCGACTGGGTCCTGGGAGCCAATCCGTTTGATCGCAGCTCGGTGGAAGGGGTCGGCTACAACCAGTGGGAACATGTCAAAACCGGCGAGGTCTTTCCGCCAACCCCGCAGATCCCGGGGGCCGTCCACACCGGGTATAACAATGAGTATGATTTACCGCACACGGGCACATTGCTCGGAACGCTGGCGATGTGGGGTTCCGGCGTATGACACTCACTTTGCCGCCACCAACATCTTCGGATGCGGGATCGGAGTCCTGGGCAACTACCTTGCAGGCACTTCATGGATGTGATGCACAGCAACTATCGCATAGCTTATTACGGCAACGGTATTAGCTTTTTTGAGAATGCGTGATATAACGTGTGGCGAGCCGCGAAAGACAAACCGGAATTCCAAAATATTTATTTAGCATGGAGTAAAGAACCCCGGGGCAAGCCCAGAGGGATTTCAGAATATGAATTCAGAGAGCCACGATAAAAAGCCCGAAGCAAGCTTCGGGGTATCAGACCCAATTTGAATGAAAAACCATCAAGTCCTGGCCGTCGGAGAAATCCTCTGGGATCTGCTGCCGTCCGGCAAACAACTTGGCGGTGCCCCCGCGAACTTCGCCTATCACGCCCACGCGCTCGGCGCCGGGGCGCGGTTGATCTCGCGTGTCGGCAACGATCCCCTTGGCCTCGAAATTCTCGACCGGCTCCGCACGCTTGGCCTGCCGACCGGCGGCGTGAGCGTGGACCCGGCGGCCCCGACGGGAACCGTCTCCGTCGAAATCCAGCCCGACGGCCAGCCGCGGTTCATCATCCAAGAGAGCGTCGCGTGGGACCGGCTTGAAGCCGGCGACCCCGTTCAAGCCGATGCGGTTTGTTTCGGCACGCTGGGCCAGCGGTGTGCCACCGCGCGCCAGGCGATCCGGGCGGCGGTCTCCGCGGTGCCGGCCGGGGCACTGCGGGTGTTTGATATCAACCTCCGCCAGCAGTTCTACTCACGCGAGATCATCGAGTCGTCGCTGGCGTTGGCCGATGCCTTGAAACTCAATGATACGGAACTGCCCGTGCTCGCCGGGATGTTCGACCTCGCCGGCGAGCCGCGATCCCAACTCGACGCGCTCGCCGGGCGATACCAGCTTCGTGCCGTTGCGCTCACGCGCGGCGCCAACGGCAGCCTGCTGCTGGGCGGCGGCGTCTGGTCGGATCATCCCGGCCTGAGCGTGAAAGTCGTGGACGCCGTCGGTGCCGGCGATGCATTCACCGCAGCGTGGACATTAGGACTGCTGGCCCGGCACCCGCTTGACAAGATCAATCAACGCGCCAACGAAATCGCCGCATTCGTTTGCACCCAACCCGGTGCCACCCCGGTTTACCCGAACGAAAATTTATGAAAAACCTCATCAGCTTCGCCGTTGACCTGACTGCCCAGCCCGATCGCGCCGCCGAAACCACTCCGCCCGCCATTCCGCCTGTGCAAGAGGCCCAGGACGTGACAAGAGAGATCGGAGGGGGAAAGAAGTTTCTGAACTTTCCGGTGAAGACCGGCGCAGCGAAGCGCCAGGTGAACGTCAGTGTGGATGGAACGCAGGTGCGTTCCTTTATTGTCGAGTTGGCCGACGGCTCGCCTGATTGGTGGGCTCCGCTCGATGTGACTGCCTGGTCGGGCAAGAAATTGACCGTCTGCGTGGACGCCCGACCCGTCACCTCAAAGGTCGAGGACGCTGTTCCTCTCCGCTCCAATGCTCTCGATGCTCTGCGGCAGTCCGATACGCCGGCCGATTCGGAGGACCTCTACCGGGAGACCCTCCGCCCGCAACTCCATTTTTCCGCGCGCCGGGGCTGGCTGAACGACCCGAACGGCTTGGTTTTTTACAATGGCGAGTATCATCTTTTTTTCCAGCACAACCCCTATGGATGGGACTGGGGCAACATGCATTGGGGCCACGCGGTCAGCTCCGACCTGGTGCATTGGAAGGAACTCGGCGAGGCGCTTTATCCGGACAATCTGGGCGCGATGTTCAGCGGCTGCGCGGTGGTTGATTGGAAAAATAGCAGCGGCCTGGGCAAGGACGGTAAGCCGCCGCTCGTTCTGGTTTACACCGCCACGGCTCCCGAAGGCGGACAATGCCTCGCCTTCAGCATGGATGGCCGCTCGTTTTCAAAGGATTCCCGGAACCCCGTCATCAAGAATTTCGTGACTGGCAACCGGGACCCGATGATCTTCTGGCACGCGCCAACAAAGAAATGGGTGATGGTGCTCTACGGCTGTCCGCCAAGCTCCGGGGGTGAGTTGGACAATCAAGGCAAGCCGGCGACCCAGCACACGATCTATTTTTTCACCTCACCCAACCTTCGGGAGTGGACGCAGACCAGCACCATCCTGGGTGGAATCGAAGCCGACCACTACCTTTACGAATGCCCCAATCTCTTCGAGTTGCCGGTCGATGGCGATCAGGCAAATAAGAAATGGGTGCTCGCGGCCGCGAACAGCGATTATGCCATCGGCACTTTTGACGGCACGACCTTCACACCCGAGGCTTCGGGGATTCCCGGTGTCCGCGGTTGCTACTACGCGGCGCAAACCTTCAGCGATACCCCGGACGGACGCCGAATTCAGGTGGGCTGGGGCAGGGCAGCGTCTCACGGCATGCCCTTCAATCAATTGATCACTCTGCCATGCGAACTGACACTCCGCAGCACACCCGATGGAGTGCGGTTGGCCCAGCAACCGATGAAGGAACTCGAATCGCTCCGCGATGGCCCAAACCGGGCCGATGCCCTTGATTCCTTTCGCGCTGAACTGATCGAATTGCATGCCGAATTCGAGCCGGGCGACACCGGCACAATCGAGGTCACCGTGCGCGGCGCGAAAGTGATTTATGACACAGTGAAGCAGGAACTGATTGTCAACGGCACGCGCACACCCGCTCCGCTGGCAGGCGGAAAGCAGAACCTTGTCGTTTTTGTGGATCGAACCCTGGTCGAGGTGTTTGCCGGCAACGGTCTGGTTTACCTGCCGCTTCCGTTCATCCCGAATCTGGAAGACCAGTCGGTCGCGGTGGAGTGCAAAGGCGGCAACGCCAAGATCAACTCGCTGCAGGTTTATAAATTGAAATCCATTTGGCGAAGGGGTCAGTAGGATCAGATCAAGAGGAATTTCCAAAAATGATTTGAAGGCGTGCGGGAGGGTGCCAATTTGAAGGACTCCATTTCAAAGTAACCAGTATGCGATTCAGGCGGTTTTCTTAATGAGTGCTGAAAAGGATTTGCTGCGGGAGAAAATGCGGGCGGCTGCGCGGGATCGCGCCCCCGGCCTCTCCGAACGCGTGGCCGCCCACCTCCGGAGCTGGGCGCGCTGGAAATCCGCCGCCACGGTCTGCGCGTTTTGCGCGCTCGGCGACGAACCGGATCTCCTCGGCTTCCCCTCTTCAATGGCCGCCCGGTCGGACGCGTCGTCTGGAGATGATGCCCCCTGGCCGGATGGCAAACGGATCGCCCTGCCGCGCATGGAAGGCGGAAAGATTTCGATGCGCTGGGCCGGCTGCCGCGCGGTGCTTGCGCCTGGAAGATTCGGAATTCTTGAGCCGCCTGCGGCATCCCCTCCCGCCGGGGCGTCGTTTGATTTGATCCTTGTCCCCGGAACGGCCTTCGACCGCAAAGGCGGACGGCTCGGACGCGGGCGCGGGCACTACGACCGCTTCCTGGCTTCCGCGACCGGATTTTTTGCGGGGGTTTGCTTCGACGACCAAATGGTTGCCGAAGTCCCCTGCGAGCCGCACGATGCGCGCATGGATGCCGTCGTCACCCCGTCCGGAATCGTTCTCTGCGGGCGGAAAAATATCCACTGAGATCCGGGCGGCCCAGGATTTCCGCGCCGGAGTTTTCGAGATGGCAGGCCGAGATCAAGTGACGCAGAAGCACGAGCGAGGCGATCGCATCGCTCTCCGCGTCGTGCCAGCGGAATCCCTCCGACGCGATTTCCGGATCCCGATCCAACCCGAGCGCCCGGATAATATCGCCGAGCGCATGCGATGCGAGGGCGGGATAAACCGCCCGCGTCAGGACAAGAGTGTCCACCCACGGCCCGAAGGAATGGAAAGGAAAAATCCTCAGGAACCGTTTCTCGGTTGACGCGCCGTGGGCGACGATCCATCGGTTTTGCATGGCCTCCTTGATTCCCGGCCAGAGATCGAGCAGGCGCGGTGCCCCCACCAGCATTTGATCGCTGATCCCGTGAACCTTTCGGGCCGCCCACGTGACGGGCGCCGACGGGAGGACATACGAATTCAGCCTGCGGCGGATGTCCTGCCCGTCGAGGTGAACCACCGCGATTTGGACCGGCTCATCCGTGCGTCCGGGGGCCGAGCCCGCGCTCTCGAAATCGATCGCCGCAAATCCGGTGTCCGCGATGCTCAAGAGTTGTCCGCCGGAGCCCCGGGCTTTTTATTTTTCAAACTCGTCATGCAGCCGGGCAATATCCGGTAATTGCCGCGCCCGTGCAATCGGCTTTTCAATCACGCGGGAATGCGGCAGGCTTCTCCTCATGGTACATCCGGCGAAAGAAAGGTTCGGGCACGCGATCGGACAGCATCCGTTCGGGGTGCTGCTGCTGATGCTTTCGTTGATGATGGTGCTCTCGCCCTGCACCTCTCTGCTCACGAAGCTGATGCCGAACTTTTACGGCATCGCGTCGATTACCCCCCTCAGCCTTCTGGTGATCGTAGCCTCCCTTCTGGCCCTGTGGAAGGGTGACCGGCATCATGCCTCCCACATGGCCGCCGGAGCGGCGCTCATCCTCCTGCTCACCCTCGGAAGCCTCATCACCCACCACGCCATGGCGCTGACACAAATCGTCGCGCAAATCCTCTTCCTGAGCTATGTGCTGATTGTTGTTGAGCGGGCGGTCTTCCACTCCCGGGAGGTCACGAGCGACATCCTTTACGGCGCGGTTTGCGTCTATCTTCTCTTCGGGATCCTCGCCGGATTCGTCTTCATCCTGATCGAATACCTGGCCCCGGGAAGCTTCCTCATCAGCAGCCTCGGCGTGAACCCAGCCCAGCAGCAGAGCCTGTTCATCCACGACCCGGGATGGCTGGTCTATTTCAGCTTCGTGACCCTCACCACCGTGGGCTACGGCGACGTGCTCCCCGCCAATTCCGTCGCCCGCAGCGCAGCCGTCCTGGTCGCTGTCACGGGCCAGATCCTCCTCATGGTCCAGATCGCCCGCCTCGTCGGCCTCCACGTCGCCCGGGGATCGGACCCCACAAACAGCTCGGAAAAATAATCCGCCGCCCGGAAAAAAATTGTCGCGGGCGGGGCATTTTTTTGGAACGAACTCAGGGTGCGTTTATGATCGTTGCCCTTCCGCATCCGGCCGGCCCTGATCCGCGCATAAGCGCAATGAATGGCGGCAGGTCACCCCCGGCATCCGCTCTGCCACAGCAAGAGCGCCGATGCCCCTCCCTTGATCTATCGTCTGTCGAGACTCCCCCCTGCCCCTGCGTTCTTACGTGATTTGCGTCGCAGGACGTTGCTCGCGAAATGTCGCCCTCACCAAGGCGGCCCCCTTTCAAATGCGGCCCCATCCTCGCCACCATCCACGTTTCCACTCCGCCAGGGATGTTCACAAACAATGTCCCACCTGGGACAATATTTGTATGCAATCCAGATGATTCTACTGGGTATATTATTGTGGATAGCTCATTTCCCAGGCAGATGAGCGTTTGCTCCCCATCAGGGAATCTACAAATAATGTCCCAGGTGATACATTATTTGTAAATGATTTGGCGGGCGTGCGGGATGGGTTTTTGCAGATGATGAGCCTTTCGGCAGGCGGGGGGCGGCGGTGCGCTCGGGGAAAAACAAGCAGGGGAAATCCAAAACCGCGCGTAAGAGAGATGGAAAAGGAACGGGACCGGCTTTCCCTGAGGCTGCGAGCGCGGGGGCATCCTCGAGGGAATATCGATGAACGAAAATCTTTCAGAATTCCGCTGCATGCCAGTCGGAGCCAGGCGCGAGAGAGGAACACGGAAAACCAGCGCGATAGCGCTTCGGAAAGAGGGGAAGACGAATGTTTGGTGCAGGGACCACAACCGAAGCGCAGCAAAGCAACGTGTTTCTCCAGACTCGATCTTGCGCGCGGATTAGGGGCCGAGCTTCCTGCTGTCGGGCTTCCTGCTGTCGGGGCTTCCTGCTTGTGCAAGCGGGGAAATTGTGTTTGGTAGTGGACATGCCACTCACGTCTCCACAACTGCCGGCGGTCGGGCTGGTTTCCGAATTGAGCAAGGAGGATCGCGACTCCCTGAGCGCTTACGGAAGCTTTCATTTTGCCCACCCCGGAGACGTTCTGATCCAGGAAGGGGCTTCGCACGGAAAGCTCTTTTTCATCATCTCCGGGCTACTGCATGCGCGCCATGATGGCGAGGGACGGGATCTTCTTCTGGGGCCCATCCGCCAGGGCGAGTGGGTGGGCGAGGTGGATCTTTTCGATCCGGCCAGTGCGGTCTGCTCGGTGGTCGTTATGGAGCCGAGCCAGTATTGGATGATCACGCGCGCGGATCTCGAGGATTTCATCAATAACTATCCGGAAGCGGGCATCCAGATTCTGATCGGCGTCGCGGGAACCCTCGGCCGGCGGCTGAGAGGCGTCACGAAAAAACTCACCGAACAGAACGAGCTGGCGGCGATCCGGAATTCGCTCTTCGAGAGCTGAGTGCGCGCTACGCCTCGTGCTGCGGAACCGGCACGACCGGCAGGGGGAAGCGGAGCCGGAGCGCGTTGTCCACCCGCACCTCGACCGTGTAAAGCCCGTGCTTCTGAAATTGGATTCCTCCGAAGACGTGGACGTTCGTCGCATGGGCGTCGAGCGAGGGCAGGGAAAACCGGACCTCGCTCTGCGCGATCGGCTGATCGTCATCCGGGTTGAGGATGAGCGAGGTCTGGAGAAATTCTCCGGTCCCGCCGCACCAGCGGGTCCAGAGGCAGAGCTTGAAGAACCCGATCGGCATCACCGGCGCCGGGATCATGCCAATGATCCCGACGAGAGTCTGCTGGCCACCGGCTTCCTGGCGCACGTCCTCGCAGAGCACGCACGCCTGCAGGTCAGGGAGAATGTCTTCAGCCATGCTCACGCGGGATACGCCCCGGTCACATAACGCTGCAAATCGTCAATCTGGTTCGATTGGGCCAGGATGATCCAGTTGACGAGGTCGCCGATCGAGACGAGACCGATCAGGAGACCACCCTCGATCACCGGCAGGTGCCGGATATGATTTTTCGTCATGACCTCCAGGCACGCCTCGACGGAATCCCCAGCCCCCACGGTGATGACATCGCGGGTCATGATGTCCGCCACCGGAGTCTCGCGGGAGACGCGGCCGTGCAAAATGATTTTCCGGCTGTAGTCGCGCTCGGAGATCATGCCGAGCAGCTTCGTCCCGTCCATCACGGGAAGCGCACCCACATTTTTTTCCGCCATGAGCGCGATGGCATCGTACACAGTCGCCCCGGAGCCAATCGCCCAGATCTGGCGCCCCTTCCTGTCAAGAATCGAACCGACCGGCATGGTGATTTCCATAAAGTTTCCTCCAGCTATTCATACAGTATCGCCCAAAAATGTTCCGAAGCAAATCCGAAAACAGGTCGGCGGAAGGAACGGCGCATCTCTGAAGGTGCAAACAGGGAGAACCGGCGTCCCGCCCAATGCTGTCAGTCTTGCAGAAAATTTCTCGGCGCCGGTCTCTTCCCATGCTTGGATCCGGATAACGATTAGGACATGAGATCTGGATACAACCCCGGCGGGGTTGATCCTGGGGGATACGATACCCAGGGCAGCTCGTTCCTCGCAACCTGAGGCTGGTGGAATTTGCCCTGTCGGGGCAAAGAACGGCCAAACTCGAGGGCATGGCGGGCAATCACTGTTCCGGGAGGGAGATCTCGACCTTGAGCCCGTGCTCCAGCGGTTTGAATGCGAGGAGGCATCCATCGCACTTGATCTGGGCCTTGCAGATCGCGAGCCCGAGGCCCTGCTGTTCGCGCTCGGTGCGGTGGAACTGTTTGAACGGCCCGATCGCTGCGATTTCCTCCTTGGTCAGGTGGCTGGGTTCAAATCGGCGGTGGCGGAAAGCGGGATGGTGACAGAAAAAACCGATCCGTCGGACAGCGGCGCGTATCGCACCAGGCCACCGTGGGCCTGCGGGCATTTCTGCGCGATGAAGAGGCCGAGCCCGGAGCCGGGCTTGGCCCCGACATTCGAAACCCGCGAAAACGCGTCGAAGAGGAATTTTCTCTCCGACTCCGGAATCCCGATCCCCCGGTCGCGAACCGAAAGCGTGAGCGAGCCCGGCCGAACCTCCGCGCCGAGCTCGACGGAGGTGTCGTCCGGCGAGTATTTCAGCGCGTTTTCTAAGAGATTTTTCAGGACGTGGTGGAGGAGGCGTTCGTCGGCCGTGACGCCCAACCCGTCATCGCGGAAGGCGATCTCGATCCGCGAGGGAGGTTCGGGCTGGACCTCCAGGCAGCACCTTCTCAGGAAGTCGAGCAGGAGAAAAGGGGCAGGGGTAAAAGGCAGCTTCCCTTCCTCGAGCTTTCCGGCAAGAAGAAGGTCTTCGAGAGTCCGCACCATCGAGGACACGCCGGACATCAGGCCAGCAAAAACCGACTGCGACTTCTCGGCCGACATCGCATTCCCGAAATTTTTCAGGAGATCGCAGTCGAGCATGATATTGGCGAGCGGGGTGCGGAGCTCGTGGCTGGCCATCGAGACGAACCGCGACTTGAGCCGGGCGAGTTCCTCGGCTCGGGCCAGGTTCTGGAGGACGATGGCTTCCGCCAGCTTGCGCTCGGTGATATCGCGCGCCGCGGCAAAGACGCCCAGCACCTTCCCTTGTGCGTCCCGATAGACGGAGGCGTTATACAGCACGTCGGTAGTCCGGCCGGAGGTATGCCGGAGGGTCAGGGGATAGTCACGCACAATGCCCTCGGTGAATGCTTTCTGGTAGCCCTCGCGCGCCTTGGCCGGTTCGGTGAAGTAGTTGGAAAAGTCGGCGCCGACAAGCTGCTCGCGCGGGATGCCGGTCGCCAGGACGGTGGCCTCGTTGACATCCGTGATTTTTCCGCTGGTGCTGATGGTGACGAGGGGATCGAGGTTCACCTCGATGAGGCTGCGGGCGTAGGCGCGATGTCCTCAGCTCGTTGTCGAGCCGCTTCTGGTCGGTGATGTCGATGAATGTCACGACCGCACCCACCGCCACGCCAGCAATGCGTTGTGGGTAGGACCAGTATTCCGCAGGAAAACTGGTGCCGTCTGCCCTCCATAACACTTCATCATCCACATGCGAGCCTTCGTTCACTTGGAAAGCGCGAAAGATACGGCACTCTTCGACCGGAAAATGGGAGCCGTCCGCATGCTTGTGGTGAATCTGCCAATGCATGTTCTTTCCAAGCAACTCGTCTTCACTCTCATATCCCAGCATCCGCAGACAGGCCGAGTTGCAGAAGGTGCACTTTCCATGCTTGTCGAGCCCGTAGATGGCTTCTGCTGTGGAATCCAGAAGGAGCTGGAGCTGAGCCTTGCTCTGATTCAGCTCGGCAACCCGCTTTTCCTTCTCTTCGTTCTGGAACGCGAGCTCCCTGTTGGCAATGACCAGCTCGGCGGCCGCATCGTCGGAATCGTCGCTTCCACCATGCTCGTTAATTGCCTGACTGGCGTTCGCGCCTTCATCAACTTCCGGGGGCCGCCCGCGGGCTGGCGGATTTGCAACGATCGCTCGAATCTTTTTTTTCATTGTCTGAGTGCGACTTCCCGCAATGGGATCGAAAACTGAAAGTTCCAAGTAAAAGCAGAATTATTCTGATCCCTCCGGAGCCAGTTTGGCAACGCCCGATTTCTTCCCCTAATCCGCGCGCAAGATCGAGTCTGGAGAAACACGTTGCTTTGCTTCTCTTCGGTTGTGCTCCCTGCACAAAAAATTCGTCTTCCCCTCTTTCCGAAGCGCTATCGCGCTGGTTTTCCGTGTTCCTCTCTCGCGCGTGGCTCCGACTGGCATGCAGCGGAATTCTGAAAGATTTTCGTTCATCGATATTCCCTCGAGGATGCCCCCGCGCTCGCAGCCTCAGGGAAAGCCGGTCCCGTTCCTTTTCCATCTCTCTTACGCGCGGTTTTGGATTTCCCCTGCTTATTTTTCCCCG
>Ga0194054_10001025_pt1 | contig 13727 bp, 13 predicted proteins | sample SepL2210m_MetaG_FD_163628 | JGI IMG/M metagenome (GOLD analysis project Ga0194054, IMG submission 163628) | Anoxic zone freshwater microbial communities from boreal shield lake in IISD Experimental Lakes Area, Ontario, Canada - Sep2016-L227-10m | ecosystem: Environmental > Aquatic > Freshwater... | reverse complement strand
CGCCCTGGCCCGCGCGCTGCCGTAAAAATTTCTCAAGTACCCGTGCCGGAGGGGTTGGGGGGAGGCGGCCCCTGGGGCGGTTTGAGTTGGTCGAGGATCGGGCCGATCGTCGGGTCGGCTTTGAGAAGGGCCTCTTTCATCGCTTTGTGGAATTCCTCCATCGCGGCGTGACGTTCTTCGGGAGTTTTGGCGGCCTCCTTTTTCGCTTCAGCGGCCTGGACCGCCGGATCGTTCATTGCCTTCTCGTGTGCGGCCTTGAGCTTTTGACGGTCGCCCTCGCTGAGGTTTGCGAGCCCGGGCGGCTCGTTCCGCTTTCCGTCTCTCCCGCCGCGGGACTTTCCCAGCTGTTCTTTCATGATCTCCGCCAGTCCGGGATCCGCCTTCAGCATCGCTTCCCGCATCGCTTCGCGAAATTCCTTGGCACTCGCATCGGCTTTCTTTTTCAGATCGAGAACGGTGGGAGCCTGTAGTGCCTTCGCGCGGGCCGCCTCGAACCGCTCGCGCAGCTCGGGGGGCAGGCCCTCCCTCATCTTCTCGCGCATCTGGCCGCCGTCCTGGGGAGGTGGAGGATTCGATCCTGCCGGAGGCTCGGCCAATAGCATCGGCGTGCATGCGGCAATCAAGGGAAGGAGAAGTCTGGTTTTCATGGGTTGTAAGGTGGTGATGGACGATGCAACCCGGCGGTTTCGGAATAGTTGCGAAAAAAGACAGCTCCCGTTCATCCGGGCGCGCTCTGGACAGCGGGGAGGGAGACATGAAATGTGGCCCCCTTCCCCGGGAGGCTCTCGACAGTGACGCGTCCGCCGTGTGCCTCGACCACGCTTTTCACGATCGAGAGTCCGAGGCCGGTGCCGCCGGCATCCCGCGAGCGGTCCTTGTGCACGCGATAGAATCTTTCGAAGATGTGGGGTTGATCGCCGAGCGGGATTCCGGGCCCGTTGTCGGAAAACGAAATGCAAAGATCCGTTCCCTTGCGACGGGCCGTGATCCGGATGAGGAGATGTTCCACCTCGCCGTAGCGGAGGGCATTTTCGAGGAGGTTCGAATAAACCTGCTCGATCCGTCTTCCGTCGGCTTCCGCGAGGCAGGCGTCGGAAGCCCAGTCCACCTCGATGATCGCTCCGCGAGCCGCGATGTTCGGTTCGAGGTGTTCCAGCACATGGCCGAGCAGCTCCCGGAGGTCCGCGGCATGAAATTCCACAAGCTTCGCACGGTCTTCGATGCGCGAGATGGTCAGGAGGTCATCAATCAGGAGCGCGAGCCGGCGGCTGTTCTTGTGCATCGCGAGAAGCGACTTCCGCGCCATTTCCCTGTCCTCCATCGCCCCGTCGAGAAGGGTTTCCAGGAAGCCGTTGATGATCGCGAGCGGGGTGCGGAATTCATGCGAGACATTGGCGAGGAACTCGCGCCGGGTGGCCTCCAGGTTTCTGATCTTTGTCACGTCGTGGAAGACAACGAGCGCCGCTGGCGGGGGTGTCTGTGGGTTCGGCATGAGGCCCGCGATGTGGATGTCGAAATGCCTGAGCCGGTATCCGCCCGACGGGGAGGAGATCTCCAGGGAGATTTCGATGTTCTGCGGCCCCCCTTTTTCGAGAACCACGTCCAGGGCGCGCTGAAGTTCGTGTTTGCAAAAAATCTCGATGACCGGCCGGTTGAGCGGGGATTCGGTGAGGTCGAGGAGCGCCACGAGCGCATCGTTGACGAGCCGGATCCTTTGGGAACGGTCGGCGATGAGGACGCCTTCGACCATGCTGGAAAGAATCGCGCGCAGACTGAACCCCTCGTCGGTGATCTGCCGGTCAAACTGCTGGAGAAGCTCGGATATCTTCCGGATGTCCCGCTCGCTTTTCTGGAAGATGCCGGGCGTTGCGGAGAGGGGGGGCGGGCTGAAATCCCGCCGCGCGAGCCGCGCGAGGGATTGCCGGATTTGCAGGAAAGGCCGGACGACCTCGAAGTAAACCAGGGAACCGGCGATCGCGCAAAGAACGGCCCCGCCGGCCCAGAAAAACGCGCTCAATTTCCGGCCACCGCGTTGAAGCGGTAGCCCTCGCCCCGGATCGTCTCCAGCCTCCCGGAATGTTTTCCCAATTTTTCGCGGAGACGGCGCATGTGGGTGTCCACCGTCCGGGTGTCCATCGTGGCGTTCTGGTAGCCCCACACATCGCGGAGCAGCGTTTCGCGAGTGAGCGTGCGACCCCGCCGTTCCAGCAGCAGGCTCAAAAGCTTGAATTCGGTCGTCGTCAGGTCGAGGCGTTTGCTGTCGAGCCGGGCTTCAAAGCTCGTTTTATTGAGAGAGATTCCCTCGACTTCCACGATCTCCGAGCGCGCCACCAGGCGGCGGCGTTTGAGAAGCGCCTGAACACGCAGCACCAGCTCCCGCGGGCTGAACGGCTTCGTCACGTAATCGTCGGCCCCGAGCTCGAGCCCTTTCACCCGCTCGTGCGGCTCCCCCTTCGCCGTCAGCATCACGACCGGGATCGTCTCGGTGTTCGGGTCGCTTTTCAAGGCGCGGCAAACCTCGTGACCGTTCATTCCGGGCAGCATCAGGTCGAGGATGATGATGTCGGGCCGCTTCTCGCGGGCCGCCTGAAGCCCCAGATCCCCGGCCATCGCGATCAGGATCTCGAACCCCGCGCGCTGGAGATTGTAGCGCAGCAAATCCACCACGTCCGCCTCGTCCTCCACGACTAGAACTGAATCCTGCATGCGACGCCTTCGATACCCGAGACTTCTCCCTGCGGCAAGCCATCGTTGGCGCCATCGTTGGCGCCCTCTTCCGGGGAAAAGATTCGGGCCACCCGCTTGATTGATCAGAAAAACAAAAGAAACTGATCGGCGGTGGCCCGAATTGCTGCCTTAACCTGATGATTTGACCCGTCCGGGTGGAGGACGTTCAAATTATCTTCAAAATCAGAAATCAACACCGACCGGGCAGTGGTCGCTTCCGCCGATTTCCGGCCGGATGAATGCGGAGCGAAGCGAGGAGCGGATGGCTTCGGAGACGCAGACGTGGTCGATCCGCCACCCGATGTTCCGCTCCCGCGCCGCACTCCGCTGGCTCCACCATGTGTAGTGGCCGCCGCCTTTTTCAAATTCCCGGAAGGAATCGACGAACCCGGCGGCGAGCACGCGGTCGAAGGCATCGCGCTCCTCGATGGTGAAGCCCGCATTCCTCGTGTTCTCCTTCGGACGGGCGAGGTCGATCTCGCGGTGGGCGACATTCATGTCCCCGCAAAAAACCACGTTCTTCCGGCGTTGAAGGCCGGTGAGAAAGGCGATGAAGGCCGGCGTCCACCCGCGCGTCCGGTAATCCAGACGGGTCAGCCCGCGCTGGGAATTCGGGGTGTAAACGTTGACGATGAAGAAATCCTGAAATTCCGCGGTGATCACCCGCCCTTCGGCGTCATGCTCGCCGCGCCCGATCCCGTTCGTGACGGCAAGCGGCCGCTGGCGCGACAGGATCGCCGTCCCCGAGTAGCCGGGCCTCTGCGCGGGGTTCCAGAAAACATGATATCCCTCGAACACATGGTCCACCTGCTCCGGCCGTGCCTTGATTTCCTGCAGGCACACGACGTCGGCGTCGGTCCTGTCCAGGAAGTCCCCTTTGCCGAGGGCCGAGCGGAGGCCGTTGACGTTCCAGGAAACCAGCTTCATCACGCGAAAGCGAACTCCGCCCGGACCGCGTGGTGGTCGGAGCAGAGCGTCGGGATCACGGCATGGCTCACGACGCGGAGAGGGGGATTGAAAAACAGGTGGTCGAGAACAAACGGCTTCCGCCGCCAGGTGATCTCCTCGTTTTGCACGGTATGGAAACCCGCCGACTCAAACTGCCCGATGATCCCCTCGCCGGGCGCGCTGTTCAAATCTCCCCCAAGGATCGCCGGACCCCGCCGCGCGCACAATGCCGCTTCCACGATGTCCCGCTGCGCGGGATGCACCAAGCTCGAGGCTCCAATCATGAAAAATGCCTGCAGGTGGGTGTTCAGCAATCGCACCCCGCGGCCGCGGACGACCGTGGATGCCGTGATGAGCAGGCGTTGCGAGGGGGTTCTCTGCCGCCCGCCATACTCAAAATTCATCGCCGCCGCGGGAAGATCGGTCTTCTGGAAATCCCGCAGCTTCGTTTTGCTGAAGATCGCGAGCCCCAGCCCGAACGGGAGTTCGCTCTCGTTCGGCACGGGATACGAAAACACCGAGTCGTAGCCGCGCAGGTTCGCCCGAAGAAAACTGTAATGCGGAGGCGGGTCAATCTGCCCGCCACCCTCGAACCCCCGCTCGACCTCCTGCAGAAAAACGACATCGGCATCCTGCGACTTCAGAAAATCGCATGTCCCCTCCAGGTCCACCCTGGAATCATCATCCGGATTCGCCTCGTTCCAAGGCTGGCCGTTCTGCATGTTGAAGGTGAGGGCGCTGAATGTCATGAAGCGGTTTCTTGCCAATCCCGGACACAGGGCTGTATAAACCACGGCTCACACATTTGTAAATCATGTATCAACTCGTTCTCATCCGCCACGGCGAAAGTACCTGGAACAAAGAAAACCGGTTCACCGGCTGGACCGACGTCGAACTCAGCGACAAAGGCCGCGCCGAAGCGAAGGCCGCTGGCCAACTCCTGAAAAATGAGGGCTTCTCGTTCGACATCGCCTACTCCTCGCTCCAGAAGCGCGCCCTCAACACCCTCTGGTCCGTCCTTCAGGAACTCGACATCGTCTGGATCCCGATCGAAAAAGACTGGCGTCTCAACGAACGCCATTACGGCGCGCTCCAGGGCATGAACAAGGCCGAAACCGCCGCCAAATACGGGGACGAACAGGTTCTCGTCTGGCGCCGCAGCTACGACATTCCGCCGCCGCCGCTCGAAAAATCCGACCCGCGCTGGCCGGGCCACGACCCCCGCTATGCCGGGATCGAAAACCTCCCGCTCACCGAATGCCTCAAGGACACGGTCGCGCGCGTTCTCCCGCTCTGGCGCGAAAAAATCGCGCCGTCCGTCCAATCCGGCAAACGCGTCGTCATCGCCGCCCACGGCAACAGCCTCCGCGCGCTCGTCAAGTATCTCGACAACATCTCGGACGCCGACATCATCAGCCTCAACATCCCGACCGGCGTCCCCCTCGTCTACGAACTTGACGCCGACCTCAAGCCGATCAAGCACTACTACCTCGGCGACCAAGCGGCCATCGCCGCCGCCATGAACGCTGTCGCCAGCCAGGGGAAAGCGAAATAACCGCGCCGGGAAGATCAACCCCGAAAACCGCTTTCTTTTACAGGATGGACAGCGGGGATCGGCTCTGAGAGAGGATGGGCGATGGATGCGATAATCTTTGACCTCGACGACACACTCATCGTGGATGAGCAGGTCTCCCAATCGGCCATGGAGGCATCGGCGCGTCTCGCCGCGAAGCTTCACGGCGCGGACATCACCCGCTTTCTCGCCGACACGCGCAGGATCGCGCCTGTCCTCTGGCGCGACAACCCGGCCCGCGCGTATTGTGCCGAGATCGGGATCACCGCCGAAGAATGCCTCTGGGCGGATTTTTCCGGAGAATCTCTCTTCTCTCTCCGATCATGGGCGTTCCATTTCCGCCGCTCTCTCTTCGATGCCGTCCTTCGCGAGCAGGATCTCACGGGTGATGACGGGGCCCTCGCGGAGGAGTTCGCCTCCTCACGCCGAAGGCTTCAGCGTCTGATGCCCAACGCCAAAGAAACCCTCGCCCGCCTCAAACCGGCTTTCAAAATCGGCCTCCTCACCAACGGAGATCCCGGCCTCCAGCACGAAAAAATCGCCTCCTCCGGACTCGCCCGGTTCTTCGACGCCATCACGGTCTCCGGAGAACACGGGATCGGAAAACCCCAAAAGGAAATTTTTCACATCCTTCTCGGGGAACTGGGAATCAGGCCGGATGCCGCCATGATGGTCGGCAACAGTCTCGTCCGCGACATTGCGGGCGCCCGCAACGCCCGCCTCGCCCGCGCGGTCTGGCTCCATGTCCCCGGATCGGAAGAGTATGCCGAGGTCACGCCGGACCATACCATCTCCGGCCTCCATGAACTCCCGCCGTTGCTTCTCGCCATGACAAATCATTGATGCGTCGGCATCAATGATCTCAAGAAAAACGCCCCGGTTGGAACCGGGGCGTTTTTGTTGAAGTGATTAGTAGCGACGTGGGGGACGGCGATCTCCGCCGCCTCCGCTGCCGGCCTCGCGGTCTTTGGCCTCGTTCACCGTGAGCTTCCTTCCATGAAGCTCCATGCCGTTGAATTTTGTGGCCGCCGCTTGGGCGCCTTCCCCGTCGGACATGGTGACAAAGGCGAATCCGCGTGAGCGGCCGGTTTCTTTGTCGTTGATGAGAGCCGTCTCGCTGACGGTTCCCGCTTGGGAGAAAAGATCGTTAAGATCCGCCTCGGTGGTGTCGAAGGAAAGATTCCCGACGTACAGTTTGCTTTTCATAGTTGTGTGTTTCGAGGTCTGTTCTGTGCGGCTGTTTCCGGTTGCCGGATTTAAAATCGCCAATGAGAATTTGCGGCTCTCGCCGAAAGAAAAACAACTAGCAACCTACCATACCCCCATTAGGGCCTCGTTTGTAAACGTAAAGCATCTTTGCGCAGGTGCAAGAGATTTTTTCGCGTCACGCGCGCCCGGATCGGGCGAGCAGCCGCCGGTACAGCTCCTCGTGGCGTTTCGCGGAAGCCGTCCAGGAGCAGTCGGTCGAGCGCGCGGCCCGGACGAGCGAAGCCGTGTCACCGGTGCGGACCGCGCGGTGGATCGCATCCCTCAGAGCTCCCGTGGAAATGTTGTGGAAGACAAATCCATTCCCTTGGCCGCTGACCGGATCGTAATCCTGGACGAACTGCCGGAGGCCGCCACAATGGGCGGCGATCGGGATGACTCCGTTGCGCAGCGCGAGCATGAGGAGTTCGCCGCCGGGTTCGACAGGCCCCGGCAGCAGGAGGAAATCCGAACCCGAAAGGGCGAGGTGGAGCAGCCCGGCATCCACCGGTGTGATGTTGGCGAAGCGTCCGGCGTGGCGGCGGAGCGCGATGCCGAGAGCCGCGCGCACGCTTTCCCCGACTGGTCCGAGCAGAAGCACCCGGACCTCCTCGGCCGGCAGGCGGTCGAGCACTTCGAGCAGGATGTCCACTCCGGCACCGTGCGTCGCCGAGGCATCGGCGAGAATGATCCTGCCCGCGGGAGCGAGCCCGGCCCGTGCAAAAAGTTCATCCCGGGCGCGGGACTTCTCTTCCGGCGGGAAGACCGGCCAGTCGGATTCCTTGAGCCCGTCGGGGATGCCCTCCAATTTCCCGATCTGCTCACGAAGGACGTTTTCGAGTCCGCAGCCGAAGGCCGGCGTCTGCATTTCCGTCACAAACCGCCGTCCCGGCAGGACGACCGAGTCGGCGGCCAGAATCCCGCCCTTCAGGAAGTTCATGCTTCCGAAAAACTCGAGGCCGCGATCGGAAAAGTTTTCTCCGGGAAGGTTTGTCAGCGCAAAGTCATAGCTCCAGAAATTCCCCTGGTATTCGAGGCTGTGCGGGGAAAGGACCGTGACGACCGGCAGTCGCTGGTCCCTCACGAACACCGGGAGGAGCGCCGACTGCCAGCCGTGGACGTGGACGACATCGGGAGAAAGACGCCGAGCGAGCTCGACCGCGCATTTTGTGAAGAAGATGAACCGCGCCGAGTTGTCCTGGTAGTCGCGTCCCTCCGCGCCGTAGAGCCCGCTGCGGTCGAAAAACTCGTCGCGCGCGACGAAGAACACCCGCACCCCGCCCGGCGCGCGGGTTTCGAAAATCTCCGCGGGAAGCTTCGACGGGCCGATGGGCACGGAGAATTTGATCTTCGTGCGTTTCGCCTTGTGGGATTTCTCCTCCCGGATGCAGCGGTAATAGGGAAGGACGACCGACACCTCGTTGCCGGCCTCGCCGAGCTGCGCGGCCAATGCCAGGATCTCCCCGGCCAATTCTCCGGTGTCCGCAAACGGTGCCATCTCGCTCGCCGCCATCAGAATCTTCATGCGGCAATCTTGAAGGGATCCCCCGGCCGGAGTCGAATCTTTAAAGCGGAGCTCCCGCCAATAAATCACGTCGGGCTTGGGACAAGCGGCATGGGCGTGTCGTGATCGAGCGCCGTGCGGCAGGTGTCGAAGAACTCCTGGCGCGTGGACACCCGGCGGATGGCGTGAAGGAAAGCCGGGGAGATTCCCTCGCCGAGGAAGTTCATGTATTTTTTCATTTTTTGGACCCGCGAAAATTCGGGGGCGGCGCCGGCGCAACCGGCTTCGTAAAGCGCTTCGACATAGGCCAGCACGTCGCGGCCCGTGGGCAGGGTGACCTCGCGCCCTTCGAGGCGATCCCGGATCTGGCGGAAGATCCAGGGGTTGCGGACCGCGCCGCGTCCGATCATCAGCCCGCGTGCGCCGGTCGCCTCCAGCATGTGCAGAGCCTCCTCCACCGAGGAGATGTTGCCGTTGGCGATCACGGGAAAGGGCAGGGATTGGACGGCCCGGGCAATCCGGCCGAGGTGGACATGCGGGCCGAATTTTTCCCGGACCGTGCGGCCATGGACGGTGAGCAGGTCGAGCCGGTGGCGGCTGAAAATTTCCAGCAGCCGGTCGAATTCCCCGGGATCCGCGAAGCCGAGGCGTGTCTTCACGGTGAACCCGCGTTCAATTCCGCCGCGAAGCGCGCCGAGGATCTCATCCACGCGCGCGGGGTCGCGAAGCAGTCCGCCGCCCGCGCATTTGCGATAGACGACCGGTGCCGGGCATCCCAGGTTCAGGTCCACCGCCGCCACGGGATAGCGTTCCAAGCGGCGCGCGGTTTTTACCATCCACCCGACATCATTGCCGATGATCTGCGCGACAGCGGGCTTGCCGGTCGGGTTCTCGGTGATCGAGCGCAGGATCGCCCGTTCGGGCCGGTATCCGGAGGTGACGCGGAAATATTCCGTGAAATAAATATCCGGCCCGCCATACGAGGACATGAGCTTCCAGAAGGCCCAATCGGTGACATCCTGCATGGGAGCCAGCGCGAGGACCGGACGGCCGATGGGAAAAAGGTTGTTCATCGAAACTTCGCGGCGGCCCCGCCCGCCCGCGTGCCGGTGGAGAAACACCCCTGCATGAGGTAGCCGCCGGTCGGCGCCTCCCAGTCCACCATCTCGCCCGCGACAAAAATTCCCGGGAACCGGCGCAGCATCAGGGTTTCATCGAGTTCGCTCCAGCAGACCCCTCCGGCCGACGAGATCGCCTCGGCCAGCGGACGCGGCCCGGTGAGCGTGATGGGAAAGGCTTTGACGGCGTCCGCGAAGCCTTCGCGCGACGTCCACCGGGCGGCCCGGCCGCGCATCAGAACCCGGGCCGGTTCCTGGATGTGGCAGCGTTCGAACGCCTCGTTCAGATGAAACTTCGCGGGCAGGCGGGCGATGAGATCATCGCGCGAAAACGAGGGTTTGAAATCCAGAAAAACGGCGGGGTCCGCGCGCAAGGCGGGCGTGAGAGCGTAGATCGTTCCGCCCTCCAGCCCGTAACGCGTGATCATCAACTCCCCCGCGGCGGAGGTTTCTCCGGCACGGGCGCGGATGTTTTTCAGCGGCTGCCCGCAGGCATGTTGCAGGACATCCTCCGGCCAGTCGGTTTCCCATCCGCAGTTGGCGGGGACCAGTGGACTGACCGCGATGCCGAGCGAATCGAAGGCCTGCCGCCAGGATCCGTCGGATCCGGTCACCGGCCACGATCCGCCGCCGAGGGCCAGGACCGCGGCGTTCGTCCCGGCGCGGACCGTTCCGGAAGGCGTCTGAAATTCCAGATGCCATCCCCCGGTTTGGCTCCGCTGCAAGCCGGTCCAGCGATGTCTTGGAAAAAACTCCACGCCGCGCCCGCGCAGTCGCGCGACCCACCGCCGGAGCAGGGGGGCCGACTTCATTTGTTCGGGATAGACCCGCCCGCTGGATGCGGAAAACGTGCGGAGGCCGAGGGTCTCCACCCATTCGCGCAGGGCTTCCGGAGAGAAGCTCCCGAGCAGGCCGCGCCAAATATCCCCCGGCATTTCCGGCCCGGAGTATTTTTCGGAAATCGCCCTGTCGGTGTTGGTGATATTGAGCCCGCCCCGTCCGGCCACGAGGAATTTCCGGCCCACCGAGGGCATCGCGTCGAACACCGCGACGCGGGCCCCCGCATCCGAAGCGACTTCCGCAGCCCGCAATCCGGCCGGGCCACCGCCCACCACACAGAGCGGCAACTTCATAGACCGGCCACCGTAAGCCCTGCGCTTGCGGCGTCAAACGATTTGCCCTACAAAATGGCCGATGCTCAAAAAACTTTCGCTGGCCGCGGCGCTGCTGGCGGTTCTGCTGTTTCTTGCGGTCCTGATATTCCGGCGCGTGGCCGGTCCGACGGACGGGGCGTCCCTGCTGCCGGCCGACACCGTTTTTTACGCCTCTCTCACCGATCTGCCGCGCTCCATGCTGCGCTGGCAGGGGACCGCGCTGGCGGAGATCGGCAGGGCGTCCGCGGTGAAGGCGTTCCTCGAGAAGCCGCTCTCGAACTGGATGTCAGATCCCGGCACGGGAGAAGCCGGCGGGATTCTGGCCGGGCTGAAACCGACGCGTCTTTTCTTTGCCGTGACCGGGCTCTCGTCCAACCGCGTGGACGCGGTTGTCGGGTTCCAGTTCTGGGGAGGGAAAAAGGATTTCGATGAAGCGGTGGCGCGGCTTCGGAAGGAACTCCCGCCGGGCGGGACCACCGGCGAATCCTATGCGGGCGACGAAATTGTTTCCACCAGCCACGGGAAATTCAGCCTGTTTTCGGCGGCCCACGGGCGCTGGGGCTTTCTCGCGACCGACGGCGCCATCCTCAAGTCGCTTCTCGACCGGGCGTCCGGAAAGTCCTCCGACCTCCCGCTCGCGAAGTCTCCGGATTTCCAAAAGTCGCTGAAACACATGCTGCCCGCGCCGGATTTTCTTTTTTTCCTGCGGCCTCAAAAAGTGGTGGATGTCCTTTTGGAGACCGGCCGTTCTCTGGGAGCGGAAGCGATTCCCGGGCAGATCAGCGGACTCCGGGCGACCGAGGCGGTCGCGGGATCTTGGAAGCTGGACGGCAGGCTCCAGAGGGACGCGATCTTCCTGCTCCGCCCGGGCGTGCGGTCCGCGGAGTCGCTGGCCCACAAGGCCCTGCGTTTCACCGCGCCGGACACCGTGCTTTATGTGGATTTTCTCGCCCGCTTTGCCGGCCTTTCCGCGCTGTTGGAAAAGGCGCTTCCCGACCGCCGGGAAGCCGCCGCCGAACTTGCCGGGCTGGCGGTCAGCGCGTTCGGTCCCGAGGCCGCGGTCGTCGCCAATTGGCAAACCGGACAAATGACCCCGTCCATGGTCTTCGCGCTCGAGGTCCGGGATCCTGCGGTCGCCGGAGAATCGCTCAAAAGATTCCTCTCGTTTTTTCCGGAAACCCTGGTCACCGACCAGGCCGGGATCAAGCTCCACAGCATTCCTTCGATGTCGAACCCCCTGGCCTCGCCAACACTCACCCTCACGCGGGATTTCCTGATCGTGGGGCTCGACCCTGCGGTTGTTGCGCGGGCGGCCGGGGCGTCGGGACCGACGATTGATTCGCAGCCGGCCTTCGGCCCCGCCCTCCCCGCATTTCAATCTTCAAACGAGGCGTTTGCCTTTGTGGATTCCAAGAGGCTCGTCGAGCTTGCCTACAACGCGCTCCGTCCCGTCATCCTTTTTGGCGCGCAGGTCATGCCCGGAGTGGCGGGGATGATTGACACATCGAAACTCCCGCAGACCGACGCCATCGCCGGACACCTTCCCCCGGTCATCTTCTCGCAACAGCGCATCGAAGAGGGAGTGCTCATCGAATCCAGCGGGCCGCTCGCCGTGAGCCAAATCGCACTCGGCCTTGCCATCGGTGCCGCCGCGGGCGCTCCCGCCCCACACTGAGCCGCCCGGCGGTTCTTCGGAAATGCGAAAACCCGTGGCCTGCCCCGGATAAAATGGACCGGATCATTTTCCACCTCGACATGGATGCGTTCTTCGCCTCCGTGGAGCAGCGCGATGCGCCTGCCCTGCGCGGGCGGCCCGTCATCGTGGGCTCGCCCCCGGACCGGCGCGGGGTTGTTTGCGCGGCGAGCTACGAGGCCCGCAAGTTTGGCGTGAGATCGGCGATGGCATCGCGAACCGCCCACCGGATTTGTCCGGACGGGATATTCATCCGGCCGAGGATGGACGCCTACCGCAGGGAGTCACACGCGATCATGGGATTGCTGGCCGGGTTCGGAGGAGCGGTCGAACAGGTTTCTGTTGATGAAGCCTACCTCGACATGGGGCACCGGTTCGAACAATTCGATCCCGAAGCGGTTCTGGCTCTCGGGCGGGAAATGAAAGAGCTGATCCGTTCCGAACGCAACCTGACCGCCAGCATCGGGATCGGCGGCAACAAGCTCCTTGCGAAAATCGCAAGCGACCACGGCAAACCGGACGGGCTTTTTTCCATCGGGGAGGCCGAGCGGGTGCGGTTCCTGCGGCCATTGCCCGCCTCCGCCATTCATGGCGTTGGGAAAGTGACGGCAGGCGTTCTCGCCGGGGCGGGCTTGCGCACGATTGGAGACCTGCAAGATTATCCGGGCGACCTGCGGGCGCTTGTCGGATCGTTTGCCCACATTCTCAAACGATACGCATTCGGAGAAGACGACCGGACGCTCGAATACGATGGGGAGATCAAGAGCGTGAGCGCGGAGGAAACCTTCGAGCGCGACACGGACGACCGCAGGGTGCTTGTGCCGGCCCTGAAAGACCAGTCGCGGGAACTCGCCGACAAACTCGCCAAAGAGCGCCTCGCCGCAAGGACCGTCCAGGTCAAGGTCCGCTACAGCGATTTCAAAACCCTCACGCGTCAGACCAGTGTCGAGGAACCGGTGGAGAGCGCGGAAGAAATCTATGCCATCGCGTGCTCGATCCTGCGCCGCGAAAAGCTGGTCACCCGACCGCTCCGGTTGCTCGGCCTGGGAGTGAGCGGCCTTGTGCCGCCCAGCACGCAACTCTCTCTTCCGCTTGGAACCCGGATCCGGTGATTGGTTGCCACAGAGGACACAGAGAGCACTGAGAAAGAAGGAAAAAGGCAGTCCGGGCTTGGATAGATTTGTCCATCTTGTTTGTAGTGGTTTTCCTCCGTGTGCTCTGTGACCTCTGTGGCTGAAAAACCGTTTCAGGTTGAACGTGCTCAGGACAGACGACTCGACAAACGATAGATAAAGGGAGGGGCATCGCCCTCGGTGCCCTTGCTGTGGCAGAGCGGATGCCGGGGGCGACATCCCTCCATTCATTGCGCTTACGCGCGGATCAGGGTTGCTTGCCGACAGGTTGCTTGCCGATTCTTGACGCATCGTTCCTGAATCGACAGGATTTATCTCGCATGAAAAATCTTCTTCTCGCGGTTTCTCTCGTTCTTTTTTTCTCCGCGCACGCTCACGCACGGCTCGGGTGGACACTGAAAGAATGCGAGGCGAAGTATGGGAAATCTTCCATCCTGCCAGTGACCGGGAAAAAATTCAAAGAGTCGAGCGACGACAAGAGTCGAGCGTCGAAGCCACATTTCACAGAGAACTTGTTTTCACGGCCACCAAGCTCCTTGAAATGAAGCGATGCATGACGGGGATCTTTCAGCCAGAGCGTGTATGTCTTGTCTGATAGTGCCCGAACTTCAGCCGGGAGAGCATTGTAAAGC
>Ga0194054_10001019_pt1 | contig 13749 bp, 14 predicted proteins | sample SepL2210m_MetaG_FD_163628 | JGI IMG/M metagenome (GOLD analysis project Ga0194054, IMG submission 163628) | Anoxic zone freshwater microbial communities from boreal shield lake in IISD Experimental Lakes Area, Ontario, Canada - Sep2016-L227-10m | ecosystem: Environmental > Aquatic > Freshwater... | reverse complement strand
CATCCATTTCCCGTCCTGCACCCTGTTCAGTACAGGACGCCATCTGGTCGCGTTGCGATACCTCGCGGGATGGTCCGGTAATGCCGGTCCCCCTCCGCTCTGGGATCTCAAAGGATCCCTCTGCTGTGTTTTCCTGTTCGTTTGTTTTCATGATTGATCTCCTGATTTTTTCCTTTCTGACAATTCCTGCAAGAGAGCGTGGGCTCCTCTTCCTCACAAAAAAACACAGGATTCGTAGTGGCCGGGTAGCGCTATGGCTCGTTGAAAGTCAAAGCCATCTGTTTTTTAAGACGGCAGGTGACCTGTCAAAGAGTTCCTGCAAATGTTACCCGATCGCTGGGAAAACCTGCGTTTACTGACGATTACCAAAAAAGGTAAAGAGCGAGAAGACTGGGGCGTGACCGCTCGTTAACCTGTACCGCTTCCCCGCATTCAATGCATTTGTTGATCCGGTTACGACAATGAGCACTTTGATTCCGACAACGGCCGGGAGCGAGGGCATACTCTGGGAGATTGCAACACCAATCTTTGCCTTGATGGCTTTTACAATCTCATTCAGCCTCGTTCCCAGTCGTGCGAAGGTATCTCGAAACATTGTATGATCCAACCTCTTGGCTTTGGATATATAAGGGATTGGATGACTGCGAAAAATCTCGAAGTGACCCACATCCGTCCGGGTTCGATAACAACCCGGATTCTCCAGTTTTTTCCTTTGTGAAGCGCGACGCGGCACGAGCCGGTTCAAAATCCGGTTTTACGGGCAGATTTTCCGTGAAATGATGATTGGTGGATAGAGGGTGCCGCAGTGTGATGGGGATTATGTTCCAGTTCGTTTTTGCCTTTGCTGGATCAAAAAAAGATGCTGATGAGAGAATCTCATCCCCTTCTGGAGATCGCAGATTGTATCCTTCACAAAAGTTCAATGACATGCTGAACAATACGATAACCAGACAGTATCTCCGAATCGTAAAAAAAGAGAGTGAGAACTCAATAGTCGCATGGGCATGAAGATTCCGGGGGGGAATTATCGAAGGCTCCCCGATGATCCCTCGACCTACATCCTCACAGTTCAGAGATGTGAAGATGGCAACCGGTTACTCCTCATGGCTCTTTATACCGGGCAGCGCACAGTTCGTACATCTCAAGTAAAAACTGTTTGAAACTCACTTCCTCCTTATACAACACAACCCATAGGAGTTGCAGAATTTGTTCATAAGCAAAGAAGAAAAATCGGATTCTGGGATCAATAGACTTGGATGAAATCCTTGCTTCATCCTGAACTCTGAATCCGGTCTCGATTCTCCACCTCTTTTTGTATGTGGGGATTATGTAATCCAAATCGATAGCCGACTGATTTGTAGCAAATGCCCAATCATAAAAGTTCTCCGACTTTTTGTCGAAAATTTGTTTCAGAAAAGCAAGCGTTGTCTTACCACGGAATACTGTCTTGTCTTTATTGACAGTATACTCGTACAGGATCTTCTTTTTCTCACCGACTTGCATAGACTCAATTTCAGATTTGATCTGTGGATTCTTTGGGACGAATATCAGGTATGGATATTCTGAATGGGCAAGGGTGAGCATCAGGTCCTTGCTATAAAATCCACGATCAAATATCGTCAGGTCGACAGAATTCACGAGGGGCTCAATCAAACCAATGCACCAGGAGACTGTAGCTGCCATGTTGTGTCCAAGTCTAACCGGTACCGACACGAGTGGAATTCTTTGCGGAATATCAGAGTTGACAATAAAGCATGACAGGAACTTGAACTTCCCCGTTACGCCATGCTCCCCGGGAGCACCGTAGATCCACATTCCCTTCGGATCGCCATAGAAATCCTCATCCGTGTAATCAAAAGCAAGAACAACATTTTTTGTCTTAAGATCAAATCGGGTTCCCAAGTGTTCGACGGTGTTTCGGAATTCCCAGACAATATTTGAGAGGGGTACCTGCTTTATGGCGAGATGAATGGAATCTGCCCGATTGCCTACAGTTTCCAGATACGTATTTGCAACAGCAGATTTGAGCAAATCGCGATTGTAATGGAACCCGGATAGTGTCGGTCCTTTGAACGGGAGTTCAAGGGAACGATCGACAAAAGTATCCAGAGTTTTCAAGGATCTGAAGTAGCGTGCAGAACTTACGGTCATTGTATTACCAGGTAAACGGTTTGGTCAAGGTATTCCTTAGGGCAATCGACCTTGGCACTGTTTCCAAACTTCGTTACTTTTCGGATCAGAAATCCTTGGATGTTCTCCACAACAATCCGATTGGTGCGTTCAGGTTCAACCTTTTTCATAGGATATCCATTGGATATCCAAAGTATTAAAAGGTATCGCTCACGTCTAAATGAAAAATTACTACTGGAGTGGAAACTATACTATTTCGTCTCTAAAAAAATGGATTTTCCTTTCGGAGATACTGCAACAATGGTAATATTTTTATTGTGGGGGGATAATTCCTTTTTTGAGGCATACAAATCAATTGAGGAAAACACCTTATTTCATTCAGATTACGCTGCAGCGTACCCGATGACGTGATCCCATGTATTAATGTCAAGTGCCTCTCACATTTCTATTGTGAATGGTCAGGTAATTTCCATTGTTTACGTTTACCATGAAGTGTCATGGGAATCATTCTGATGCAGGAGAGGGAAAACAGATGCAAACCCCAACAGATTTTTTTAAAAATAACCCGGCGCCGGTTGCCCTTCCTGATGCGTTGAGAAAATTCCATAAGGAACTCCCCCTTGCCGGGGATCCACAGAATGCATTGCTTTCCCTCTCCGATGCACATCTTACCTACCTGATCGCAGCGATCCGCAATACTCCCTGCAAACCTCCGGATCTCTCTCCAGATGACTGGCACAATTTTTTTACCCTGCTGCAACCGCACTGGATTTTACCCCTCATGACCTTTCATGTGCGTACCTGGCCGGAAGAATTCCGGCCACCACAGAAAATCATGGAATACCTGGACGGGATTTTTCTGAAGGCCACTGCCCGTAACCTGCTTGCCGGGAGGCAGATCCTGTCGGTCACCGATGCGCTGAAGGAGGCCGGGATCCCGGTCATTCTCTTAAAAGGCCATGCGCTGGCACGCACTGTATACCCGGAACCAACACTCCGGCAGTCCAGCGATATTGACCTGCTTGTCCAGCCCCGTAACATCCCTGCTGCTGAGGAAGTACTGGAAAAACTTGGATACAGGTGTCCTGCCAAAATCTTCCACCGGTCTCAGTACGCGAGCCATCACGAGACTTTTTCTCCGCCGGGCAAAGGGTTGCCTATCGAACTTCACTGGGAGGCGGACGATGCATATGGTCTGTTCCCGGAAGGGTGGCTTGATGATGCTTTTTCACGGAGGATCACTATCAGTATGAACAATTTCTCGTGTGATACCTTCTGCCATGCCGATCATCTCCTGTATCTCACATTTCACAATGTTTTTCATCACTGGTCGATGCGACTTGACTGGATGTATGATATCTCCCTGCTTATGAGGGAGATTCCCACACCCCATGACTGGAAGGTGATTGGTCAGCAGTCGGTGGTGCATCATGTCCGAAAATCCATGGAGATCTCACTTACTGCTGCCAGTCTCTGGACCGGATGTGAACTGCCGCCCGGAGTTGGAAATTTTTCATCGTGGCCGATTCCTTATGAGCGGGAGCTGCGGCTTTTGAAACATTCTCCAAAACTCCAGACCTCAGCATTCACGCGCAAGTATATGGTTTTCCAGGGACGGTCAGGGATTCATGAGAAACTCCGGTACGGATGGCGTTTAATTGTCCCTCCTGCATCTATAATGAACGAATACCGGAGATCCACTTCACCAGCAGACATCCCACTTGCCCACCTGCGGCGATGGTTCCGTATCGTGAAGTTTCGCTGAACCGTAACGCACAACGGAGTGCAATCTTTTCACTGGTCAGAAAGGATCTGCACCATCCCATTGTACAGTGGACCGGAATACAATCCGTCCATAACAATACTGGCAAATATATTGACGGGATGCCGCACGGTAAAGGGATTTTTAAGAGTTCAACCCATGTGGTATCCCGATATATTTTATGGGAAACTTTCCTTTGCGATATCCTGATACAGATTGGCCGGATACATGACCGGGGTCATTGCCGGTAGGAATCTGCCTGTGCCCGGAACATCTCGGCATAGTGACCGTTCTGTGCCATCAGTTCCGCGTGGGTGCCGTGTTCGATAATTTTCCCCTGGTCGAAAACATAAATACAATCCGCAAGGAGCACGGTGGAAAAGCGGTGGCTGATAAGGAGCGCCGTACGGCCTTTGACCAGTTCGCGGAAGCGGTTGAAAATTTCCGCTTCAGCGAGAGCGTCAAGCGAACTTGCCGGTTCGTCAAGGATGACAATCTCTGCATTTCGGAAGAATGCCCGTGCAAGGGCAATTTTCTGCCATTCGCCCGTGCTCAGCTCCTGCCCGCCGGAGAAGAGCCTCCCTAGCGGGGAATCGTAACCATCCGGGAGTTTTCTTATTACCGTATCGGTTGCTGCCCGGTGTGCAGCCTCCTCAACCCGTGCTGTATCGGATGGCAGGCTGACATCTCCGATCCAGATATTTTCCCTGGCGCTGAGATGGTACCGCACAAAATCCTGGAACAGGACAGTTGTATGTCTCCGCCAGTCTTCCGGGTCGGTTTTTTTTAAGTCCAGTCCATCTACGGTGATCGAACCCTGTACCGGATCATACAGCCGGCACAGGAGTTTGACAAAGGTACTTTTTCCTGCGCCGTTCTCTCCGACAAGGGCAATGACCTCTCCCTTGTGCAGGGTGAGATTTACACCGGAGATAGCTGGTCTCGCAACACCGGGGTAGGTGAACGTGACGTCCGTAAACCGGATCTCCAGTCCGATGGGCGTGGGGACAGGCACGGGATTTTTTGGGACTGCGACATGGGGTTCAAGGTCAAAGAAGGAGAAGAGGTTGCGCAGGAAGAGATGATCTTCATACAGGGCGTTCACGCCGGAGAAGATTGCCTGCGTGTACCCGATACAGAGCTGGAACCCCATGAAGAACATGACAAGGTCACCCAGCGAGATGGTGCCGTTGATCGCCATCAGGGCAATAACGGTAAAAGATCCAAATATCGCTATCGTGATGATTCCCTGCGTTAAGATATCGCCAATCGCCCGCGAACGGGAGATCGCGAGCCGGGCGCTCCGGAGTGATCCCTGCAGGGTGCGGTAGCGTTCCCGGAACAACCCGCCAAGGCCGAACTGGCGGATCTCCCGGGCATGCCAGGTATCGGTGATCATCATGTTGTAGTAACTGCTCTTGCGCTCCGCTTCGGTCTGCTGGATTTGCAGATCATATAATTTTTGGGAGTTATAAATCCGGACGATGGCTGCGGGCAGGGCTGCTGCTATCAGAAGAATACCTACGACCGGTGAGAACATGAGGATGAAACCCCCGACTGCACAGATCGAGATGCTGCTCTGTGCGATCCGGGTAAGGTCCGATACCACTTGGGCGGACCGTGCGGCACCTCCCATCTGGGCCCGGCGCAGGTTATCGTGGTAGGCCGGGTTTTCGTAGTAGGCGAGGTCGAGCTGGAGGGAGTGGGCCTGAATCTGGTCGGTGATAATATCGGAAAGGACCACGGACTGGACTTCGGTCGTGTAGCTGGAAACGGCCCGGCAGACCGCAGTAATCAGTGCAAGGGCTGCTGCTGCCGCTATAAGGATGAACAGATGAGAAACAACCGGGGCTTTGTCAACCGATCCGATACCTTCGGTGACTGTATCGATCATCAGTTTCATGATATAAAGCCCGGCCAACGGAAGGAGCCCCTGGATGATGATAAGAAAGATCGAGAGGGTGGCGAGGCCCGGGGTATGCGTAAAGACCTGACGGATTGCCTTACCTATGACGGTCTTCATGGAAGAGAATTCACGGAAAATTGCGGCCTTCGGGGGAACGGAAATCATGATGTTCTGGGGGCTGATAATCGCGTGATGTTGAAGTTTTGTCAATAATCGGGCGGTGTTTGTTTCAGGAACGGGCTTTTTAGGAAAATCCTGTCCGTTCAGGGAAGGTGCAGCGACCCGGTTCCTGGTGACGGGTCCTTTTTGTTCGGATACTATAGCTTAGGAGTATAAATGGTTATATTTTCCATATTTATACTATTCATCATGGAGCAGATTACCCATCCTGCAAAAATTCCCGTGGCTAACCCTTCTGTTGTATCCCGGGATGCAATAGACGGTGGGAAGGTCATGGTAAACTGTGACACGGGTTCTGCGATTGCCGTAAACCGGACTGGTGCCCTGATCTGGACCCTTATCGATGGGCAACGCAATCCCGAAGAGATTGCCGATGCAGTCAGCCGGAATTTTACCGATGCGCCGGATACGGTGAGGGCAGATGTTGCAGCACTCCTCGCGACCCTTTCAGAAGACGGATTTGTCGGGTATGAGATCCCGAGCCAGTTGAATAATCCCTGAATTTTTAAAAACAGTCAGACGGAGAAGATACATGAAATCTGATAACAGCACTATGGGTTTTGCCGGAGATCACAACAGGACTGACAGCACCGGCATCAGCCCGGGCACGAAGATCACCGCAAACCCGGTTGTGTCGTGCAGGATCGAAGGGGATGCCGGGGCGGTTCTCTTTAACCCGGATACCGACACTACCCGACTCATTAACCCTACTGGGATCATGATATGGGATTTCATCCGTCTGTCCCGCACGATTGACGAGATCGTTGCATATGTTGCTGAATCGTGCAGCAATAGTCCGGACCCTGCTGCGGTAAGGAAGGATATTGAATTGTTTGTTGCGGATCTTGCCCCGGACTTTATCCTGGAGGCTGACGGGAATGCCGGAACACCCGCTGTACGCTGACCTGACAATCCCGCCAAAAGGACTCGCATCGGCGCCGGAATCTGTGGATATTGCCCTTACCGGGCGCTGCAACCTTTCCTGTAAATACTGTTTTTATGCCGACAGTATGACCACCCGGACGGATCTTCCAACGAAACAGTGGCTGGATTTTTTTAGTGAACTCGGGGGGCTCGGAGTCCGGAGAGTCTGCCTCTCGGGGGGTGAGTGCTTTGTCCGCCCCGATTTATTTTCCTTAATCGACGGGGTGATTGCAAACCGGATGCGCTACTCGATCCTGTCGAACGGGACGCTGATCACACCGGAGGTTATTACATCCTTCACTGATGGGAAACGTCGGCTCAGGATGGACTCCATCCAGGTTTCGATTGACGGGTCCTGTGCGGAGATCCATGACCTTTCCCGACCGCACAAGAGTTTTGAGCGAGCGGTCCGCGGCTTGCGGCTGCTGGTCGAGGGGAAGTTTCCCGTTACCGTGCGGGTGACCTTAAACCACCACAATATCCATGACCTTGCAAAGATCGCTGCCCTCCTCATAGATGATATCGGGCTCTCCGGTTTCTCGACGAACGAGGCTGAGGCGATGGGAACTGCACGGTGCAGCGGCCAGAATATCATGCTTACGGAACAAGAGCGGCGGCAGGCGATGACCGTACTGACGGAACTAAACGTGCAATACAGCGGACGGATCGGGGCAACTGCGGGTCCCCTTTCCATGGCAAAGATGGTCCGGGAGATCGAGGAGAAGATCGCACGCGGCGAGACCGGGACGCCGGGGCGGGGGACGCTCTGCTCGTGCGGGGGTGTCTTTTCGAAGATGTCGGTGCTCCACGATGGCACGATGGTGCCGTGCAACATGCTCCCGACCCTGACGATGGGAGTTATCGGCATGCATTCCTTGCAGGATGCCTGGCTCCGGTAACCGGCCATCAACGCGGTCCGCCAGCGGCGGAAGATCCCGCTCTCGGCTCTTCTGGAATGTACTGGCTGCCGGTATACCGGGTTCTGTGCCGGGGGGTGCCCGGCATCGGTGATGGCAAAGTCCGGCAGATTGATCGGCACCGACCCCCAGTCCTGCTACCGGGCTTATGCAGGGGAGAAGTAGTACCATGTCAATCTGCGATGTTCCTGATGAGCCGGTTGTTTCCACCGGCCAACCTGCCCTGATCATCGATCTCCCCGAGGGAGTACCCCGGCTCAATGCATTCTATCTCTACCTGACTGCAAGCTGCAATCTCCGCTGCCGTCACTGCTGGATCGCGCCGGAGTATGCCGGCGGAAAACCCGTGCCGGGTAAGTATGTCGATCTGGACGCACTCCGCAGTGCGATTGTTGAGGCAAAGACCTTAGGCTTGTCCAGCGCGAAACTGACCGGCGGCGAACCGATGCACCACCCGCAGTTCAAGGAGATTGTCGAAATGCTCACGGCAGAAGGACTCTCGCTGAACATGGAGACGAACGGCACGCTGATGACCCGGGAGATGGCGCAGTTCCTGAAGGAAAAATCGCGGGTAAATTTCATCTCGGTCTCCATCGACTCCCCGGCGCCTGCGGAGCACGATGCGTTCCGGGGCGTGAAGGGATCGTTTGATGCCGTTATCCGGGGGCTCGACTTCCTTGTTGAAGCCGGCTACACCAACTGCCAGGTGATCATGACCATCCACCACGGGAACCGGCATCAGATGGAAGATCTCCTGAAACTTGCCATTGAACACAAGGCGGGGTCGGTGAAGTTCAATCCGGTGACCCGGACCGGGCGGGGGATCGCGATGCACGAACGCGGGGAATCAATCACCTTTCCGGAATACCTGGAACTCGCCCGGTACGTGAACGAGGAGATTCGCCCGAAGGCACCCATAGAGATTTTTATTTCAATGCCTCCGGCACTCACCCCGTTCACGGAACTCTGGCGGACGAAGGGGAAGGCCTGCGACTGCGGGGTTGCGGGCATCCTCGGCATCCTCGGCGGCGGCGAGATCGCCCTCTGCGGGATCGGTCAGACCATTCCCGAGCTGGTGTACGGGCACCTCGGCAAGGACAGTATCAGGGAGATCTGGCTGCACCATCCCGTTATCCTCGGGCTCCGGGAAGATCTTAAAAATGTCAGCGCATATCCCGGCATCTGCGGCTCCTGCATCCATGCAAAATCCTGTCGGACCGGCTGCGTTGCGAATAACTATGGCTATGGCGGGAAGCTGGTCTCTCCCCCGTGGCTCTGCGATGAGGCGGCCCGTCGGGGCGTATTTCCGGAAAGTCGGATGCGGGGAAAAAAGTAGTGGGTTTCCTGAAAGGGTGTCTCATCTTCTGCGATACGGGCAATTTAAACCACCCGTGTTTTTATTATTAAAACCCTTTTGAGAAACGTGCGGGATTTTTATGCACCGGGAACCGTGCTGTCGGAAAGGAGATCGCAGTTCGGGAAAATTCCCCTGCGTGAGATGGGGGGGATTCCTCTGTTTTTCGTATCAGGTACTATGCTGGTAGTACGTAAATTTGAGGGGAGTATGTTTACTATTAAACTCCATTACCAGATGCTTGACAATCTCCCCCGGTATTTGTGTTACCACTACCCTGGCAAAATACATGAGCAGTTAACCCTTGAAATATACATGTGGTCCCAGGGGTGGAACCATTTATATTGCAGTAGCCAGTATGACTATTTCCAGGTGTGCAATTAACAAGAGGTGCAGCAACAAAACCGCTCCCGGTAGCACAAGCACCAACCCCCTCATTCAGATCGCCGAGCCTGACCACGCGGGGCGGGGAGTAGGCAGGTTTTGCGCCGGGCTTTGCGGTATCGTTGTGTAAATCGGACATGTGTAAGGATCCCTTATACCGGATTGGGAGTTAAAGTAAAAAACCGTATCGTTACATTTTTTTTAAGCCAGACATACAGCCCGTTTTGCTGATGGCGTATTGAACAGATCCGTTCTCCATTGCGGGAACTTTTTACCCCACGGGCAGTTCCGTGACACTGCAGGTGGCATGACTCCCTGGCAAGAAACGGAAACTCATCCGGGAAGGTTACGGGAGATCCCGGTAAGATTACGGTCACTTAATAATCCCGGCATCTGCGGCTCCTGCATCCATGCAAAATCCTGCCGGACCGGCTGCGTTGCAAACAACTATGGCTATGGCGGGAAGCTGGTCTCTCCCCCGTGGCTCTGCGATGAGGCGGCCCGTCGGGGCGTATTTCCGGAGAGCCGGATGCGGGGAAAAAGTAGTGTATGTTCGGCGGACTCTGATTCCCTGCGCTATAGGAAATTAACAGTACCAATGATTCCATTGAGAGAGGATGATTTTATGAAAAGTTCTAGGCCGTGGCAATATTCGGATCTCTCTGGTTCTGCCGGTCAGGGTTCTGGAGGAAAAAATCAAGTGGAGTGAGAACCACTACGGTGAAGAACCAGCGCCATTGCAACCCACTGCATTGCCTCCACTACCAGTGCATGACCCGGAATTCGCACCTGCACCATTCGCACTGCAGACTGCTGATGCCACCATGCCATGGTTGTCGCAATTCCCTCCCGTTGCGACAGATCCGTTAGCGTTGCAGGCACCGTTTGCATTCGCACCGTTACCAGTGCAAGGAGTCACAACAGGGGCAACAACCCCGCTCCCGGTAGCACAAGCTCCAACCCCCTCATTCAGATCGCCGAGCCGGACCACGCGGGGCGGGGAATAAGCGGGCTTTGCACCGGGCTTTGGGGTATCATTGTGTAAATCGGACATGTATAAGGATCTCTTGAGCCTAATGGGGAGTTAAAGTAAAAATCCTTATCGGTAATTTTTATTTTGGGAGCCAGACATACAGCCCGTTTTGTTGATGGCGGATTTATCAGATCCGTTCCTCCATTACGGTAACTTTTTACCCCACAGGCAGTTCCGTGACACTGCACGGGGGGTTGACTCCATGGCAAGAAAAGAAAACTCATCCGGGAAGGTTACGGGAAATCCCATACCCCACCCCGGTTCCACCCGGTATCCGTCACAACGTACTGGATCCTCATGCCGGGCGCGGTTCTGTCAAGTTGTCGGGAGGTAATATATCTCTTCTCGAAGTAGATTGAATTATATCTCCCGCAGACTTGACAGAACCTGCCCGGCCAAAACGACAATCAGGCATATTACCTATAGGTGCATAGTAGTACTACTATGCAGGCAGCAAGTTCAATTTACATTCGGGAAGATCTCAAAACTCAGCTGAGTTCCCTGAAACGCCATCCAAAAGAATCATACAACGATGTCATTGAGCGCCTGGTAACTCTTGCAGTCGATGATGAACCTCTCAGTGAAGAGACCCTTCAGGGTCTCGAAGAATCCCTCAAAGACGTCCGGCAGGGAAACCTGATCCCGGAAAAAGAGATTATGAAGAAGTATGGGGTGAAATGAGCACATACGAAGTCAAGTATACCCCACGGGCCGATCGTGACCTTGGCAAACTTCCCCCGGAGATTGCCCGACAGGTTATCCAGAAGATCCACGAGATCCGTAAAGAGCCATATCACTTTATCAAAAAAATAAAGGCATCAAATCCCAAACACCCGGTGTACTCAGTCAGAATCCGCCGAGGTGCGAGAGCGTTCATTTCGATTCATGATGATGTTTTGATCATTCACGTTCTCGAAGTGGAGTACCGTAAAACTGCATACCGGGATTTTTAAAATCCTGAACAATAGTCTCATGTCCCACTGGTGCCGCTGGCTATGGGGCAGACTTTCCAGATAAGAAAAGAAAACTCATCTGGCAAGGTCCCGTGAGATCCCAGTAAGACTCCGGTCACTTAATAATCCCGACAAAGAAAAATGTACCTGCTATGCCTGCCGGTTGCGATCCCTCTGCACTTTCCATTGGTATCCGGCTCGCGAACGGGCAGCAGGTGCGTTTATGTCCCACGGACTCCGGGTCTGCCGAAGTGATCCGGCGCCTGGCAGGCGTCATGCAGCTCTCTCCCGTGTCATCCGGCCCGGAATTATTTATTACAGTCCGGCGGGTGGATAGTGAAAACCGGGCACAGAACCAGAGCCCGCTCGTCTGCACCCTCCCCCCCGGGACCAACGAGATGATGCGGGTGATCCAGATGACGGATCTCTCGAACGCGATCGCCATCAGAACATTTCCGGCGGGTGGATTACTCATCCACGGAGCACTGGCTGAGCGGGACGGGTATGGCGTCATCCTCGCGGCTCCCGGAGGGACCGGGAAGACCACGGCCAGCAACCGGCTCCCTTCCCCGTGGCACTCGCTCAGCGATGACGCGACTCTTGTTGTGCGGAACGGTGACGGGACCTATTATGCCCACTCGTGGCCCACGTGGAGCCGGTTCCGCGATAACGGGCCCGGCGGCAGCTGGGACGTGGAGCGGGCAGTGCCGCTTGCCGCAATATTCTTCCTCTCCCGGTCTGATCTGGACCGGGCAGAGCCGATGGATGCCCATGATGCGGTTGCGTACCTCGCAGAGTCTGTACATCAGGTCACCGGCATACCGGGGCAACCGGGATGCACATGGCAGGAAACGGCAGAGCTCTGCAAGCAGGAACTTGCCGCCGCGAGCGCACTGGCTGAAACAATCCCCGCCTACCAGCTGCTCATCAGCCAGACCGGGGCGTTCTGGGAAGAGATCGTGGCGGTCCTTGACCAGCGCAAAGCTACACGTGCCGGAAGCGAGGAGGACAAGTCCTCTCCTTCAAAGAACCTGCACGGGCCCGGGTTTTCCGGGCCGGAGACCGGTATGTTCGGGCCCGGGCATCACCCGGTTGTCTATTCCGGACCGAGCATGAACCCCACGCTGAGGGCCCCCGACCTGATGGATGTTGTCCCCTGCGGGAGAGAGACACTTGTCATCGGCGACATCATCTGCTTTACCCGGCCCGGTGATGAACAGATGATCATCCACAGGATTATCGGGATCACCGGCACCGGTATCCGGACACAGGGGGATAACAATCCTGTTGCCGATTCCGGGTTTTTGCACGCCGATCAGATCCTCGGCCGGGTGATCGGCGCAACCCGGGGAAACCACACACGGAAAATTGCCGGGGGGACGTTCGGCCGGATCATCCACCGGTGGATGCGTACCCGCTCATCTGTCCTAAAGGCAACCGGGAAGATTCTTCACCTCGTTAAACCAGCCCTCGTTATCACACGGGCATCGTCCCGGCTTCTGCCCGGCCGCATTAAGCCACGCATTGTACTCTTCACGTCCCGGAATACACGGATTATGAGATTGTACTTCGGGAGATCGGTTGCCGGGGAATTCAGCCCCGCCCGGGGCGTATGGACGATCAGGTTCCCGTTCCGGTTGCTTGTCGATGAAACTGACCTTCCTGCAATGAATGCGCTGAACCGGTTTATCCCCGATCAATTGCCCACCAGCAGGTGAATGCACCACGGTAGACGGGGGATTGGCCGGCCGAAAAGGAGTTATCCGGGAATGGATAATACCGAAGTCTTGCACAAGGGCAAATCTGAAGGACTTGGTAATGGGCGGCTCTCTGACTTTCCATTAAATTCCTTCGGGATATACCGCCCGTATTCTAAAAATTCAGATATTCGCGAGCCTATCACAGCTCTGTATCGAGCATCCGGGCCGTGTGCAGCACTCGTAAGATGATTACCCTGGAACCGGTGATCCTGAAGATGGTGGGTACTTGACGTGGAGAAAATGGCGATCCGGCGGCAATATAGGCCCGGATTGCCCGGAACGGGAACTTTTCGACCGGCCAGTTTGACGGGTTTTTTGGGGTGTTTTCTCAAAAGTTCCTGTTCTGGGCTTTATATGGGATTCCGGAGATTTTGCGCAGGAGAAAACCGGCCTGTTTGGAGCTGTTTGGATTGAGGATCGGAAAGTGGGGTGGGGTAAACTACGGG
>Ga0194054_10001011_pt1 | contig 13815 bp, 7 predicted proteins | sample SepL2210m_MetaG_FD_163628 | JGI IMG/M metagenome (GOLD analysis project Ga0194054, IMG submission 163628) | Anoxic zone freshwater microbial communities from boreal shield lake in IISD Experimental Lakes Area, Ontario, Canada - Sep2016-L227-10m | ecosystem: Environmental > Aquatic > Freshwater >... | reverse complement strand
GGCTTTCCTACTTCAGCCATAAGCAAACGCATTTCTGGAACCGCTTTTGAAATCACGAAAACCCCAATGAATCAATGGGGGTAAGGGGGAATTCTGCCCGCGTTTAGCCACTATGGGATGCTAGTGACAATTTTCCTATTTCTTCAACAGTTATACACCGCACGCGAGCCATAAGTCACATGCGTTTGTCACAATCCGAATCAATCACCAAAAGGATATATTTATCAGCCCCGTATGTGACGATTGGCTGGCCGGCAGTGTATATGAGATAAATACGGTGGGCATAAGGCACGCCGATCAGGAGAACAAGATGAAAACTGCAAAGTGGATGATGTTGTTGGCTGTTGGTATCGTAACGATCGCTCTGGCGTCGCCTGTTCTGGCAGGCAATGGTAAAGGCTCTGGCTCTGGAAAAGGTGCCCAGTTGAAAGATGGATCCTGTGGTACTGGTACGGGAACCTGCACTGCTCCGGGAACCGGCACGGGGCAGCAACTGAAAAAACGTGATGGGACCGGCGCAGGAACTGGCGGTCAGCGGCTTCAGGATGGCTCCTGTACGGCGCGCTAATACCCTGGTCTGTCACCGCAGGCACGGTTGCCGATTCAATTGGGCTTCCGTGCCTTTTGGGGATTTCATTCATGGATACGCAGCAGGATGCCACAACCTATTCGCAATCTCCTCAAGTCAATCACGGGAAAGAGAGTAAGATTACGATAGAGTCTGCATCCTAACAGCTACCCGCGGCGCCCTACCGGCGTAGGACTGGGTTGGGTGGTGGTGGGACAGGGTGACGGCACAACAATGATGACCGGCGGATGAGGCTTTGAGAGATCGCTGATACACTCCAAAACGGTGCATGCCTTTTTCGCGAGGTTCTCCAATTTCTCGAGGTCATTCTCTTTCGCCAGGATTTTAGCCTTGTCGTTGAGCACGTTCAATCGATCGACAAGTTTAACCAGCCGGTTTAACGCTTCGCTCGTTTTAAGAACTACGCCTTTAGCCTTCAGCAACTCCCTTTCCGCATCCTTGATTTTTTTCTTATCCCCACTGGCGATAGCCTCCTTCAGCCCGGCTTCCGCCTTGGCCAAGGCGTCACGAGCCTGGTCAGCTGTTTTCTGGGCGGCCGCTCTTGCCGCCAAACCCTTCTGATAGATTGCCTCAATTTCGAGCAAGTACTTGTCGCTAGTCTTCGCCGCGGGAGATGCCGGCTTCGCTTCGTTTATCCCTGCAACAACAGGGACCTGAACGGCACCTGCCAGCAAAAGGGCCACCAGCAACTTCGCCACATGTATTTTCTTCACTTTGATAATCTTTGAGAAAAGTCCATTCATCATCGCATACGGAACAAAGATCTTTTTGGCAAAAAACATAAGAACCCCTTTTTCATCAATATTTGGATTTGCTACCGCAATAACTTCTGTACTTATTGTTGCATTTAAAAATGGATTGTCACTATTCTCGCATCCTGATAATTACGTAAGCCACTGCCTACACAACAACAAATATGTCAGCAGCCATGTGTGCGTAATAATCCTGAAAACAGGGCGCGTAATTTTTAATTATCAGCGGGCCGCGTTGGTGTATACTCATAAGTAGTTATGTACCTGTATCTGATTTTTTTACTTTCCGGGGTTATCCTCATACTCGCGGCACTGGTGTGGAACTGCCGGCGGGCGCTTACCATGGCCCTGACAGGGGAGGGGCGAGTCACAACCCTGACGGCAGCCCTGGAGGCGTCGGAGGCGAGAAACCAACTTCTATTCAAACATGCCAATGCGATATTTTACACAATTGATTCATCCGGACTCTTCACCTACGTGTCGCCGTCATGGACCACATTTCTCGGGTATTCCGCAGAAGAGATGGTGGGCAGGAGCTATCAAAGCGTCGTTTTGGCCGGGGATATTCCGGTCTGCGAGGAGTTCCTGACGAAAGTCGTGAACTCGGGCCAGTTGCAGTCTGGCGCCGAATACCGGGTGCGACATGCCGATGGGCGCCTTTTCTGGCATACGTCGAGTATCATGCCAGTGTTGGGCTCTGACAATCGGATCGTAACCTACGTAGGGGTGGCACACGACATCACCGGGGCAAAACAGGCCCAGGACGAATTACGCATGGCTAATCAGAATCTACACGCTTTGATCGCCAGTCGTGAGGCAGAACTACAGGAGGCTGTCAGGTCAGCCCTGGGCACAGTCGAAGGCGAGATGCGTCGCGTCGGGCAGGAAATCCACGACAGTCTTTGTCAGGAACTGGTTGGCTTGCTCCGGATGGCCGAGAACCTCGGCACGCAGCTGTCGCCCCTTCTGACTGACCAGATCGCGTATACCCTGCAAGTCGCGCGCGGCATCTCCTATGATCTGACGTTGCATGAATTGGATTCGCAGTCCCTACCGGATGCACTAACCCTGTTCGTCAGTCGATTCAATGCCCTCCCGGGCACTATTCTTGAGCTGAACTGTGATGCCGACCTTTTGACATTTACCAAGGAGGATTCCGGTCACATCTACCGCGTGATCCGGGAGGCGGTCGTGAACGCCATCCGCCACGGCAGGGCCCGGCACATCTGGATCGACCTGGTACTGGAAGGGCGGCAAATCATCGTAACGGTATCAAACGATGGTGCCCCCCCTCCCCCAACCTCTGCCCAGGCAGAGGGTATGGGCCTGAAGCAGATTATGATGCGAGCCAACTTGCTGGATGCACGATTCACTTTGACAACAAATAAACTGGGGAAAACTATCGCGGAACTGGTAATCCCCGCCGACCAACTGGAAGAAAACATTTGGGCGCGACGGTAAAGCGGGATGAACGTGCAGTTGGGCTACAGGTTGTTTTCCCCATCTGTTCCGGAAGTCTCATGATGAGACTTTTTCGTAACTCACTCATCCAAAACATGTTATACAACACGTCGTTTCATCAAAGGATAACCTTGTCGAGGCAGCTACTCGGATCTCCCGCGACTTATTTGCCTGGGGAGGGATTGGCGAAGCCACGCTCTGCTCTCCTTGGGCGCTTGCATGATCGCACCGGGGTGAGGGCACCCCGGCTCCAGAATTCGGGACCATTAGGCCCTTTACACAAAACGCAGATGCGCCCCCCTGAGCCCGCCGAAGGGCTCCCCATCCGTTTCGGTCTACCGACCAACTTCGGCTGCATCGCATCGGATGCCAAAGGTCTCATCGATGCCGCTGAGTAATCCCTGCGCCAAAGGGGAAAAGGGAATAACCCCGAACCCGTCCTCTTCCGCCACCTTCAACAACTCCTTTTCGATGGAGCGATCAAAAAGATTATAGCGGGACTGGTGAATCAGACAGGGGGTGCCGAGTTCTCGCAGCAATCGGGCAGCCCGCCGCGCCTGATCTGCCGGGTAATTTGAAATACCCACATAATTTGATCCAGACTGGCCAGGAGACTTTTGCGGGATCCCAATTCCACATAGGGGCCGGGCCACATCCAGTAGCTGTTCGGTATGTAGAGCTCAATATAACAGGAAGTCTGAACTTGTACTCTAAATCCAATGAACATGGAACAACGCCGTCTCATGTTCGGCCAAAGTCAGATGCATTTCGTTTCCGACAACCCGCCACTCGTCTGGCAGTAAAATGGGTTCAATCCCGAGAATTGGCTGCTGGCAGCGGAGAATGTGCTCCCCGCCCCGGCTGGCATGTAGCGCGATGAAATGCGGTGCCATCAGCGTCCATTGCCCTTGCGTGTTGCTCCGATGACACCCGGCCGCCTCGCCGAGTTTCCCCAGTAGCAGGGCCGGAATCGGTGCCACACTGGCATAGGCGTCGAAACCGCCTTGCGGGCGGCGCTTAAGCGCGAGCGCCGAGCCCAACTCGTTCGGCAACTCCGCCCAGCTTTCGCCAGCGTTGCCGGCCAGACGATGGGAGAGCGGCTTGGCGTAGCCATACTCGCGGCGCTCATCCCCATCGTGCCAGCTGGCCTGCATCACGCCGGGCGGCTCAGCGACCACCTTCAGGCTGATGCCAGAGAGGCGCTCCGCCCACGCCGCATCCGGCCCATTCGGGCCGACCAACCCCATGCCGGGCATGAAGAGCAGGCTGCACCCCGCCTGGCGGCAGACGTCAACAAAGCCCTGAAGCTCCGGCGTGTTCAAAACGGAATTGCACACCACGACCAGGCGGTAGCGCGGCAACTCCATCGTCAGGGCATCGCTCAACAGCACCACGTCATAGGTCAACCCCGCATGGCTCCATTCCGGCAGTTGCTGGTAGATGTTCTGCTGATGCAGGGAACTGGTCAGGCTGAGCCCGGTGATCGCCTCCTCATCCACGACGAGCAGCACGTCCGCCTGCGGCGCCCGGCGCAGGGGGGCGTACCGTTCATACAGTGCCGCCAAACGCCGCATCTCCTCCAGCACCACTGGGTCGTCATAATTGCCGCCCAGCAGATCCATCAGGTAGATGTCGTCCAGGCCGCACAGCCGTTTGGCAAGATTGCGCCGCAGGAGTTGGAGGAACGGGGCGCGATCAGGGTAGTGACCAACGTCCAACCCCGCGGCGGGATAGCCGCGCCACGAACGGTTGTCGTCCTGAAGCCAGGAGCTTTTCCCGGCGCGCGTCACACTGGTCCAGGGATAATGCGCCTCCACATCGCCAGTACCGAGGCGGCGGTTGTTGTAGCTGAACGGGCTGGTGATGGCGTCAACCAGATTGGAATCCAGAACCCGTCGTAAGGCGAGGTGGCCGCCCTGGAAGCCGCCGCAGCCATATCGTCCCTGGAACTCCAGGCCGCCCTCGCGGGCCGTCAGCGTGAACCCGTAATAGACAAGCGTTCGCTTGCCGGTCTTTTCCTTGACGATGCCGCAGAACTGCAGGATGCGGTCGGCCACCAGGTCGGAGAGGCAAAGCTGGAAATCCATGGCGGCCTGGGAGCGCGAGGGATCGCGGTAGCTGCCGACGGCGGCGAGCCGCTCCTCGGGCGTCGGAATCGGTAGCGTCTGCTCCGACGGCGTCCCGCGCTGTTCCTGCCAGCGCCGCCAATAGGCCTGCATCGATGGCGAGTAGTCCACGAAGTCGAAACTGCCGAGGATTCCCCATTCGTAGGTGATGCCGGAACAGATAAAATAGGCGTCCACGCGGGCACCGTAGCGGCTTTCGCAGTAGTCCAGGTAGCGCTCCAGGGCATCCGCCATGTCGGCGGCCCAGCGCTCCGAGGCGAGGGAGGCGACGCGCCGACGTGCCGAAACGGACGCGGCGGAATAGGCGGCTTCGGTAGCGCCATTGGCAAACTGCGTCAGTTCGTCAGGATACTTCTCCTCCCACCAGGTTGGGGCGCCTACATAGATTTGAGGGATCAGCCTTGCCTCCGGGCATTCCGCCGCGAAGAATACCATGAACCGGTCGAGCTGGTTGTAGTCCCACGTTTCCGGCGCCCGCCAGACCTCGATCTCCGGGACGTAGAAATCCGAGGCGCAGGTGGAGTAGAAGATGAACTGCCTACAGCCGTTCTGGTACTGCTGGCGGTAATCCGCGCACAACGCCTCGAAGGGGACAGCCTCGCGCCCCGGGTATTTCTCCCAGGAGCGCATGTAGACTTGGTGCCCTACGGTTCTGGCCCCGGGCGGGAAGCCCGCGGGCACGAGGGTGTCGAGTTGTCGTGGCGACGTCAATGGTTGATGGTTCATATCGCTTCCACCTCAATCAGCATCATGGCCAGCGGGGCCAGGCGCTCAGCCAATGCCAGCCGCCCATCGACGGGCGACTCGACACGCGTCTCCACCTGTGGGCGCGCCGCCTCGTGTAGTTGAGCGAGTTGCGCAATGGTCGGCCAATCGGGACTGCCCATCTCCTGCCAAACTGGCAGTGCCCAACCATGCTCGCGGTCAACCAGATGGCGGGTGACGCGCACCCTTTGGGGCAATCCTTCCAGCACCACGTCGAAGGCGCGCGCCGCGCCGGTGCCAATCATCTTCTCCGCGTCGGCGTGGGTATCCCACGAGGCCTCGGCGTTGGCGTAGTGATGGTGGTTGAACAGCAGCACCTGCCAGCCCCGGGCACTGCGGAAGACGGCGCAGCCGTCGCCGTTGTGCAGGCAGCACTCCCCCACCCGATTGAGGAAAGAGTAGGCGTGGAACGACGGCTTGCGGATGCCATGGACGGTGAGCAGTCCCCAGCCGCCATGGAATTCAGCTTCGCCCGGAGGCGCCTCTTCGGAGACATCGGAGAAGACCCAACGGGCCAGCGAATCGACCAAACCCTCGCAACGCAGGATGTTCTCCAGCAGGAAGGTAGCGCTGAAAAGATGATCGTGACAGCAGTCGCGCGCGCCCGGGGAACTGCCCCATTCGTCACAGTGGATCGCCGCCCGCGGATACGGACCCTTCTCCACCACCTGGCGCAGGAGGGTCAGGTCATGGAACGTCGCGTCACGGTCGCGAACGACGCGCCGGTGCTTTTTCGTGGCGTCGTCAAATGGGAAATCCGTCGGATAGGGATGGGTCGAGACGAAGTCCACCGGCAGGTGTTCGCGCTCGCAGAAGGCCATGAACTCCTCAACCCATGCCGGTCGATAGGAGCCGTCCGGTTCCGGCCGGAAGTTCGCCGTGGCCGGCCCGCCGATGCGCAGGCTGGCATCCACCGACTTCACGGCGTCCACGCTGCGCTTGTAGAGTTCAAAATATTCGGCCTGGGTGCCTTTCCAGAAAAGAATGTCGGGCTCGTTCCAGGGCTCGAAATTCCAGGACCTGACCTCGTCGAGGCCGTAGCGCGCCACCAGCGCCTTGACGGTAGTGTTCACCAGCCGGTGCCAGTCATTGAAATCGTTGGGCGGACAGCCCGCGCACTTCACCTGGAAAATCCGGTTGTCATTGCTGGCCATCCAGGTCGGCAGGAAGCTCAACTCCACCAACGGACGCAGCCCCAGCGACAGATAATAGTCGTAGTTGGAGAAGAGATACTGGAAGTTGAACGGCCCGTCCTTCTTGTGCCAGACAAACATGTCGTCATGGAACATCCCGTGCTGGCGCAGGTTCTGGAACCCGCACTCGCGCACCGCCGTGGCCAGACAATTACGATAATCGGCGCGCAATGCCAACCCAGCGCGGTCGCCACACACCATCTTCTTCCAGTACGGTGCCACCGGCTTGCCGGTTCCCGTGCAATTGACGATAACTGAACTCATGATTTAACTCCTACACATGATCATCTCTTTGTCACCATTCCCGATTTCGCAGAGTAGCAGAGATCATCCAGGTTGTCTCCTTCGACGGCGAGCAGGGGTCCAGGCTGCGGCACCCATCCAAGTTCCGCTAGGGGAAGAGTCGCCGTGGCTGTAAAACCACCCGCCGCCGGGGCGTAGTCCAACTTGATCTTCCCGGTCGCCTCAGCTGGTCACCTCGTACCGGACATAGAGGTTGACCGCGTCGTAGGCCAGCCGGGCCTTGAACGACTGGCCGGGGGTCAGGATTTTCCCGGCCGCCGGTGCTGTGGCGAGCGCCTGTTGGCCGCGAACAATGGTCACCTTCTTGACCTGAGTCAGCCTCGCCTCATAGTCACGCCAGGCTGCCTCCGTCTGCTGCACCGCGGCCGCGCTGTGGGTGTAGCGGCCGCTGGGAAGCAACTTGACGGTGTCCAGGCCAAACACCTCTGAGACGCGCCCATCCTGGTCGCCGCCATGACGTAGGTTTTCAACTCGCCGGAGCGATCCCAGTCGTCCAACTTGCCGTCCACTTTCACCGGGCCAGGCGCCGGCACAGCGAACATCCGTGAATGCCGTCCGTTGCCGTTTTCCTGGGCGGACGCCGTCACTCCCATGACGACGCAAGCTGCCAGCATCATTTCAACCATGATCCTGTTATTCATTGCTTCATTATCCTTTTATTCATTGCTTCTCTGCGCCCAAGGTAATCCAGGCGAAATCCAACGGATTTTTTCCATAATTTATCCCCGGGGTCCAAGCCAGGTAGTTGAAACCTTTGCCCGGCTGGGAGTCTGCATCGCTGACGGCGAACGTGCCGCGAAAGGTCTTGCCGGCGACCTGGGTGAAGGGCGCCAGCCGATTCCAGGGCAAGGCCATTTCATAGAGGATCGTGCCCTCCTGCGGGTTCGCGTGACTGGCAAACCGGATATCCGGCCCGACGGCATCTTTGGCGGAATTCCAGTACCGGCAGATCACGTCCCCCCGCCCGGCATGCGCGCCAAAGGCAAACTCGTAGCGCCCATCGGGTTTGCCTGCTTCCGGCATCAGAAAGGCGGCGATGACCGCGTCCTGCGACCAGAACATCGTTTCATCCGCCTGCTGGAGATGCGAATCATCGCTGACCCGCACGGCCAGATAAAGCGCCGCCTCGTCCCATTTCAGAAAGAACTTCCCGCTAAGGTCCGCAGGCCCGCCCCAGAGGAGTTTCTTGCCGGGGACAGCCGGATTGATAAAATAGAGGTTGTCCAAAGCGAACACCGTCGCATCCTTCCACTCCTCAAGCTTGCCGCTGAACGTCGGTTGCAGGGTAGCCCTGGCGATCGCGAGCCGGGGCGCAAACTCAACTTCCCGGGAAACGGTCAGTGGATAGGCCCAGTCAGCAGACCAGCGCCAGCTCAGGTCGAGCACCGGCGGCGGCACGAGCGCGGCCCCAGCCGGGGCAGTCACCGCAAAATGGGTCTGGGTGGTTTTTCCGGCCTCAATCGTGAATGGCAGTTCCGCGGGGGCGACGATCCAGCCATTCCCGCAGCGCCAACGAAGCGTGCCGGAGCGGGACGCCGCACCGGGGTTTTTGAGCGTAACCCGAAGCTCATTTCCCGTGATCGCCATGCGGTTCCAGTCCGCAGCCAGCGGCTCAATCGCGACGTCGAGCCTGGGCTGACCAATGTCGGCCGCGGCAAGGAACTCGAAGCGGCCAACCTTGGCGGTGGACGGAACGAGGCGGAAGGCATGGACTTTGGGGGTATTGAGTGCGTAGGCGGCGGCTTCCGCTGCGACAATGGCCTTCTGGGCAGCAGCCATGGCGGTGCGGTCGGTCGCGTCCGCCTTATCTGTCGGCCGTCCGGCGCCATCGGCCTTGCCAGCGAAGATCCATTGACGGAAGAAGGCCGCTTCCAAAACCTGTTTATTCCTGACCGCGTCCATGACCCGCAGTGCCTGCATGGTCATCGGTGTTTGCAGATAACGGGACAGGTTCACCCCCGCCGCAAGTTCCGCGGTGGCAAGGTCAGCGATCTTCTGGTCGTCAATGAAGAGGGTGTAGGCGGGTGCGCTCAGCCCCCGGACCGCCAGCGTGTCGGCATTCAGGGTGTCATCGAAACGGGTCAGGAACGCGAACGGCCGGGCCTCCACGGGCAACGGGCACGGCAGTGACTCACAGGTGCGGGTGAACGCGATCGCACCGTCGGCCACGGCGAGTTTCGCGATCGTGCAGCGGCGCGCCTCCAGGGTCCTGGCCCGCGCGGCGTCAATGACGGTCGCCGCCACCAGCGGATCCGCGCCCAGTCCATTGAGCAGGTGAGAGGCGATAATCGCCTGGCCTTCACGCTGGGGGTGGACGCCATCGCGGCTGAGATTGAACGAGGCGCCTGCCACCACTTTGCCCAGCCCCATGCTCTGGCCGTAAAGCAGCCCGAGGTCGATAAACGGCACGCCGAGCCAGCCTGCCAGCCGGGCCTCCTCCGCACCAAAGCTCAGCAGGGCGAACGGGTAGACCTCCCGCGAGACCCAGCGCGGATCGACGGACACGCTCGCCTCGTTGGGGATCGGCGAGAGGAGCACCAGCCGCATCTGCGGGTCGGCCTTGCGGGCCAGCGCCACGGAGGTCTCGATGTTAGCCAGCCATTTCTGCAGGGCCGCAGGCGAGAAGGCGAAGTATCCGCCGTCGTTGAACCCCATATTGTAGGTGCAGAAATCCGGCTGCTGCCCGATGACGTCTCGCTCAAACCGGGCAATGGAGCCACTGTTATCACCGCTGACACCCCGGTTGGAGAAATGGTTCCGCCACGCCGGGAACCGGGTGAGGACGAAGCTCTCGACGATCGTCGGATACCATTCGGAATCGGTGATGCTGTCGCCATAAAAGACGACACGATCGCCGTCGCGGATCAGGAACTCGGATGCGCCAGCCCCGTCCGCCAAGGCGGCGAGAGGCATCAAGGCAACTAGCATTTTCGTAAGCCATCGGGTCATCATGGGATCTCCTTGTGTGATTTCTTATTCCTTAAAACGCCAACGCCCCCAGAGGTGAGGGGTCAGGGTGGCCTCGGTGGGAACATCAGCGACGGTGCTGGTGGCCTTGTTCTGCCAGTAAAGGCGTTGCAGGGTCTGAAAGCCGTTGCCACGCAGGATGCCGATATCACCACGTAGTTCCAGTCCGGCAGCGGGCGAAAGCCCGAGCGCAGTCAGGGGCACCGAGTATTCGTACGCGCCATCCTTTGCCGCAAAATTCAACGGGGCGCCGATCTCTGTCACGCGGTCGAAGGTGATGGTTCGCCATGGCGAGCTGAAGGAACCCGGGCTCTTGGGCTCTCCCGCAACGGGTTGGTAAAGCACAGCCGTCGGCTTACCTTTCCTCAAGGTGACGAGCAGACGGAGATCGCCGGCCACGGCCTGGGTGCGCTTAGATGGGGCGTCCGGATTCGTCGCGAGCATGAGGTCGAGCGCGCCGCCGGTTTTGAACAGGACCTGCCAGGCATCCCCGGCATTCGCGAGCAGACCGGGCTCCTTGGTGCGGTAGGCGATAAATAACCGCCCCCCCGCCACGCGGACCGCAGCTTCAACCTTGCCACCCGCCTCATTTTGCAACCGTTTGTTGGCGTTCTCCTCGATTGTGACCCATTCATCATCCTGCCACTCATCCAATTTGCCATCAACCACCGGGACGGAATCCGTGAGGCGCACCGTCAGGCACTCCCGGCCGACAAGCGCCAGCCGCTTCTCCTCGCGGGCCAGACGGAAACGCTCGGCTTTTTGCAATCCCTCCGCAGTCACCTCCAACTTGGCGGGTGGCATCCGCTTGATGGTACCGAGGTTGTCCACTCGGACAATGCTGCAATGACTTTTGCCGGCCACGAGGTATACCTTGCCGTCCGAAACCTGGGTGCAGGTTGTCCAGAACTCCTCGTCGTAGAGCGTGATGTTGTTGAGTAACATTCCCCGTTCGGCCCTTGGCATGGTCCAACCGTCAGCGCACAGCCGCACGTCATTAAACAGGGTGGCCACAAAGAGCCCGTCGGTCGTCAACAGGAAGACATTCCCCTTGTCCCCGTCAACAACCAGCATCTCGCCAGCATCCGAACCTTGAGGGATAATCGTCCCCAAATGGCGCGTGGTGGCCATGAGTTCCCCCCGGTGCGTGGGGGGCGTCGAAAAGACCCCCGCTTGCTGACCCGGCCATTCGTTGGGGTAGGTCCAGACGATTTGCCCGTTGCGAATTCCGCGCACCTGCCCCCCGGTCCCGATCGTCCATCCATCGCGAGAGGCGGTGATCTGCCCGCTCCCCGATCCAACCTCGTCCATGAAGAAGTGCTCCAATTCCCTGCGCGGCGCGTTCAGGTTGTAAACCGGCACCCCCTTGTCAGTGAATTTTTCCGGCGCGAAAACCTCGGCAGCGGCGGTGCAGAACTCCAACTTCCCATTAACTGTCAGGCTTCCGATCTTGTGGGTCGCGAAGTTGACCTCTTCGGGGGAGACCTGACCATCCCCGTTCAAATCCGACCAGGCGTAGGTGAGTGCCTTCCACTCTGATTTTTGGGGATTGAGCCCCGCCGGCCACCGCTCACGGAAACGCTCTTCCGCGAGAATCGCCCAATCTCTTGCTTCCCCCAATGCGGCGACGGGCTTGGCCACACCGTCAACCATGAGCCAGATGCCCGCATTACGGGGTCCGCCGATCGGCGCCTTGTTGTTCACGTCGGTCATGTATTGGCGCCCCCCGAGGTAAATCGGGGTTTGCGGGGCGATGCCTCCCGGTAAGGTCACGACATCCTTCAAGGGGAGCCAGTAGATCGAGTGGAGCCGCGATGTGCCGGCTTTCCAGTCCAGCGCAAATTCCAGACCGGCCCCCTCTCCGTAGTAGAAACGCGAAGGGTCTTTGCCATCCACCGTTCCACCGCCGCCATATTGAGGCGGCCCGTAGAAGGCCTTCGCCAACTTCCCGTCCGGGCGCCAGACACTCACCCGCTTCGGGGCATGGGACTCCTCGGCCACCCAGAGCCGCCCGTCCGGCGCGATGGCCAGCCCTTTGGGATGATCCATCCGGTTCGGGTCATACAGGCCGAGCCTGGCCCCGCCGGGCGCCCCGATCACGCGCTGCCGCCGTCCCTTCGGGCTGAAAACCTTCACCTGGTGACTTTTGCCCCAGTCGCTCACGTAAAGTCGCCCGGCGCCGTCAAGCGTCAGTCCCTGCGGATCTTCCAATCCCTTGGTCACAATGATTTCCGGATCAGGCAGGACAATCGCCGCATCGACGGCCTTCTCCTTGTCGCTTGAGAGCGATTGGCGGGTGATCCTGGGGTAGCGCAGGAGTTTTTGGCCGGAGAGGACGAGCAACCGTCCCTCGCTGTCGAAGGCCAGCCCTCTGGCATCCGGCACGGCGGCGCTCCCCAGCACCTTCCCCGCGGTGGCGTCGATGAAGTAGACGGCGTTCAGCTTCGGCAGGCTTGCCGCGAGCACGCCGTCATAAGCAGCCAGCCCGCCCAGTTCGCCCGGCTCTTTGCCGGGCAACTTGCAGGGAGCGACGATCCGGAAGCCATCCGGTCTGAACGCCACGATGCGAAGTTCATTCTGCCAAACGATGCCCGAGTAGGCATTGACCTCGGGAAGTGCCTTCGGCCCCCCGTCACGTGTCAGATGCGAGGCGCCGGTCCAATCCCCTCCGACCCACAGCTTGCCATCGAGTTTGTTTCCTTCCAGGTCCGTCCAGATAATGCCATGGCTGGATTCCGCCACCGGACTGGTCAGCAACATCCGGGGTTCAGCGCCCGGGAGGGCCAGCACGGCGGAGGGAGCACTATGGTCGGCCAGCCAGCCCCCTGTTCCCCCACCCCAGTGTGATCCCGTGAGCCATGGAGTCGAACCGGGCGAATAAACGGAAAATTCATAACGCAGGTCGAGGTTTTTGTGGGTCAATCCACGGACCGTGTAGGTTCCCGGAGCGACGGGATACCCGACCATTTTGTAAATCCCTGCATAGGGGCCGGGGATCTTCCCGCTTTCGTCCAAACCATCCCAATAGACCGTATGTTCTCCAGCGGTAAAGAGCGTGTCGCCCACCAGGTTCCTCACCCGCTTCCCCCCGGCATCCTCGATCACGAGCGTGACATAAGCTTCCTCGGAAATCGAAAAACTCACGGGAATGAGCCACTTTTCCTCTTCGGCCTGTCCCGCAAGCGCCTGTTTTTCCGCCCCTGCTTGATGGGCGGGGCCGAAGGCCATGAACTCCTGCAGTCCACAGGCTTTACCTCCCTGAGTGGCGCCCTTCAAGTAATGCCCTTCCTCGGTTGTGGCGAGGATCCGGAGGCGCAACGCCCGGGTAGTGACAATGCGTCCGAAATCAAGCCAGTTCAGATTGAGGGACTCCGGTGGCCTGGGAGAACAGGTCCCGCCGGCGACCGTGGTCCAATCTGCGTCGCCCGCCTCACGGGGATGTTTTTCAGCGGGACCGGTGTAGGCCTGGACCTCCACCTTGCCGAACAGCGGAAAGATCAGACAGACCCCTCGCAGTTCGACCGGTCTTTCCCACAGAAGGTAGGATGAGAAGGCTGGTCTCGCTCTCACGTGATAAATTAATATCACGGTAAATAAGCGCACTCAATGGTGCAAGAAAGGAGACCAGCCATGAAGAAGAATATGACGATCGGGATGGA
>Ga0194054_10001008_pt1 | contig 13836 bp, 7 predicted proteins | sample SepL2210m_MetaG_FD_163628 | JGI IMG/M metagenome (GOLD analysis project Ga0194054, IMG submission 163628) | Anoxic zone freshwater microbial communities from boreal shield lake in IISD Experimental Lakes Area, Ontario, Canada - Sep2016-L227-10m | ecosystem: Environmental > Aquatic > Freshwater >... | reverse complement strand
TCATAATATCACCGGGAAAAAACGGGTGCATGCCCCGGTCTCAATCTCGAGCAGTTCAACCAGGGCCGTGTGGAGGACCTGCCGGATTATATTGCCGTGTATGGCCCGGATGGAAAGATCCTCTATGTAAACCCGGCCGCAGTAAAAGCACTGGGGTATGATGCCGAAACGATGATCGGCACATCCGTACTCTCCTACGTAGCAGAGGAATTCCGCGAGATTGTAGCTGTCAAAATGATGGACCGTTATGAAACGGGGGGACTCCCCATCTATGAGACCAACCTTATCACGCGGGACGGGCACCGGAGACTGGTAATCGTGAAAGGCACTCAGGTCCTGTTTCATAACTCCCCTGCGACCCTCCTGCTCATCATTGACATCACCCGGCGAAAGACACTCGAAGATGAGCTCACGGCGCGTGCTGCAGAGCTCTCAATTGTCTCTACCGCATTCCGGCAGGCGAATAAAAAACTGGTGCTTCTTTCCAGCATAACCCGCCACGACATCAACAACCAGCTTACAATAATACTGGGGTATCTTGACATCATGGGGGATATGCCGCCCGGTCCCTTACTTGATGAGTATTTACGTAAAGTTTCAAACGCAGCAAGGCGCATCTCTTCCATGATCCAGTTTACCAAGGAGTACGAGGATATCGGCGTATCCGATCCTGCATGGCAGGACTGTCGTGTACTCGTGAACACAGCGTCAACGCAGGCCCAGCTCGGAAAAGTCATCGTGGACAACGGGTTCCCTGCCGGAACAGAAGTGTTCGCCGACCCGCTGGTTGTCAAGGTCTTCTACAACCTGATGGACAATGCAGTCCGTTACGGCGGGAAGATAACGTTCATCCGGTTCTCTGCCCGGGGCCATGAGGGTAACCTGGTCCTTGTCTGCGAGGACGATGGAGACGGCGTCCCTGCAGAGGAGAAGGAGAAGATCTTTGAACGCGGCTTTGGGAAGAATACCGGGCTTGGCCTGGCCCTTTCCCGGGAGATCCTCTCCCTTTCTGGTATCACTATTACTGAGAATGGCGACCCTTCAGAGGGGGCACGGTTTGAGATCATGGTGCCGAAAGGAATGTGGCGTATGGCAGCAAATGGTGCATAATGGCAGATACACTCCGGGTCCTCTATGTTGATGACGAACACGACCTCCTTGACATCGGGAAGGTGTTCCTTGAGCGGTCCGGGGATTTTTATGTTACGACCATTGATTCGGCAACGGCAGCGTTAGATCTTATCAGCAGGGAGAGGTTCGACGCCATCATCTCAGATTACCAGATGCCTGGAATGGACGGTATCCAGTTCCTACTTGAGGTCCGGACGAAATTTGGGCAGGTCCCATTCATCTTGTTCACCGGCAGGGGAAGGGAAGAGGTGGTCATCCAGGCAATTAACAGCGGTGCAGACTTCTACCTCCAGAAAGGCGGCGATCCAAGCGCACAGTTTGCTGAACTGGCCCACAAGATCAAGTCAGCGGCATCCCGTAAGATGTCGATGGAAGCGCTGCGGGAGAGTGAAGAGCGGTACCGGGCCATCTCGGAATATTCCCATAATGCGATTTGTATCGTTGATGGGCAGGCGAAGATCACCTGGGTGAACGAAGAAATGCTGACCCTTGGAGGTTATTCACGTGACCAGCTTTACGGAGCAGAATCGTTCGCCGGTTTTATCGCCCCGGAATCAATCGAATTCGTAATAACCAACTTCTACCGGGTCCTTGCAGGAGAACCCTACCAGCATCACTATACTTTTTATTTCATTCGGGCTGACGGGGAAAAACGGCTCTGTGCAAAGCACATGATGGATTTTCTGGATAAACAGGGGATGCGTAACCTGATTATCAGCATGGTGGACATCACCGAAAGGACCAGGGCTGAGGAACTGCTCCGTCAACAGACTGATGCCATGGAAGCAGCGAGGGACGGTATGGCCCTCCTCAACCGGGACCAGAATTACATTTATATGAACAAGGCCCATGCCGGGATTTACGGGTACGATAATACCAGTGAACTCATCGGTACGTCATGGCGTCTCCTGTATGGTCCTGATGAGTTGCAAAAATTTGAACAGGAGATCATGCCGGAACTTGGTCTGACCGGGCATTACCAGGGCCGGGCACGGGGTACGAAAAAAGATGGAAGCATATTTCACCAGGAACTATCGCTAACAGCCCTGGAAAATGGCGGGTTGATCTGTGTTGTACGTGACATCAGCGACTGGAAAAAGGCGGAAGAGCAGCTGACGGAAAGTGAAGAGCGGTACCTGTCGCTCTTTGACCGCTCTCTTGAATGTATTTATATTCATGATCTTGCGGGGAACTTCATCGATGCAAATCCGGCGGCCCTCAATCTTCTCGGGTACACCAGGGAGGATATTCCCCACCTCTCATTTACATCCCTTATTAGCGGGGAACAACTCAATACTGCCCGGGAAACCATCAAAACCATCGTTGAAACCGGTACCCATACGGGCCTGGTGGAGTACAGGTTACAAGCAAAAAATGGCGGGTTCGTAGATATTGAGACCAAAGGGTCCCTCATCCTCCACGACGAAAAACCCCGTGCAATATTTGGAATTGCACGCGATATCACCGGGCGCAAGCGTGCGGAAATGGCGCTCGTGGAGAGTGAACGGAAATACCGGGACTTGTTTGAGAGTTCTCATGATGCAATCATGACCCTTGGACCTCCTTCCTGGAAATTCACCTCCTGCAACCAGGCGACGCTCGATCTGTTTGGGGCATCAAGCGAGGCAGATTTCGTATCCCTGGGATCATGGGATATCGCCCCTGAGTTCCAGCCGGATGGGTGCAATTCTTTCGAAAAGGCGGAGGAAATGATCGAAAACGCCCTGCGGAACGGGTCCTTCTCCTTTGAATGGATGCATAAGCGGATTGATGGCACGGAGTTTGCCTCAACGGTCCTCCTGACAAGGATGGAACGTAACGGTGTGGTGTCCCTCCAGGCAACAGTCCGGGAAATCTCCGGGTGCAAAACGACTGAAAAAGCCCTCCTGGAATCTGAAAACCTGTACCGGACAGTTTTTAACAATACCGGGACCGCTACCGTGATTATTGGTCCTGATACTACCATCCTTCGTGCCAATGACGGCTGGATACATCTTACCGGGGTCCCACGAAAGGAACAGGAGAACAAGAAAAGCTGGACTGTCTTTTTCGATTCTGGTGATGTGGACCGGATGAAGCACTACCATTATGCGAGGCGAACGTGTCCAGCCGATCCCCCAAGCGTCTATGAATGCAGACTTATTGATGCCAAAAATGCAGTTCATCACTGCATCGCGCAGGTAAGTATGATCCCCGGCACCAAAAACAGCGTAGCGTCAGTGGTTGATATTTCAGATCGTATCGAGAAAGAAAAACTCTTCCAGACGATCTTTGAAAATATGGGGACTGCCCTGATCATCATTGAAGAGGATACGACGATGTCGCATGTCAATGCCGGAATGGAACCTATCTGGGGATACAAAAAGGAAGAGATTGAAGGAAGGGTGAAATGGCCGACCATGGTTGTGAAAGAAGACCTGGAAAAAATGCTGGAATCCCATCGTCTCCGGCGACTCGATCCTGGTTCTGCACCCGGTTCTTATGAATTCCGGCTCATCCATAAAACCGGCGAATTGCGGGATGTCGCCCTGACTGCGGCCTTGGTACCAGGTACGAAGAAGAGCGTGATATCTCTCCGCGATATCACAGAATTCAATAAAACGGTCAAGGCACTCAAAGAGAGCGAAGATAAATACCGGCACCTGTTCAGGTACGCAGGTGAAGCCATTGTAGTTGCGCAGGACGGGATGCTGCGGCTGGTCAACCCACGGACAGTCGAGCTCACCGGGTACCCGGAGGAGGACCTCCTGACCATGCCATTTCTATCGTTCGTTCACCCCTCTCACCAGGCTAACCTGATGAGCGTGTATGCAGGGCTGCTGGATGGGAGTGGTGAGAAAATTTCTTCCCGTTACTCGTTACGGCTGATTACCAGGGAGGGTAGCACAAAATGGGTTGAGATCAGTGCTGTTGCCATAGGCTGGGAAGGCCGCCCCGCAACCCTGAATTTCCTTACCGATATCACCACGCGGAAAATCGCCGAGGAATCGTTAAAAGAGAGTGAGGAGTTCAACCGTGAACTGGTGGAGAATATGCCGGACATGGTCATCGTATATGGGCATGACCGGAAAGTCAGGTACACGAACCCGGCCGTGACCCGCATGCTCGGGTATTCTACGGAGGAACAGGCAGGAGCGGATATCCTGGACTACGTGGTGCCTGAGCAACGAGATGAAGTCGGGGCCCTCATCCAGCAGCGGCTCACCTCGGGAAGCATGGAATCCATCGAAGCGGATATCCAAAAAAAAGATGGCGGGTGTTGTACGGTGACCACCAAGAGTTCCGCGGTTCATTACCAGGGTGAACCCGCAGTTCTTCTCCTGCTGACCGATATCACTGAACAGAACATACTTGTGAAGGAGATGGAGTACCATGAGCAGGAACTCATGCAATTCTCTGCTTCACTTGCCAGAGCGAACAAGAAACTCAACCTCCTCTACAGTATCACCCGGCATGATATCACCAACCAGTTGGCAGTGTTGCAGGGGTACCGTGCAATGCTGGAGAAGAAGCAGCCGGACTCCCGGTTCGCCGAATATTTTCAGAAGATCAACGCAGCGGCCACCCGTATCTCCGTGATGGTCCAGTTTACCAGGGAATACGAGGAGATAGGAGTCCATAACCCTGCATGGCAGGACACCCGTACACTTGTGGATACCGCAGCGAAAGAAGCGCCACTGGGAAAGATAACGGTGAAAAACCTGCTCCCTTCCGGTAATGAAATGCTCGCCGACCCGTTGGTTATCAAGGTCTTTTACAACCTGATGGATAACGCTGTCCGGTACGGCGGGAAGATCACAACTATTTCGTTCTTTATGAAACCCAGCGACGGTGATCAGATCATCATATGCGAGGACGATGGTGGTGGGGTCCCTGCTGATGAGAAGGAGAAGATCTTTTTACGTGGATTCGGGAAGAACACCGGGCTTGGCTTAGCCCTTTCACAGGAGATCCTTTCTATCACCGGCATCACCATCAGGGAGACGGGGGAGCCTGGGGTAGGAGCAAGGTTTGAGATGACGGTGCCAAACGGCATGTGGCGGACAGCCGGGAATGATGCATAATGTCAGCCGCCATACGTGTCCTCTATGTCGATGACGAACCTGACCTCCTGGACATAGGGAAATTATTCCTGGAGGAGTTTGGGAATTGTTCCGTTGCAACCATTGATTCAGCAACCGCTGCCCTGGCCCTTCTTAAAACGGAACCCTTTGATGCGATAGTTTCCGATTACCAGATGCCGGGGATGGACGGTATCCAGTTCCTAGTTGAGGTCCGGACACACTTTGGACCGGTCCCGTTTATCCTGTTTACCGGTCGGGGCAGGGAAGAGGTGGTCATCCAGGCAATTAACAGCGGTGCGGACTTCTATCTCCAGAAAGGCGGCGAAGCTGGCTCACAGTTTGCCGAACTTGCCCACAAGATCAGGCAGGCGGCCTCCCGGAAAATGGCAGAGGTGGCACTTAACGTCGCACGCCTGGCCTATTGGGAATATGATGTACAGACAGACCAATTTACGTTGAATGATACCTATTTCGCTTTGCATCGCACGACTCTTGCCCGGGTCGGCAGCTACACCATGTCGGCCGCGATGTTCGCCCAACGTTTTGTATACTGCGATGACGCAGCCCAGATAGGTATCCAGATTGACCAGGCGGTGCAAACGACAGATGCCGGGTATACCGGTGTCATCGAAGTAAGGAGTATCCGTGATGATGGAACGATCGGCTGGGTTACGGTCCGTTTACGCCCGGAGAAAGACTCACAGGGTCGCACGAATAAGATCATCGGCTCCAGCCAGGATATCACCGAACGGAAACTGGCAGAAGAAGCGATTTTGGAAAGTGAAACAAAGTACCGCCATATCTTTGAATCATTTGAGGACCTGTACTTCCAGACAGATATGAACGGGCTTATTACGGTGCTATCTCCGTCCCTTCACCGTCTCACCGGCTGGGTGCCCACGGAGTTGAATGGAAAGCCAGTTACGACATTGTGCATCGACCAAGGCGAAAAGACCGATTTCCAGGATGAGGTCAATAAATGTGGAAGTGTAAGGGATTACGAATTGCTGCTGTTGAAACGGAACGGGGCAGAAGCACCGGCATCACTGGCCGCTACCCTGATTTTCAATTCCGATGGTACTCCGGCTGGTATTGCAGGGTCATTGCGTGATATCACCGATCGGAAGAAAGCAGAAGACGCAGTCATGCTTACCCGCCAAAAGCTGAACCTGATGAACGATATTGCACGGAATAGTACCCTTAATACGATCACCGGGATACTGGGCTGCGTGGATATGTCAAATGCCACTTCATCACCCCAGGAAAAGATGGAACTGCTTAAAGAGATCAGGGACCTGACCTGTGCCATCCAGCACCAGATCGAATTTACTAAAGGTTACCAGGAAGACGGCGTCAACCTGCCGTTATGGCAGGATATTAATTCTGTAATTGAAAAGGTCGTGAAGAATTTTGACCAGGCCCCGGTTCAATTCAAGGTCCTTCCAGTGAAGACTGAGATCTATGCGGCCCCTCTGCTTGAGAATGTATTTTACAACCTGGTGGATAATGCGGTGCGGTACGGCGGAAGGATCTCCACCGTCTCGTTCTCTGTTGAAGATCGGGAGGGTGAGGCGGTCATTGTGTGCAATGATGATGGCGTTGGTGTTCCTGCAGGCGAGAAGGAGCTGATATTTGAACACGGATACGGGAAGAATACCGGTGTCAGCCTGTTCCTAACCCGTGAAATTCTCAAAATCACTGGGATCTCCATCCACGAAACAGGTGAACCGGGGAAAGGAGCACGGTTTGAGATTCGGGTGCCAAACGGCATCTGGCGGACAGCCGGGAATGGTGCATAATGTCCGCCGTAATCCGTGTCCTCTATGTCGATGACGAACCACTTCTGCTTGAGATCGCAAAGCGGTACCTCGAGAAGTCTGGAGATTTTTCTGTTACCACCATCAGTTCGGCATCGGCAGCCCTGGACCTCCTAAAAACTGGACAATTCGATGCTGTCATCTCAGATTACCAGATGCCGGAGATCGACGGCCTGGAATTCTTACAACAGGTCCGCCATATCTACGGAGAGGTGCCGTTTATCCTTTTCACCGGAAGGGGACGAGAGGAAGTGGTGATACTCGCGCTCAATTACGGTGCGGATTTCTACCTCCAGAAAGGCGGTGCCCCGCAACCCCAGTTTACAGAGCTGGCGCACAAAATCAGGCAGGCAGTCCAGCGACGCAGGGCGGACATAGCACTTCTGGAGAGCGAGCGCAGGTACCGTGATATTGTCGAGACGCAGACTGAATTCATCAGCCGGTTCAAACCCGATGGGACCCATGTATTTGTCAATGAAGCCTACTGCCGACATTTCGGTAAGCAACGGGAAGATGTGATCGGCCACCGTTTCATTCCGTCAATCCCTCCGGAAGACCGGGAGATTGTCCGCCGGCACTTTGCATCACTTACCCGGGACCATCCTGTTGGCGATCTCGAACACCGCGTGATTATGCCGAATGGAAGTATCCGCTGGCACTGGTGGAGCGACCATGTCATCTTCGATGAAGCGGGCAATGTTGTTGAATACCAGTCCCTCGGAAAGGATATCACCGACCGGAAACGGGTCGAAGAGGAGTTGCTGGCATCCATTGAAAAGCTGGAGGCTGCAGAGGTGAAATTGCGGGCGCAATTTGCTGCATTAAATGAGAACCAGCAACGGATAGAGCAAAGCGAGCAGGACTACCGCAACATCTTAGAAAATATGCAGGATGTCTACTACCGCAGTGATGATAGGGGAAACCTGATTCTTGCAAGTCCATCTCTTGCAACACTGCTGGGCTATGCATCAGTATCAGAAATGTATGGGAAAAAAATTGCACAGATCCTGTATTACAATCCTGATGAGCGGGAATTAGTCATCGCGGATATTCAGAAGAATGGTTCTATCAACAATTACGAAGTAAGATTGAAAAAGCAGGATGGGACACCAGTCATTGTCTCGACCAGCAGTCACGAGTATTTTGATGCGGACGGGAATTATCGTGGTGTTGAGGGAATTTTTCGGGATATCACAGAACGAAAAGATGCAGAAGATACCCTGAAAAGATCGGAGAACCTGTACCGGACGATCTTCGAAATGACCGGCGCTGCCACCATCATCATTGAAGAAGACACAATAATTTCCCTGGCAAATTCAGGATTTGCAAAGATCTCTGGCTATTCCATTGAGGGACTGGAAAGCAAGAAAAAATGGACAGATTTTGTGGTAAAAGAAGACCTCGAACGGATGAAAAAATATCATTCTGACCGCCGTAATGATCCACCAAGCGCACCAAAGGTCTATGAGTTTCAGTTTATCAACAGGTCCGGGGAAATAAGGCATTGCATCAATAATGTTGCCGTAATCCCCGGAACAACCCGTAGTGTGGCATCCGTTGTTGATATTACCGATCGTGTAGCTATCGAACAAACCCTTAAGGAATCTGAAAACCTGTACCGGACCATTTTCCACAATACCGGTGCTGCCACGATCATTATTGCGCCGGATACTACCATCCTGCTTGCCAACGATGGCTGGATAAATCTTACCGGAGTCCCACGAAAAGAGCAGGAGAACAGGAGAAGCTGGACGGAGTTTATCGACCCCGATGATCTGGAGCGGATGACACAGTACCATTACGCGAGACGTAATGACCCAACACTCCCCCCGAACGCTTATGAATGCAAACTGGTCGATGCAGAAAATTCGGTCCACCGCTGCCTGGTCCATGTAGACATGATCCCAGGTTCCAAAAACAGCGTGGCATCGCTCGTGGATATTACGAGCCGTATCCAGGCTGAGGAACTCTACCAGACGGTCTTTGAAAACACGGGGACTGCGATGCTCATCCTTGAAGAGGATACCACCATATCGCATATCAATGACGAGATGGAAATCGCCTGGGGTTATTCGCGGGAAGAAATTGAGGGGCGGATGAAATGGCCTCAACTGGTTGCAGAAGCCGACGTGGGAAAAATGCTGGAATACCACCATCTCCGGCGGACCAGTCCTGGTTCCGCACCAAAAAATTACGAGTTCAGGACCGTCCATAAAAACGGGGAGTCACGGTACGCTTCTTTGGCGGTGGCGATGATTCCCGGTACGAAAAAAAGCGTGATCTCCATTCGGGACATCACGGAATTCAAAAATACTGAACTGGCACTTGTAAAATGTGAGGGTATTTTCCGGCAGCTGGAAGGGGAACTTCCAGACTATGTCCTCATTCATGAAGGTGAGACCATCGTCTTTGTCAATGCCGAGGGAGCTCGCCTGATGGGGAAAACTCCTCAAAAGATTGTCGGCACGTCAGTCCTGTCTTATGCAGCCCCGGAATATCATACCCTGATCAAAAAGAACCTTGCCCTCCGGCACCAGGGGGTCGAGGTTGAACCTTATGATATTGAGATCATTATACCATCAGGGGAACATCGGTGGGTGGTGGTGCGGGCGACCCCGCTCCGTGACCGGGAAAAACCGGCAACATTAACCGTCCTTACCGATATCACCGAACGAAAAAGGGCGGAAGAGACGCTTCGGAAAAGCGAGGCAAAATACCGGACCATTATTGAGAATATGCAGGACCTGGTCTACCAGACTGACCTGCAGGGCAACCTTATCATGATAAGTCCGACCGGGATAAGACTGGCAGGCTATTCATCCCCTGATGATGTATTAGGGAAGAATATTGCCCGTGATCTCTACGCAGACCCGAAACAACGCGAGGAATTGCTTGCAGTGCTTGCAGATAAAGGGGCGGTCAAAGATTTCCCTGTCACACTCAATGCCGGTGACGGGACAATTCGTTACGCCACGGCAAGCAGCCATTTCTACTACGATGCCAAGGGGCAGGTGCTTGGCGTTGAGGGGGTCCTGCATGACGTTACCGAACGCAAACAGGCTGAGGAAGCGCTTCTCCAGGCGAACAGGAAACTCAACCTCCTCTCTTCCATCACCCGGCACGATATCAACAATCAACTGGCTGTGCAGATGGGTTACCTGGAACTTCTTGAAGATGGCCCGTTTGACCCCACGCAGAACAAGTATTTTCTGGAGGTTTCAACCGCGGCCAGGCGGATCTCTTCCATGATCCGGTTCATGAAAGAATACGAGGCGATCGGGATCACGACCCCAGTATGGCAACGCGTCCGTGCACTCATCGAGACAGCGGTGAAGGATGCCCCGCCAGGATCGATCATGGTGAACAATGATCTCCCTGTTAGTGGGGAAGTGTTTGCCGACCCGCTGATTGCAAAGGTCTTTTATAACCTGATGGACAATGCGTTCCGGTATGGCGGGAAGATAACGAACATCAGGTTCTATGCCCTGGAATCTGACGGAAACCATGTCATCGTCTGCGAGGATGACGGGGATGGTGTTCCTGCAAATGAAAAGGAAAAGATCTTCGAGCGGGGCTTTGGGAAGAACACCGGGCTTGGCTTAGCCCTTTCGCGGGAAATTCTCGATATCACGGGTATCACCATCCGCGAGACAGGTGAACCGGGTAAGGGAGCACGGTTTGAGATTACGGTGCCGGGAACAGCATACCGGTCCACCGGAACATCCCCATAAAGATCCGGTTCCCGGGGTCCCTGGCGCCTGTCGTTAAGAACTGACCTGTGCTACGTCTATAGCCGGATTTTTCTGATTCTCCGTCGCAATTGCCAGGCTACAACCTGCGAACGGCCCCAATACTCCTAAACCCAGGGCCAATGGTGTATTCATTATGTGATTCCGGGGGGCAGCGATCAGGCGGGTTGAAGACCCGGCACCATGATATACTCATGGAAAAACCCGGTTCATTCCGGGCACGACCATGCCCGCATAAATATCTTAAGATCATACGTTTCAGGAAGCGGAACTATCCATGAAGGGACCTAAGCCAATCTTCTGGTTTATTATAGTGGGGTGTGTCCTGCTGATCCTTCTCTTCCTGCTCCTGCATTTTTCTTCACCATTTGCAGTCCAGGAAGATATGAAGCCGAGGGTCTACCTCCTGTATGCATCCGCAGGGTCCATGCCCCAGTTGCTCAACACGAACCAGATCGATTCCTTCATCATCTGGGAACCTGTTGTTGCAAATGCCCAACTTTCTGGTATAGGAAAGATGATTGCAACTCCCGCTGACCTCCCGCCCCCCGGGAAATGGGAGAATACTGCCAGTTGCATCCTCGTGTTGCGCAATGATGTCATAACTCAGTACCCGGATACATCAGCACTTCTTTCTGCCCTGACAATCGCCGCCATCAACCGGACCAACGAGGAACCGGAGCTTGCTGAAGAGATTACTGCCGACTGGGTCTTTGGTAACAATTCCATCCTGACACCGGACGGATCTCTTGATCCCAGCGATGTTGAAAACCTGTCATTCAGTAATATGGTTTTTACGGCCTGCGCAAACCCCCCGGAATCCGGATTAAGTACCAATGCACAGGAAGAGATGGTCAGTAGCGGTTACAACGCGGTTGGTATGATAAATTCCGGAGTCGCTCTACGGGGTGAACAGTTTCTGAATGGTTCTGCGGTACCCCAGGTCCCCCGTGATATCCCGACCCTCAACATCGGGTACCTTCCATCTTCTGATAATTTCGCACCGCTCTATGTCATGGCCCGGGATTCCCCGTACTTTTGTGAACAGTATGGCTTCTGCCTGGTCCCTGATGACCAGGATGCAACAAGACCGGTCCAGTGTACCCTTTTTGTGCAGGGTGAACCCGCGGCTTATATCAACCTCATCCCGGCCCAGTCAGGCGGTGGCATTATGACAACCATCGGCCAGAATGCTCTTGAAGGAGCCTACGTGGGGTCTGTACCGGCCGAATTACAGATTGTCCTTGGCAATCCGGCATCCATTATCCAGTCAATCAATACCGGTGGTTCAGGGCTCGTTGTTGGTAATTCTACACCCGTTGGAGACTGGAAAAATTTTATCAACTGGGTGAAACTCCGCTCTGCAAAAGGTAAACCCGTTGTCATTGCAACGGTCCAGAGCTCCATCCAGGAGAACATGATACGCGATGCACTGGCTTATGAGAATATCTCGGTGATGCTCTATGGTACTGATTTCGAAACAGGATATCCTTAATTACAGCAAAGGACTGGCGGTCATCCTCCTCATCCTTGTGATATGGGAAGTGGCGGCACTGGTCATCCAGAACAACTACATCCTCCCGACGCTGGGGGCAATTTTTGCCGTGCTGCTCCACCCGTTTGCACCGGTGCTTGGAGGCGAGAGCCTCATCGATAATATGTTGGTGAGCCTTAAGGAGGTCCTGCTGGGTTTTTTCTGTGCGGCGGCCTTTGCCATTCCGATCGGTCTTCTGGTCGGCTGGTCAACGGAAGCCAGGGCATATTTTAACCCGGTCATCCAGATCCTCCGCCCGGTCCCCCCGATTGCGTGGATGCCGTTTGCGATCGCATGGTTTGGAATCGGGATTCACTCAGTCGTGTTTATCATCATCATGGGTGCATTCTTCCCAATTCTGATCAACACCGTGGACGGGGTACAGGGGGTGAGACGACGGTGGACCGAGGTTGCAATGATGCTGCATGCGACCCAGTTTGAACAGGTAAGGACCGTGGTAGTACCAGGGGCCCTCCCTGTTATCTGGACGGGGCTCCGGGTCTCTTTTGGGGTGGCATGGATGTGCGTGGTCGCCGCCGAAATGCTGCCCGGGACATCAGCAGGGCTTGGGTTCCTGATCATGTACGCGTATAACCTTGGGCAGCTCCAGGTAATCGGAGCAGGTATGATTATTATCGGCCTGATTGGACTGTGTGCAGATACCATCTTCCGGGCTGGGCGGTCCCGGTTCTTCAGCTGGCAGGGGAGGGAATGATGGAGCCGGTACTTACTCTTAACACAATCACGAAGACGTTCCGCGACAGCGAACAAAACTGTCCTGCACTTGCCGGGGTATCGATTGATGCCTACCCCCGCGAGATTCTCTGCATCATGGGACCCTCCGGGTGTGGAAAGTCCACGCTGCTCCGGATCATCGACGGCCTTGAACAGGCGGACGCTGGAACAATCCACATTGCACCGGGAACAATGGCCGGCAGCCTGTCGGTCGCCATGGTCTTCCAGGACCCTGCCCTCTTCCCGTGGCTTTCCATTTACGAGAATATTGTGTACGGGTTACGGCTTGCTGCACAAAAAGTCCCTGAAGACGAGGTGAACGAACGGGCAACTGCACTTCTGGCACTCACCCACCTTGACTCGTTTGCACACTCGTACCCCCACCAGCTCTCCGGGGGAATGCAGCAACGGGTTGCGGTTGCACGTGCACTTGCAGTAACCCCACAAGTCCTGTTAATGGACGAGCCGTTCAGTGCCCTCGACACGTTTACGCGGCGGGAACTCGAGGATGAGGTCATCCGGATCCGGGACGGGATGAAGACGACCATCATTATGGTTACGCATAACCCGGAGGAGGCGGTCTATATCGCTGACCGGATTATCATCTTCTCCGAAAGACCCGCCGTCGTTTCCGAAGTCCTGCCGGTCGATCTCCCCCACCCGAGAGACCCTGCCGGTCCTGAGTTTATCAGGATCCGTGAACTGGTCACCCGGAGGGTGCTGGGAAAGCCTGACCCGTAAATCCCGTAAATCTCACAGGCCGCGGGTTTTCAGTCCGGGACCAAAAAAATAAGATTGGCAGGTCC
>Ga0194054_10000995_pt1 | contig 13966 bp, 11 predicted proteins | sample SepL2210m_MetaG_FD_163628 | JGI IMG/M metagenome (GOLD analysis project Ga0194054, IMG submission 163628) | Anoxic zone freshwater microbial communities from boreal shield lake in IISD Experimental Lakes Area, Ontario, Canada - Sep2016-L227-10m | ecosystem: Environmental > Aquatic > Freshwater... | reverse complement strand
GCATGTGGAAATTGGCGTCGTAGGAAGTCCGGGTTTGCCACATCTTCCAGACGATGTTCAGCCAACGCTGGCCCAGACTTCGCACGGATTGGGAGTGGGTTTTTCCGCGTTCGCGCAGAGCTTTGTAGTAGATTTCCGCCCAAGCGCACTGCGCACGGCTTTTATCGGCGAAGAGCTGCACGGCTTGCCGGAGGTTCTTGTTGCAGTGTCGGCGCATGTAAACCTTATGAACCTGGCCGGACTGATAACTGATCGGAGCCGTTCCCGCCAGGCACTGAAGGGATTGAGCCTCGCCAAAAAGTGCCCGGTCGCTCCCGATCTCGCTCAGCAGGCGCGGGGCCAGCTTCGCCCCGGCGCCCGGTAGCGAGCCAAAAAGCTCGCTGTCTGGATGGCTCTTGAAAAGCGCTTCGATGCGTTCGCGATAAATCTCGAGTTGAGTTTGAAGAACCCGCAATTGTCTGGCCTTGGCCACCGCATAGAAGCTTTTGGCTGCCACGGTCGGCGCGGCAATTTTCCATTCCCCTGCATTTTGAAAGGCAGCCATGCGTTTTTCGGAGGTTTGCGGACGCCAGAGCTTGTGGGCGTGAAGGAACTTTTCCCACTTGCGCTTCCCAGCTTTCAGCAGGGCCTCGCCATTTGGGAAAGCCTCGACGAAGGCCCACGAACTCGGACAACACCAGTCATCAAAGGCTTCCAAGGCACTCGGAAAATACTCGTGGAGAGCCTGCTGGAGCTGGTTGATGAGCCCCGTGCGTTCTTCGATGAGCGCCACCTCGTCACGGCAGAGGATGCGCAATTCCAGAACGATGGGATCTTGCTCGGAAAGCCGCCGCCATCCGTGGCCGTCAACACGCAGTCCAAGGGGTCAGTCCAAGGGGTCAGTCCGTGCATACGTGCAGAATGAGTTGACATGGTAAAGGGGATTGGGGAGAAGGGACGGATGCCGAGAAGCGTGAGAGTGGAGTATGATGGGGCGATTTACCACATAATGAGCCGAGGGGATCACGGGGAGAGGATTTTTGTGAACGACAGGGATCGGATTTGTTTTCTGGAGACGCTTGGGGAGATGTGCCAGAGGTCAGGCGCGGTGATTTACAGTTACGCGCTGATGGGCAACCACTACCATTTACTGCTGGGGACGCCGAAGGGAAATCTGGTGAAGGCGATGCAGTGGCTTCAAGGAACGTATACGGCCCGCTTCAACGCGAGGCACAGGATGCGCGGGCATTTGTTCCAGGGAAGATACAAGGCGATCGCGGTGGAGTCCGAGAAGCCGGAATACGCGCGGGTGGTGAGCGATTATATCCACTTGAATCCCGCGAGGGCGGGGATATTGGAGAGAGAGAAGCCCGAGCTGCTGGGATATCGCTGGAGCAGTTTTCCGGTGATCTGCAAGGGAAGGGAAATTCCGGAGTGGTTGGATGGGGAGTCGGTGCTGTGGTGGCACCATTGGAAGATCGGAAGAAGCCGGGATCGAAGAGACTATGCGTCCTACCTCCAGAAGCGGGCGATGGAGTGTTTGGATGAGGAGACGAGAAAATGGCAGGAGGAGGAGTGGAAGCCACTGCGGCGGGGGTGGTTTTTTGGGAGCGGTGAGTTCCGGGATCGACTGGAGAAAATGGTATCCGGGGTGGTGGGAAAACGAAAAAGAAAATCCTTCTGCGGAGAGGCACTGAAGGTCCACGACGAGGGGGAAGCCCGGTGGCTTTTGGAGCGGGCGATGGAGTGTCTGGGGCTCGACCTGGAAACGGTTGAGGCGATGAGGAAGAGCGATGTGCGCAAGCAGGCGTTGGCCTGGCTGATAAAATCCAATACGGTGGTGGGAGATGAGTGGGTTTGCCAAACTCTGGGAATGGGTGATCGCAGCAACATCAGCCGCGCGGTGGGCCGGTTCCGGAAAAAGAAAGAAAAGCCGGTAATCGCATTGATCAGGAAACTGCACGTATGCACGGACTGACCCCTCCGCCCCTCCCATTTCCGTTGAAGAAACCGGAATTCCCATTTACAGGAGTGGCAGCGTCTCCAAAAAATACATGCCATGATGAACGAAATTCGAAAAGAAACCGACAGCATGGGGGAGATTGATGTCCCTGCCGACAAGCTGTGGGGGGCGCAGACGCAGCGCTCGCTGGAATATTTCAGCATCGGCAAGGATCTCATCCCGCGCGAGATGATCACTGCCTATGCCACCCTCAAGAAGGGGGCGGCCATCGCGAACCATGCCGGCGGACGATTGGGCGAGCCTGCCTGCGGGCTGATCAGCAAGGTTTGTGACGAGATCCTCGCCGGGCAGCATCACGACATGTTTCCCCTGCACGTCTGGATGACCGGCAGCGGAACCCAGTTCAACATGAACGTGAACGAGGTGATTTCCAACCGTTGCTGTCAGCTCGCGGGCACGGCTCTTGGGAGCAAGGTCCCAGTGCATCCGAACGACCATGTGAACATGTCGCAGTCGTCGAACGACTCTTTTCCCTCGGCGATGTATATCGCCTCTGCTGTGAATGTGACGGAGCGCCTGCTCCCTGCAGTCACGAGTTTGTGCGACGCGATCATGGCAAAATCCGAGGAGTGGAAGGACATCGTTAAAATCGGTCGCACGCACATGCAGGACGCGACGCCGATCACGCTCGGCCAGGAATGGTCGGGCTACGCCGGCGTGCTCAGCGATAATATCGAACGGCTTCAAGAGGCGTTGAAGGACGTTTACAGGCTCGCCCTGGGCGGCACGGCGGTCGGCACCGGCATCAATGCGGCACCGGGCTTCGCGGAAGCGGTTGCGGGGGAAATCGCCAGGCTTACCGGCCTGCCGTTCGTGACCGCGCCGAACAAGTTCACCGTGCAGGGCGCGCACGATGCCCTTGTTCAACTCTCCGGCACGTTCCGCACGCTGGCCGTGTCACTTTATAAGATCGCCAACGACATCCGCCTGATGTCCTGCGGTCCGCGCGCGGGATTTGCGGAGCTGATCATTCCCGAGAACGAGCCCGGCTCCTCGATCATGCCCGGCAAGGTGAATCCCACACAGGCCGAGGCCCTGGCGATGATTTCCGTGCAGGTGATGGCCAACGATGTCGCGGTCGGCTTTGGCGGAGCCAGCGGCTACCTCGAGATGAACGTCTACAAGCCGCTCATCATTTTCAATATCACCCATTCGATCACGATCCTCACCGACGGCTGCACGAACTTTAAAAAATTTCTGGTCGAGGGAACGAAGCCGAACCTGAAAAAGATCGGCGAGCATGTCGAGCGCTCGCTGATGCTCGTGACCGCGCTCGCGCCGGGCATCGGCTACGACAAGGCGTCGAAGATCGCCCACTACGCGATGGACAACGACCTGACCCTCAAGGCCGCCGCATTGAAGCTCGGATTCGTCACCGAAGCGGAGTTCGACCGCGTCGTGGACCCGGCGAAGATGGTCAGGCCCTGCGTTGCGACAGCTTAGAAATCCACCCTCGCGACGCGGCTTGTGATGCCTGTGAAGATGTGCCACGAGACGGTGTCCGCCTGGTCGGCGAGTTCCTCGGCTGTGATGGACTCCGTGCCCTGCCGACCGATGAGAACGGCCTCATCGCCGGGCGCGACGGCGCCGGCGTCCGAGATGTCCACGACGATCTGGTCCATCGTAACCCGTCCGAGCAACGGACATTTTTTTCCACCGACCAAGACGCGGGCTCCCTTGCCGGAGACCTGGCGCGGGAAGCCATCGGCGTAGCCCACGGCAAGGACGGCGGTGCGGGTCGGTCGTTCTGTGATGAACGTGCGGCCGTAGCTCACCCCCGCGCCGGGCGGAAGGTCTCTCACGAGGGTGACGCGGGTTTTCCATGTGAGCGCGGGGCGGCACTGTCGGGCGATGTCGGGCAGCGGCGAGCTCCCGTAGAGGATCAGTCCGGCCCGGACGATGTTCGCGCCGTGCTCGGGAAATTGCATGATTCCCGCGCTGTTGAGCGAGTGGATTTTCGCGCCCGGGACCAGCTTGTGAAAAACATCCCGCATTCGCGAGAACCCTTCCAGCTGGCGGCGCGTGAACTCCTCGTCCGCGTCCGCGCTGGGCAGGTGGGTTGAGATGCTGTGGATGCGGACTTTGTCGGCCATGTGCCGCAACTCGTGCTCCGCCTGCTCCCACCATGCGCCGATGCGGCCCATGCCGGTATCCACTTTGAAATTGACCCTCGCGTCACCGCAGGCCGCGAACTCCCCGGCTTCCTCCGCGCTCGAGACCGTGACGATGAAGCCGTCCTCCACCGCCGCGTTCCGTTCGACCGGCAGGCACGGGCTCAGAATCATGATGTCGCATCCGGTTCCGGCCGCGAGCACGGCACGCGCTTCGGAGAGGTTCGCCACGCCGAAAACCGCGACATCGTGGGCGAGCGCCCGAACGACCGGTCCGGTCCCGTGCCCGTAGGCGTTTGCCTTCACCACGGCAAGGATCTCCGGGCGCGGGCCGATTGTCCGCCGCACCAGGGCGAGATTGTGCCGGAGGGCGTCCAGATCCACTTCGGCCCAGGAACGCAGGGCTGGTGAAATGTGTGGCATGGCAAAGATAGGGTTTTATTTTGGACGGAGGCCCGCTATAAACCAATCTCCAATTATCTCCCTTTTATGAATGCCGTCTATCTCGTCGCCAATGGCGACCTCCGCATCTCCGCGAATCAAAAATGCGAAGCGGCCCAGGCCGCCATGGAAAAGCAGATCACCGGGGCGCTCGAAAAAGAAGGCTGGTCGGTCAAGCGCGCCCACGCGTTCGATCCCGCCAAAGGCCACGGGTTCATTGACAGCCAGAAATATGGCATGCGGGTCTTCCGCGATATTCCGCCCGAAGCGCCGCTCATCGTGGCCGAAGCGGTCTGGCAATACAGCCACCACCTCCTCCACGGGCTCGTCTCCCACAGGGGCCCGATCCTCACGCTCGCGAACTGGAGCGGCACCTGGCCCGGCCTCGTCGGGATGCTCAACCTCAACGGCTCGCTCACCAAAGCCGGGGTCAAATACAGCACGCTCTGGAGCGAGGATTTTACCGACAAGTTTTTCCTCGACGGCCTCCGCAGGTGGCTGAAAAAAGGAAAAATCCGGCGCGACGAGTCGCATGTCGTTCCGTTCAAGAAGGCCGCGGTGCCGGACAGCGCCGCCACGCTCGGCAAAAATTTCGCCCGCAAGCTCCGCCGCGAAAAGGCGATCATGGGAGTTTTCGACGAGGGCTGCATGGGGATGTACAACGGGATCATTCCCGACGAGCTCCTCCACAAGACCGGCGTTTACAAGGAACGCCTGAGCCAGTCGTCGCTCTACGCGAAAATGCTCGGGGTCCGCGACGACGAGGCCTGGGCGGTCTTCAACTGGTACAAGGAAAAAGGCGTGCAGTTCCGCCTCGGCGGGAACGAGGAAACCGACCTCACCGAGCACCAGGTCCTCCAGCAGTGCAAAATGTATGTCGCGGCCGTCCGCATCGCCGACGAATTCGGCTGCTCCACGATCGGCATCCAATACCAGCAGGGTCTCAAGGATCTCACCCCGGCCTCCGACCTCGTCGAGGGCACGCTGAACAATGTGGACCGCCCGCCGGTTTATTCCGAGGACGGACGCGAGCTCTTCCCGGGCGAGGCGATCCCCCACTTCAACGAGGTGGACGAATGCGCCGGCCTCGACGGGCTCATCACCAACCGGATCTGGCGCGAGCTCGGGTATGCCCCAGAAAACACTCTCCACGACCTGCGCTGGGGCCGCCAATACACCGACGGGAAGCTGGACGAATACGTGTGGGTCTTCCTCATCAGCGGCGCCGCCCCGCCGGAACATTTCATCGGCGGATGGGCCGGAGCCGTGAGCGAACGCCAGCCGGCCATGTATTTCCGCCTCGGCGGCGGGACGCTCAAGGGCATCAGCAAGCCCGGATGGATCGTCTGGAGCCGCGTTTTTGTCGCCGACGGCAAACTGAAGTTCGACACCGGCCTCGCCGAGGTCGTCGAGCTCCCCCTGGCGGAGACCGAGGACCGCTGGAACCTGACCACTCCCCAGTGGCCGATCATGCACGCCGTTCTGAAGGGAGTCACCCGCGACCAGATGATGGCCCGCCACAAAAGCAACCACATCCAGGTCGCCTACGCCCCTGGAAAAGCCGCCGCCAAGCGCGCCCTCTACGCCAAAGCCGCCGCCATGAACGAACTCGGCCTCGGAGTCTCGATCTGCGGAAACGCCTGAGCCTGAAAAATAGGGCTGGCAACCCGGCCGGAGCCGTGCTACATTACATTTCTTATGCTTATGCAAAGGAAAAGTGCCTTCTCCCGTCGCCTCCCCGATTTGGTGACCGAGGAATTGGTCGCCGTGCTGACCAAGAAAAGCTCGTTCGAGTTCAAGCAGCTCTTTGATGTCGTGCATGAACGGCTTCGCGCCCGGAATGCCGCCAGCGGCGGAGAGGAAATGCTCCGGCTGCGCGCCTATGAGAAGCTTCAGAACCTCGTCTCCCGCGGAATGGTCAAAAAATCCGGCAAAAAATACAAAGGGTTGGCATCGCTCTCGAAGGCGCTGACCCCGCCGGAGCCGCTTCCGGCGATCAAGTGACCCGCCCGTTGGCGGGTTGTGGATTCCCGGGCTACTTCCGGTAGATCGCCCGCAGGGGGTGCTCGTCGAGGACGTTGGCATGGATCCCGCCGATCTTTTGCGGATCGTAGAGCTGGATGCCGACGTAGTAGTAGACCGGCGCGATCGGGATGTCCTTTTTCACAAGAATATCTTCCGCCTCGCGCAGAATGTCGAAGCGCTTGGCGGGATCGGGCTCGCGGGCCGCTCCGGCAATGAGATCATCGTAGCGCGGGCTGCTCCAGCCGGTCCGGTTGTTGCCCCCGCCTGTGAGGAACATGTCGAGGAACGTGTTGGGGTCGGGATAGTCGCCGACCCAGCTTGAGCGGGCGATGTCATAATCGAGAAGCGAGAGCGAGTTGAGGTAAACCTTCCACTCCTGGCGGACGAGGTTGACGTTCACCCCGAGCGCCTCCCGCCACATGCTCTGGAGCTCGACGGCAACCGCCTCGTTGAGCTCGCTCTTGCTGTAGAGGTAGTTCACAAGCGGAAATCCCTTGCCTCCCGGGAAACCGGCTTCCGCAAACAGGGTCCGGGCCAGCTCCGGATCCAAGGCGATCCCGTCGGTGCCGGTGTGTCCGGGGATTCCGGGTGGAACAAATCCGGGGGCGGGGAGCTCGCCGGCGCGCGTGATCTTTTCGACGATCCGCTTTTTGTCCACGGCGAGGGAAAACGCGCGGCGGACGCGTTCGTCGGCAAACGGTCCGTGCCTGCAGTTGTAACGCAGGAAATAGATCCCGAGGAACGGCGCCGCGTGGAACCACGGCTTGGTCTTGAGCTCGTCGAGCAGGGCGGGCGGGGCAAGGCCCTTGTCCATCACCAGGTCGGCGAGCCCGCTCGCGTAGAAGTTGAACGCAACGTTGGCGTCCGAAATCGGCAGGATGTCCACTGTCCCAAGGGCCACATGGGATTGATTCCAGTACCAAGGGTTTTTTTTGAGCCGGATCTTGTCGTTGATCCGCCAGGATTCCAGGACGAACGCCCCGTTGCCGATCATGTGCTCCGGCTTCACCCAGTCGTCGCCCACCCGCTCGATGAGGTCGGCGCGCACCGGGTGGAGCGTCGGGAACGCGCAGAGCTCGAGAAAATACGGCGTCGGATTTTCCAGCTCGACGACAAGCGTCCGGTCGTCGGGCGCCTTCGCTCCGACATCGGAAAATCCCGCGGCCCCGCCCTCCGCGAAGGCGCGCGCGTTTTTGATCGGGAAGAGCTGGTAGTTGTATTGCGCGCCGGTTGCGGGGGTCAGCGCGCGCTTCCAGGAGGACAAAAAATCATTCGCGGTCACCGGGCGTCCGTCGCTCCACTTCGCATCGGGCCGGATATGGAACTCATAGGTTCGCCCGTCGGGAGAGATGTCCCATGACTCCGCGACTCCCGGCACGGCGCGCCCGTCCTCGTCGTACGCGCAGAGCCCCTCGAAAAGGGCGTTGACGATCCGCCCCTCCGGCTGGCCGGTGATGATCGCGGGGTCCAGAGTCTCCGGCTCCGCGCCGTTGATGAAAACCAGGTCGGCACGTCGCTGGCGCGCATCGCAGCCGGCAAGAAAGACCATGCAAACGATTGCCGCCGCGCGTAGAATCATGACTGTATGAAAACCATTTTCTCGCCGGCTGCAATGCTGATCGGCCTGTGAAAACAAAAATCCCCGCGGGAGTTTTTCAGCTCCGCGCGGGGACGTTTTTTTGACGCTATGGAAGGTTACAGGCGCGAGATGAGGAGTTCGCGCTGGAAGATGAGCTCCTTCGGAAGCTGGCTGTAGAGCTTGATGAAGAGCTCGTCCTGCATGACGAGTTCGCGGTGCCACTCGGCGGTGTCGATCTTCTGGGCCTGCTCGAATTTCTCGGCGGGCATTTCTTTTTCAAGTCCGCGCATGTCGAGATCCTGGTATTCCGGCATCCATCCGATCGCTGTCTCGGTCGCGTGCTTGCCGGCCTGGCAGCGCTCGACGATCCACTTGAGGACGCGCATGTTTTCTCCGAATCCCGGCCAGAGGAACTTGCCCTCCGGGCTCTTGCGGAACCAGTTGACGTGGAAAATCGCCGGCAGGTTCTTGACGAGGTGGCGCATTTCCAGCCAGTGGGCGAAGTAGTCGCCCATGTTGTATCCGCAGAACGGCAGCATCGCCATCGGGTCGCGGCGCACCTGGCCGACCGTGCCGGCGGCGGCGGCGGTCATTTCGGAACCGACGGTCGCACCAAGATACACCCCGTGGCCCCAGTCGAACGACTGGAAGACGAGCGGCATCGTCGTCGCCCGGCGTCCGCCGAAGACCACCGCGCTGAGCGGGACGCCCGCGGGATTTTCCCAGTCGGGATCAATGATCGGGCAGTTGCGTGCCGGGGCCGCGAACCGACTGTTCGGGTGGCTGGAGAGCACCGGCTTGCCGTCGGCGTCCTTTGTCTCCGGCGTCCAGTCCTTGCCCTTCCAGTCAACGAGGTGCTTGGGTGCTTCTTTGCTCATCCCCTCCCACCACACATCCCCGTCGTCGGTGAGCGCGACGTTCGTAAAGATCGTGTCGCACTTGATGGATTCCATCGCCATCGGATTGCTGTCGTAGGCGGTGCCGGGGGCGACGCCGAAGAACCCGGCCTCCGGATTGATCGCGCGGAGGCTTCCGTCCGGGCCCGGCTTGATCCAGGCGATGTCGTCGCCGATGCAGCTGATTTCCCAGCCCTCGTCCTTGAGGACTTGCGGCGGGATGATCATCGCGAAGTTCGTCTTCCCGCAGGCGCTCGGGAATGCGGCCGAAACGTAGGTCTTCTTGCCTGCGGGATCCTTCACCCCGAGGATCAGCATGTGCTCGGCCATCCAGCCTTCGTCGCGCGCCATCGCCGACGCGATCCGGAGCGCAAAACATTTTTTTCCGAGGAGGGCGTTCCCGCCGTATCCGGAGCCGAAGCTCATGATGAGCCGGTCTTCCGGGAAGTGGGTGATGTAGGTGTTCGGGGGATTGCACGGCCAGGCGACGTCTTTTGCGCCCGCGGCCAGCGGCATGCCGACCGAGTGGAGGCACTTCACAAAGACGCCTGTTTTTTCGATCTGGTCATAAACGGCCGCGCCCATGCGGGTCATGATGCGCATGCTGGCGACCACATACGGGCTGTCGCTGATCTCGATGCCGTATTGGGAGATCGGGGAGCCGATCGGGCCCATGCTGAACGGGATCACATAAAGCGTGCGTCCGGCCATGCAGCCTTTGAACAGGCCTTTGATCTTCTTCTTCATGACGTCCGGGGCCTCCCAGTTGTTTGTCGGGCCGGCGTCCTTCTTCGACTTCGAGCAGATGAACGTCCTTTCCTCGACGCGGGCGACATCGCGCGGGTCGCTGCGCACGAGCAGCGAGTTCGGGCGCTTCTTCGGGTCGAGCCAGAGCGCCGACCCGGAGGCCACGAGCAGCTCGCGCATGTGCTTGTCTTCGGCTTCGGATCCGTCGCACCAAAAAATGGCGTCGGGCTTCGTCAGCGCGGCGATCTCATCGACCCAGGCGACGATGGTTGTGTTGGACGGCTTGCAGGTTCCCAGCGTGGTGTTTTTACTCATAAAATAATATATATTAGCACGGCTAATAGTGACGGATTTCCCGGGTGAGGCAAGAAAAACGGCGGCGGCGGCACATTATATTTTTTTAATCTCCACGCGTCGCATCCGGTTTCCCCGGGGGAAACGAGTTCCATCTTGTGGGAATTTTTTCTCCGGGTTAAGCTCCGCGAATAATGATTGCGGCGCGCAACTTCGGGAACACGTCTCCGCTCGCACGGGCCGGGTCGTTTCCGGTTTACGCCAGCACCGTGCTGGCCGGGGTGCATGCGCTCGCGATGGTCGCGACGGCATTGGCGATGGCGTCCGGCGCGGAGTGGCGGGCTTTTCAATTTTCGAGCGCGGCGGTGTGCGGGCACTTTGCGGTCTGGCAGTTTGTGACGTATGCGTTCGTCCACCCGCCGGGACTGCTTTTTCTGATCGAGCTCTACATGCTGGTGGTTTTTGGGAGGGAAATTGAAAAGTTCCTCGGTCGTCGGGCTTTTCTGGCGATTTATCTGACCCTTCTGCTGCTTCCCCCGCTGGCGCTGACCGTGGCGGCGTTCGCGGGATTCTCCGCGATCTTGTCGGGTTCCGGCGCGCTGCACTTCGGCGTCTTTGTGGCATTCGCCACGCTCTACCCTTCCGCGGAGGTTTTTTTCGGCATCCAGGCCAGGTGGGTCGCGATCTGTCTTGTGGCGGTGAGCGCGCTCCAGTCGCTGGCCTGTTCCGACGTCACGGGGCTGACGGTTCTTGCGCTCGACTGCGGGGCGGCATTTCTTCTGGTGCGGCAGATGTGTGGCAGGAAGGTTTTCCCCGATCTCCGCCCGCTTTTTCCCGCCCGACCGCCGCCGCGTTTGCGGGCGCTCAAACGACCCGACGGGCCGCCCGCCTCGATGGATGCCCTCCTGGAGAAAATCTCCCGGACCGGAATTCGGAGCCTGTCTGCCGGAGAACGGGCCCGCTTGGATCAGGCGCGCGAGGAACTGCTGGAAAAAGACCGCAACCCATAAGCTCTATGCCAGAAGAAAACCGTCCGCCCGAACCTTCTATTCTTCCCTTCGCAAGTCTCAGCGATCCCTGTTACGTCAACGCGATGGTGCATTTTTACCGCGGCGAGCTCGGCCGGATCATGATCTGGCGGCAGCGGCTCGACGTGACGACGACATGGGCGATCACGAGCACGACCACGATCATCGGCGCCGCATTCACCTTCAAGGACCTCCCGCACATCATCTTCTTTTTCAACCTCGCGCTCGTCTGGATCATGCTCTGGATCGAGGCCCGCCGCTACCGGTTCTACGATGCCTTCCGCGGGCGGGTCCGGATGCTCGAATCGCATTTTCTGGTGCCGATGGTTTCAAGGAATCCCATGCTCCTGGATGGCGAGTGGCGGAAGCTGGTTTGCGAGGACCTGATCATGCCGTCGTTCAAGATCACCAAGCTGGAGGCGATCGGCAGGCGGCTGAAGAGGAATTATGGGTTCATCTTCGGGATCATCATGCTCGCCTGGACGATGAAGATCCTGACCCACTCGCCGGTGCCGATCCATTCGCTCCGGGAGTTCTATCAGGCGCTTGCCGTGCGGGAGCTGCCGGCCTGGTTCGCCTGCATTGTATATGTGGGAACGATCCTCGCCATCACGGTGCTGACCTTTTACGCCGCCGCACGCACATCGAGCGAGGAAGTCAGCGAGTTCGGTTCCACAAACAGCTCGCTCTGGAGGATCTGAAATGTCCCCGATCCGCCGGCTCCGGGACATTGTCGCGAGGCTTCGCGGGCCGGGCGGCTGTCCGTGGGACCTCGAGCAGACGCATGCGAGCCTGCGCGGCGCGTTGATCGAGGAATGCTACGAGGTCATCGAGGCGATCAATCGCGCGGACGACGCGAATCTCAAGGAGGAGCTCGGCGACCTTCTCCTGCAGGTGGTGATGCACGCCCAGATGGCCGGCGAGCGGTCGGCGTTCACGCTTGAGGAAGTGGCGGCGGGCATTTGCGAGAAAATGATCCGTCGGCACCCGCACGTCTTCGGGGACAATCTCGCGAACGATTCGGCCGCCGTCCTCCGCCAATGGGAGGAGATCAAGCGGGAGGAAAAAACGTCGGGGGTTCTTGACGGCCTTCCGACCTCGATGCCCGCGCTCCTCCGCGCCCAGAACGCGCAGAAGAAGGCCGGTCGGGTCGGGTTCGACTGGCCGGATGCGAAGCCGGTTTTCGAGAAGCTGGAGGAGGAGGTTGCCGAGGTGCGGAAGGCGCTCGCGGACGGCGACCGGCGCGCGGTCGAGGAGGAGGTCGGGGACATCCTCTTCACGGCGGTGAACCTCGCCCGCAAGCTTCATGTGGATGCCGAGACCTCGCTCGCCGCCGCCACGAACCGCTTCATCAGCCGCTTCCAGGCGGTCGGGCGCGAACTCGGTGACCGCAAGATGCAGGAAACCCCGCTCGAAGAACTCGACATCATCTGGAACCGGATCAAGCACGCATGAGCTTCTCGGTGTTGAACCCCGGCGGACGTGATCCGGAGCGGACGTTCCCGGATGGCCCCGGCAAACCGGGCGATCCCGGCCACCCTCCCGTCAACTACCACGCCTACGCCGCCTGCCGGTGCGGAGGGTTTTATCGCGAGGAAAAATCCGTGCCTGCCGGCACGGTCCTCGTCCTTCTGCGAAAAAGGAACCTGCGCCGCGCGCTCGCCGCGGTGGCCTCGCTTCATCGGCGCGGGTGTCGGGTCTTCGTTTCCTGCAAGGAATCCGGGAGCCACCAGGTCGCGGATTTGCTCGGCGACGCAGCCCGCTGGAATCTCTTTCGCGAGATTTGCGCGGCGGCGGACGGAGCGATTTCGAGCACGCCGGAACTCGTCCCGCTTTACCGCGCCGCAGGCGCTCCCCGCGCGGAATTTGTCCCGACCCCGTATCCGGTGGATTTTCCCGCATGGGATTTCAGCCGGCCCCTCGACAAACGGCACGGGATCTTCGTCGGCACACGGGAATTCGACACCCCCTCGCGCAACCACCTCGCGGCGGTCGTGCTTGCGGATGGAATCTCCCGGGGCCTCCGGTGCCCGCTCGCGGTCGTCAATACCGAAGGACGCCACGGCGGGATGATTTTGAAAAGCCTCCAAAAATGGAACCCGCTGCTCGCCGTCATCGAGGCTCCCCTTCCCTACCCGGATTACCTCAGGCTCATGGCCCGGCACCGGATCGTCTGGCAGCTCGATTCCAGCGCGGTTCCCGGACAGGTGGCCGGAGACGCCCTGCTTTGCCGGATGCCTTGTCTCGGCGGAAACGGGGCGATCGAACGGATCGCGTTCGGGGAATTTTCCGCCGCCGGACGCGAAGAGCTCGCGGCCCGCGCCCGCGACCTGCTCCAAACAGACGACGCCTGGCAAGCCGCCGTCCACCGGGCCGGGGCGCTTGCCCGGGAATCCCTTTCCTTCCGGGCTGCGCGGATGCCCGAATAAACGATCAGTGAAACCACGCCGTCATTGTTGCGCGTGGTATTCCTGCAGGCTCCTGACTCCGTAGCCCGACTGCTGGATCGCACGGATGGCCGCGACGCTGGCGCGGGCACCCCGGAGGGTGGTCATCGTGGCGACGCGGGCCGCGACGGCCGCGCTGCGGATTGAGACCTCGTCGCGCCGGGGCTGCTGGCCGCTCGGCGTGTTGAGGATGAAATGGATCTCGCCGTTCTTGATCAGGTCGAGAACGTTCGGACGGCCCTCCTGGATTTTCAGCAGGGTCTTCACCGGCACGCCGGCTTCGGCGAGCATTTCGGCCGTTCCGGCCGTCGCATGCACCGTGAATCCCAGGCCCACAAACTCGCGCGCGACCCCGATGGCGGCCGGCTTGTCGGTGTCCTTCACGCTGATGAAGAC
>Ga0194054_10000992_pt1 | contig 13987 bp, 9 predicted proteins | sample SepL2210m_MetaG_FD_163628 | JGI IMG/M metagenome (GOLD analysis project Ga0194054, IMG submission 163628) | Anoxic zone freshwater microbial communities from boreal shield lake in IISD Experimental Lakes Area, Ontario, Canada - Sep2016-L227-10m | ecosystem: Environmental > Aquatic > Freshwater >... | reverse complement strand
GATAATATACTATATTTGGATTGATAACATCTCAGGTAGCAGTAAGTTCCATAGAAACATCAGTCCCCACAGTAGAAAAATCAAAAGTTTTTTCTTTGGATTGATCAAGTAAAGTTGTAGTTTCTAAGATTTGAGACAATGGATATTGGGAAAACATAACCGTATATTTTTTGATTTTATTTCCGAGTTCATCTTGAATCACCGGTGATTTTATGACAATTTTATTTGTAGTAATCTGATCAACAGTAACCTTTTGACTGACTGCATATCCAAATGGAATCTCACTATTGAGATTATCCATCCAATCTCGTAAGTCTCCTGTAGCAGCGGTAGTAATACCAAACAAGAGCAATCAAAGAGCAAATATGCTTAGCAACTTTTTCATAAATACAGAAATTTAGAATGTAAAGTAATACACGTAAAGATAATTTTTTAGGCCTCATGCTTTTAGCTTTAAGCATTAAGCTTAATAGAGAGTATGGTTATTTCCTGTGCAAAAACAAAAAAAAATAAGGAAATCAAAGGCACATTCAGTGAATAAGAAAGCAAATAACTTGACTTATATAAAATCCATAAAAAAATAATTAATAGCGAATACTATTTATAGTATAATTTTTTCAAAGAAGAAAAATTTGTACATCCTCCTTCAAAAATATGATTTAGTATTTTTGATTAAAGGTTGGATAAATATTTATTGATAAATAAAAATTTGCATATTTTAAAAAAACCTGTATACTTAAAACAACAAAATAAAAAAACCTTTTACCTTTATTACACAAAAACAAAAATGACAGAAACAAAAGCAGTTGCAAAAGCAGAACCTAAAGCAGTTAAACCTGCAGCAGACAAGCCTACTACAACAAGTAAACCCGTAGCAGAAAAAGCTACTCCTGCCAAAGCTGCAGCACCAAAAAAAGTCAACAAAGACGAAATGCTCCAAAAACATCAACAAATGGTACAATTCGTACAGAATCTTTTGGGAAGCATGGAAAATGACATGAAAAGAATCAAACTCGCACTCAATCAATTGGCAAAATTTGATCCTGAAAATCCTGAAAGTGTAGAACACAAAGACGCCGAACAAACTATGGGAAGTGAAGAACTCAAAAGCTATTCAGAAGAAAATGCAGAAGTGGTTGAAGGAAAATTCGATGGATACTTTATGATCGGAGCTGATCAAAAAAAATATCCTGTACCTATGAACTACTCAAGCAAAACTAAACTCGTACCTTGAGATTTCCTCAAGTTGAAAATATTAGAAGACGGAAAATTCATCTACAAATTGATCCAACCCGTAGAAAGAAAACATATCAGAGCAGTACTTTCCAAAACTGACGATAACAAATTTGTAGCAATCACCGATGATGGAAAAAACTATTTCCTCAATCAAGCTGCCGTAACATTCTTTAAAGGAAAATCAGGAGATGAATTATATATCCTGATCAACGACAAAGAAGAAATGAGTTTTGCAGCTATTGAAGCAATTATTAAAAAATAAACACATCAAGCAATAAACATAAAAAAAGGGCTCTTCGCCCTTTTTTGTTTTTTAGGTATTTAGTTAGCACCCGGGTGGAAGAAATTACCACCCGGGTGCCACTATTGTACTTTTGTCCTACTTTGTTCAGTTTTTATTTGAGACGCAATAAAAAGTTGAGGTATCGAGACTTTTTATGATGTCGAAATTATCCAGCTAAGCTGGATTTCTTTTTGTCCTAACTTTGTCAGTGTTTTTCTAGTTTTATTACACTATACTCTAACCATGAAACTCATAAACCTTTTTTTTCCCAGACACTGTATCACCTGCTGAAAACAAGGTGAATATTTATGTAAACTTTGCAAAAAACAACTCCAACCACATCCAGAAATCTGCCCATACTGCCACAGATTTTCAAAAGATTATCAGACATGTATAGAATGTAGATGTGATAAAAATAATGCGCTAGAAGGAATTATCATTCCCTTCGCATATACAACACTTCTCAAACATCTCATCATCAAACTCAAATACTTCCACAAAAAAGACATCGGAGAATTTCTCGTTGAAAGATTAGCAATAGCATTACAAGCCAACGAATCATTTCAAAGAAAATTCCATCATTCTATTAGTACATCGTTCCATCGTTCTATCGTTCTAAGTTTCATCCCTTCGCACCGATATCGCCATTATTTCGTCAAATGATACAATCAATCAGAATTATTAGCAAAGAAATTAAGCGAAAAATTACAGGTACATGTAATCACTCTAGCAAGAAAACAAAAACACACCAAGACACAAGCAAGTTTAGATAGAAACGGCAGATTATACAATCTCAAAAACGCATTTTCTCTGATACCAAATCTCAACCTTCTGGACAACGAAACCATTCTGATTGTCGACGACATAACGACTACTTGATCCACGATCAACGAACTAGCAAAATTGATAAAATTTCATTATCCAGACATAAAAGTCCGATGAGCAGTTTTATGAAGACATATATGATAACAGACATCTAACAACAAAATGTTGACAAAAAAGATAAATAAAGTATAATAGTAGTAGATTTTTATAGGTAAAAAATCTATGGAAAAAGATATCCAAAAAGAACACTCACTATGATTTAAGAGTAAACTGCAATATTTCTTGATGGCTGCAGCACTTTCTACAGTTCTTCACTTATCTGCACCAGCACAAAACAAGATTGATGAAGAGAGAAAAGTACATAAATCGGAAAAACCAAAACCCACAAAAACAGATGAAAAAAATGTCACTGAAGTAAAAGACGCGAAAGAAAAAAAAGAAATAGTAAACGAGTGGAACGAATTTGATAGAATCAGAGGAAAAATTATGATAGATCAAAAACATGGAAGTGATCATCTGATGACCTACCTCGACGGCGCATATTCCACATCTCAAGAATATCGAGAACTCGGAAATTCATTTTTGGAATTGTTATATAATCTGTGATATCGTGCTGATGAAATGAAAGTTTTGCCATGCAAAAAAGTACCAGGGACACAATCGTTTCCTTTATGATTTATCAAACAATATAATATAGGAGATGAAAAAGTATGGATTGATTCAGTAGCGGATGCAAAATCTGGGCATAAAGTCGCCGCGAATCCTCCTCATTATTCTATCAGATCTCATTTGATTGTAGATTCTAGTAAATATGATGTCAATGTGTGAGGATTTACTTCCGTGAAAGATAAGAAGACCATAAGTATGCCACCTATGTACTCTACCGGGTGATGGAGAGATTGGTATGATTACGATCAAGCATATGAATTTATGATGCGTTTATTTGACCAACATAAAGACGAATACGATATCACTAAACGTCAGATGTCAAACCGTGTACCTCAAGTTATCGGAGAATATATATTAAAACATTTCAACACACAGAAATATTACCAAAAAAATAAAACACCTCAATGGGATCAAAATCTATCTCCCAATCTCATCGATAACAATGGAGTTGAATACATTATTCCAGGCACCTATTATAAAATAGTGAGATATTTTGGTGATGTTTATCGAACGAAAATGGTGAACGATGGAAAAAATCCTCTCCGAGAAAATGCTTTTGAAAACCCTGATGAAGCAAGCAAAAAATATCTGATGTTACAGTATGGAATGAAAGGATATAGTATGCCAACCGTGATAAATCCTCAAATGCTCAAAACAGAACCAGAACCACTCAATGGTGCTATAGAAACGTCGTTAAAAATCAGTACAGATTCACTCAATTTAGTAGACAATGAACGTGATTTAGCGACATGGAAACTGTGAGCTGGATATAGTCCTGATGTAGAATTGAAAAAATATATGGTCAATGGAAGGATGTTAAAGCCAAATTTGTACGAATATCGAAAACGAAGATTAATTCTTCCGCTCAATAGAGATGGCCCAGTAGACGGAGTATATATAGTATATTCACCTTTGGATGACGAAGTATTTGGTGCATACGGATTCTGTAGCCAATTTTATGATCCCTACAAACATTATACCCACAAACGTTATCCTAATTTACCATATAACAACCCATATACCAACCAACTGGATGGAAAACCAGGAAGATGTTTTTTGAATAATATAGTTTCTCTTGTCAAACAATGGAGAAATGATTCTGATAAATACAGAAAGATGAAGATCGAACAACAACTGATCCAAGATGAATTGGTCAGACAACAACAAGAACTCAAAAAGAATCAAACACTCCAACAACAGCAAGACGCACTCAACAAGATCAAAGCAAAACAAGCAGCTGAAGATGCTGCAAAACAGAAAAAATTAGACAAAAAAACCAAGAAAAAAGAAAACAAAGACAAGAAATTAGAGCAAAAAATAGAAAAAGAATTTGAACAGAAATAAATAGGGAATAAAATCAAAAAACAATACAGATAAATGTCAACCAAATAAGACGGCTAATGGCCGTTTTTTTGACAAAAAAAATATTTCTGAGTATAATTGAGATATGTTAAGACTTTACTCTTTAGTACAATAGAAATGGCAGACACTACAACTCCCGTAATACCAGCAGCACAAGATTTGCAAATCAATCTTGCAGACGTGACTGAGCAAAGTGAAGGAATCACGCAAGGCGGGACACCAAAAATAGAAACTCCAGAATTAAATCTTGATTTAGATTTAAATTTATCTGATGCTCCAAAAGATGACGATCGATTGAAAACCGAAGATCAAAAAAATAATGAAGTGGTCACTACACCAGTAGTTGAACCAGTAGTTGAAACTCCAGTAGCTGAAACTCCCGTTGAACAAAAAGTTGAAGAAATAATTATTCCAGAACCAGTAGCTGAAAATCCAGTGATTGAACCAGTGGTAACTGAACCAATTATTGAAACACCAGCACCTGAAGTTGTTGTAGAAACTCCCGTTGAGCAAAAAATTGAAGAAATAGTTGTTCCAGAACCAATAGTTGAAACACCGGTTATTGAAGACATCGTTACACCAGCTACAACAATTGAAGCAGAACCTATCACGGCAGCAGATGCAAAAGATCTCAAAGATGATATGACTATGATCAATGAGTTGGAATGACATGCAAGTGCGGGCGGTTTAGCTCCAGAAGCTATCGTAGCACCACAGTCGACACCAGCTGAAACAGCAAAGACATTTGATCTTGATGCAATGCTTGGAACACCAATTGCACCAGTACAACAACCAGTCGAACAAAAAACAGAAACTCTACAGATGCCAACGGTTACAGCTGCTCCCATAGAAGCTCCAGCATTTACTCTACCAACAACAATGACACAAGTACCGATTCAAGCAGTTATGCAAACAAGCATTTCACAAAATAAAAATAAATCAGTAAAAACATTACTCTTTACGGTAATGTTTGCAGCTTTAGGATTCACTACATTTTTTATCCTCAAGACTATGTATCCAATAGAATTTGGAAGTATGTTTGGAGGACAAACCACAATGCATGCAAGTGAAATCACTACAGGAACTGAATTAACATGAACAGAAATGACAGGTACGGAACTTAGTGGACTAACCCTCCCTACAGATCAAATAAGCGGTACGATAGATGCAGGAACTGGAATTCATGAAAGCGCAACAACAGACAATACATTTGGAGCACTCAATGATCTGTGAACTACTACAACAGTACCAGTAAAAGATGATATCAGTAGATTGACTGATTACGTCACTCAAGGGAACAATTTTCTCGCACAAGGGAAAACAGTAAACAACAATACCGTAATAAAATATGGTCTCTATATCTCCAAAAAAGCAACAACATTTTTGGAAGATATTGCAAACGGGAAAGAAATAAGTAATCTCACTGGATACTTTGCACAATTCGATCAATACATCGAACAGTTGAAAGTTCTTGTAGGAGAAACAGCGTCTACAGACACTTCATCAACTACTCCAGAAACACCAGTTTCACCTACTCCTGTAGCAAATGATGTCCAAATGACTCCAGACAGTACAACCACATCACAATAAACCTAGGTTACATCAAACTAGATCCTTACAGGACAAGAGTTTTTTCAAAAATAAAGTTTCCTCCACCATCATCAGTTCGTTGTTAGAAAAATACATGTACTATCTTCAGTACGAAAAAAATGTTAGTCCAAAAACAATTGAGAACTATAGTCTACGGCTCAACAGATTTTTGGAATTTTGTGGTGACGTAGAAATTAGTAAAATAAATCGTATGCAACTCCTCGACTACAGAATGGCATTACACAAAAACAATTTGAATGTAAAAACCATCAACTATCATATCGTCGCTATCAGAGCATTCTTGAAATTCGTCTTAAAAAACGATATCGACTGCATGAGTCCTGATAAATTAGAACTCGCAAAAACGCCACCAAGAGAAGTAAATTATCTCGATGAAAAAGATATCGGAAAAATTCTCGCTGCACCATTGGAATATACAAAAGATGAAACAAAACAAGCGAGAGATTTTGCTATTCTTCAATTTTTGTATGGAACAGGACTGAGAGTTACTGAACTAATTACTCTTCAAAAAAAAGATATTAAACTGGATTCCAATCAATTCTCGGTTGTAGGAAAATGATCGAAACTCCGCTCCGTATTTGCTACTAAACACGCCATCAACGCATTGAAAACATATACTGAACTCAGACAAGATACCAGTCCGTATTTGTTTATCAGTCTTTCAAGAAATGGATTTGGTACTCACTTAAGTAGAAATAGTATCGAGGAAATAGTCAGAAAGTATGCAGCGCTAGCTGGGATTAGTAAAAAAATTTCTCCACATACCCTGCGTCATAGTTTCGCCACCGCGCTGATCAAAAAATGAGCAGACATCAGAGCTGTACAGACACTTCTCGGTCACGCTTCCATCACCACTACGCAAATTTATACCCACGTAGATGATAAGCATTTACAGAAAGTGCATGAATTACTTAATGACTAATAATATTAGAAATAAAATAAGACGCCGACCCCGACCATTCGGGGTAACGTCGTTTTTATCCAGCGAAGCTGAATAGGAATTTTAGAAATTCATATGTGAATAATCATATAACCAGCTATAACAGCTGGTTTTTTTACTATTCAAAAAAAATCTCTCTTTTTCTCTTGTAATGAAATATCTTTTTTTTATACCCGGTACCACAACATATAGTGTTTGAAGACAAAAATAGAACACAATATATAGTATTTTACAAAAGACAAGCAAAACATATATTTTATTGTATTTACACCATGACTATGAACCAGATTAAAAAAAGAAACGGAGAGATTGTACCATTTGATCTCAATCGCATCCAAACCGTGTTGACAAAAGCATACCAAGCGACCAACGTCGAAACGACCGATATCCCTATTATTGTAGATGATATCAATCAACAATTAATCCAAAGACAAGAAACAATAGAAGAAGGAAAATATATCGATGTCGAAGATATCCAAGATATTGTAGAAAAAACTTTGATGAAATACGAAAAATTTGAAACAGCAAAAGCATATATCCTCTACAGACAAGAACATCAAAAACAAAGAGATGAAGAACGCTCACAAAAACACCTACAGTTGGAAAAGAAAGTATATATGGTAACGAAGACGAATGGAAGCAAAGAAATATTTGATCGAAAAAAGATAGAACATACGTATACTCATATCGCTAAGGAATTGGCTGAAGCATGCCCCTTTGAAGAGATAAAAATCAATCTAGAAAAATATATCATCAATGACATAAGTACCAAAGATATTATGAAATTAATGGTCAAAACAGCTATCAATCTCATCAGTATAGAAAACACAAAACGAGAATATGTTGCAGGAAGACTAGCAAGTATCGATCTATATAAACATGTAAGCACCACAAGAAATATTACCCAACAACAAATATATACCCCAGAAAGTTATCTCGCTTTAGTAGAAGAATATATTGAGAACGGATTATATTACAAAAAACTCTTTGACCACTATACCAAAGACGATATTTTACACGTAGGAAAGTTTTTGAAGAGAGAAACCGATATGGAATACAATTATACGACGACCTTGATGCTTAAAAAAAGATATTTATTGAATCCGAATAAAATTTACAAAGAACTGCCTCAAGAGATGTATATGTCTATCGCATTATTCCTCGCCATCCCTGAACCCAAAGAAAAAAGGATAGAAGTAGCTTTAAAGATTTATGAATATTGCTCTACACAGAAAATATCACTCCCAACACCGACGCTCATGAACGCAAGGACAAACTTCCATCAACTGTCTAGCTGTTTCAAATTGAATGTTGATGACGATCTGAGATCGATTTATCACAATATCGAGAATATGGCTCAGATATCAAAATTTTGAGGAGGAATAGGAGCATATTTGGGAAATATTAGATCCAAATGATCAGACATTAGATGAGTACAAGGAGCTTCAGGTGGAGTCATTCCATGGATCAAAGTCATCAACGATACAGCTACAGCAGTCAACCAATTGGGAGCAAGAACAGGGGCGATTTCTATCACTTTGGATATACGACATAGAGATATTCTAGATTTTTTCGACCTTCAGACAGAGACCGGAGACATCAGAAAAAAATCATTTGATATTTTCCCTGCGATAAGTGTTCCCAATCTTTTTATGCAAAGAGTAATAGAAAATAAACATTGGACCTTATTTGATCCCAAAGAAATAGAGCAAAAAATAGGAAAAAAATTACAGAATCTTTTCTGAGAAGAGTTTGCTATCGAATACGAGAAATTGGAACAAAGAGATGATATCCGCCTCAAACAAACAATTTCTGCAAAAGATCTCTTCAAAACATTTTTGAAGGTTGTCGTAGAAACAGGGATGCCATATGTGTTTTTCCGCGACACCGTAAATGCAGCAAACCCAAACAACCACAAAGGAAATATATACTCATCACAACTTTGTACAGAAATCTGTCAAAATACTTCACCGTCTACTTTTGTTGAAGAAATAGAAGAAGATGGCACTATCAGCATAAAATATAAGGCATGAGATACTGTCGTATGTAATCTCGCATCTATCAACGTAGCCAAAGTACACACTCTAGAAGAGATAGAAAAAATAATTCCTATCGCGATGAGAATATTGGACAATGTCATTACGCTAAATTATTTCCCTATCAAAGAAGCAGAACTTACTGCACAGAAATATAGAAGTGTAGGACTAGGATTTATGGGACTTGCAGAATATTTGGCGACACACAACATGATGTACGAATCCGCATTCGCCAGAGAACATGTAGATAAATTATTTGAGCAATATGCATACACAACATTACAGGCATCCGTCCAATTAGCTCAAGAGAGATGAGCATACGAATATTTTCCAGGAAGCCAACGATCAAAAGGGATACTCTTTGGAAGAGACGAAGAGCGATATCAAAAACATAGCACCCTCAAAGATGAACGAAAAAAACTAACACAAGACATAAAAGACTATGGACTCAGATTTTCATACCACCTTTCTCCTGCGCCAAATACCGGTACATCACTCGTAGTAGGGACAACGGCAGGACTTCTTCCTATCTACAAAAAATATTTTGTAGAAACCAACAGCATAGCACCTTCAGTCAATGTAGCGCCAAATTTAAATCCACAAAATATGCGATATTACAAAGAATATATCCATATGAAGATGACTGAAGTGATTAATATGATTACGGTAATCCAGAAGTGGATCGACCAATCTATCAGCTTTGAATGGCTTTTTAATCCAGCTGAGACCTCACCTGTAGAAATATATAATTATTATATACAAGCACGACAACAAGGTATCAAAACCGTATATTATGTCAGAAGCATGAGTCTTGATGTTAAAGAATGTAGCAGTTGTAGTGGATAAGATTTTATTTTGTTAGCCAGAAAAAAAATATGGAAACCTATAAAAAAAATAGTATTTTCAATCCCACAGGAAATGATGATGTACAAAAAAGAACAATTATCAAAGGGAATTCAACAGGATTGTTTAATTTGAATAATACCAAATACGCTCGAGCAAAATCGATGTATACCGTGATGATAGGAAATTTCCGAGTACCAGAAAAAGTATCAGGACTCAATGAAGATAGCATCCAATACAAACAAGAACTCACCGACGGAGAAAAGAGAGCATATGATGGAATTTTATCATTTCTCATCTTTTTAGATAGTATCCAAACGACAAATCTGCCAAACTTTGCCGAATACATCACCGCACCAGAAGTCCAATTATTACTTGCGATTCAGACCTATCAAGAAGCGATTCATTCCCAGAGTTATGCAACGATTTTGGAAAGTGTTGTAGATGCAGAAAAGAGAGACGAAATTTATTATTTCCGAAGAGAAAATCCGATACTACTAGAAAGAAATACTTACATAGGACAGATCTATCAGGATTTTATAGAACATCCAAGCGATGAAAATTTTTTCAAATGATTGATCGGAAATTTTTTATTGGAAGGACTATATTTCTATAATGGATTCGCATTCTTCGATACCCTTGCTGATCACCTCAAAATGAAGGCTACCGATAGGATGATAAGCTACATACGTAGAGATGAACTTACGCATGTGACGATGTTTACCAATATCTTACGTGAAATAAAAAAAGAGTTTCCCGAGATGTACAACGAAAAATTAATTTACGAAATGTTTACTCATGCCGTAGATCAAGAGATAAAACGAGCACAACACATATTGAAAAATAACATCATCGGTATCAACGAAAACACCACAGAGCAATATACCAAACGATTGGCAAACAATAGATTAGGGATGTTGTGATTATCACCGCTCTATCCTGAAGCAACAGAAAATCCATATCAACACCTTGAAAGATTACAAGATACCAACGGAGAAAAATCCAACTTCTTTGAATGAACCGTAATAAATTATACCCAATCAAGTTCTATGAAAGGAACACGAGATTTTTAGAAAATAACTGTAAAATCACCACCAACTGTTCACTGAACGGTTGGTTTTTTTAATATAATCTGCACATCATATTCCCCTGCACGACCATTTCCTTGGATAGTATAAAATCTATCAGCGATAGGTTGAGGGAAAGTAAATTGATATTCGAGATAAGGATAGATTGCGCCCGTAAACGTACGGAAAAGATTAGCAGCACCAAACGATAAACGAAGTCCAGAAAAAGTATTTAAAGAATTAGAAAGTATTTGTCAAAATGATTGTGTTTCTATAGCATTAGCATCAGCAGCCACGACATTATGTTTAGTAAGATGGGAACCATTGACTATAGGTGTTCGAGAATTTTCAAAAGTAATAGTTCACGTATTATTGATTATTGATTCTCTAATTGCATTATCTTTGGGTTCATCAACCTGCATACCACTGTAGTAAAAAACAGCTATCGTAGGGAATATTTTAAATCCATTGCCATTATACAATCATTCCATTGACCACGATAACGCGATATCATCATATATACCGTCACCATCAGGATCACAATCACCTGCATAACTGTCACAAAGCGAAGCAGGAGTTGATCATCAAAATATAGTAAATATTTTTGGTGGTAACCTAAATACTCATGTAAATCAGCCACCAGAAAAAAATACAGGTTGAGATGCAGATGGAGAATAGACATCAGTATCAGCAGTAGCATCGTATGATAATAATACTGTCTCTAAGTAGGTATATCAGATCTGATTATAATTTTGACTATCACCATTTGGATTGGAAAGCATAGGATCAGTATTACCCATACCGACATTTGGGATAGATGTTGTTCTAGAATTGATTGTCCATCGAAATCATTGCTGAACACCAGAAAGAAGTTCTGGAGTATAATCACTGATTGGACCATATCAGGTAGATCAGATGAATCATCAGGTTCATTGAAATCATGGAGTTCTATATCTCAACCCAAGTTCTGCTCTTTCTATGGAAGATACCGCACCATAATATGCTGTTTGATATTGATGTACCGTTCATATATTTTGCATAAACGGAAAAAAAATAGAATACACACTAGCCAATATTCCTACAGCAACAACCAGCAGTACAAGTGTAAAAACTAGAAACATTTTTTTAGTAAAGAGTGAAAAGTGAAGAGTGAAAAGTGTTGGTATTTGTTTTGTTATGGACTAATATAAATTACAATAGTTTTTAAATACACAATACCTTCGTTTTTCACTTTTCACTATTAGTTGTTAGTTGGTCTTTTAGTCAATATTCGGTGCTCCACAGATATTACAATATGCGAATGAATGAGCATAATTATTTCAGCATTCTTTACATTTTATTTTGAGTCTTTCACCACAAGCGATACAGCAAACATATTCTTTGGGATTTAATGTGTTGCAATTGTAACAAGGAACTAAATTAGAAGCACAGGCCTCTCTTCGAGGTATCCTATCGCTTTTGTACATAATAGGTCTAATAAGAAAATACAATGGCAGTCATACAAGTGGTGTAAAAAATGTCACAAATAAAATGCTAATTACTTGTAAGCTGAAACTATTTGTTCTATTGATAATATCTTTTGTCGTTCGAATTATAGCTACTACTCGTAAAAACACAAACAATACAGCTACAACATTCATCCAGAAGAAAAATCCAGTTCAGCCAAACAAACCAGCTAAACTCCAAGTAGATTTATCAAGCACAACACCAACTCATGTTCCCATCTATACAACATTAATAGTTAAAAGTGAATAGTGAAAAGTTAAAAACGATGGAATTGTTTTTATTTTTTAATCAACAAGTTTCCAACACTTTTAGTTTTTCACTTTTAGTTTTTAGTTATTATGATATCTTTTTCTTTACCACTTTTAGAGAATCATCATATTTTTTCAAGCTATTCAACAAAAATGCTATTTTGCCAGGATTAGAAAATTCAGTTTCAAAAGCAACCAAACTCATTCCATCTTGAATATTTTTCATAGTCACCTGAAGAACAGGCACATGAAGTTCAGAAAAGATTTTCATCATTCCGATAAGGTTTCCCGGAATACTAGAAATCTTTAATTCGATCCAAATCCTATAAATATTATCTTCCTCTCATAACCAATGTGCTTCAAGCAATTTATCAAATGATATAGTTTTGGTTCCTCTACAATCTACTGAATGAATTCTAATACCATCTCTTCCTGTCTTAGCAATAATTTTTTCTCCTGGTTTGGGTTTACATTCATGACAAAAATAATAATTGATCAGGGTATCACCATCGACTACAACGGCCAATGTATCTTTGAGATCTTTCAAATCTTTTTCGGCATGTTTAGGACCCACATACTCTTGCTCTTGCTGAGCAGCAACTTCTTTGGGATATACAGATTTAATAAGATGAGAATAGGTTTCTTTTTTATCCAAAATAGAAAGTAATCTTTTTTCTATCTCATCTTTAGAATATTTTTTGCTGATCTGATCACCAGAAGAATAAAACAAAGGGAGTCAGAAATTTTTGAGATGTTTATTGAGCTCATGAAGTGCTTGAGTAATAAGTTGTTCTCTTTGTTCTGATTTGAGAAATTTCGTTATATTATTTTTGGCACCAGACGTATGAAGAAACTCCAATCGATGTTTGTTGGCAGAGTATTTATTTTTAAAGGTATTGATTTTGATAACATCTCACGTTTCAGGAATATAACTGATGGGTTTAATCTCTCAGTTGACAATTGCACTTTTGAACGAAAGTCAAATATTACTATGTACAGCAAAAGCAAAATCCAAAACTGTACTTCCTATAGGCAATTCGATTACGTCTCCTTGTGGTGTATACAAAAAAATACGTTTTTCTAGAATCTCAATATTAAGATCTTTTTTAAACTGCTCTTTATCATCGACTGATGTATAATTATTTACGATATCTTGAAGTTTTTTGATCCAATCTCCTTGTTGTTGAGAAATTTTTACCGGAGCATTATGTTCCATATATGCAAAATGTGCTGCTACCCCAAATTCAGCGACACCATCCATTTCATGTGTTCTAATCTGTATTTCTGTAGGGAAACGAAACATACCAAGCACCGTAGTATGAATACTTTGATAGCCATTAAATTTTGGGACTGCAATATAG
>Ga0194054_10000989_pt1 | contig 14012 bp, 13 predicted proteins | sample SepL2210m_MetaG_FD_163628 | JGI IMG/M metagenome (GOLD analysis project Ga0194054, IMG submission 163628) | Anoxic zone freshwater microbial communities from boreal shield lake in IISD Experimental Lakes Area, Ontario, Canada - Sep2016-L227-10m | ecosystem: Environmental > Aquatic > Freshwater... | reverse complement strand
CAGCCCGTTCGGGGTGATGGTCAATTTTTCGTTGATTTGGGTGAGCATGAAAATTCCTGGTTGGCCCGGGCTCGGAGCTGGGCGGCCCGATACGACTTGCGCGCTGTCAACGAACGCATGGCCCGCGATGGCGGGATCGGCGTCCTCATGTTCGAGTTCGGGCACTTCTACCAGCGGGACTTCGAGCACGGGCGAGACTTCGTTTCCGCCCTGGACACCTTTTTTGTGAACCTGCCTGCCGGCTGGCAATTCGGGGTCGAAATCCGAAACCCCTCATTCCTGAAACCGGAGTATTTCGACGTCCTCCGCCGCCATGGGATGGCCCACGTTTTCAATTCCTGGACAGCGATGCCGCCGGCCAGCGAACAAATCGCAATGCCCGGCAGCTTCACCGCCGACCATTTCGCCGCGCGGTTCCTCTTGAAGCCGGGCCGGAAATACGAGGAGGCGGTCAAGGAATTCTCGCCATACCGCGAGGTCAAAGAGGAACAGCCTGAGGCGAGGGCGGCGATGAAGTCGCTCGCCGCGGAGCGGCCAAAAAAGCCGTCCTATATTTTCGTCAACAACAGGCTGGAGGGAAACGCTCTCTCTACCATCGCCGCTGTCATGGGGGAGGCGAGGTCGGACTCGTAAACTCCGTGTCGTGCGGGCCCGACGGCTTGATTCTCGCTTCAAAAAGCCAACGTGTATCTTTTGGACATCATCCCATGCGCATCCTTCTCCTTGCCGATTTACATTTTCGCGGAACCTGGTTTTCGTGGCTCGACCGCCAGAGCGCGGACTTGAGCGTCATCGCAGGGGATCTGCTTGACGGCTTTCATGTGGAGGGCCTCCTGCCTCAGATGATTTCCATAAAACTATGGTGCGACCACTTCACCGGGCGACTTGCACTGAGCAGCGGCAACCACGATGGGAATCTCGAAAACGGTGCTATGGCGGCGGAGCTTTGGGAAATCGCCGATTCGGCGAGCCGCAGAAGCGCTCACGCAATGCTTCAGGCGGAAAACTGGATGGATGAATTGGAACGGCCTGGAATCGTCACTGACCGGCGTTCGGTCCTGATTGGGACTCCGGCAGGAAGCGCGGTCGTCACGACGATCCCATTCTTTCCAGCCTCCGGCGGATACCAATTTATCGATGAACTTTGGGAAACCGGCGCGGCGCTTCGCCTCGCGAACGGTGTTCCGTGGATTGTCCTGCATCACGAACCGCCAGCAGACACCTTGGTGGGTGGTTCCAGCGGTGATCCATCGCTCCTATACAAAATCCGCGATTTCCAACCCGACTACGTTGCCTCCGGCCACATCCACGGCCAGCCGTATAAGGGCTCATTTGCGGACAAAATCGGTGCGACATGGTGTTTCAATCCTGGTCATCCATCCATCGAGCAGGCCACCCGGGCCGAGGCCCCGAATCATATCATGCTCGACCTGGCCGCAAGGACTGCGACTTGGCATGCGGCAGCGCATATCGACCGGGAATTGATTGTAAAAAGAGTTGCCCTCGACGCGTCATCTCCAACTGAACCATCCGCAATGTAACGCGATGAAAAGCCTTCTTGCCCCCGGCCGCCTCAACGAGGTCCTGGCATACTTTGCTCCGCAGTTCATTAAAATGTATCCGTACGGGGATCGCCCGGAGGATTGAGCGAAATGCCAAGCTTGTATCTTTGACGGTATGAAAAAATCAGAAATCACAGACCAGGAATTGCTCCGGCGCATCGAGTTGGCGGAACAGCAGCAGGCAAGCGAGATCGCCAAGGGGGGATTTTACCACGACCCGATCGAAGACGACCCGGAGATCGGGCCGATTGTCCAAGCTGCGTATGACCGCGCGGATTCCGAAATCGCCCCGCAGATCATTTTTGGGCGATGTCACAACTTATGGTGGGAGGTGGGGCGCATCCTTGCTGAGGAACATGGAATCAAATGGTATCCGCCAAGCTACATGAACCCGGGAGCGAGGTTCGATTGAACTGACGTAAGGATCGCCGAAAGATTTCTAAAAGAATCCGAGGGGTAGGACAGTCTTTGTCCCGATTTTGTGGTAGAATCTTCGCCATGAGAGGAATTCCAACTGCCGAAGTCCCTGAACCGTGACACAGGTTCTCGACTCAGCGCAACCGCACGCTATTCTCAAAACCATCCACTTCACCCCATGAGATACCTTCTCGCCATCATCCTCCCTCCGGTCGCAGTCCTGCTCTGTGGAAAACCTATCCAGGCGATTCTGAATTTGATTCTGACGCTCTGCTTTTGGATACCCGGGGTTGTCCATGCTCTCTTCGTCGTGAACAGCCACCTGGCCGACATGCGCGCCGAAAAAATGATCGCCGCCGTGAAGCAGGAGACGATGCGCTTTATCAAGTAGTCACACGCAATCCCATTATTCGCAAAAGATCCCTCTCAGGATATTCTGCTTCTTCTCGCAATCCTGAGTGCCTCCATCGCTGTCCACACACTGGCGACAAAACTCCCGGCAGCGCGGCAGCGGTGATGCATTAAGGATACCACCATGGCGCTGAATGAGGCCTGCGGACGCGACACGGGAGCAAAGTTTTTTGGGTGCGGTCGGCTTGAAGCAGCTCTTTCTGCCCCGTTCCCGCCTCTCAAGCTGTGTGGAACGACAAGGGGATTTGCCCCATTTTCTTATCCGAAAACCTTAATATTTGGTGGGGTTTTTGGTGGGGACTTGCGTAAGTCGTTTATTATTAGGGACTGGCTGGGGAGGGAATCGAACCCCCGACACGAGGATTTTCAGTCCTCTGCTCTGCCAACTGAGCTACCCAGCCGCGAACGAAGCAGAATACTGCCAACAGTTCTTCGGGCAAGCATTTCCGACAAGAAATTCTGTGCGTGGTTTTCGCGGCTGGGCATCCGCTCCCACGAAAAAACTCACAGGCCTTTGTGGATCAGGTGAAAAACGTCGGTATTGTCCCGGAATCCGGTGAGTTCCTCCGAGCCCGGGCCGGTGCTGACGGCCACTGCGTCCTCCGCCGTTCCAACAGCCGACGCGGTCGTGAAGGCGGAAGGTTCCGTGTGCGCGATTCCATCCGGTGTGGTGGTTTGCCCCGAACCAGGCCCCGTGGACCAAGTGAGCGAGGGAACTCCCTGCGCGTTGATCCCGAGAATCGCCGCGCCTTTGTCGTTGCGGAATGAATAGCCGTTGAGGCGGAGTCCACCGGAATTCTGTTTGCCGGCCACAACGATGAGGGCATTTTCCCCGGCATACTTTCGGGCGACCGACACCGCCTGATCGAGCGCGACAATCTCCTTCAATGTCCTCTCGCCCTTGTTCTGTGAGGAGGCCTTCCCGGCCAGCCCTGCATCCACGACGAGCAGATACCCTTTCGGGTTGTATTGGAGGAGAAGGATTGCCTGGAGAACCATCTCCGAGAGCGAAGGCTGCGAGGCGGAGACCTGCACCTCATCCGCGTAGGCAAGCTGGCCCGCACTGAAAAGCCCGAGGACCTTCGGGGCGCGCCAGAGCGGGGTGCTCTCCATCTCCTGCTGGTTGCGGACAATGTCGTATCCCTTGGTTCGCATTTCGAGAATCAAGTCCCGCCCGTCCTTGCGCCTGCCGTCTTTGGTGTCGGGAAGAAAATCCGCGGCACCGCCGCCGAGGAGCACATTGATATCGGAGGCTTCCGCCAACTGCAGCCCGATCGTTTGAAAATCCAGAGGATCGGAGGTCTTGGCATAGAACGCGGCCGCGGTGGCGTCGGTGAGCGAGGTGTTGGAAACGATGCCGGTCGCCCGACCACTTTTGCGAGCCAACTCGAGGAGGGTGGGCAACGGAGTCCGCCCCGCCTCGAGGCGCAGTGTCCGGTTGTTCGGTTTCTGGCCTGTTGCGACAGCTCCTGCGGCGGCGGCGGAATCTGCCACGGCAAAATCGTTCGCCTGCGTGGTGAGCAGCGCGAGATGGGGGAACTTCTCGATCTCAAAACGGTAATCCGCTCCTCCCGCATAGATCCTGGCGGAAGTCAGAGCCGATGAGCTTAGGTTGTCCGACAGAAAGAGAATGATGGCGAACGGTTTTTGGACCACCCAGTTGACATAGAAAAGAACGCCGACGGCCAGAAAGACCAGCAGGCAAACCAAGGCAAGGAGCCGATTGCGCAGTTTTTTACTCACAGAAAATCATTGTGCCGGATGCGCTCCGTCGGCAACAGGATTTTTTCTGACGCATTTCCCCCTTGCTCCCGTCCGAAGGCCTGTGTCAGATTCCACAACTGCCTTGCGGGCAGGAGATGACCTCAAAGGGATTTCCCAGCACGCAAGATGAGCGGGTCACACTGCCCTGTGGTGTAATGGTAACACAGTGCCCTTTGGAGGCATTATTCATGGTTCGAGTCCATGCGGGGCAGCCACAGCTTTTTCAACTCCCCCGCGGTTGCAAGTCTCTTCTCATTCCATTTCGCGCTCCCAATTTGCCCGGCATGCATCTAGAATTTTTCTGGCATGCCGCTTCGCTCATTGGTTCCGTCATTTTCTCCCGCTCTCTGGGCGGTGCTCGCTTTTTTACTTTTGTTGTGTTCCCTCAGCAACGACAGCATCGACATGCTGGAATCGCAAACGTGGAGCTATGCCCGGCAGGACACTTTCGGGGGATTCCTCCACGAATTGAGAAAGGACGCAACGTCGGAGTCAGAGATGCCGCTCGGCAAGTTTTCCTTCTGGGCGTGGTCGCGGGCGTTCGGCACCCACGAGTTGGCCATGCGTTCGCTCAATCTGCTTTGGGCCGCGGTCGCACTTGCGGCTTTGGCTCGAGCGGGAGGCCGGCTTTCCATTCCTTGGCTTCCCCTCCTTTTCGCGGTCCAGCCATTCGTGTGGTATTACATGAACTACGCGAAAACACCGATGATGCAGATGGCGGGGGGCGCGATCCTCGTTGCCGGGACGATCGGCTATGTGCGTAAGGGGGGGCAAAGCCGACTGGATGGCATCCTGCTTTGCCTGGGAACGGTTTTGCTCAGCGTGACGAGCATGTTTGGCCTGATTCCTCTGGTGGCCGTGGCGATCGGTCTTTCCGCTCACGGGTTCTGGCGCAGGCTGCGGCTTTCGCTCTCAGGAAAGATTGTCTTTTTCAGCACGGTGGCGATTTTTGCGGCTCTGGCATCCTATTACGCTGCGATCCTCTTGCACGGGGCCGGCGGAAAACCGCTGTGGACCGTGACTCCCCTCAATGTGTTTTTCGCGGCCTATGAGTTTCTTGGATTTCAGGGGCTCGGTCCGGGACGACATGGACTAAGAGCCATGATCAAAGGTTTCGTCTCTGCGCGCGAATTGCTGCCCTACATTCCCGGGCTCCTGATGCTGGCAGCGTCCTATCTTCTTGTCCTCGCCACCGCCTGCAAATCCTGGCTGACACGGAATTATCCGGCCGTTGCAGAAAAGCCCCTTTCTGACGAGGCCGGTGCGGAAAAGCCGTTCCCGGCCCGCTGGCAGGGATATTCGTTGCTTCCTCTCTGGCTGATGGGCCTAGGGGTGCCGTCGCTGAGCGGATGCCTGCTTTTTCTGATTGCCTCGTTGGCCACGATTCCGTTCTGGGGGCACCATCTTGCAGGTGCTTTTCCGTTTTGGGTTTTGGCCTTGGCAATAACCATCCACTGGGCGCGGCAGGGAATTTGGAGAAAAGCCGGGCGTTTTGCAGCCTGGGGAATTCTCGTTTTACTGCTGACGTCCTCGGTCATCATCCGCTTCGCCCCGTTTCACCGCCACGACGACTATCGCGGAGCCGTCGCCGAGGCGCTCCGGGTTTCTGCCAGCGGTCGAACCGTCTGGTGGGTCGCCGACTACTCCGGTGGGACCTACTACGGCCTCCCGCTCGCGGAATCGATCACCGGGGCACCCGGAGAAATCCAATTCGCCATGAACCGGCAGGAATCCCCTCAAGCCCTCCCTGGCGCCATCATCCTCTCGCGACCGGATAATTTCGACGCCCTTCAGGCTGCTTCCCGGCTCATTTCATCAGGCGGCTACACGAAGGTGCGGGAACTCCAAGCCTTCGAGGTTTGGGAGAGATAAGCCTGCGCAAGGTTGGGATTTCACACCAACCCCGCTCAACTTTAAGCGTGCTTCGGCGCCGAAGATGCGCGCCTCAAGATTTCGAGAATATCAGATTTCCCTTTTCCGCACCGACTTGGATTTTGTCGCCATCGCCGAAATGGCCGTCGAGGATTTCGAGGCTGAGGGGATCGAGGATTTCTTTTTGGATCACACGTTTGAGCGGGCGGGCGCCGTAGGCTGGGTCGTAACCTTCGCGGGCGATATGAGCCTTCGCTGCGTCGGTGAGCGTGAGTTGGATGTTCTGTTTCGCCAAGCGCTCGAGAAGCCGCTTGAGCTGGATGTCCACGATCCGGGTGATCTGCTTTTCGTCGAGACGGTCGAAGATGATCGTCTCGTCGATCCGGTTCAGGAATTCCGGGCGGAAATGTCCGCGCAGAGCCTCCATCACGCGGCGGTTGCGTTCCTCGACGGCGAGGTCCTCCATGATGAACTGGCTGCCGATGTTTGACGTGAGGATGATGACGGTGTTCTTGAAATCGACCGTGCGGCCCTGCCCGTCGGTGATGCGGCCGTCATCGAGGACCTGGAGCAGGACATTGAAGACATCGCCGTGGGCTTTTTCCACCTCGTCGAAAAGAACAACGCTGTAGGGTTTGCGGCGGACCGCCTCGCTGAGCTGGCCGCCTTCCTCGTAGCCGACGTATCCCGGAGGGGCGCCGATCAGGCGGGCGACGGTGTGCTTCTCCATGTATTCCGACATGTCGAGCCGGATGATCGCACCCTCATCGTCGAAGAGAAATTCCGCGAGCGCCTTCGAGAGCTCGGTCTTTCCGACTCCGGTCGGGCCGAGAAATAGAAACGATCCGATCGGGCGGTTTTCGTCCTGGAGCCCGGCGCGGGCGCGGCGGACAGCATTCGAGACCGCCTTGATCGCCTGCTGCTGGCCGACGACTCGCTCCATGAGTCGCTCCTCCATTTTGACAAGCTTCGCGCGCTCGCCCTCCTGCAGGCGCGAGACCGGAATGCCGGTCCAACTGGCAACAACTTTCGCGATGTCTTCCTCGGTCACTTCCTCCTGGATCATCGTGGTTCTCTCCGTCTTCTTGTGCGGGGCTTCGTGCTGGCGCTGAAGTTCGGGCAGCCGTCCGTATTGTATTTCGCTCGCACGCTGGAGGTCGCCCTTCCGCTGGGCCTGTTCGAGTTCGGCCTTCAGCGCCTCAATCTCCTCGGCAACCTTACGGGATTTCCCGTGCTCCTCTTTTTCTTTTAGCCAGCGGGCTTTGAGCTGCCCAGCCTCCTCCTTGATGTCCGCGAGTTCTTTTTCGATCTTCGAAAGCCGGGTGCGGCTGGCTGCGTCCTTTTCTTTTTTTAGGGCGGTACGCTCCATTTCGAACTGCATGATCTGGCGCTCGATCTGGTCGATCTCGGTCGGCATCGAGTCGAGCTCGATCTTGAGCCGCGAAGCCGCCTCGTCGATGAGATCGACCGCCTTGTCGGGCAGGAAACGGTCGCTGATGTAGCGCTGGCTGAGGACCGAGGCCGCCACAAGCGCTGAATCCTGGATCCGGACGCCGTGGTGGACTTCATAGCGTTCCTTCAGCCCGCGGAGGATCGCGATCGTGTCTTCGACGCTCGGCTCGTTCACCATCACCGGCTGGAACCGGCGTTCGAGAGCTGCGTCCTTTTCGATATACTTCCGGTATTCATCCAGCGTCGTCGCCCCGATCGTGCGGAGTTCGCCGCGCGCGAGCTGTGGCTTGAGGAGATTCGAGGCATCCATCGAGCCCTCGGCGGCCCCCGCGCCGACGATGGTGTGGAGCTCGTCGATGAAGAGGATGACCTCGCCTTCGCTCGATGTGACCTCTTTTAAAAATGCCTTGAGCCGGTCCTCGAATTCACCCCGGAATTTCGCTCCTGCCACCATCGCTCCGATATCCATCGCGACGAGCCGTTTGTTTTTCAGCGATTCCGGCACGTCCCCGCTCACGATCCGGCGGGCGAGGCCCTCGACGATCGCGGTCTTGCCGACGCCGGGCTCGCCGATGAGGACCGGGTTATTCTTCGTGCGGCGCGAGAGAACCTGCATCGTGCGGCGGATTTCCTCGTCGCGGCCGATCACGGGATCGATCTTCCCTTTACGGGCGAGTTCGGTGAGGTCGCGGCCGTATTTTTCGAGCGTCTGGTATTTTCCCTCCGGGTCCTGATCGGTCACGCGCTGGTTGCCGCGGATCTCGACGAGCGCCTTCATCAGGCGGTCGCGAGTGACCCCGCTTTCCTTGAGGAGCTTTGCCGCAGATGATCCGGAACCGATCAGCGCAATCAGATAGTGCTCGGCGCTCAGAAACTCGTCCTTGAGCTTGGCCATCTCGCCCTCTGCGGCGTCGAGCGTTTTGCGCAGTTCGTTGGAAAGCTGTGGCTGAGAGCCGCCACGGGCTTTCGAAAATCCGGAAATCGCATCGCGGAGCCGGGCGTCGAGCGCGGAGACAGAAACCCCGAGCTTCTCGAGCAATGGCCGCGTCAGGCCATCGGTCTGGTCGACGAGGGCGAGAAGGAAGTGGTCGCTGGTGATTTCCGGGTTGTCGTTCTTGGACGCGAGGTCAAGCGCTGCGTTCAGCGCCTCCTGCATTTTGGCGGTGAATTTGTCTGGTCTCATGGCGGAGCTGCAAGGCTATCACGATGCTTTGAGGATGACAACCGCCTCACCCTACGAAGCCCCGGGCAAAAGCAGGGCGTTGAAAACCAGAACAGAGGCTTTTCTCGCAGGGCGATGGTGGGCTAGTCTCCGTGGCACGTGGGCACATTCGAAATATCGATTCTGTTTTTCCTTCAACTTGCCGTGATTCTCGGCTTCTGCCGCATGGTGGGCTGGCTCGCGGCAAGGCTCGGTCAGCCGCAGGTAGTAGGAGAGATGATCGCGGGGGTGATCCTCGGCCCATCGGTTTTCGGGGCTCTGGCCCCGGGCCTGCAGGCAGCCCTGTTTCCGGCGGCTTCGAAGCCGGTGCTGTTTGCGGTCTGCCAGGTCGGGCTTTCGGTTTTCATGTTTCTCGTCGGCGTCGAATTCGATGTGGGTCTGATCAGATCTAGGCTCCGGAGCGCGGCGGCGGTTTCGCTCTCGGGGATACTGACGCCGTTCGTGCTGGGCGCGGCGGCCGCGTGGTTTCTGGCTCCGCACTGGCCGCTGTTCTCCGAAAAAACCAGCAAGTGGGAAGGCATGCTATTCATGGGTGCGGCGATGTCGATTACCGCGTTTCCGATGCTAGCCCGGATCATCTATGAACGCGGGCTCACGGGAACCTCGCTCGGCACGCTGGCGCTCGCGGCCGGATCGATTGACGATGCCGCGGCCTGGTGCGTGCTGGCGGTCGTGATGGCGAGCTTTGCGGGTGACCCGTCGGTGGCGGTGGTGGCGATCGGCGGCGGGCTGGCCTATATCCTTGTCGTATGGCTGCTGGGCGCTCCCCTCTTCAAATTCATGGCCCGAAGAACCGAGCAACGCGGCGGCATGACGCACGCGATGCTCGGCACGACGCTCTCGCTCGTCATGCTGGGGGCATGGTTCACGGACAGGATCGGGATCTACGCCGTGTTCGGCGCGTTCATCCTCGGCGTCGCCGTGCCGAAAGGATTTTTTGCGAAGGCACTGCACAAGCACCTCGAAAAAATGACAACGGCCTTCCTGCTGCCGCTGTTTTTCGTCTATTCCGGGCTGAACACGAAGATCGGGCTGATCGTTTCGCCGAATCTGCTCGGGGTGACCCTGCTGCTGTTTTTCCTAGCGGTTGCGGGCAAGGGGGTGGCCTGCGCAGCCGCCGCGTGGCTGAACGGGGAATCCCCCCGCGAGGCGCTCGCCATCGGAACGCTGATGAACGCGAGAGGGCTCATGGAACTGATCATCCTCAACATCGGACTTGAACGCGGCATCATCACGCCCACGCTTTTCACCATGCTCGTAGTCATGGCAATCGTCACCACACTGATGGCAACCCCTGCTTTCAACCTTGTGCGCAGGGGCGAACAGGAAGCCAACCCCTCACCATGAGTTCGGAAAACAACCTGACCGGATCCATCCTGGTTTCCCACCCTTCACTCCGCGACCCGCAGTTCCGCAGAACCGTTCTGTTTCTCTCCCACCACAGCGCGGACGAGGGCGCAACCGGATTCGTGCTGAACCGCCCCTTGGACCAGACGCTGTCCCAGATTCCAGGAGTGCCCAACATTCCGCTATACTACGGAGGACCGGTCGAGGCAGATCGCATCCTGCTGGCCAGCCTGCAATGGAGAGACCACCCGACAGTCGTGGCATTCCGAGCCTTCGTCGGGCGCACCGGAGAAGAAACGATCGACGATGAGTGGCTTCCCGGTCTCCGAGCATTCGCGGGTTATGCTGGCTGGAGCAGGGGCCAGTTGGAAGGGGAAATCGCCGAGCACGGGTGGATCGTCATCCCTCCATCACGCGAAATCATTGAGATGAATTCGCCCAACGATCTCTGGAAAAACATCATGAAAATGTCGGGCCCGCTGCTGCACCTGCTTTCCGAGGCCCCGGACCATCCGGAGCGGAATTGAGCGGGGAGCTTTCGGCGGGACTCGCCGGATTCAGGAACGCGGGTGTTTTGCCTCGCGGATGAACTCCCTGACCAGGTATTCGTCCTTTTTTCGCGGGTTCAATTCGACTCCGCTGGCGACATCGACGGCATGCGGGCGCACAATCCGAATGGCCTGCCGCACATTCTGAGCGGTGAGACCGCCAGCCAGAATGAAGCGACGGTCCGGGTGGGAGAGGACGAAATCGCGAACGACGTCCCAATCCAGTCGCTGTCCGGTCCCCCCATAGGCCTTGGCGGTCCATCCGTCGAAAAGGATGTTCGGCGTCGGAAAGGCGAGTGCTCCCGCGACAACACTCGGCCCGGACACCCGAATAGCTTTGATCCAGCGGGGAAAACCCGACCGGGCGCAGAACTCCGGGCTTTCGTCGCCGTGAAACTGAATTGTTTCGAAGCATCCTGCAGCCCGGATTTTTTCCAGCAACCCCTCCGGGGCATTCACGACCACGGCCACCCGGTCGGCCTTGTTTCCAAGATCCCGGATCCACGGAATCGCCCCATCGGGGTCTATATACCTGGGGGAACCAGGAAAGAAATTGAACCCGAGCGCATCGGCGCCCGCCGACAAACACAGAGCGACATCCTCAGGATTGGTGATGCCACAGATTTTGACATGAACCCCGCCCGACTCGAGGAAGCTCATGACCGTCTCGGAGAATCCGTCATTCGAGGGTGCGCGCAATCGCTTTTTTCATCGTGGGATGGTGGGTGATTGCATGGATCCTTCCATCGCTGCTACGGAAAAACGAACTCAGGATCCAGCTCACCAGGGTGATGATGATCGCGCCGAAAAACGCGCTCCAGAAGCCCGCCACGTAGAAGGAAGGGATGATCTTGGAAACCAGCAGGATCAGGAGAGCGTTTACCACGAAGATAAATAACCCCATGGTCACGATAATAAAGGGCAAGCTGAGGAGCAGCAGCACGGGCCGGACAAACGCATTGATGATACCGAGCAGCAGCGATGCCCCGAGCAGAGCTCCGGTCGGCTCGCATTTGATTCCCGGAACAATCTTCGTGGCAACATAAACTGCAATCGTCGTCACAAACCACCGGATAAGGAACGCAACCATGCAGGCATTCTATTTTGCCGAAAACTTTTTTGAAGATTTATTTTGCCACCATGGCCATTTCGGTTGCACAAACAGTCTCACTATGTCCAAGAAAAAATCCGAAAAAGAATCAAAAGAGAAAAAGCACGCCACGAAGAAAGCGCCCGCGAAGCCGTTGCCCGCGGCCGGAATTTCCGCAGAATCCGGGGTTGTGGCATTGAACGAGCCGAAGCCGAAAACGAAAAAAACCAATGAGGCTCCTGGCAAGAAGTCGGTCAAAGCAGTGGCGATCTCGGGCGAAGACATCGCCCTGCGAGCGTATTTTATCGCCGAGCGCCGCGCCAAAATGGGATGGCACGGGGACTCGACCGGCGACTGGGTCGAGGCTGAGCGCCAACTCAAGGCCGAGGCCGCCAGAAAAAAGTAGTTCCCACTGCGGCGGCCCGGGAAGTCGGACGGGGCAGGCTTCCGCCTTCGAACTCCATGCAAACCGAGACAATCATCCTGACCGGTGCCAGGGGCCGGCTTTCGTCCGCGCTCGCGCATGGGCTTGGAGAAAACGTCGTTTCCGTTTCCAGAACAGGAGGCGGAAACTGCATCCTTTACGAGGATTTGTTCCAATCCGGCCTGCTGGCCCGATCCGGCGTTCTTCTGCACTGTGCGTGGAGTTCTGTTCCCGCCACCGCGGAAAACCATCCGGAAAACACATGGACCGAGGACCTGCCGCTGATGGCAAGATTGCTTGCCGAACTGGCGAGAGTCCCCGCAAAATCGCGTCCGCTTTTTGTGTTTTTTTCGTCGGGGGGAGCCCTGTATGGCGAAAGGCGGACTCCGGCGGTCGAGACCGACAAGCCCGCGCCTCACGGCTGGTATGGAGTTGGAAAACTTGCGGCCGAACAGCTACTGCAATCCTTCGCCGAGCGATCGGGCATCGAGACCTGCACGCTCAGAATTTCGAACCCTTACGGATTTTCTTTCACGCCGGAAAAACCGCAGGGAATCGTGGGTGCCGCCCTGCATGCAGTGAAAACCGGGCGCCCGATGAACCTCCTTGGTGCCGGCGTCTCGAAGAAAGATTTTCTGCACGTGGACGATCTCGCGTCCGCGATCCGGGCGGTCATAGAAAAGCGTCCGACCGGGTGTTTCAACATCTGCTCCGGCCGCTCGATCACGATCTTGGAGGTGCTGGCGATCATCGAGGCTGCCATCGGGCGGACTGTTCCAGTCGTGCCCGTGCCAGCGGTCGCATGGGATGTTCAATCGAGCATGCTCTCCCGGCAAAAGTTCGAATCTGCAACCGGTTGGGTCCCCAGTTGGAGCCTTGATGAGGGAGTGGCTTCGGTCGCCAGCGCGGCGATGCGGGAACGGTGACCGTCCACTGGAAACCCTACTTGAGCCAGCCGATTTTCCTGAATGATTCCTGATACGCCGCCGCCTGTTCGCCGAACATGGTCCCGGCAGCGGTGATCAGCCTCTGCGCTTCCGGATTCTTCCCGTTGCGGAGAGCCTCGGACGCTTGAACGAAATACCACTCGACGGAATCGGGACGGCCAGCCAGCTCTTTCATCATGCTCTCGGCCTTCGCTCGTTCGTTGAGCAGCGAGTAGCAGAGGTAGCGGCGGAACATAATGAGTGGATTGCGCGGGAGCCGCTGCGCGGCCTGCTCGAAATAGCCGGCTGCCTGCCCATAATTCCCCGTGGCGAATTCGATCTCTCCAAGATTGATCAGCGCCGGAGGGAGACCTTTGACCATCTCCAGGGCATGGAGGTAGGACTTGCGGGCTTCGGCATAATCTTTCTGGTGCGCGGAAACCGTGCCCTTTGCCACGTAGGTTCTCGGGTCTTTCGGATAATCTTTTTCGAGCTCCGCCACGACCGACATTGCGGCCAGGGAATCATGGCCCCGCAGGTCCGTCTGGATCTGCTGGATCAGTTCGCTGATCGCTGGACTCCGACGCGAAACCGTGTCTGGAGTCACGCCCCGTGGAGGTTTCATCAGAAAAAAGGACAGGCAAAATACCAGGGAAATGAAAGCCGGAACCCCCAGGTAAAACCCGATAATCTGCTTCGGCGTGAAGCGCGCGTGAAAACGACGGACCTCCCGGCGCGCGAATTTCCGATAAAACCGCAGAAGGCGGAGCCGGCGCGCAATTCCGTTTTTTGATGAGCGACGACGACGGTGGCGGTGACGGATCCCCGCTGAAACGTGCGAGGAAGCGCGTCCGGCAACTTGTTGGAAAAGTGGGGTTTCGCCATCCCAACCGAGGTCCTCCCCGCCGTGTTCGCGCCCTAACTCGGCCCGCTCGTCCGAAGATTTGACAATCGACAGGTGGCCCTCCGATGAAGTG
>Ga0194054_10000988_pt1 | contig 14012 bp, 10 predicted proteins | sample SepL2210m_MetaG_FD_163628 | JGI IMG/M metagenome (GOLD analysis project Ga0194054, IMG submission 163628) | Anoxic zone freshwater microbial communities from boreal shield lake in IISD Experimental Lakes Area, Ontario, Canada - Sep2016-L227-10m | ecosystem: Environmental > Aquatic > Freshwater... | reverse complement strand
GAGTTCAGACGCGGGATGAGATAGTGGCTGTTCCACCGGGGCAGGCTCATGGAACGTCCGTTCAGGGACGGATCGGTCGCCGAGTTCACTGCCGAGGCGCGGCTGCCCACTCCGGGGTTTCCGTTCAGGGAATCCGAACGGACGCTGCGACGCACAAAATTCGGAATCGGGGTCGCCGCCGGGGCGGGTGTCCCACTTTGCTGAGGCAGCATGTTCGCGGCAGCAGTCGGGGTGTAGATGGTGCTTTTGCCAGCACCACTCCCGACAACGGTGGCGGTGGAGCCGTTGACAATCTCCTGCTTGAAATCACCGACAATTACATCCGCGGCACTGCGGGCGAGGATGTCCGCCTTGGTCTGGGCCGCGCTGCTGTTGGACACCTGCCGCTCGGTGATCGCCCGTGAGAAAAATGCCAGAACAAGACCGGTCAGCAGCACAATAAAAGCCAGGATGATGATGAGCGCGGCCCCCCTTTTCTTCCGGGTTCCGCCGTGCGGCATGGGGCCAGGGTTGTTCATGGGGTTCATTGCGGGGTATCCAAATAAAAATATCGTTGATAGACGCGCACGGCCGCCGCGGCGGTCTTGGGAATGCCTGCGATGGCGGCGAAGGATCCGCTGTTGACCACGGCGTTCCATGCGGCTGCCGTGTTCGTTCCATCCGTTGCATCGGGAAATGCGGCCGTAAGTGCGGTGTAGTCGCCGACAATCACCCGGCTGGTGGAGTCCAGCACACCGATGGTGACGACGATGGCGGCAACATCCTTGAAGCCGTCAATGGAGGTATGGGGCGGGGTCGTGCTGGTATCGTAGGGCGTAATGGAAAGCCGGGCCGCCTGCGTGGCGGTCGATTTGAGCAGGTAGGTGTATTCAAATCGGAACACCTGGTCGCCCACGGTCTTGTAATCGGGTTCCGTGTTATCAAAAAGCATCGGCCACTGTCCCGGCAGGGTCATCGGCAGATAAACCACACTCTCCCACGCCCCGCCGCTGTCCGGCTCCCATCCAAGTCCCTTGCCCATGCGCCGCAGAACGGGCGGCGCGGGCGTCTTCGTGTCGTAGGGATCGGTGGAAACCATGTATGCCACCAGCGACCCGGCGGCCCGCTGTGTTCCGCTGGGCTGCGTGGCACCGGAGAAGTATCCGTCTGTCTCGGAGTAGAAAGCGAGTTGATCGTTGCCGGCCTGGGTGTTGGCGGCAATGGTGGCGCTCCCATACTGGCTGGAAAGCGTTCCCGCAGGCTGCTTGAAGGCCGAGTAATCCACATCGGGGCGCTTGACCATCTTCCCAAACTCCACCGCCATCCGGTTGAACAGCAGCCGCGCCTGCGTGTCGGCGCCCATGTGTCTGCCGCTGTTGCCGATGCTCAGCGACGCTCCGTTGGTCAACAGCGCCACCAGCAGCACGATCACCACGAGCACAGTCATCGACACCAGCAGTTCCAGCAAGGTGAATGCCCTGCGCAACAATATTAGCCGGAATGAAAATCGAGATCTCGTTTTCATGGCTCAATTCCTGTCCAGCCCGACAAATGCGGACACCGATCCCAAGGGCGTGGCTGCTGCCGCGGGCCAACTGATCGTGACGCTTCCATACGTGGCCGACCGGCTGCCGGAACCCGGCTGCGTCAGGTTGATCACCACCTTGTAGCGGGCCGCGGATGCGGAGGCTTGAAGCGTTCCACTTTCATCCATGGAAATGGTGGTGCTGGGGGCGGTGACATCAATCCCGTAATTCGCCGACTTCGAACTCAGCCCTGCGTTCGCTTCAATCGCCTCCGCCGTCGGCGTCTGCCGCATGTCCGCAATGATCGCCGTGGCGAAATCCATCGCCGCCGTTTGCCGGATGGATGCCTGATTGTTGTTCAGTCCGATCGGGAGCAGCCCGAAGATGGCCAGCAATGCAAACGCCGCGATTCCCAGCGCCATGGTCACTTCCACAAGCGAAAAGGCGTTGCTCCTGGAAGGGCGGTATTTCATGGACGGTACATCTTCCCCTGCCCCGTGATCCCCTCGATCTGGATGGCGGCGGCGGCCCGGATCGTTCCCGCGTAACGCGCATCCACCACGCTCCCGTGCGTCGGCTGTAGCCCAAGCTCAATCGCGCTCTGCGGACCGAGGCCGGTGAATGTGTTTTCAAGCATCTTGCTTGCCTCCCCCTGCGGGTTGAATTCGATGATCTTCGCAAACGTATACTGCGGTATTTGTGTCGATCCGAGCACGGTCAGCGGATACGTAAATGTCGTCGGGTTGGTCACGCTGACACCCGACGCCGACGCCGAGGTTGTGTGCTTGGCAAAACCAGCGTCGCCCACCTGATACCCGGCACTCACCGGCGGCCGCGACGGACTGTTCCCACTCCCGGTGGTAAGCCCGTCGTTCAGGGTGCCCATCTGAATGTTGTCCAGTTTTACCAGCCTGTGAATTTGCACCAACTGAACCTGGTTGCGCTGCGGCGAGGCCATGGCGGCCTCGGTTCCAAACGCGGGCGGAGTCGTGCTGTTGATGGACGCGTCGCTGTAGCGCGTCCCGTCCTTCGATGCCACCACCGACATCACCACCCTCCCCGTCCCCGTCGTGGCAGGTTTCGTGGACGGCTGCGAGCCGTCCTCCTCAAAAAATCCCACCCATACATAAGTGTTATTCGCGATCGCATATGTGCGCGCCTGTTCCAAAATCCCCGACACATCATACGCCGCCTTCGTCACATCCCGCCCTCCCTTGATCCCAGTCATCGCAGGCACCAGCAGCACGATCAACACCAGCATGATCGAGATGACCACCAGCATCTCGACGAGCGTGAAGCCGAAGCTTCGCGATCTCGAGGAACGGCGAAACCCGCAAATATTGAAAATATGCCAAGCGGGGGTGGCGGATAGTTTCACAGTTGAAAGAAAATAGCATTGCCGGGGGCGTTTGCCCATGATGTTTCGCGTATTGAAACTCAGAAAATGCGCCAACCACTTATTCCAGCGCTGGGCGATGATTGGGGGGATGGGGGACCAAGAGTTTGTTCGCCGCGTGGAGTTCCGCGCGTTAAAATAAAAAACCCGTAGATCACTGATTTACAGGCATCTACGGGTTCAAAAATTGGTTGCGGGGGTAGGATTTGAACCTACGACCTTCAGGTTATGAGCCTGACGAGCTACCGGGCTGCTCCACCCCGCGATTCATACAAATAATCGTGAGGATGAGGATTGCAATCAAAAAAAATGCGTTTTTTTTGCGCGAGCGGCAGAGAAGATTTTCTCCGTTCCAGTTCACTCCGGAACATGTCCCGGAGAAATCTTTGGCACGGTGGAGACGATGCGATAGATTTGGTCCTTCACACGGACTTTTTCCGGCACGGGAAAAGCGGCGGCGATGCCTTTTCCCGCTTGGGTGGCGGGGGTGCCATCCTCTCCGGTGCGGAGGTCGGTGACTTTCGTGCGGATAGCACCGGTGGTATCTCCGAGAATCCAAAGTTCATCTCCGAGACGGACCGGTTCGGCTCGGACAAGGCCTTCGGCAACGCCAATGCGCGGGTAGTATTTTGTGATTTCTCCGACGAAGACTTTCTTTTCGATAGCTTGGGAATGCGACGACGGGGACCAATCGCCGAGCGGTTTTCCAAGGTAGTAGCCCCCTTCCCAGAATCCTCGGTGAAAGACTTTCCGCAGCGCTGCCATCCACTCGCCCGTCTCTCTTTTTGCTCGGAAGGTGCCGTCTTTCCAGGCATCAATGCCTTCGCGATAGACGCGCACGACGGTGGAGACGTAATCGGCGGAACGGCCGCGGCCTTCGAGTTTCAAGACCGATACGCCGGCATCGAGGAGCTGATCGAGGAAGGGCAGGGTGCAGAGATCTTTCGGGGACATGACCTGATGGCCGTCGATGACGAGTTCGGCGCCTGTTTCCTGATCGGTGACGAGGTAATTGCGTCGGCAAGGCTGGAGGCAGGCGCCACGGCTGGCGGAGGCATTGGGCCCGTGGAGCGCCAGACTCATCTGGCATTTTCCGGAGAAGGCGACGCAGAGGGCCCCATGGGCAAAAATCTCGATTTTCAACAGCTTCCCGTAAGGGCCGATGATGTGGTTTTTCCGAATGCCTTCGCTGATGGCCCGGATTTGGTCGAGGCTGAGTTCGCGGGCCAGGACGATCACGTCCGCAAAGCGGGAATAGAACTCCACGGAAGCGAGGTTCGTGACGTTTGCCTGCACGGAAAGATGGATGGGCAGGTTCTCGGAGCGGGCAATTTGCAAAACGGCGGGGTCTGCCGCAATGACGGCGTCCACGGCGGCTTTCTTAGCCATGCGGCACAGAGATTTCGCCTCCTCGAGTTCCCCATCGAAGAGGATGGTATTGAGCGTGAGATAGGCTTTTGCCCCGTATTTGCGACACTTTGAAACGATTTTCAGCAGGTCACAAGTTGGGAAATTGCTGGCGGATCGTGCCCGCATGTTCAGTTTTCCCAAACCGAAATAGACAGAACTGGCCCCGGCTTTCAAAGCGGCGGATAGGGATTCCCAAGAACCGGCAGGAGCCATCAGCTCGATGGAGCTTTCGGCTGACGGGGGAAGCCTTTCGCTGTTCATGGGGTGGGATTCAGCGGCATCACCCCGGGGAAACGGTTGCTCCGGGACTCCTGACCATCAACCCGGATTGTAGGGCTGCTTGTTGGGAGCTTCTTTGACTTCGAGTCCGCCGCTTCCTCCTGGCGCGGAAAGCGTCTGCTTGTTGGGAGATTCTTCGCTCTCGGCAGCTGATTTGTGGACCTCGCGCTCAAACTCTTCCTTGGCTTTTTTAAACTCCCCAAGGCTGCGCCCAAGGCCTCTCGCCAGTTCGGGAAGTTTTTTCGCCCCGAAGAGGAGAAGGACAATGAAAAAGATAAAAACGAGTTCCGGTCCGCCGGGCATCGAAAGAGCAAGGATTGGAGTTGTCATGAATAACCACATACTCCATGAAGCAGGGAGATGCCAGCCATTCTTTTGTGGCATTTTTTTGTGGCAGGAATGCACCGAAAATGCCTGACAGGAATTTCTGGACGGCACCGCAAGAGATGCTCACGGTGGTCATAGCCTTTGCACGGCCTGCCGGACGCCTTGACATTTCCAATTTCTTTTGCCTCTGAAAACCCACGCGAAAAATCTCCCTCAAGGTGTTCAATCCGTCGGCGGACCTTCCTCCGACGCCGTCATGGAGCTGCACCGGCAACTCGTCGCAATCTGCGAAAAATCCCCCGAGGAGGCACTGGCCTGCATGGGCGTCGGAACCGGCGGCATGTCCGCGGAGCAGGTCGAAAAAGCGGTTGAGGAATTTGGGCGCAACGATCTTTCCCGCCGGAAGGAAAAGGGCTTCTTCGGCGAGATCCTCCAGCGATGCCGCAATCCGCTCGTCATCCAGTTGCTCATCATCTGCATCGTTTCGCTTTGCATGGGCGACGTCCGCTCGGCGACCGTCGTGGGAGCCATGGTGGTTCTGAGCGTCGGCTTGGCCTATTTCCAGGAACACCGCTCCAGCAAAGCGGTCGAGAAACTGCGCGAAATGGTGCAGACGCAGTGCCTGGTCACCCGTGGCGGCACCGAAATCGAAATCCCCGCCTCCGGGATTGTCCCCGGCGACATCGTCACCCTCCAGGCCGGCGCCATCATCCCCGCCGACCTCCGGCTCATTGCCGCAAAAGATTTTTTTGTGAGCCAATCGTCGCTCACCGGCGAGTCGATGCCCGTGGAGAAAAGTGCGGACCCATCGGACCTGAGCGGCCGGGGAGTCATCGAACTGGCGAACGCCTGTTTCCAGGGAAGCAATGTGTTGAGCGGTTCCGCCCGCGGTCTCGTTGTCAATACCGGCCTGCGCACGTATTTCGGTTCCATTTCCGAGAAGCTCTCCGGGGACCGAGTCCTAACAAGTTTCGACCGCGGAATCGCCGGGTTCACCTGGCTGATGATCCGCTTCATGCTTGTGATGGTGAGCGTGGTTTTCCTCATCGTCGGAATCACCAAAGGCAACTGGCCGGAGGCGCTCCTCTTCGCCCTCTCGGTGGCCGTCGGCCTGACCCCGGAGATGCTGCCGATGATCGTGGCGGTCAATCTTTCCAAAGGAGCCCTGGCGATGTCGAAGAAGAAGGTCATCGTGAAACGCCTCAACTCGATCCAGAACTTCGGAGCCATCGACATCCTTTGCACGGATAAAACCGGCACGCTGACGCAGGATCGCGTGATCCTGGAAAAACATGTGGATGTGACGAACCGCGCGAGCGAGGACGTTCTGCGCTACGCCTACATGAACAGCTACTACCAGACCGGGCTGCGCAACCTGCTCGACCGCTCGGTCCTCTCCCACACGGATTTGGACGTGGACAGGAACTGCCGGAAAGTGGATGAGATCCCGTTCGACTTCCAGCGCAAGCGCATGTCGGTCGTGGTGGACTACGAAAGCGACCATGTTCTGATTTGCAAGGGCGCGGTCGAGGACATCTACAAGGCCTGCACCCACTACCAGGTTGACGACGAGATCCACGTCATGATTGATCTGATCAAAAATGACCTTCTGGAGGAATACGAAGAGCTCAGCAGGGACGGCTACCGTGTCCTCGGAATCGCCTACCGGGAATTTCCCCAAAGCAAGCAGGTTTTCTCCGTCGCGGATGAAAGCGACCTGATCCTGCTGGGCTACATCGCGTTCCTCGACCCGCCAAAAGAATCCGCGGCCAGGGCGATCGCTTCTCTCAAACAATACGGGGTTGCCACGAAAATCCTCACCGGAGACAATGCGCTCGTCACAAAAAAGATCTGCAAAGACGTGGGGTTGGAAGTGGACGAGGTCATTTCCGGCGACCGGCTGGCCGGTATGAACGAAGACGAGTTGGGGATCATCGCCGAAAAAAACAACGTCTTCGCACGTCTCACGCCCTCGCAGAAGGAAAGCATCATCCTTGCCCTCCAGAAGCGCGGGCATGTTGTCGGCTACATGGGGGACGGGATCAACGACGCGCCTTCGATGCGCGTTTCCGATGTCGGCATTTCCGTTGATACCGCCGTCGATGTCGCCAAGGAATCCGCCGATATCATCCTGCTCGAAAAGAGCCTCATGATCCTGGAAGACGGAATCATCGAAGGCCGGAAGGTTTTCGCGAACATCATCAAATACGTCCGGATGGGGGCCAGTTCAAACTTCGGCAACATGTTCAGCGTGGTGGGGGGCAGCTATTTTCTCCCTTTCCTCCCGATGGCGCCCATCCAGGTGCTCGTCAACAACCTTCTCTACGACGCCTCCCAGGTCGGGATCCCCTCCGACCATGTCGACCCGGAATATCTCCTCACGCCGCGGCAGTGGAACATCGGGAATATCCGGCGGTTCATGCTCCAGATCGGACCGATCAGTTCGATTTTCGACTACGCCACATATTTCCTGATGCTTTACTTTTTCAACTGCATCCTGTTCTCGGCGACCGGCACCGGCGCGGCGGACAAGACTTATTACGAGAGTCTTTTCCACACCGGCTGGTTCGTGGAGTCTCTCCTCACGCAGACGCTGATCGTTCACATTATCCGGACGAGAAAGATCCCCTTCCTGCAGAGCATCGCGAGCCCGTTCCTGCTCCTCACGACCGGCGTCGTGATGGCCATCGGAGTCGCGCTGCCTTACAGCCCGTTTGCAAATTACCTCGGCCTCGTCCCGCTTCCGGGAATTTACTGGGTCTGGATCATCCTTTTTCTTGTCTGCTACTCCTTCCTCACCCACTTTGTGAAAGTCTCGTTCCACAAGCGATACGGCATCGACTGATATGAAAAGCCTTCTCAACGCATTGCACGACGGACGCCTCATTGAGCTGCCCGACAACGACAAAACCATGGCCCTCGAGTATCTGGCGGCCATCATCGAAGCGATCCCCGACATCCATTTCGGAAGCGAAGGCGTCGCCGAGCGAGTGCTTGCGCGGGAAAAATCCTCCAACACGGGAATCGGCAAAGGCTGGGCGTGTCCGCACGCGCGCTTCTCCGGCGACGGCGAAATCGTCAGCGCCATCGGATGGAGCCCCAAGGGAATCGACTACGGCTCGCCGGATGGCATTCCTGTCCGTTTCCTTGTGATGTATTTTGTCCCGGAGACACAGAAAAACGCGTACTTGAAGGAGATTTCCTCGCTTGCCAAAGCGATCAATTCCCTCCCGGATCTTCAAAATCTGGAATCCCTCTCCGACCTCGCGGAGGCCCGCCACCGGCTGCTGGATGCGGTGGGAACGGCCTTGGACTCCACAGTTCCGGAGGCGCGCGCCCGGATGATCCATCTCGAGGTCCGCCATGCCCAAGCCGCCAGTGAGGCGACTCCGATCCTGCCGGACGGATTTCCCGGTACGGTCATCCCCCTGACCGTCGTCTCCTTGCCTCCCTCCCGGTTTTTTGTTCTCAGCCAAAACGCTTCGCTGGTCGAAACCCTGGAAAAACAGGAAGACCTGCCTGCCAAACTGGCCGGGGAAGGAGGGTTTTCACATGCCGATATTCATGTCGTCCTCCGGTCGTCGTCCCACTACAAACCGGATCGCATTGTCCATGATTGCATCTGCTACTCCCGGCCGGCCGGCCGGGGAGACGGCACATGATCGCCTTTCCGTTCTAAACAGGTTGGAATATCTGAATTCCTTTGAAAAGGAAAACCGCTTTCCCCTGGTGGAAAGGCAGGGGGCCTGAATATATTGCTCGCGAAGTCTGCGAAGTGCGTTATGCTCGCCCGTCAGTTGCCTTCCATCGTTTTGACAAGTTGAAAAAGCACAGCATGAAAATGACATTCGGACAGTTTATACGTTCTTTGCGTATCACGCGCGGAATGACCCAGCGAGCCCTTTCACAAGCGGTGGGTTTTCGAAGTCTTGCCCATTTGAGTGATATTGAAAGCGGCAAAAGGAATCCGGCAACGGCAACATTCGCGAAGTTCGCGAAAGCACTGGGCGTGACGGTGGCGGATCTTGAAAGCCGTGATATTCGTGGAGTGGTTGAAGCCGCCAAGGCCCTTTTCGACAGGAAGCCGGAGATGGTGGGAGCGTTTTTAAAAGTGATCGAGGCTGCGAAGAAGATGGATGCGGAAGAATTGGTGGCGAGAGTCGCAGGCAAGGGGCCGAGGCGTGATGGGGAGACGTCTCCGACGGGCCAGCGGGCTGCGCGAGAAAATGTTCCTGTGTCCCCTTTCAGGACGGAAAAACTCGTGGAAAAACAAAAAAGAACCCCCGATCAGCCGACACTATTCTGATTATCATCGCACGGGGATCGTGAGGGAATCACTTGCGCCGGCCAAAGATCAGCGATAATTTCTTCAGCATGAGCAACGGACGGGGATCGGCAGGCAACGTCATCACTGCGCTTTGCGGTTTCTTTATTCTCTTCGCTCCAGCCGGGCATGCGCTTGAGGCCGACTTGATCCTCCCGGAGGTTCTCGCACCGTCGAAGGAATGTGTTTTGAGCGCGGAAGCCGAACGTCGGGCCGAGAGTATTGCCAAGTTTTTGGAGGCGATTTTCGAGGAAGAAACCCACGGGCCGGATCGTGCATTGGCGACGAAACGGGAAGTGTTGGCACTCGATCCCGGGTTCACGGACCTTGCCATGGATGTCGCCCACCAATACCTGCGGCGAGGGGAAGTCCCGGAAGCGATCTCTGTTCTCAAGGATGCGGCAAAATCCGCCCCGAAACGCGTGGAGCCGCCGGTCGCGCTCGCGGGAATCTACCTCAGGCAGCTCGACAAGCCCGATCTCGCGGAGAAATTTGCCATGCAGGCGCTGGCCGTTGCTCCGGACGACTCAGCACCCTACCAGATTCTCTACGAAATTTACAAAGCCGGAGGACAAAGCACAAAGGTTGAGGGGCTGTTCTCGAAGGCCCTCAAGAGAACCTCTCCGCCGGAGGATTTCTGGCTCGACATCGCCGATCTGCGCCTCCGCGAGCCCGTCCGTCCGGATTCCTCCACGTTGGAGTCGCTTCTCAACCACGCGCAGGAAGCGGCCGCTGATCGCCCGGAGCCGATCGCCCGTGTTGCCGGTTATTTTCTTCTCTCCAACCGCCCCGACCGTGCGATTCCTCTCTTTCAATTGGCCCTTGCCCTTCGTCCCTCCCTGCCTGGCGTGAAGGAACGGCTTGCCGAGGCGCTCCTGCAAACCGGAAAGAACGAGGAGGCGACCCGGATCTTGGAGGAGATCATCCAGGACGATCCCCTCGCCATCCGGGCTTACGACCAACTCGCTGATCTTCATTTTCGTGCCGACGATTTCCCGAGCGCACTCGCAAACATGCGACAGGCACTCCTCATCGCGCCACCGGATCCGCGACGCTACGATCGGATCATCCGACTGAGCCTGGCCATGAATGATGGCAGCGGGGCGCTCAAGACAGCGGAAGATGCCGAGCAGCAATTTCCTGGAGTCATCGAGTTCTCGCTCTGCAAGGCGCTTGCCCTGAGTTGCGTTGGGCAACACGCGGAGGCCATCAAAATCTTCGAGCGGATACTGGTCGAGGCGGGAACCTTCCGTCCCGGACTCCTCAATGCCGACTTTTACTTCAGCTACGGGGTTGCCGCCGAGCAGTCCGGCCAGTATGCCAAAGCGGCCGAACTTTTCAAAAAATCCATCGAAATCGATCCTTCAAATGCCGCCCGCACATGCAATTACCTCGGCTACATGTGGGCGGAGCGAGGGGAAAACCTTGCCGAAGCCGAGCAATTGATCCGCCGTGCGCTCGATGCCGATCCGAAAAATGGAGCCTACCTCGACAGTCTGGGCTGGGTGCTTTTCCGTCAGGGCCGATACGGGGATGCGCTGAACGAGCTTCTCCGCTCCGCCGTACTGTTTCACGCGGAGCCCGATCCCGTTGTCTTCGAACACATCGGCGACACCTATGAAAAGCTTGGGAACTCCGCGGATGCCGTCCTTTACTGGCAAAAAGCTCTTCGTCTGGCTCCAGGAAACACCGACCTCACCAACAAGCTCGACGTCCATTCCTCCCGCGTTGTGCGAATCCCGGAGACGCCCAAGCAGAGCCGGTAAAGCCGCCGCCTCAATCAACAAACTCGATTTCCTTCACGGGGGGGATCAGCCCGTGCTCCGCCGCTGTTCCCAGAAACCGGCGGATCGCGTTGCGTCCCGTGTCCCCGTAATCGAGCGTGTAATCATTCACATACATCCCGATGAACTCGTCCGCGAGCGGCACATCCATCCCCCGCGCGTGAGCCATGCTGTGTTCGACAGCCGGTCTGCGGTGCTCGAGACCGTAACGGATGCTCTCGCGGAGGATGTCCGAAAGCACGGATCGGACTGCCGGCGGGATGTCCTTGCGCACGACGTTTCCCCCGAGCGGCAAGGGAAGCCCGGTATCCTCCTTCCACCATGCTCCGAGATCGCGGACCAAATGAAATCCATCCCGCGCATACGTGAGCTGGCCTTCGTGAATGATGAGGCCCGCCTCCGCGCTCCCGTCTCTCACCGCATCGAAAATCCTGTCAAACGGCACGACAACATGCGGAAAATCCGCCCCGAGAAATAACTGCGCCGCCAGATACGCGCTTGTCATTTTCCCTGGAATCGCAATCCGACGCCCGCGCAGCCAATCCCGCCGCGCGTCGTCATCCGGAAACTTTCCCTCGTCGAGCGTGATGAACATCGGCCCGTATCCATCTCCCATGCTCGCGCCGGTGGGCAGCGGAGCGTAACGGTCGTGCAGATACGCGAGCGCATGAATCGAAACCGCCGTGATATGGAGCTCCCCGCGTGTTGCCCGCTCGTTCAGCGTCTGGATGTCCTGCAAAACATGCTCGAACCGGTAACCCCGCTGGTCAATCTGACCCGTGGCCATGGCATAAAACATAAAGGCATCGTCCGGATCCGGTGAGTGGCCGAGCGTCAGGGGGAGAGATTTCCAGTCCGTCATATGAGCCGGTTATCCAATCACGTCCCGGCCCGCGGTGCCAGCGGGAGTTTTAAAATATCAGGCTCATCTGGGCTCCCAACACGAGGGCGTTGGGGATGTTCCCCGTGCCGCCCGGGTTGATCACATACTGGAGGTCGGGCTGGATGTAGGCGAACTTCGTGATGCTCACCCGATACGCCAACTCCAGGGCGACCTCGTATTCCGGATATCCGCCGCCCGCGTCGCTTACGGTGCCCGCGTAATTGCCGCTGAATTTTCCATACACAAATCCCAACATCGAATAGTCGTCATCCCGTGTGGGAAAGAGGCCTTTGTAAACGATGCCGGCGTTCGCCTGGAACGGAAGCTTCGCGATGTTCTGCTGCGGGGAAAGCACGAACGCCGCCCAGAGCGTCAGGCCCTGATCGCTTCCGGGGGCTTCCTGCCAGATCATCTGGTCGGCGTGCCAGTAAAACCCGTGGGAGTTTGTCGCCGTGTCCGTCGTGCCAAACTGGGCGAACTGCCAGGGCGAGTAGTAAAACCCGACCCAGTAGTGGCCGGGAAGCCCTTTCATTTCTGTCTCGGGAGAAACAGCCTTGAAAGACTTTTCCTCGGTCCGCGCCTTCGTCGCCACGACAGATTTGCCATCGGTGGACGTCGGTTTCTCAACAGGCTTCTTGAAAAATTCCGGCGTCCAGCCGAACTGGGTGATGAGAAGAACCCCGTCTCCCGAACGCATGCTCCAGTCAACGCCCTGATACGCACGGTCGAAGACACGGTTGGAAACCTGATAGACACCGAACATCGCGTTGAATTCCGGAGTCGGCTCCACGCGCAGGCGTGCCGCCCAGACCGCCCAGGGATATGCGGAGAACTGTGTGTTCACCGGGAGAGCCTGCGGGTTGCCGTCAATCCCGTTGTTCATATACAGCCAGTAGATCGGGGAGGATGCGAAATCGTCGCCGGTGGAGAAACGTCCGGCCTTGATGCTGATCTTGTCGTCGAGGAACCTCTGCTCCAAAACCAGCCCGTAGAACATCGCGGTCTGCCCGCCATAAACCTGCTGGACGGTGAACTGGTTGCCGATGTTGTCCTGCGAGAGACTGGATCCCGCCCGGTTGAGTCCGCTGACATCGAAGGTGAGGCCTTTCCAGCCGATGAGTTCCTCAAAATTCAACTGGAGCCCGAAGCTGACGTTGTCCGTGTAGGTGAACCCCTCGCTTTTCCCCCCGACCGGATTGCCGGCGATGTTGTTCGTGTAGCTGGCGGAGAGCTCGACCCCGCTGTCATCAAGATAATTCCTGACCCCCCACCAGTCGCCGGAAAGCGTCGGGCCATCCCACCACTCGCGCGAGCCGATGTAGTTGGAGGGATAGGGATTGTAATACGTCCAGAACCGCGTGTGTCCGCTCGGGTTGGCATCTCCGGGCATCTCGCCAACCCGCTGGGCATGAAGTGAGGTCAGGGTAACCGCGAGGACAAGAGAGAACAGGGTTTTTTTCATGGGGAGAACGAACGGGGAAGCTCCTAACAAAAAATTCGCGCGGGCGCAATTGCGGAGTGAGATGTCCGCCGGCTCGCACCGGCCATCCGCAGTGCTAGGACTTTCTGATTTTCCCCCAGGCTTCAAGGGCCGTGAGAGAGCCGAAATCCGAATGGAGTTGGAGGAGACCCTGCTGTTGGCTGGCCGTGCGCATGAGCGCGCGGTCCACCGAGCCGACGAGCCATTCACTGGCGAGACGGATGCGTCCGCCGGGCGTCGTGCCGGGAAGCGAGTGTGTCGCCTCGCGGGCTTTTTCCAGCGGAATGGACGGAAAATACGCGTTGATGAGCAGATCGCGGACACGGTCCGGCCCGACAAGGGCGAGATCTTTTTCCAGACGGCTGGCGGAAAGGTTCCAGTGGCGGGACCAATACGGATGAGTGAGGTTCTCGAAAAACTCCGCGAACCCTTTCGCGCCACCGGATTTGATGCCGGCACGGAGACGTGAAAATCTGTCCGCCAAGACCGCGAGGGCTCCCATCCGCCGGTGCGGATGGTTTGACGGACGAATCCCGGAGAATTTCCATATGTCTTTGGGAAGAACCAGCCGGGAGAGAGAATCCCGGAGCTCCCACCAGTTTTTCCAAAGCGGTTTGAGGTAGT
>Ga0194054_10000987_pt1 | contig 14045 bp, 15 predicted proteins | sample SepL2210m_MetaG_FD_163628 | JGI IMG/M metagenome (GOLD analysis project Ga0194054, IMG submission 163628) | Anoxic zone freshwater microbial communities from boreal shield lake in IISD Experimental Lakes Area, Ontario, Canada - Sep2016-L227-10m | ecosystem: Environmental > Aquatic > Freshwater... | reverse complement strand
GTACTATATTCTGTCATCTATTTTGTGAGATTACATATATTTTAGGTCGAACCAATTTACCAAAAATAAATAAAGATAAAACCATAAATTAATTTACTACATACCCAAAGCGACAACCTATATCTTAGAGGCCTTAGAAGCTCAGACATATCTTGTCTGAGTACTTTTTATTAAAATAAATAATAAATACTAAAATGAAAAAATAAGTATATTGAGTTCACTCATCTCCTTTTTCATCCTAGGCTTAATCGGTCCAGTCGCCACATTTGCCGCTGGCCCAGCAACAGTTAATCTGTTATCAGCAGGTAATTATGTAATTTTGGCAAAAACAGCAATCACAACAACTCCCGGAGTTGTGGACACCTCAATTATCGGTGATCTCGGAATCAGTCCGGCCGGAGCTGTCTCTATGACTGGATTCGGACAAACCCTAGATGCTTCAAACACATTCTCGACATCAGCCTTAGTGACAGGAAAGATCTACGCGTCTAATTATACTGCTCCGACTCCAGCTACATTAACTACTGCCGTAAGTGCTATGGAAGCGGCTTATACAGATGCTGCCACACGAACACCTGGAACCGGCGCTACTAACCTTAACGTTGGTGCCGGAACTTTAAGTGGACAAAATTTTGCACCAGGAACTTATACTTGGAACGGACCAACCAGTAATGTGACCATAACAGGGGATATTACTCTCACTGGTTCAGCCTCAGATATTTGGATTTTCCAAATAGCTGGGACCTTGGATATTGCTTCGGGTAAGAAAATCATATTGGCCGGTGGTGCTCAGCCCCAGAACGTTTTCTGGCAGGTCGCTGGTGCAGTAACCCTTGTTACCGGCTCGCAATTTCAAGGAATTATATTGGCCCAGACAAACATTGCGATGCAAGATGGTGCTACTTTAAATGGTAGAGCTTTGGCCCAGACCGCGGTCACTCTTATTGGAAACACTATTTTGATTTCCAATCCGGTTGTCGTGGCTCCGATTGTTAGCCACAGACTATCAACACCAAGGCCAATCCCAGTCGTACCAATAATTGGTTTGTTAAAAATTCCTACCCCAACTTCTTTGCCGGCGGGACCAGGGAAAGTCACTTATAACTATTCGGTTTGGAATGTCGCAAAATTACAGCAATTAATTGACATTACCGTCGTCGATGATAAATGTAGCCCCGTAGTTTTGATTTCTGGAGACTTGAACAATAATAGTAGAATTGATTTGGATGAAACTTGGAAATACAGCTGTTCGGCTACACTCGCTAGTACCACCACAAATACGGCTATCGCCACCGCCCATAGTACTGATGGCTATTACAATACCGCCATCGCTACGGCCATTACTACTGTTGTTGTTGGTTCACCGATACAACCACCAATTATCCACGTTGTAAAAGTGCCTAGCCAATTAACCCCATTACCATTTGGAGGCGGTGACATCACGTATTCATACACCGTAACAAATCCAGGACCTGTTGCAATGAAAAATGTTAATATTACAGATGACAAATGCCCTAATGTTGTCGCTGTTTCTATTGACCAGAACAGCAATGGTTTACTTGATACAAACGAAACTTGGACATATACCTGCAGGACGAATGTTAAGGCCTCAACCGGCAGTGTTGTCACGGCTAAAGGTGATGCAAGCGGTCTAACCGCCGTAGCTTATGCCTTCACCAATGTTCTTGTCGCGTCTCCTAGTCTTCCCAACACAGCTTTTGGACCTGACGGCCCGACCATTTCTTGGTTGGACATCATCCTTGCCCTTGGAGTGGTAATACTTTCTGTCCGTCTTGGTATGGTTATGAAGAAGGCAAAAATAAAATAAAAATTTGGCATTGATTTTAGCTTCCCAGGTCTAAGTATTAAAAAATGCGAGTAAAAATAATACCCAAAAGTTCTCTATATATTATTGGTGTTTTGGTAATTATATTATTTGTAGTGATTACCTTTTTCCTGATACTAGTTATCTCAAATCCAATCCCAAATCTTGAACCAATACCCATTCCACCTGTCGTTAGTCAAGCTTTGCCAAATTTGATTGATGTTAAAACTCAAGGGAATGTCTCTTCTGGCCAATCAGAATCAAATCTTCCTATTCGTTTACAAATTCCAACTATCAAAGTCAATGCTGCAGTTGAGTCTTTGGGTGTTACACCCGAAGGAGCGATGGATGTGCCGAAAGGGCCAGATGACGTGGCCTGGTTTGATCTCGGCCCGCGTCCAGGAGAAAAAGGTAGCGCTGTTATCGCCGGACATTATGGTTGGAAAAATAATATCCCCGCCGTATTTGATCGGTTATCTGAATTAAAAATCGGCGATAAAATATACACGATCGATGGTGCGGGAACGACAACTACTTTTGTGGTTAGCGAAATAGGAATATATGATCAAAATGGGGATGCTACAAATGTCTTTAGCTCAAATGACGGAAAAGCCCACCTGAATCTTATTACTTGTGAAGGGGTTTGGGATGTGGCCTCAAAAAGTCGCCCAAATCGACTGGTGATATTTACTAACCGAGAATAAATTTGCTATCTACGCTTTATGCTATATAGCTCAAAAAAATAATATTATGAAAAATAAAAAAATGGTTAAGAAAATGAAAGTAATTGCGAGTGGCGTAATGAAAAAGACCGGGGTCTTTGTCAAAAAAGCGGAAAAACAATCGGGCAAGATGGTGAAGGCATTAAAAAAAGAATGGAAAAGAGAGCGGCCACAGCGAGAAGAATATAAAAAGAAAATAGGAAAAGTTGTAAATAAGGCAAGAGTAAGAGGTATGGAGTTGCTCAAAGAGGGAGTAAAGAATAGTATTAAAATAGGTGGAGATGTCGCCCACACCATTAAGAAAGACATAAAAGAAATTCGCGCTAATAAATAAGACTTATTGTAACCAATAAGGCTACGATAGTACCAATAGGAAAGCCTACGGATAAGTCCGTGCATTTCATTTTGATCTGCGCGGGCTTTTATTTTCCCTTTATGAACCAAGCTATAACGATCTGGTAGATTGCTTTTATTGGCATAAATGTACCCCTTTACTGCTGGAAACTCGATTGATAGCTTTTTTGAAGCGATTAGTCGAGTCGCACTAACATGATTAATTTAAAAAAACGCATATGACATAAATAGGGAGTATTATCGGGTCGGAGGATTAGAGTTTAATAGAAGTAGTGGCTAACAAAAGACAAATGGAAAAATATAAAAACAAGAAACACCTGCTTAGATTAAGAGATAGGTATCTGGATATCTTTGAATATAGGAATGGTGTTTATAACAACTGTCGACACACGCAAAAAGAAACTGGTAAGAAATTTGGAATTAGCGGGACTCGAGTTGGGCAGCTTGAAGCAAGAGTGCGATACGAGTTAGACCAAGTCTGATAGACAAATGAGGCCATATAAAAACCTGTGCATAACGCACAGGTTTTTGTGTTTACTGACTTTTGTAGCTAATTTTACTTATTTGTAAAAGTTTGCCAAATCTCCAGCCCTGAATGTCACTAGAAGTGCCTATTGTCCGCTAACTTTGACACCAGATAAGATTTAATATATGTTTTATCCAGAATAGATGCCTGACTATTTAGGATTGCATAACAGGAAACTGTATTCATGCGGCCGGAAACCGCCTGAATGCCCGGAAGGCTGTGTGTTCAAGTAAAGGCAAAAGGAGTACGTTGAAATGAATGCATTGGAGAATAGGTATGATGAGATGATCGAGTCGGTGAGTCCGGTGTTGATTGAAGGATATGAACGGACTAGTTTGATAGAAGGCCGAACTTTGATGGGATGTAACGAGGATCTCAAGAGAAATAATGTTCGGAGCCGGTTCTGGGATAAATTGTTACCGAAAGTGGCTGTCGGTAGTATCATTATTTTACCGCTCGTTTACTACATGATTACTTATGATTGGCACAATATACCAGATACAAGATATGCTGTGTTAATTTTGTGCCCACTGGTAATTTTTACTGCCTTACTCCTCTTTTTGATGTCGTACGTTGACGGGAAGAAACTCGAGATTCTCTGCGCGATCAACAATTCTGTTGAGGCGCTCGATCGCTTTGGGCGAATGCTGGGCTTGTTTCCTCACCCTCCGGGAGTTTTGCTCTGTGAGTCACTGATTTATCGGGAGCTAGTCTTTATCGCTTCAGAGATTGTGAATGGCGAGTTGAAATTTGAGGCGTTGCGTCTCGATCGGAGTTGCGGTGATGAGACGGTGGTTCAAGTAGGATTGGAAATCCAACGCCGACGCCAGACGCTTGAAAACAAGCTGAAGGCAGCAGCAAGTTTCGGCTTGAAATATGATCGCAAGAAAATCTTTGCCGAAGCTAAAAAAATGCTTGGGCATTGAGGCAGTAGCCTCTATAGCACTCTTTAATCGGAGTGCTATTTTATTTAGACAAATTTCTCTTCCAATTATCCAGACAAATAGCGGTGGCAATCGCGACATTTAAAGACTCGGTCCGGCCATAAGCAGGAATGGTGATTTTTTTGGTGACAATTTTTTCAATCTCGCGGTTGATGCCGTTTGACTCGTTGCCCATTAGCAGTATTCCGTTTGCGGGGAAGGCAAGAGTATGAACATCTTCGCCGTCAAGAAAGGTACCGAGGATCGGGACTTTGGTTGTCGGCAGAAAAGTTTTTAGATCGACGTAGGACAACTCAACTCGAGTGAAGGAACCTTTGGTGGCACTTATTACTTTAGGATTATAGAGATCAACAGTACCGATAGCGGCAATAATTTTTTTAATACCATACCAGTCGGCGATGCGGATAATCGTACCGAGGTTGCCCGGATCGCGGATTTCGTCGAGAGCGATGGTAATCTCATTTTTATCGATCGTGGGAATTGATACTGGTTTTTGTTTGGCGATAGCGATGGTGGCGCTGTTGCTTTCCATAGAGCTGACTTTTTCCAGCTCACCTTGTTCAACCGCTTCGGTCCGGATCTGTTTAGTGTTCAAAACTTGTCGATATTTACTGAGGAAATCCTTGGTTGCTAAAACTTCTGAGACTTGATAGTCGGAATTTATGAGTTCGACAACACTTTTTTCTCCCTCCACTAAAAAAAGACCAGTTTTCTGGCGGTACTTTTTATCATGAAGCTGTTTGATTGTACTAGCTCGGCCTTTAGTTAACATGCGCCAATACTAGCACAAGCTGGCGCTTTTTTATAGCCTTCTACAGGCTCAAACCAGGAATATTACCCAAATCAGCATTGAGGCCCCCGATTAATGAGGGAAGGAAAATTATACTGATAATCAATGGCAAGACGACAACAACTATGGTAATAATGAAAGTCCACTGGAAATATTTTCTCGTCTTTTCTACTGATTTATAAATAGCGTCAATTTTGACCTGCTGGTCCTCGATTTTTTTGATTAGTTCTTCGTTCATAAGATCTATTATAGCATTTGGAGATTATTCTGCTATACTCAAATTATGAAAATCTTATTTATCTCAATTGGCAAAAATCACGATTCTGACTTAGGGTCGCCAATCCTGGATTACACCAAGAGGTTGGAAAAATATTTCAAAACTGAGTGGAAGATCATTCCTTCTTCAGATGTGAAAAAAGAAGGGGAGCAGATCTTGAAAAATATTGATTCCGGGGATTATGTTTTGGCTTTGGATGAGAAAGGGAAGGAGGTCAGCACCCTTGAATTGGCCGGCCTGGTAGAAAAAAGAATGATTGCCGGCGACAAGAGGCTGGTTTTTGTGATCGGCGGGTCTTATGGCCTGGACCAGACGGTCTTGGAGAAGGCGAATTATATTTGGTCGCTATCGAAACTGACTTTTCCTCATCAGATCGTCCGACTTGTCTTGACCGAGGCCATCTATCGGGCAGTTTCGGTGATAAAAAATGAGCCTTATCACCATAGGTAAAATACAAGACGACACAACTATGGTCTGTCATCCTCGCGCAGGCGGGGATACAGTATTATAATAAGGACGAGATTCCTGTTTTCACAGGAATGACAGAAAGTAATATATTATTAAATTAAATTTGATATCATGGACGTCTACAAAAAATCATTAGCGCTTCATAAGAAGCATGCCGGCAAAATCGAGATCAAAGGCAAGGTGCAAGTCAAAAACCGAGCCGATTTGTCTTTGGCTTATACGCCGGGAGTAGGGCAGGTTTGTCTGGAAATCGCCAAAGATCCAAAGAAGGTTTACGATTATACGATCAAGAAAAATATGGTGGCGGTGGTGTCCGACGGTTCGGCTGTGCTCGGACTTGGTAATCTCGGAGCGCTCGGAGCCATACCGGTCATGGAAGGCAAGGCCCTGCTCTTCAAGGAATTTGGCGGAGTAGATGCCTTTCCGATCTGTCTCGACACTCAGGACACGGAAGAAATAATAAAAGCCGTCAAGCAGATTGCACCGGTTTTTGGCGGAATAAACTTGGAAGACTTTTCGGCCCCAAGATGCTTTGAGATTGAGACCAGGTTGCGAGCGGAATTGTCCATACCGGTCATGCACGATGATCAGCATGGCACCGCGACCGTCGTCTTAGCAGGCTTGATTAATGCGCTCAAGTTGCGAAAGTTAAAAAAAGAAGAAGCAAAAGTCCTGATCAATGGAGCTGGAGCAGCCGGCACAGCGATTACCAAAATGCTTGTCGGTTATGGCTTTAAAAATATTATTTTGGGCGATAGCAGGGGGATTGTGTCAGAAGATCGAGCAGATTTGAATGCCGAGAAAAAAGATTTGTTGAATCATATCAAGAATCAAACCGGTGCTTATGAGAAAATTTCCGGTGACCTGGCGATGGCGATCAAAGGTCGGGATATATTTATTGGTGTCAGCAAGGCGGGAGTGCTGTCGATGGAGATGGTCAAGACCATGAATGCCAAACCGCTGATTTTTGCTTTGGCCAATCCGGTGCCGGAAATCATGCCGGATTTGGCGAAGAAGGCCGGAGCCTTTATCGTCGCGACGGGTCGTTCGGACTTTCCAAATCAGCTGAACAACGTCCTCGGTTTTCCTGGTATTTTCCGCGGCGCTTTGGACAACAAGATAAAACAGTTTGAACCGCGGATGTTTGTCAAAGCAGCTGAAGCCCTTGCTCGATGCGTGAAAAAACCGACCGTTGATTATATTCTGCCAAGGCCTTTTGATAAGGGCATAGTAAAAGCCGTGGCGAAAGTGATAAAATAAGGACAACATTATTAACATAATTAATTCATAAACTATATGTCAAAAGGTTTTGTAAAAAATATTGAACAGGAGACATTGGGCAACGATAATTTTCGAAAAGTCTTGTACACCTCCCAGCACGGGCAAGTGGTGGTGATGAGCTTGAAACCATTGGAAGACATTGGCGCTGAGGTCCACGAGTATACCGATCAGTTTTTTCGTGTGGACAGCGGGGAAGGCAAGGTAGTGATTGACGGTGAGGAGTCAGTGATAACCGATGGTTTTGCTGTCGTCGTGCCGGCTGGTTCGCGCCACAATGTGATAAACACTTCGGCCGAGAAGCCGCTCAAGCTCTATACTATTTATATGCCCCCGCACCATGTGGATGGGGTAGTGCATAAGACCAAAGAAGAAGCGGAGAATGACCTGACCGATCATTTGTGATAGGTGGTAGATTTTAAGCCGCCCGGACCGAAGGTCCGGGCGGCTTTTGCTTTTGGATCTGCGTTAGGAGTTGACAGTATACCCCTAGGGGGTATATACTGTTAGTCATGAAAGACAAACAAAAAATAGTTCGTCGTTTGCAAATTATTGAGGGTCAGGTGCGGGGCTTGAAAGAGATGCTGGAAAAAGGCGTTTATTGCATTGATGTCATCACCCAAACATCGGCGATCAAGCAGGCCCTGTCTGGCGTCGAGGATGCTTTATTGGAAAACCATCTGAAGACTTGCGTGATCGATCAGATCCAAAAAGGTAAGGAGAACAAGGCGCAGGCGGAAATATTAAAAGTCTATCGCTTAAAACGAAGATAAAAACGGTAATTTTATGCAAACACAAAAACTTAAAATCAAAGGCATGCATTGCGATTCCTGCGCTTCGATCATCGAGCGCTCTTGCCGAAAAGTGGCCGGAGTAGAATCGGTCGAAGTGAATTACGGCTCCGAGACGGCAAAAGTTTCTTTCGATGAGACTAAAGTTTCTCTGAATAATTTAGCTGAAAAAATCGAGCCACTCGGCTATTCATTTTCGCCGTTTGGTGCCAACCAGATGAATATGTCGGCTTCTGAGCACGCCGCACACCTTGGCCTGAACGAAAGCAAGAGAGAAAAACTGGCCGAGTTGAAAGCCTTAAAAGCTAAAGTTGTTTCTGTCATCCCTCTTGCCATCATCAGCATTTTTGTCATGGCTTGGGATATTTCTTCCCAATTTAACTTAGTGTTGCCGATGACCGAAGTGTGGAAAGAATTCTTCCATCACTTGCTGCCGGTTTTTGCCACCTATGCCTTATTTGTAGTTGGCCAGCCTTATCTCGCTGGCGTCTACCGTTTTTTGCGACACGGCAAGGCGAACATGGATACTTTAATCGGTATCGGCACCAGTGTCGCTTTTGTTTACAGCTTTATCGTCGGGGCGTTCGAAAACATTTTGAAACCATATTTGAATGTCGAAGCGATTTATTTTGATGTGACAGTCGTGGTGATCGCTTTTATCACTCTTGGTAAGTATTTGGAAACTCGTTCCAAACTCAAGACCGGCAATGCTATTGAAAAACTTCTGGGCCTCCAAGCCAAGACGGCTCTCCTATGGCGGGATGGCCAGGAAACAGAGGTGCCGATAAGCGAGGTAAAAATTGGCGATATCGTGATCGTAAAGCCCGGTGGAAAAATTCCCGTTGACGGACAGATTATCGACGGGCAGTCGGCAATCGATGAATCGATGATCACTGGCGAGTCATTGCCGGTCGACAAGAAAATCGGCGATCAGGTGATCGGATCGACCATCAACAAGCAGGGAAGTTTTAAATTGCGAGCGAATAAAGTCGGATCGGAAACCATCCTCGCGCAAATTATAAAAATGGTGGAGGATGCTCAGGGCTCGAAGGCGCCGATTCAAGCCTTGGCTGATAAGATTTCCGGGATTTTTGTGCCGATTGTTTTGGTCATCGCTTTTCTTTCTCTTTTGGCCTGGCTCTTGATCGGACCGAAATTTATGCCGTTTTCTCAGGCTTTGTCCATCGCCCTTACTTCCTTTGTCGGCATTTTGGTCATTGCTTGCCCATGCGCGCTAGGACTCGCGACGCCGACAGCAATCATTGTGGGGGTTGGCAAGGGGGCGGAGCATGGGATCCTGATAAAAAATGCCGAGAGTTTGGAAAAATTAAGCCAAGTAACAACCGTCGTCTTTGACAAGACCGGCACGATTACCAAGGGAGAATTGGCAGTGACTGAGGTGGTCACGCTTGATAAAAATATTGACGAAAAAAGTCTTATTCAAATCGCGGCCAGTCTGGAAAACCATTCCGGCCATCCGCTGGCGGAAGCGATTGTGAAAAGAGCTAGGACGGAAAAAATTAGTTTTCTCGATGTCCAAAATTTCAAAGCCCTTGAGGGAGTCGGAGTCGAAGGAAATATCCTGAATGAAAAAATCGAAATCCACCGACCGCACAAAGACGATCAAAACATTCCCGCGATTACCAATTTGCAACAAGAGGGAAAGACGGTGGTGGTGATCAAGAAAAATAACCTGCAAATCGGTCTCATCGCCTTGGCCGATACTTTGAAAGCAGAAGCGGTGGAAGCGATAAAAAATCTCCACAAAAAAGGCTTGACGGTGGTGATGCTGACCGGAGACAATATGCTCGCTGCCAAGCATATCGGATCGCTCGCTGGAATAGACATGATCATTGCCGAAGTCTTGCCTCATGAAAAGGCAAATAAAATCAAAGCGCTTCAAGCGGAAGGAAATATCGTGGCGATGGCCGGCGATGGCGTGAATGATGCGCCGGCTCTGGTCCAGGCGGATATCGGGATCGCGATGGCGACGGGGACGGACGTGGCGATGGAATCGGCCGGCATTACTTTATTGGGCGGTGACATAAGCAAGCTTTCCCAAGCCATAGATTTGGCCAAGGCGACAATGAAGACGGTCAGGCAAAATCTTTTTTGGGCTTTCATCTATAATATTGTCGGCATCCCGATTGCCGCTGGCGGCTTGTATCCTTTCTGGAAGATATTGCTGAACCCGATATTCGCGGGGTTGGCGATGGCTGGCAGCAGCGTGTCAGTAGTTTCCAATTCGCTTAGATTGAAGGTACTTAAGTTAAAATAAAACCATGGATAAAAAAGAAACAAAGAAATATATTTTTCATGTTCAAGGGATGCACTGCAAAGCTTGCGGTTTGTTAATCACGGACAAACTATCAGAAGCTTACGGTATTTTGTCTGTAAATGTTGATGAAAATAATCATACGGTTGAGATCGAGAGTGTCGCCGGGCCGACGAGGGAACAGTTCCTAGCGGAACTTAATAAAATAGTAGCTAAAGACGGCTACCATCTTTCGATTGAGAAGAAAGCCTTCCGGCCGAAGTGGCGGGAATTTGCTTATGCGGTGCCGGCAGTCGCGATATTTGTTGCTGTTTTTGTCTGGTTGCAAAAAGCCGGTCTGGCCAGTCTGATTTCCGCAGATAAGGTCAGTTTGCCGGTCGCGTTTGGTGTCGGTCTCGTCGCCTCTGTTTCATCGTGCTTGGCGGTCGTGGGCGGATTACTGCTTTCGGTTTCGGCAAACTATGCCAAAGACGGTGAAAAAAAACAGCCCCAGATATTGTTTCATTTCGGCCGCCTGATTTCCTTTTTTGTCTTTGGCGGGGTGATCGGTCTCGTCGGATCGGCTTTTACCCTAAGCGGTACGATGACTGCTGTACTTGGTCTGTTTGTCGGTTTGGTGATGCTGTCGCTCGGAATAAATCTTTTGGATATTTTCCCTTGGGCCAAAAAGATCCAAATCCATCTGCCAAAGTTTTTCACATCTACAGCTAGTAGCGTAAAAAACATTCAACACGGGCTTGCGCCGTTTCTTATTGGTATGAGCACTTTCTTCTTGCCTTGCGGTTTCACTCAGTCGATGCAGATATACAGCTTGTCGACTGGTTCCTTTGTCCTGGGGGCGCTCACGATGACCGCTTTTGCTCTGGGAACATTGCCAGTCTTGGCGCTTATCAGCTTTACCTCTGTCGAGCTTGGCAAGAGTCGCTGGTCCGGGGTATTCTTTAAGGGGGCAGGACTCCTGGTAATACTTTTTGCCCTGCTGAATATCATGAATAGTTTGGTTGTGGTCGGGGCAATAAGGCCGTTATTTAATTTTTAATCTTATGGCTAAAACAAAAATAATCATCGCGGTCATAATCGCTGGAACATTGATTGCCTTGGCACTAATCCTGTCTAAAGGAAATTCATCTCCGGTTGCGGACGGTAGCGTAGCACCGGTAAAAATTCAAGAGAAGCCGGAGTCTGTTGTGCCAAGAATCGAAGGCAACACGCAGATTATCGAAATGACGGCAAAGGGTGGTTTTACGCCCGAGACAATCGTCGCCAAGGCTGGCGTGAAGACTATCTTGCGGGTCATAACGAGAGCGACTTATGATTGCTCGTCCTCTGTGTCTATCCCGGATTTGAATTATCGAAAAATATTGCCGGCCTCCGGCACGACGGATATTGAAATTCCGGCCCAATCTGCTGGAAAAGAAATTCAAGGTACTTGCGGTATGGGGATGTATCGATTTTCTGTGAGATTCGAGTAGAAGCCAGGGATAGCTCTTGATGGTGAATTTGATTATGGTTTTTTAGTGATATAATTGAGGGATGGAGACGGATAATATCGAAATAATAAAAAATGGCGGGGTAGGAGTGATACCGACCGATACGGTGTACGGGTTGGCTTGTTCGGCTTTCAATGAATCGGCTCTCGAGAGGATGTTTGAAATAAAAGGGCGGGCGGAAAATAAACCGCCGGTTGTCCTGATTGCTGAAATGAAAGATTTGGAAAAATTTGGCGCCGAATTGTCCGACCGGGCCAAAATTTTGGTGACAAAATTTTGGCCCGGTCCGGTCAGTATCATTCTACCGATTAAAAAAGAGCTAGCTTATCTGGATAAAGGCTTGGGCCTGGCCATCCGTCTGCCCGACAATTCTCAATTGAGAGATTTTTTAAAGAAGACTGGACCACTGGCGACAACCAGTGCAAACTTGCAAGGCCAGCCGCCGGCCAAAAATATCGAAGAAGCCAGAAAGTATTTCGGCCGTCGCGTTGATTTTTACAAAGAAGGTTGTGACTTGTCCCAAACTGCTTCGACTCTAGTTAAAGTGAAAGGCGACAAGGTGGAGATTCTTCGACAGGGGACCTTGAGGATAGATAGCAATTTTTAATCAGTTTTTTTCGGCCGGTCGCCATTAGAGATTTTTCGGTATTTATGGTATCGTATTTTTATGCAACAAACTATAACTCTAATCACTAAGCCGTCCAAGGATTACGAATTGATCGATTCTGGCGATGGGGAAAAGCTTGAGCGCTATGGCGCTTATGTTTTGCGCCGTCCGGATCCGCAAGCGCTTTGGAAGAAAAGTTTAACCGATGCCGAATGGAAAGCGGCCAATTATTCATTTATCCGTGAAGGTGACAGTGGGCGTTGGAAAACCAAAGAAGGTCTGCCGAAAGAATGGTCTATTGAAATGGATAAGTTGAAATTCTTGATCAAACCAACCGCTTTCAAGCATACGGGATTGTTTCCGGAAAATCAGCCAAATTGGAATTGGATTCAGGAGAAGATTTCTAAGAAGCTACAAGCTGATAAGTTACAAACTGTTAAAGTCTTGAATCTTTTCGGTTATACCGGCGGGGCAAGTCTCGCTGCTGCGAGTGCTGGAGCCGAAGTCGTGCACGTTGATGGTTCTAAAAGCGCAATCACTTGGGCAAAACAGAATGCTGAAGCCTCCGGACTGTCTGACAAGAAAATTCGTTGGATCGAAGATGATGCGCGAAAATTTGTCCAGCGGGAAATCAAGAGAGGGAACAAGTATGATGCGATCATTATGGATCCGCCAGCCTTTGGACACGGTGCCAAGAATGAACTTTGGAAAATCGAAGATGATTTTACGAACCTGCTCGAATTATGCTCGCAGATTTTATCGGACAAACCTTTGTTTGTTCTGGTAAATGGCTACTCTGCCGGTTATTCGGCTATCGCCTACGAAAACAGCCTGATGCCGATGGCCTTGAAATATAATGGGAAGATTGAAATCGGAGAATTGACCATCGAAGAAACCCCACGTCATCAAGATTCTGCGGGGCAAGCTAAGACTGGGCGACTTTTGCCAGCGGGGATATTTGCCCGAGTGAATTTTTAGTTACATTGATAATCACTGAATGGAAACTGGGCCGGTTCGCTTTGCGAACCGGCCCAGACGGTATTCGGCCGGATTTTATGTTAGAATACAGGTAATTAACAGTAAACATTAATAAAATTATGAAGACCATCTTTTCCAAAACAGTCGGTGTTATGAAAAAATACAAAATCTGGACATCAGTGATCGCTATCATCCTGATTATTGCCGGTTATACGGTTTGGAAAAGCGAGACAACCCAAACGGCACAGACTTTTGTCCTAGCAAAAATCGGCACCATTACCGAAGAGGTGAGCGTGACTGGCAATGTAAAGCCATTTTCTGATGTGGACCTGGCTTTTGAAAGAGGAGGAAAGATTGCCGGTATTGCCGTCTCGGTTGGCGATCGTGTCTACCAAGGGCAATATTTGGCTGCTGTGGCCAATGGTGATCTGGTGGCGGCTGTGAATCAAGCCAAAGCCGCGCAAAAAATTGCCGAAGCTGGTCTCGCGACTTTGCAAAAGGGTGCTCGAACCGAAGATATCGCTGTCGTCGAATCACAAGTAGAAAGCGCTTCCTCGACATTATTACAAGCAGAAAAAACTTTGGTGGACAGTATAAACGATGCCTATGTCAAAGCTGATGATTCGGTGAGAAATAAAATTGACCCAATGTTTATTAATCCTCGGTCACCAGTCGTTCAGCTCAAATTCCAGACGGATTTTCAATTGAAGAATGATTTGG
>Ga0194054_10000980_pt1 | contig 14077 bp, 13 predicted proteins | sample SepL2210m_MetaG_FD_163628 | JGI IMG/M metagenome (GOLD analysis project Ga0194054, IMG submission 163628) | Anoxic zone freshwater microbial communities from boreal shield lake in IISD Experimental Lakes Area, Ontario, Canada - Sep2016-L227-10m | ecosystem: Environmental > Aquatic > Freshwater... | reverse complement strand
GTGCGTAGTGCCGCTCCCAAACGGCCTTGAGCGGCTCATACTTGCCGCCAAGTTCGCCGAGGGTGTGGGTGATGGAATCACCGATCAACACCAGCTTGTAGTGGCCAGACTTGACCGCCGCGACCTTCTCCGTATGGCGCGTGCTCGGCGCCGGGGTCGGAAAATCGGCATCACCCGATTTGGGCGATGCCTTTGAGACCGTGGAGATCGGAGCCTGAGTGTCTGGCGGGACGTCTGCTGCCCGGCAGGGAGCAAGAAGGCTGAGTAACAAGGCTAAGCTAAGAGTGGTTTTCATTAGGATTGAGTAAATCCAAAACCTCGCTTGGCTTGTTAATCAGATGCTGCGCCCCATTTTTCAGCAGCTCCTCTTTGCCTCGAAATCCCCAGAGCACTCCAACGGAGCACATTTGGGCGGCGCGGGCGGTTTGCATGTCAATCCCCGAATCCCCCACGTAGAGGCATTCAGCAGGTGAAACTCCGAGTCTCCTGGCGGTTTCTATGGCGCTGGCAGGGTTGGGTTTGCGCGGATATTTATCGCTTGCCCCCAGGACCACGTCAAAAGCCCACTCCGCAAGCAATTCGCCCACGCACCGCTGCGTAAAGTGGTCCGGCTTGTTTGATAGCACCGCCAGCTTCAGTCCGCGAACCACCAAGGCGTCGAGCATTTCAGGCACGCCAGCGTAGGGCTTGGTTTTGGCTTTCCAAGTTCGCTCGTATTCCTGCACATAGGCACCGACGCACACTTGCACGGTAGCTTCATCCTGATGTGTCTTTGGAAGTGCTTGTAACATCAGTTTGACGACCCCTTCGCCGATGAACGTCTGATACTTCGGATTGGGGTGTGTCGGAAAACCGCGGGCAGCCAGAACACGATTAGCGGCGTTGGCGATATCATCGAGTGTGTCGAGCAACGTGCCGTCGAGATCAAAGATGGTGGCGCGAAACGGCATGTCTATCGTGAACGAGGTGATGGGCGTAGTCTTGGCTGGGGGTGAATCTGACGCTCCCCGCTGCAAACCGTCAGAGCTTCCAGCCTTTTCGGTAGTGGTGCTGAATGAACTCCTCGGCTTGTTTGCAGTTTCTGGAACGCAAATGTTTCGTATCCCATTCGATCTTGCACTGGCAACGATGGGCTACGTTGCCCAACAGCACTGATTCGGTGAGCGCGCCTGAGTACTCGAAGTTGCACGTGGTTGCTGCGCCCGTTTTGCACGCCTGCGCCCATTCTTTGTAATGGCCGATTGAATTAGGGATGAAAGGAGCCGGCCGGACAAAGCCCTCGAACTGTTTTTCGGGCAGTAACAGGTGCCGACCGTAATCCGACAGCAATTGGCCGTTCTTGCCTACAAAAAGAACACCGCTATTCCATTTCGCGGCATATTCCGGGGCTAAAACATCGGCTGACGGTTTGCGTCCACCGTGATACCACGTAAGCACTGCTGGGGGCTGGGATTTGCGCGCTGGATACTCGTAACGCACGATCATCCACGGCGGCACTGCTTCGTTCCGAGGTGGCGGACCATCCAGGACTTCCACGGTGAGTGGTGTCCGCAAATCCAACGCCCAATGTGGCAGGTCCATGAAATGGCACCCGAAATCAGCCAGCGAGCCACCGCCAAAGGCCCACCAGTTGCGCCAGCTCGCGGGGATGTAATCGGGGCTGTAGGGACGCTCGGCCACCGGCCCGAGCCAGAGGTTGTAATGCAATTCCGAAGGCACCGGCACCCCTTGCTGGGGGCGATCTTTCGTGCCATAGACCGCCTCGACCCACACATGCACTTCGGAAACAGGTCCAATCGCGTTACTTTGGACCAACTCCACGACGCGCCGATAATTGTCGCCGCCGTGAATCTGAGTGCCGATCTGGGTCACACGCTTCATCTTGCGCGCGGTTTCCATCACCTTCCGACATTCGGAGATTGTGCGGGTCAACGGCTTCTCACAGTAAACGTGATAACCGCTCTTCATCGCCGCGACCGCAGCGACGGCGTGCGTATGGTCCGGCGTGGCCACCAGCACCGCATCGATGCCTTTCTGGTCCAGCAAACGTCTGAAGTCGCTGTAGGTCTTGGCCCCCGGATGCTTTTGCGCTGCCGCAGTGAGGTAATTTGCATCGACATCGCACAGAGCCACGATGTTCTCGCTTTCGAGTTGGCCCATGTCTGAAGCGCCCTGGTGTGCGACACCAATCACCGCCAGGTTCAGCTTCTCGTTTGGGGAGATTCGGCGGCTGCCGCCCAACGAGATGTTGGCTATGCACAGACTCCCGACACCAAGAGCAGTGTGTTGAAGAAATGAGCGGCGATTCATGGGCAAATTCATCAGCACATTCCGCAGCATTTCACTTCCCATGTCAATTCATGTTGTGGGGACAGCCGACGGGCTTCCACGAAGCAGGCGGACTGCGTTGGTAAGATCCCCGTTACGTGCGCATCTTTTCTGGAGCGCGGACATTCTTGTCCGCCTCGGTGTTGACCACCTCTGCGTTGCGGACAAAAATGTCCAATGCCACTAGGATTTGATCTCAGAGAAGGCCAGAGAAACCGATCCAAGTCTTTGTCCCGGAGGGACATTCGAGAATAGCCCAACGTTTAAACGTTGGGAACCATCGCCCGCAGCACGATAAGTCCTGAAAGGACGACTGACCGATCTCGCAGATGTCGGACACTGATGTTGCGAATCTTCGGAATCTGGTTGACACACGCAGGAAGCCGGAGGTGGCCCAGGGGTTGATTCGGGAAATGGACGCTTTGCTGGAATTGGAAGTGGACGGCAAAGAGTTTGCGCAGTACATGACCGGCAGCGCGGCGACTGGAGTAAAATTCGATTCACCAGCGCAGGCAAGAGCATGGCTTCTGCAGTTTCGGGCATTTTTGGCAGGCAACCTGGAAGGTGGCGCATAAGGAATCGCCAATCTGATGGATATGCGCTGCGACACGGTCACTCCTCATCTGATTCTACTTAGCACTACGCCGGGAGCCAAAGCGCCGTCGCCGCTAAGCGCTCTGCCGGCGCACTCCATAATATCTCCTCGCGCCAGGTCATTGCGGGGCTCAGACATGGCCCCAGCTATCCTCGGCTTTCACACCCGACCGCAGCCCGAACCTTGGGCTTGTGCGTGTGCTTGAGCGAGCGATAAAGGAAGCCAAGCCAAGGCAGACTTGCGCCCTTCGGATTGGGAGTGAACCTCGTAAACGAGTAGTGCGGCAAGGGACTTCAAGGTTCCATTTTGTTCCAGTTTGTTCCGGCGTCCCACAAACTGGAACAAAATGGAACCTTGATGGGTGCCGGGCCGGGGCGCGCTCCCATCTGCGGTTCATTCCCTGCTGGGCGCGCGGGCGGCGGCCCGGGCGCGTTCAAAGTTCAACGGTTCAAAGTTCAACGGTTCAAGGTTCAACGGTTCAAGGTTCAACGGTTCAAAGTTCAACGGTTCAAAGTTCAACGGTTCAAAGTTCAACGGTTCAAAGTTCAACGGTTCAAAGTTCAACGGTTCAAAGTTCAACGGTTCAAGGTTCAACGGTTCAAGGTTCAACGGTTCAAGGTTCAACGGTTCAGACGTTCAACGGCCCCCTGTTTTCCCGTCTTCCGTCTTCCCTGTTCAAAGGCTGTGACAGGGTGCAACTCTGTTGTCTCTGTTATCTCCTGTGAGTTCAGTTGAATTATGGGTTCCAGCTTTTTGAGCCATCAAAAAGTCAAAGCCTGGTCGCATCGCTGGGAGTTGCCTGCGGCACATTAAGTTAAGAATAGCCTCCTGGGGCTTTGGGAGCTAGAATACCTCATGTCGAGCGAATGAAGTTTATTTTGAAATGGCTGTCGGTTGTGCTGCCGTTGTTCTGGCTGGCTGTGGCCAACGCGACGCCGGCGATTATCATCACGAACCTGCCGGCTTATGGCACCTTTAACAATCTGGGCGGCTTGGTTCTTGATGCCAACCCAGCGAGCAGCGCAGTGGCGGTTTTCATTTATGTGCCCGGTTACGGATGGGTCACGAAACCGACCTGTGGTCATCCGCTGACTCCCATTTTGCCGGACGGCAGTTGGACCGCCGATATTACGAGCGGCGGTTCGGACCCGCTTGCGACGCGCATCGCGGCCCTGCTGGTCAGCACCAACTACAATCGGCCCTGCGTGGACGGCTCCAACGCCCTGCCGATCAACGTGTATGCGCAGGCGACGGCCAGCGCCGTGGTCACCCGCGAATACCCTGGGGTTCGGTGGCTCAGTTTTTCGGGCTATCTTTGGCGCGTGAAAGCCAGCTCTGGCCAGGTTGGGCCGGGGCCGAATTATTTTTCGGACAGCACGAATAATGTTTGGCTTGACGCCCAGGGTGCGCTGCATCTGCGTGTCAGCAACCGTTCGAACCAATGGCAATGCGCCGAGCTTGTGTCGGCCCGGACTTTCGGGTACGGCAGCTACCGGGTGGAGCTCGACTCGCGCGTGGACAACCTGAATTCCTCTGTCGTTCTCGGTTTATTCACGTGGAGCGATGATCCGGCGTACAACTACCGGGAGATAGACATCGAGTGCTCGCGCTGGGGCAACGCCGGGGACATCAACAACGCCCAATATGTGGTTCAACCGTCGGACGCCGCTGGTCATCTGGCGCGCTTTGCGGTTCCGGCAGGTCTCACGAACTCGACTTTATTGTTTACGTGGGAGACAAATCGTGTCAGGTACCAGAGCCAGCGGGGCAGTTACTGCGCCGCACCCGCCCCGGCCAACATCATCACCAACTGGACCTACACTCTGACTCCGCCCAGGACCGGCGACGAAAACATGCGATTTAATCTTTGGCTCAACAGAGGCAATGCGCCGACGGACCAGAAAGAGATCGAGGTGATTATCAAGCGCTTCGAGTTTGTGCCGTTGGGAGCAGTGCAGGCTGCGGTGCTGACGAACTTCAGCCGGCCCTCACCGGCGCAAGTCCGCTTTGCGCTCAACAACAGCCAACCGGACCGACGCTACCAGGTTCGCGCCTCGACCAACTGTGTTGATTGGCAGGATCTTTGCACGCTGCTGGCCACCAACAGCACGATGGGTTTTCTCGACACCAACTGCGCCGCTTTTGACCGGCGGTTTTATCGCGCGGTGACCCTGCCCTGAGGCTGCGCCAGGCGAATACCCTTTGACGGTGCCTGCCCTTCGAGGTAGCATTCCATCCGTGCGGCGCGGTGGCTCCGGAACCCGGACACCTTGCAGAAGCCCTTGTTGGGGCGGCCCAACCCTTAATATCAATATGAGCAATTTAATTCTCGCCCGACTTTCGCTGATCGCCCTCGTCTTTGGTCCGTGGGTCAGCGCGCGGGCGGTTATGTGGGATGATTTTGAATCCTATCCTGAAGCACTCCAGCTCACGCAGGGCTACGCTGCGGGTCCCAACTCACCCTGGGGCCGTTTCGGCGCGGCCACCGCCGACAATCTCATTGCAGAATACATCGGTATTGGCGGTTCGATGGGCGGGGATTACCCGGTTCTTTGGAGTCTCGGCAATAACGGGAACCTGGTTTATCACTTCCCGGTTGTCACGAATCTCACCGCGACGCCGGGATTTCGCGTTCAGTTGCGTGTGAACGCGGCGACTCCGGTGGCGACCCGGATCGTGGGCGTTTTTGAAGAAGCCAATGGCAACATCTGGGGAACGATAGCAGCGCTTCAGCCCGTGCTCACCAACGAGTCGTTCCAGGTCTTCACGTTCCACTTTACACCTGCAGATACCGAACTGCTGGCTGCTGGCTCGAGCCCGGTTTTCAGTGTGGCAGATGTCATGGACATTCGCATTCGTTTCGAGAACTCGGGCGCTTACGGAACCAATCACATTTACATCGACAACTTTGAGAGCCTCCCGCCTCCGCCGGTCATTACCGGGTTTACTCGAGGGCCGGCGGATGCAGTCCAGGTCACGTTCACGTGTCCGGACGGTGTCGCCTCCGATTTTGTTCTCGAACGCACAAAGGCCCTTGGCCCCGCGACTCTGTGGGAACCCGACCCCAATGCGGTAATCCAAGGCATCGACGGCACCACCTTTCAAGCCGACACGACCACTTGGGATGCGGCTCAATTCTACCGGGTTAGCCGCTAGAACGCGGGCGGGCTGTTGTGGGCTGGTTCTGGCCGGCGCTGCCGGTAAAGACCCGGGTCCACGACTGCGGCCATCGCCGCCGGTTTAAGGCCCTGGGCCAGAAAGGGGGCGATCTGCTCGGCGCTGGCGAGTGGGTTTCGAAGCACGTCGTGATAATTGACATACAGCACCCGGAAATTGGGCTGGTTGTTCAGCCACTGGCGGACCTCGGCAATTTGTTTCTGGAAGACGCCGGCTAGTTTTTCATCTGCGAGCGCGGCGCCCGTCCGGCCTTGCTGTTTGAGCATGGTGCGCTGCGACGCGATGACCTCGATCAAATCCCGGAGCATGAACACGACACGGTATTGTCGATCTGGGGGCAATTGGGGCAGAAGGAGGTGGATGACCTTGACGGCGCGCCCGCCGGCCTGAGCGAGCCATCGCGAATCGATCCGGCTGTGTTTGACGGCTTCCAGCTCGAAGTAGCCGCGCGGATTATGGTGGTCAGGGGCGCGCAGCCCGTCCGTGAACAGAGACATGCCACCGGCCATCAGCATTTGCATCATCAGGCTGGTTCCCGACCGTGGCAAGCCCGACACAATGGTAACGGAATCCTCAGCCATGAGTCATCGGCGATTGGCGGACTCCGGACCATTCGGTTCCTTGCCCGCGCCTTCGGCTGGGGGCAATTCGGTTTTCATATCAGCCCGGTACATGCGGCGTTTCCCGGGCCGCCCCGCCTTCTGGTGCAACACAGCCTTGCGGGCGTCGAGAGGGCCATAGAGCACCGCCAGGCGCGGATGAATCAGCTCCGGCTGATAGCCCAGGCCGAGCGCGGTTTCGTAAGCTGCGATTGCTTCGCGGATTTTGCCCGAACGTTCCAGTCCTAGTCCGAGGTGGAAGTGGGCTTCTGGGAAGAAGTGAATCAAGCCTACCGCCAGCAGGGCTTTCTCGACTGCGCCTTCCGGCTGGTCCTGCTCGAGATGCACCCGGGCCAGCCCGTCCAATGCGGCGGGGTTGTCGGGCTCGAGATCGATCGATTGCTGGAAAATGGCGGCTGCCTCGGGCCAACGGCCGAGCTGCAAGTAAGCCCGGCCGACTTGATTGCACAACAGCGGGTGGCTCACACCGGATACTCTGGCTGCCTCGACATGCATCAGTGCGGCGGCATCGTCACGCTCCGCAAAAGCGAGCTCGGCAAAAAGCAGCCGCACCTGCGGCAATTCCCGCGTCGCCGCGGCCACGCCCTCGAGCAATCTTCGCGCATCGGCCAGGCGGCCGAGCCCGATTTCGCACCGGGCGAGCGTCAGAACGAACCACTGGTCCTCCGGGCATTCGGCGGCCAGTTCCTTGAGGAGCGGCACCGCCTGCGACACGCGGGGGGTACCGAGCAACGCGCGGACCAGATGTGTCTTGTTATGGCGAATCGTATCGCGCACCGCCTTGCGGGCATCCTCGGCTGGCGGGGCGATGTAACCCAGCTCGACCAGTTGCTGGATTGCCTGGGCATCTTCGGCTGGATCATGGCGAGACTGGGCCGAGTGCAGCCCCGCGATGTCATCGGCGATACCCTCCCAGCTAAAAATCCGCTCTGGTTTAACCGGGCGCTCGAAGGCCTCGATCCATGGCCGTCCATCCATGTCGCCGCCCAGCGGTAGGCCGAGCAGCGCCAGGATGGTGGGGGTCACGTCGAGAATCGACGCCCCGAACAAGCGTTCTCCCTGTTTGATGTTCGGACCTTTGAGGCAAACGATTCCGAAGGTGCGATGGCAGCGCTCCGGGTCTGCCTTGGCCTCGGCCGGCGGGAGTCGGCGATGGCCGCTCTCATAGCCATGGTCGCTGACCAGGATGACGGTCGTCTCCTCGCCCACATACTGTAGCAACGCGTGCAGCATCATATCGTGGAAGCGGTAGCAGCCGTTCATCACCCCCTGGTAGAGATCGAATTCGCGCTGACTGACATCTTTCATTCGTGGCGGATGAAAGGGCATAAACTCATGGGCGAACTGATCGATTGCGTCGTAGTACACGCACATTAGATTCCACGGTTCGCTTTGGATCAACGCCGTCGCAACGGCTTGCACGGTCGCTGCGCGAGCCAGACGGCGCGCAAGCTTGAGCGGCCGATCATCCTCTTTCAGATTTATTTCGGCCAGCCGCGGGATGAACGGCAACAAGTCCTGCGCCGTGAGGCTTTCCGTCCGCACCTGCAGAGTTGCCGCCGCCGGAGCCAGTTCAGCCGGATGCACGGTCCCGGCCGGCAGTATCAGATCTGAGGTTGCCGGCGGTGCGAGGCGCAGCAAATGGTCGGTGACCATCACGCCATTGATGGGTTCGGCCGGGTGGCTGGCGAACCACGCGACGACATTGGTTTTGAGTGCGGCCTGGCTGAGGATATTCCAAATCGCCTTGCACTTGCGGGAGGTGCTGCGGACGGGTCCGATGCCGCTGCCGTCCGGCAAGGGCTCGGTGAATCCGCAAATGCCGTGTTTGTCAGCGCGTTTGCCGGTGGCGATCGAGGTCCACAACATGGGGGAGAGCACCGGCTGCAGGGTGGCCAGGTTTCCTCGCACCCCGCCTTGCAACAAGCGCGCGAGCGCCGGCATCTGACCCAGCGCCAACAGCGGATTAATCATCTCCCAATCCGCCGAGTCCCATCCGAGCAGCAGGATTTTTCTTCCGGAGGTCTCCTTCATCACTTAGGAGCAGAACTCGGGAGTGGCCCCGATCCAGGTGCTGCGTGCCTTCGGGATTATTGCCCGCGCTGGCGGTGCTGACGACGCAGCGCCAGCCCCGAAATGCCTGCGGCCAGCAGGGCAAGGGCAGAAGGCTCCGGAACAGCATTAATCGGGATGCCGGTGTTGGGAGTTGTCTCCCAGTAAATGTCCTGGACAGTCGCGGTGAAGTTACCCGGAGAGCCGTTGACCCGGAGGTCCACGTAGCCGTAATGCACCTGAGGGCTGCCGCTGATGTCGCTGACAAATTGGAAGCCCATCGCGCCCATGGCGGTGAAGTTGTTGAAGTCGTAAGCGGGATTTCCGGCGTTCTTGTTGGCGAGCCAGCGGTGGTAGGTGGGTGCCGAGCCGGTGGCGCCATTCAGAGTCAATCCCGTCGTCCAGGGAATCACGTAACCATTCGCAGAGGGGTTGAGCAGCAAGTTATTGGCCCCGTAGCCTGACGCATCGATGCGCCGACTGTTGACGCCGAAGAGGAAATCCGAGGTCCCGTTTCCATCCACGTCGAATAGAAAGTAGTTATGGTAGTATCCAGATCCCTGGCCGGGGATGAGGTTATGCGGGTAGGGGCCCAGCGCCTGCGAGAGCGTCACCGCCCCTTCGACGTTTTGGCCGGCGAAGAATGCTCCCAGGCCGGCCGCTGTCGTATAAGCCAGCAGCCGCTTTTGTGAATCAGGCGTAAATCGGTTATTTGAGTTGGGAATCTGTGTGCTCATTTTATTACTTCGGACGGTTTCCTATGACCTATCAATTGGCGAGTGGTTTGCAGCGAACTCCGTGGACAATTGACGATTCGCGTCATAATTCGGATGATTCAATGGCCTTCGAAGTGGTGATTGATTTGGCAGGTTCAGTAAACGCGAGTGCTGTGGTCCTGCATCCAGTTCACATCCTGGCTGTTTGGTTGGGCGACATTCAGTTGGAGTGTGGTGGTGAGTGGAGGGTAGGTTCGCGAATCGCGCCACCTGTGGATTTCGGCATGACCATCGGCGAAGGCGAAGTCGGCGGCTTTACCGTGATAACTGGCAGGAAAGTCAACCATGACGGTTTGCGCCATATTCGGGTAACCGTCCATTTGCACGATAAAGAAGCCGTCGTTGATGCTATCCTCCCGCTCTTCCAGAAACACAAAAGTCATTGTCGGTCCGGGCCTGGTCATGTCAGTCAGCTTGCGAAAGACCTTGAAGTTGGCGCTTGTGCTCCAGCCTCCGCGCGGGTCTAGCGTGTCACCTCTGCCGCCTGTCCAGATGTTCATGGACATGCTGCGAGGCCGAGGCACCTTCTCGCCGGAAGGTTTCTGACCGATGCTTCGGTCGGCCGGGCAATGCCAGATGCCCGCACTTTTGCCGCAGTAAGGCCATATCAGGCTCTTTTTGATGGTATTATCCGCATCCCAATTGCCCTGGGTTGTGGGAGAGGCGAGGTCCAAGTCCAAAGGCGCGCCGGATGGAACCCAGGCGTACTGCGCCATGGGCGGGAGGGCATAACCGTAGGGCAACACATCACGGCTGTCTTCGGAATACTGTCGCCAGGCCAGCAAGAGCTGGCGGTTATTGTTCATGCAGGCGATGGCCTGGGCCTTTTGCTTGGCCCTGCCCAAGGCGGGCAGGAGCAGCGCGGCGAGGATGGCAATGATGGCAATAACGACGAGTAGCTCGATGAGCGTGAAACCGAACCGATGGTCTCGCTGGACAGGCAAGTTCATTTTGTAAGCTTGCCGTAACTTCTGGCTGGGTCAATCCCTAAATTGGAGTGGATGGCCGGAAGCTGGGTGGTTTCAAGAAATCGTAGCCGCCGACGGGAGTCGGCGCTAACACTCCGATAATCGAGGAAAAGTGCGCCGACTGCCGTCGACGGCTACGTTTTTGCCGGAGGTGCGCATCTTAGATTCTTTTGCGCGGCTGCCTGCGCGTGGAGGGAGTATCGCAGGTTGATAGCCTGCTGACGCACCGAAAGTGGCCAAGGATGGAAGGTACACGGCGGGGAGCCTTCGGACGGTCTGCCGACTGAAAGTCGGCGATACGGCAGGTTGGAAAACCTGCGCTACGACGCTGGCAAGCCCGAAGAATCTAAGATGCGCGCTGCTGGGTCAAAGCAGCCATTCCTGAGTTGCTTTAGGAGGCGCGAGTGCGGTAGGCTGGGGGCGGCTTTAGAAATGAAAATCTATATTGACGGGAAATATTACGACGAGCGCAACGCCAAGATTTCGGTGTTCGATCATGGACTGCTTTATGGAGACGGCATTTTTGAGGGGATTCGGGCGTATAACGGCCGGGTATTCAAGTTGAAGGAACACATCGACCGGCTTTTTTGTTCGGCGAAGTCGATATTGCTGACGATTCCGATGGGACATGCGGAGTTGATGGCTGCGGTGGTGGGGACGTGCCGGAGGAACAAGTTGCGGGATGGGTACATACGCCTTGTGGTGACGCGCGGTCGAGGGACTCTGGGGTTGAATCCGAACCGGTGCAAAGATCCCTCGGTGATTATCATTGCGGACAAGATTCAGCTTTACCCGGAGGAGATGTATCAGCGGGGCATGGAGATCGTGACGGTGCCAACGACGCGGAATTTGCAGAACGCCATCAATCCGGCGATCAAGTCCTTGAATTACCTGAACAATATTTTGGCGAAGATCGAGGCGAACAACGCCGGGTGCGAAGAAGCGATAATGTTGAACGCCCAGGGGTTCGTAGCGGAATGCACTGGCGACAACATTTTCATTGTGGCCGAGGGTCAGCTTTTGACACCGCCCCTCTCGGCGGGCGCTTTGTATGGGATTACGCGGCGCGTGGTTATGGAACTGGCAGCGGAATCAGGCATGAGAGTGGGCGAGAAAGATCTGACCCGGCATGAATTGTTCAACGCCGAGGAATGTTTTTTGACTGGGACCGGCGCAGAGCTGATTTCGGTGGTCAAGATCGACGGTCGGGTAATCGGGAGCGGGAAGCCGGGTGCAGTGACCAAGAAGTTGGTGGGGCATTACCATGCCTTGACTAAAGCTTCCGGGGAGCCGATATACGAATAGCGAATTTATGCTGTGCTGCATCTGCAAGGAAAAGGAAGCCAAAGTGCATTTGACCCAGATAACTGGGGACAAGATGCAGAAAGTGGATTTATGCGAGGATTGCGCCAAGACCAAGGGGGTCAACGATCCTCAAGGGTTTTCGCTGGCGGACCTGCTGCTCGGGTTGGGGGCTTCGCATGAGATTGAGCAATCGGCGGGCGGGTCGGATTTGAAGTGTCTGCGCTGCGGGTTTACGCAGGCGGATTTCAAGAAGGCTGGCCGTCTGGGTTGCCCGGAATGCTACGGAGCCTTTGCCGAGGCGCTGGAAGGCCTGCTGAAGACGATGCACAAGGGGACGCACCACATTGGGAAGGTTCCGGAATCGCTGCGGCAGAGCCGGGATTTGTCCGACCGGCTGAACACGCTGCAAGAGAAACTGACCAAGGCCATCGAAGGAGAAGACTTCGAGAAGGCAGCGGTTTTGCGGGACGAAATCAAGCAAACGACGGCGCACCTCACCGATACACCAGCCAATTGAGCGACATGGAACTGCACACATTTCTGACCCCACCCGCCGAGAGCGCACGGCGGAAAGGGCCGCATGATCGGATTGTAATGTCGAGCCGCGTCCGGCTGGCGCGCAACCTCAAAGACGCGGCTTTTCCTGGATGGGCGAAGAAGCCGGAGCGGATTCGGGTACTGGAACTGGTTCGGCCAGCAGTGGAAGAGTTGCCGGAGATGAAGGATGCTTTTTCGGGAACGATGGATAGTTTATCCGCACTGGACAAGCAGATACTGGTGGAGCGCCATTTGATCAGCCGGGAACATGCCGCGAAGAGCGCCGGCAGCGGACTGGTTCTGAACCGGGACGAGACGTTTTGTTTCATGATCAACGAGGAGGATCATCTGCGGATGCAGGCGCTTCGTCCCGGACTGCAACTGAGGCAGGCGTGGTCGGCGATTGACCAGGCGGATACGACGCTGGCGCGGAAGCTGGTCTATGCCTTCAGCCCGGAACTCGGTTATCTGACGGCCTGTCCGACGAACATCGGCACCGGCATTCGCGTCAGCGCGATGTTGCACCTGCCGGGTTTGGTGCTGGCGGAGCAGATCAACCCGATCATCCAATCCGTCAGCAAACTGGGGCTGGCAGTTCGAGGATTGTATGGGGAGGGCACTGAGGCGCTGGGGAATGTTTTCCAGGTGTCGAACCAGATGACCTTGGGGGAATCGGAGGGGGCGATTGTGGAACGGCTGGAAAAGGTGCTGGCGCAGATTATCGAGCACGAGGAGAACGCGCGCGCGACGTTATTGGAGAAGAAGCCGAAGATGGTGTATAACCACATCGGGCGGGCGTATGGAATTCTGGCCAATGCGCACAGCATTTCTTCCAAGGAAACCATGAACCTGCTCTCGCTGATGCGACTGGGGGTGGACGTGGGACTATTTCGGGGGGTGGAGCGGTCGGTGGCGGACGAGTTATTCATTTTGACACAGCCGGCGCACTTGCAAAAACAGCATTCGGAGAAACTTACGGCCGAGGAGCGCGATTTGCTGCGCGCTGATATGGTGCGCGAGCGGTTGCGGCACATCAGCCGGCCCGTTGCGCACAGCCCGGAAGCCGGAGGAGCCGGATTGGACAAAACCGCAAAGTAACTGCACTTTTATATATATGAGCGATCAGGAAGCCACGAACAATTTTACTCCGCGAGCGCAGCAGGTGCTTGCGCTGGCACGGAAAGAAGCCGACCGTTTCAATCACAATTTTGTGGGGACAGAACACCTCTTGCTCGGCCTGATAAAGTTGGGCCAGGGCGTGGCGGTGAATGTCCTCCAAAAGCTTGGGCTCGACCTGGAGACCGTCCGGTTGGAGGTGGAAAAGCAGGTTGGGACGGGGCCTGATCAAAAGATGATGGGGAATATTCCTTACACACCGCGCGTGAAGAAAGTTTTGGCGCTGGCGCAAAAGGAAGCCAGGGCCCTGAATCACACCTATGTCGGCACCGAGCACATTTTGTTGGGTCTGCTGCGCGAGGGGGACGGTGTGGCGGCGCGCGTGCTCAAGAATCTGGACGTGGACATCGAACAAACGCGTCAGGAAGTTTTGAAGGAGCTGGATCCGAACTTTGCGGCGCAGGATGAATCCGTTCCCGCGGGAGCCGCGGAGAAGCCGGCGTCCGAAAAGAAGGGTGAGATGAAGACCCCGGCGCTCAAGGCGTTTGGGCGGGACCTGACCGAGATCGCGCGCAAGGGCGATCTGGACCCGGTCATCGGGCG
>Ga0194054_10000979_pt1 | contig 14081 bp, 12 predicted proteins | sample SepL2210m_MetaG_FD_163628 | JGI IMG/M metagenome (GOLD analysis project Ga0194054, IMG submission 163628) | Anoxic zone freshwater microbial communities from boreal shield lake in IISD Experimental Lakes Area, Ontario, Canada - Sep2016-L227-10m | ecosystem: Environmental > Aquatic > Freshwater... | reverse complement strand
TGGTTCCCGTGGAACTACCGACAGGCCATCGAAGCGGCCAACAGCACTTGAGAAACCTGCCCAAACTCCCCGTGGGCTGCCGCGTCTGATCCCAGCACCCTGAAAGAGCCGCCCGCCGAGAAGTTTTTCGGCTACGCACGCTCACCGCAGCAGGCGTTTGCGCCAGTCGTGGGGGAATTGAGCTTGTGCGAGTCTCCTGATGCCTGAGGATTGACCGGAATGTCCGTTGCCCGATCCCAATCCTGAAAGGATTATATCCCTCAGCCCGGGGTTGCTCGCGGAGAGCTACCCCGGGTGGGCGACCGATAGGGGCCTCAACCCTGAATGGGTTGCATCGTTTGTGCCCGCTGGGCTGGGCTGAGGGATGCAACCCATTCAGGGTTGGACGGGTGTTGGGCTGCGGACCCCAGGGTAGCGCGCCGCGCGCAACACGCCAAACGAGGCGAGACAAGCAGTCCTACGGGGGCGAATACAGGCGCAGGTATTTCACCGCCACCCTCAGGTTTTTCGGCCAGGGGGCCGTAATGGTAATGGGCTCATGGGTGACGGGGTGGGACAGCGCGAAGGCTTCGACATGGAGCGCTGCCCGGTCGATCAGCGGACGTTCGGTGCAATCGGGTTTGAGCCGATAATTGGGCTTTAGTCGCGAAAGCAGCAAGGGCCAGCCGCCATAAAGTCCATCCCCAACGACCGGCAGACCCACGGAAAGGAGGTGGGAGCGGATTTGATGGGCGCGGTCCGGCACCGGTTCGCACCTCAACAAGGTCCAGCCGGAGAACCTTTCGATAACCTCGAAAACCGTGCATGAACGTTTGCCTCGCTTTGGATCGATCCGCATTAACCCGATTCTCGCCGGGTGCGGCGCCAGTTTGGCATCGATTTCAAATCGGTCCTCGGCGGGCGAACCCTGCACCAGCGCCACATATTTTCTGCCTGGCTTGCCTGTGCCAAAGGAATTGGCCAGCGCAATGAGCACTGGTTTGCTTTTCGCCAGCAGCATCACGCCGCTCGTTTCGAAATCAAGCCGGTGGGCAGGCGCCAGGTATGTCCGCCCGCCTTCTGTTGCCCAAGCCGCACCGCGCTCGATGGCAGCATGCAGGAGTTTCACCAGGTTCGGACGATTCGAGTTGCTGCGGTCGGACGACGTGAGCAAACCGCTCGGTTTGTCGAGCGCAAGCAGGCAGTCGTCCTCATGCAAAATCGGGATTTCCCAGAACTCGCGTGTGGACGGGGCAGAAAGTTTTATGGTGGCAATCACAGTCTTCTTGTTCTAGCCGGCAGACGGACCTTCCGTTCGAAATAACGGTGGTCCGAGCCGCCTGCCACTGGGGGAGAATCTCGCGGATGGTCTCATCCACGGTTCAGACCCTTGCCCGGATCAGGACTTCTTAGACTTCGCGCCCGAACCGATCGCTGGTGGCGGCTGGGACGGCTGCAAAGCGGGAATACCGCTCAGGCCTTGCTTGGCTTCTTTGCCGAACCACGCGTTGAAAGCCTCGCTCTGCCGGTTCTGGCGCAGGTAGCGGAGGAAATCGGGCAAGTTGGCGTTCATTTTCGCATCGTTGACCGGCAGCTTGGATTTTACATACAGAATGAAACCGCCCGGCTCCATCAGGCGCTGCAATGCCATTCCGTCAGGCCAGAGGAAACCGCTGGCCTTGCCCGCGGCTGTGCTGAAAGCGGCTTGCTTGAGTTGATTCAAGCTGGCGCGATCCTCTGCCTCCGGCAGTTCCTGGGTGCTGAGGGAAAACGGAGGCAAGGCTACCGGTTTTAATTTCTCGCTCAGGCAGATGGATGCAAACGTTTTCCCCTGGGCCAGTTCGTTGGTGAGTTTCGGGTAAAACTCCATGCCGGCCTGGTGCGCCCGGGTGAGCGCCTGAATACTCTTATAGTCGGCCACCACTTGTGCGCGAATCTGCTCCAACGGCGGAATCTCGCTCGGAATCTTCTTGTTCAACGCGATCACATACACGGCGCTCTGGCCCACAATCGGCCCGGCAAACGGGTCTGTCGGCGTCCGCGAAAAAGCCTTCGTTGCGAAATCGGCTGTCACATCCAGTTCTCTTGGTCCAGCTTCACGATCAAAAGGCGCGGTGGTGCCAACGGTAAGACCCTTCTCCTTCGCAAATTTGTCCAGATTCTCGGCGCGGAGCAGCTCCATTTCAAACAACGGGTTGGCGAAATCGGCAGCCTTCTTTCGTGCGCTTTGCAATTCAATTTCCCTTCGCTTCGCCTCGCGGACTTTTATCTTTGCATCTTCCAAAGTTGCTGCCTTTAGCTCGCGGAGTAAATTGGTGCCGTTTTGGCGATAGGCCTCGTCGATCTGCAAGTCCAGATTGGTCATACGGGCCAATTCCTGGTTGGCATCCGCAAGGAAATCAACCAGGTCAAACTTCACATAGCTGACCTGGACGCGGTCTGGAATGCGATAGTTCGCCAGTCGGTTGGAGTAAAACTGCGAAATCGCCTCGGGCGGTGTCAAGACGCTGGCCAGGTAATTCGAGGCTGAGAAGAACACCGCTTCGGTTACCAACTCTTCATGCTCGCGCTGATAAAGAGCCCGCCCTTCCTGCGGCGTCACCAGCTTCCCGCTGAGGCCGATGATCGAGATCAGTTCCTGAACGCCGAGGTAATGGCGGACAAACCGCTCGAAATCATTGAGGTCCATGTTGTGCGGCTGAAGCACTTGCTTGATGAAGATCTCGGGCGAAGTAATCCCGGCTCGCTGAAGCTGACTGAGCATCCCCCTGGCAGTCTGGGCGGCAACCTCGTCGCCGACTCGAATGCCGGCCTGATTCTGTTTTTGAACCAGCAGCAGCCATTTGTAGGTCTCCTCATCCAGATTCTTCTTTTCCCGGTCGTCGGGCCACCGGCCGCTCATGAAGAAAGATCGCAATTCGACTTCCCGCCAGGCGTTGACAAAATCCTCCTCGCCAATGCGCTGGCCATTGATTGACCCATAGCTGGCCGGGCCGCGGCGGGCGTCGTTCATCTTTGAATACGGCGAGAAAAAGATGACAAAGCTGATGATGATGACTGTGATGATAATCGCCCACAGCCACGTTTGATGTTTTCGAATCGTCCCAAACATATCTTCAATTCACTTTCACTTTAAGAATGCGCACAGTAACCGTGTTTGCCACACCGGGTCAAACGTAAAATCCATCTTTACAAGTTTTCGGCGCTTTGCCACGTTATTCACCATGTTGAAGAAATTCCTGCCGGTCTTGTTTCTGCCGCTGTTGCTGGCGGGTTGCGCCACCCATGTGACGAATCTGACGCCCTTGCAGCAGGTCCGCAACCCCAACAACCTGTATTCTGTCGATGTCGCCCTGGCCTCCAACCAACAAACCTTGCGCTGGGACAGCGTCCGCGCGCAAATCCTTGTCGGGGCCGAGGTTTACCCGATGCGCGGAACACTGCTGATGACCAACCGCTGGGAAGGGCTGGTGCCAGTGCCCCCGGGAGCGAAGAGCGTCACTTACCGCTACCGGTTTGATTACGACTACAACGCCATCGGCAAGCCCAAGGCTGGCAGCCGCCTCTCCAAAGAATACACCCTGCGTGTGCAGGAGAAATAGCCGCCCGGGGCGGAACTAAACCGCTAACTGCGAAACCATCGCCGCGCGCGGGGAACAAACCGCGCCTCCAGCGTCTGGACCTGATGGGCTAATTCGACTTGGAGACTTGCCCGCCAGGCTGGTTCGGCGACCAACAACAGCGCATCGAGATGTGGTTGAACGCGAATCTCGTGGCGGGCCACTTGATCAGCCCGGCGGCGGGTGTGTTCGGCTTTGGCGGCCGTCAGGCGGTCAGCGGTCTTGAGTTTCGCGCTCTCGCTGCTGCTGCGGGTAGCGCGCGCGGAGAGTTCCTGCTCGTAGTGTTCAAAGTATGAGTCAATACGATCCAGTTCACGCCGCAAGTAACTCTCCTGCCGAGTCCGGATAGCCGCCAATTGGCCCGCCAGGTCCGCCTCGATGGCGGCCTGCAGGAGGGCCTGCCACTCTGCCGGTTCAGCCGTGGGCCAAACCAGGCCAGCGGCTGTTCCCGCGTCCGCCTGTGCGAACCCCAGTTCCCGGGCCAGCGCCTCGTCCGGTTCTCCCCCAGGCAGCGCCGCCGCCAGCCGGTGGAGCGACCAATGCTGGTCAATCGCCTGAATCTCACACCGCACCAGGGTTATAAGTGAAAAATGGTAACCGGCCTTGAACTCCGCCATCAGTCGCCATCGGGTTGTATCCGAAAACTGCGCCCGCCAGAGTTTTTCCGCCACTGCCTGATCGGGCGGACGAACGCGCGCCTCGCCAGCCAGCACCACCCGTTCCAACGGCAGCGGCGAAGGACGCAGAGTCTCAGCCAGTCGGAAAGTCAGCGGGCAACCGGGAAAAACCTCGCGCGCCGCGTCGCGCGCCGAGGTGGCGTCGCCAGGCGCGAACGCCAGTTCGGTGGCGTGCAGCGCGCCGTCCGGGTTCCACAACTTCGCAGCCTCGCCCTCGGCGACAATTTCCAGGCGGTCATGCCAGGTGCGCTCACATAGAGCGCCCAGCGCCGTGAAGCCCTCCTCATAAAAGGCCGCCAGCGAGCCGGGTTCGTAGGTGAGGCGGTCTAGCCGCATGGCAGATCTTTCATAGCGACTCGTAATCTTTTTGAAACAGGGTTTCGTCAAGCTGCTTGACCTCGCCGTAGGCATCGCGAGCGGCGGCCAGTTCGTCACCCAGACCGGCCAGCGCCTCGGCGACGCGGCCCTCGTTCTCCCGCCAGCGGCGAAGCACTTCCTCGGCAAATTCGTCGCTGGTAAAGCGTTCGCCCAGCACGAGACCGGTTTCACCAACCACCAGCTCGAAGAGGTTGAGCTTTTCCTGTAGTATCTGCAGGAGATGTTCCTGGAGCGTGCCAGCCTGGACGAAATTGTAGATGCGAACGGGTTGCCGCTGGCCGAGGCGATGGAGCCGGCCAATGCGCTGCTCGATTTCCATCGGGTTCCACGGCAAATCGAAATTGGCCAGTCGATGCGAGAACTGGAGATTCCGCCCTTCGGTGCCGCTGTGGGTGAGCAGCAACGCGCCGCCGCGCGCGCGGAATTCTTCGGTGATGGGCTGACGCTCGGGCGGGGGCGTCGAGCCGTTGATGACAAACGTCGCCACGCCGGACTGCTGGAGGTGGTCGGCGAGCGCAGCCTGCGTGTGAAGGAATTGCGTGAAAATGACGGCGCCGCCTTCCACGCGGGTGAGCGGCAAAAGCAGTTCGCACTTGCGCCGCCAGCTCGCCTCGAGCGGTGCCTGCTCGCGCCAGGCGCGAGCCGCCGCGCGGTCGGGGAACTTCTGCAGCGCCTCGCGCCATGCAGCGGGGCTGCTGCCGGCGGCCTGCAATAGCAGCCGTCCCCAAAGGCTCGCCTGGCTTGGGCTGAGCCTGGCCAGGCAAACGCGAAATTCGGCCTCCCATTGCACCCAAAAGGCGCGCTCGGCCTCTCCCGGCTCGAACAGAACGGTCTCGGCGCGCCGTGGCGGGAGGTTGACGCCCGCGTTGGCGCGCGTGTTGCGAATCATGACCTGGCCGAGCAGGCGGCGCAGTTCCTCCGGCTCGCGCGGCTGGCGCGGGCGCTTCGGATCAATAAACCGGGAGCGAAATTCCTTCGGTGTTGGAAGCTGGCCCGGCTGCAGGAGCGTGACCAGGTTGTAGAGTTCCTCGAGCGAGTTCTGGACAGGCGTGGCGGTAAGCAAGAGCAGGAATTGGCGCGGCAGCGCATTGACGGCCTGCCATGCCTGCGACTCCCGGTTGCGCAGGTAATGCGCCTCGTCCACGATGAGCATGTCCCAATGCACCTGCCGCGCGATCTCGAGATGCGCAGGCTGTTTGAGCGTGTGGAGGCTCGCAATGAGACCCGGATTTTCACGCCAGAATTTCTGCGCGTCGCCGCGCGCGGCGGCGTGGTTGGTGGTAACCGTCGCAAGACCGAATTTATCGCTCAGCTCCTCTTCCCACTGGTCCACCAGCGACGGAACGGTAAGGACGAGGAACCGTTTCACCATGCCCCGTGTCAGCAATTCCTTGAGCACCAGGCCAGCTTCGATGGTTTTCCCGAGACCCACTTCGTCCGAGAGCAGCGCGCGACCGCGCAGCGGGCCGAGCACGCGCAGTGCCGTGCGCATTTGGTATTCCAAATGTTGGAGGCGGCAGTGCGGCAGGCAGAGAAGGTCATCCGATTGGTTGGACACCCACCACAGGGCGGCACGCTCGCGCAAGGCGTAACTGCGCAGGTCAGTCAGGGCGAATGTCGTCTCCTGAAATTCGAGGCGCGGCAGCTCGATATGCACCCGCACCGGCGGCAGTGGCGGTCGCTCTCGATGGTCGAAGGTCGAGGGTGGAGAATTTGGAAGCGCCTTCGCCGGGGTCGATTTCTTCGCTGCCGCTGCCTTTCGTGCTTCCTCCGCCCGCTGCTCGCGCCGGCGGTGTTCCTCGGCCAGACGCGCCATGTTCTCCTGACGCCGCTTCGCCTCTTCCTCGCGTTTTTGCTCCCGGCGCAAGAACCGTCGCTGGTTCCGCTCCGTCTCTAACAGCATCAGTGGCTCTATTGCCTGCGTCGCCCTGGCCAGCGACGAGAAGTTGAAGCCCAATACTCCGGCCATCGTTCTGATGTTATCGCCCAGCCACAACCACGGCGGTTCGCCCGGGTCCAAAGGATGTTCCTGGTAGCGGACCGGGAGGCCACCGCCCGGCGGGCGTCTGACTGAAAAGACAGTCACCAGGCCGGGATTGGTAGGGAAGCGGTCGGCCCAGCGGCGGAGTGCCGCCCGAATGGAATTGTGATGATGGCTCGAAGTGGTGCTCTCCCGCCGACCTTCAACCTCGGTGATCCAGGTCAACTCATCACTGCCCGTGCATCGAATCCAGCCGGTCGTCTTCGCTTGCAGGCTCCCCGGATCGCTCCAATCAAGTTGGAGGAAGCCCTGAGAAATTTCGAGCGTAATGCAGAGCTGGAAACCATATTTCCGCGCCCCTTCAAACAGCGCCTCAGTGCTCCTGCCGGGCGTGGGGCTGGACGGCACGCCCAACCAGAAGCGGGCCAGCGCCAGGACCGCTCTCCGTCCCCGTATCTCAGGAGCCGTCTTGCCTTCAACATCCTCGCTCCTCTCCAGAATCGTCGCAAACCGAGAGGTCTCGCGTGCCAGCCATTTCCAGGCCGGTTCCGATCCAGGCAACACCAGCTTGTAGGCCTGGCCGGCTTTGACCGGGCCGATGTCCGAATCCGCCAGCACACTCACCTCCACGCATTCATCCGGAACGGGCAGGCGCTTGCGCAACCGGTTCACCAGCGACCGGGCGGAAGTCCCTCGGCTGCCGCAGTGGTCTCGCTCCACATGGCCCTCGATTTCAAGCTCCCAGTCGAGGAATATCTCGGTATAGAAAATGGAAGGCCTGGGGTCTGGGACCAACCGCCCTCGCGCCACCGGCTCCTGCGACCTGCCCCGAACCCATACAAAGTGCAAACAACCGACCGCAGTATCGAGCGTGACCAACAATCGCATCGGTTCAGCCGACGGAGACTCCGGTGCGGCTCCTCGGGCGGTGGGGAATTCAGTCTGTTCCATGGCCTGGCAACTATTATTTCAGGGGGGCCTTCCCGAAGAACTTGCCAAGTCCGGTCCAAGCCAGCAGGCACAGGCCAATGGGAGTGCCGGTGATGGGCGTCGGAATGGCGGCCAGAACGGCCAGAATGGTGGCGAAGGTGAACGCTCGTCCATTGGAATCTCCTTTGAGATGCTTCTGAATCAGGAAGGTCGGAACAAACACCGCAACAAAGCAAGCCGGGATGATCACAATCACGAGCGGTGGCAGCAAATCGACCCCCATCCAGAGGCTGTCCACCGCCACCAAAATCAGCGCGGATAACGCATGGATCGGCGGACCCTCCGCCGACGCCACGGGCGGCGCTATCCGCGGCGGTTCAGGCGGCAGCACCTCGACTTGCGCCACTCTCGCTGGCACATCACTGATTTTAGGCGGTTCGCGCATCGTCCGGCTGCCTAGTATCATCGAACCCGCTCAAACCATGCAACCAATTTCCCGTTTCCCCTAACGTCCCACGCGGATGCGGTAATAGCGCGTCTGGCCCGCCAAAGCAGGGTCGCTAAGCGAGAGAGTTTCTCCTGTGCCGGTCACCGAGGCAACCGATGTCCAGTTCGCATCGCCGGGCGCGCTCTTGTATTGAAGAGTGTGACTGAGGCCGCCGACCGAAACAAACTGAGCGGTGAAGCCGGCGCCGGTCTGGTTCATCGCCGTAATGGGGAACGGCACGTTGTTGCATGCCGTCCCCTCGAAGCTTAGCTTGCCGCCGTTGGTCATGTACATGCGTCCCCAGTTGGTTACCGACGAGATATAGGGCCCCGATGAAGCGAAGATTAAACTGTCTCCATCGCGGCCCGCCAGAATAGTGCCGTAGTTGGCGACCGGCCCGCAGATGGTGCCTTTGCCCAGCACCGTCGCGTTGCTGGAAATTGTGAGCAGACCGGAAAAGAAGTTGGTGCCTCCCCCCAACTCCAGAGTGGCTGGGTGGATGCCATCCCCGACGGTCATCGGGCCTTGGTTGGCCACCCAGAGGCTCCGCAGCTTGGCCGAACCACTCTTGAAGATGAACCGGCTATTCGGATCGTTCGTGACCTGCAAGGAGTCAGCCTGGACGTTGCCGCCGTTCAGCGAGAAACTGCCCATGCCAGCCAGACCGATGAGTATGCGGGCGTTGTGGCTTGAATTGGTCACGGTGAAAGTGCCACCATTCACGTTCACCACCGCCTCGACATCAGGGCCTTCCCCGACCAGCACGCCGGAATTGGCCGTCACGCTGCCACGTCCCAAATTGAGCCTGCCGCCAATGACGGCGACGCCATCAACGAGCAAGGCCGAGTTGTCAACCCGGATGCTGGCATTGGCATGAACGCTGCACGCGTCGAGCACGTGCAGAGGATGGTCGGCACCCAGCTTCACGAGGGACAAAGTGAGTGTGTTGCTCAACGGCGCGCCCAAAACGAGGCTTTGCACCGTCAAGTATTCCGGCCGCGAAAGAACGCTCTCTCCCAGCACGATAGTTTGCGCGCCGGCATTGGTGATGCAAATAGCCGCATGCTCGCCGCGCTGGTTGTCCCACCAGGGACCAGCCTCCCAACGGCTCGGCGGCGGAGCGTCGGGAGGCAGTGGCGGTTCGGCGGGCGCGGGCGGATGTGGGCGCTCACGGTCCTGGCCAGGCTGTCGGTCGGCCCCAGCACAATCGGGCGCCAACCAGGTCGCCGCAGTCGAGCCAAGCAACAGCAAGATAGCGACACCTTGCCGCCAGGTTCGGACATGCGCCGGCTGGCTTTGGGCTTGATGTCCCTTCCGGTATTCTCCAGGCTCGAAGCCCTTGCTACAGTCGTTCTGATTCTTGTTCATGCGGCTCTCGGGTTTGGCTCACGACGCTCCCCAGCCGCCAGGCAGCGTTGCCTCGACCGGAACCAAAGCGACACGAGCCCTTGTTGTTGGCGAATCTCAATACTTCTACGGTGCCAGCCAGCAAGACACAAGTTTGAATTTCCGCCCGCAGCGGTCTCCCCACGACGGATTCAAGAAACCGTAGTCGGCGCTAATCTCCATAAAATCGAGAAAGTGCATCGACTGCCGTGTGCCTTCCGGTGCGTCAGCAGGTTTTCAACCTGCGAGACGGAAGATTGAAAACCTGCGAGGCTCCCGCTTACGGCCAGACCCAGTCGCCCTCCAAACCCGTTCTGCCGGGGACTCCGCCGTCGTCCTTTTCGTTCCAGCCGACGGAGTAGAGCACAAACCGGCCTTCAGCGGTGCGGTGATACTTCAACGGCTGGCCACCCACGATATCGTGCGGCACCTTCTCCGCAAATTGCGGCACGAGCGCGTCCAGGCTCTCGGGATATTGGCCGTGGGCCAGGCGGTAGCGTTCCAGCCCACAAGCCACAAATGCCTCGTTGGCCAGGGTTTGGTTGCGCGCCATCGTTCGCGCGGCCTTGACGAAGTTGGGTGTCGCCTCCTGCGCCAGGAACGTGTAGGGCGGGAAGGTGCTGAAAGTGGTTTCAATCTGGTTCTTGATGTCCTCGGCCTTGCGGGGCACAACCTGGTTGTTGGGAACATCGAAGATATTAATGATAAGCGGGGTTCGAATGGCCATCGCGCACATGTTTTGATACACCCAACCGCGCGGCGCAAACGTGATGAGCAGGTATGTTGGATTCTTGAGTTTCTGCCACAGCCCCAGCGGCTCGCTGCCGAACAAAAACAACTTCTTAAGTTCGGCGGGTGGGTAGGTTTCAAACGTGCGGCATGAGGCGGCCCGTTCGGCGTTCACCGCCTCGCGGACGAGTGACAGCAGGTTGATGTCCTTGAGCTGCTTCTGCATCGCGGCCAGTTCCGGCTCACGCCAAACCTGCAGGCGCAATCCATCTTCGATGATGCTCGTGTATAGCGCGGTGATCGCCACATCAATCATCGCTTCCACCAGCGTCGTTGCTTTGCGCGGAGGGCTGCCTTCCAGCAACCGGCACATGTCATGCACCAGCGCCAGTTCGTGCCACGCGGTCTCCGACTGGCCGAGCAGCAGGTAACACTGCGCCCGCTGCGACAGCATTTGGGCCACATTGCGGAGCCTCACGAAGTTCGGAATCGGCCGCTCGAAGGGGCGCTGGTAGTCGCCGTCCATCCGCGCTCGGGGGCGCTCCAGGCCGCTGCGCAGCAGATCGAGGTCGGGCACTGCCGACTGGCTGCGAGCGAGGTATTCATCCGGAGCATCTTCCGACAGTTTCAGCGAAACGCGAAACGCATTGGTTTCAATTGGAGCCACGATGAAATCGTGGAGTTTAGACTCGTCCGAAGGGTCATGCCGCAGCGGACTACGGGGAAGGAACTCCGCGAGCGCACTAAAGGACGGCACCGTGTCGGCCTGCAGCACTAAATGGATCGGTTTGATCTGCTTCGCCGATCGTGCAATGACGGCACCGCCCCAAACGTCCCTTGCGCATGGCCCAATGCTCTCGCGGAGGAGCGTTGCCACTTGCTCACGGGCTGCCGGGTCATCTAATCGTAAGACCGCATCAGCCTTTTCGGAAGGTAGCGGCCCATCGAGCGGCACAACTTTGACCTCGGCCAGCAGCACTGGTGCGCTCTTGGCATTGCGGCCCGGCCCAAGCCGGAATGGTATCTCGGCATTAGGAGATTTTGATGCCTCGGGAGGGTGGAAAGCCTCGGCCAAAGACCCCTTCACGAACCACTCAGTGATCTTTGGCGCCTTGAAGATATTCTGCTCGTCGGACACAAGCGCCGGGATATAGGCGTTCCAGTCGAGGACTTCGCCTTTGGCTTCCAGTTCTCGCCGGCATTTTTCCCAGGCCCGTTTGCCCCGCCAATTCTCCACCGCATAGAACAGTCCGATTAGCGTGACCAGGCAGGCCAGCACAAACAGCCAGCGGCTCATCACCCGCCAGCAGAAAAGCCACTGGAAGAAACGCGCAAACGGAACTGGCGCGTGAGCGCATTGACCTTCGCCGTTTTGGACGGTTTTCATTTGGATTTGTTTCGGCTACCGGGCTTTACAGCCGGCTCTCTCAGGAAATGGGCTTCGTATTTCATGTCTGGGTGGCTGGCGACGTCAGTCGGTGCTGACTTTCGGTGAAGAGAATGCGCCGACTGCCCTCGGCGGCTACGTTTTGATCGTGAGTTCTGCGAAGCATAAACGGCTTAGGTCATGAGCATTTCCCTCCGTCGCTCGCTTCTGGGCCGAGGCGGACGTGGCTTTGGTTGTTCTGTTGCGGGCGTTTCGGGCGGCCCGATCAATTCGGCCAAAAGCCGCTCCTGCTCATGAAAAGCCATAAGGAGCTGCGGGGAAACCGGCGATGCGCGTTTGGTGACCAACCGGGAGGCATCGCGGGTCGTCAGATTGATCCCCAGGATCACCAGCCAGACCGCCGCCAAACCCGTCCACGCTACCGGGTGAGGCCAGAGGATGCGTGAGAGGAAATGGTTGAGAGTATTGAGAGCAGAGAGCCGGGAGCGCAAGGGGATCGCGGGTTGCGGATTGCGGGTTGCAGGTTGAGGACTGGATGCCTGCCCAGCAGCCGCCAGGATTTCTGCGCGCCACTCGACGGGGGGCCGCCGCAATGGCTGGCCCTGTAACCGTGTCTCGAAATCGTCGGGGTTCATTTAATCATCTTTCACCAATCACCAGTCACCGCTCACCAATTCAGCTTATTTCGTCATAGAGAGGACGAAGCCGCGCGCGCAATTTGTCTAAGCCGTAACGATAGCGGCTGGCGGCGGTGTTGAGGGGGATGCCGAGCAGTTCGGCGATTTGCTCGAACGTGAGCTGTTCCCAGAGCTTGAGATGGACCACGGCGCGTTGATCGGCCGGCAAATCGCCCAGCGCAGCGGAGAGCGCTTCCCGGAAAGCGCCCTCATCGGGGGCAGTGGTTGGCGCGAAGACCGTGATGGTTTCACCCGCCAGTTGCTCGTAGTTCTTCTCCCGCGTGCCGCGTCGGCGGATCATGTCAATGGCCAGGTTATGGGCCAGCCGCAGCAAAAAGGACCGTTCGTCGCGCACCGTGCTCAACAGCTCAGGGCGCCTGCTCAGCTTGATGAACAATTCCTGCAGCAGATCGCGTGTATCTGCTTCGTGGCGGGTGAAATTGAGCAGAAACACAAAGAGCGCCTGCGCGTGTTCATCGTATAAACGCTCGAAATCAAGTGGCACTGGCATCTCTCCAAGCATGACGCGCCTCGCCGGCGCATTTGTCTAGCTGAAAGGGAGTGATGCTGTGCGCGCTTTGAACCCCTGAAGCGCCGCAAGCGTATCCGGTTCCTGACGGCGGCTCTTCCGCCACTCATTGAGGTCCGCATTCCCGCGCTTATGGATTGGCTCAGCTTGATTATCATCGGAGGCGCAGTTGCAGGGAACCGCTCCGGGGCATCGGCATCGCAAAATTGGCCGCCGCTGACTTGCGCCATCGTCGTCATCAAATCCTCGTTTTAATTGGCCCCAAAGCCCAGGCAGGAGGTGCTGCGGTTGTGTGAATAGTGAACTTGCTAGACTTCTTGAACAAATGCTTCCACCGTAAGTCCAGCAGAGCGAATCAAGCTGCGAAGCGTGCCTTTGGCGATTTCCTTGTGATCGGGAACTGAAAGCGTCGCGATTTCACCTTCCTTTACCAGAATGATGTGACTTCCGCGCTGGCGGGCGGCCTCCCATCCAAGCTTTTCAAAAACCCGAACGGCCTTGCGCCCACTCAATACCGGGAGGGCTGGCATCAGACCGAAACTTCCACCTGGCGGGTTTCGATGGTAAGCGGCAAGCCGCGTTCAGCACGAACTTCCATGCAGAGGGCGACAGCTTCCTTGATGTTCTTTAGGGCTTCCGGCTTGGTCTTGCCCTGGCTGACGCATCCGGGAATGGACGGGCATTCGACCACCCAGACTCCGTCTTCGTCGCGATCCAGCGTTACAGACAGCTTCATGTTCAACGTGTAACCGACGTCAGCCCCGTTTGCAAGCACTCGTGTCGCGGCATCAGATTGCTTCGCCCTGTGCCCACGAATTTGCCGCCACGCCCCGCCTACTTCGCGTCTTGCAGAGCCGTGCGCGCCTCGGCCACCGAGAGCAAAAAGCTGCTGCCCGAGTCGGCTTTCACGTACACGACTTTCCCGGCGCCGTCGAACGCCGCGATCGCGAGGCGGTCCGAAAGATTGAACAGTTGCCGCAGCGAAGGTTCCTGCCCTATTGGATAAGACGGGCCGTAAAAGCCGCCGGTGTTCTGCGGCACGCGGAAGGTGGTTCGCAAAGGGTCGGCGAAGTCGGTGAGGATCAGATAATCCGGCGTCTTATTGCGCAAGTCCTGGTAGAGGAACTCGATGCTGATCTGGCGCGTGACGAAAACGACCAGCGGCTTGCGCTTAAGTCCAAGTCCCAACTGTTCTGCCACTTCCGCCGTGGGGAGGGGCAGATTCATGTTCCCGCCGCCAACGGAAGGCGGCATGTACCCGCCGCCGTAGCGGGGGCCGGGCGATGCCAGATCACCGAAGATGAACACCACGCCGCCGGCA
>Ga0194054_10000963_pt1 | contig 14204 bp, 14 predicted proteins | sample SepL2210m_MetaG_FD_163628 | JGI IMG/M metagenome (GOLD analysis project Ga0194054, IMG submission 163628) | Anoxic zone freshwater microbial communities from boreal shield lake in IISD Experimental Lakes Area, Ontario, Canada - Sep2016-L227-10m | ecosystem: Environmental > Aquatic > Freshwater... | reverse complement strand
CTGGCCTCGTGCATCCACGAGGCCAGAGTCTGTGCGAGCCAGATTTCGTGTCCGTATTTCAGGCGGTGGATCATTTCCCGCACCACCCCGCGGCTGCGGACAACCGCCACCGCACAGTCGAAGGCAAACTCCTCGCCCTGGCAATTCGGGCAGGTGAAGACCGGGGTCATTCCGTCATACGGCTGCGAGCAGACATCGCAGCGCGGGGGCCGGATCCGCTCAAGCCCGCCCTCACAGGTGCGGCACAGCCTCGCGTGCTGCGACACCGGGCAACCGCAGCCCGCGCAGTGGGCTGGAAAAAACAGCGAGCCCAGCGGCTCAAGGATGGCGGAGAACACCTCTCGCATGGCGCAGATAAAGCGCGGCGAGCGCCGCGGTGATGAGAAGTGTGCAGACCGGCACCAGTCCGGTCGGGACCGCACCGCTGACCACATTCGGCCCGACCCAGGGGAGAAGCGCATCAGCGGGCTTGATGCGGAATTTCGCGGCCCATTGGAGCCCCTGTTGTCCGAGGATCCAGCCGGCATGGATGCCGATCGCAAGGAAAAGCGAACGCGTCCGCAGCGTGGCAAAGGCAAGGATCAGCCCGGCCAGCAGCAGAGAAAAAATCCCCCATCCGAGGATCGGCCAGGCGGGCGCGCTCGAAAAAACCTGCGGGAGCTGCCCGAAGCCGCTGAGCCAGTCCACCGGAACCGGAACCTCCGGTTTGGCGACACGCATAAAATGCACGACCGCGAAGACTGCCGAGGAAAGGCATGCGGCCGCCACCGGCTTCATCGCCCGCAGGCAAAGCCCGAGCAAAACCCCGCGGAATAAAAACTCTTCGAGCACGGCCACGGCCGGGGCCGTGGTCAGGATGCGGAAAATTCCGCCGGGAGAAAAACCGGTTTTCATCCGGTAAATCTCGCAGGAGAGATATCCGGCGGCGAGCCCGAGAACCGGGACCAGGGCGATTCCCATCCCGGTGAAGAGATCCCGCCAGCGGAGCGGATTGCGTTCGATTCCGAGCTCGTCAAGGCGTCGGATCCCGATCCATCGAAAGGCCGGCCAAAGCATCACCAGCGCGGAGATCTGAATGGAGCGGCTGAAATACCGGTGAAACGGGAACCCTTTCAGAAACGGAAGAACCCCGTTTTCCGCGAGCGCCGTTCCCGTCCAATACAGGGGAGGGGACAGCACGCAGGCCAGCAGGAGCAACCCTAAAAAATAGGCCGCCAGGCGGAGAAGGACGGGATTTGATTTCACGCAGGCGACTATATGCGCTCATTTTCTCCGAGATGCGAGACGTTTGCCGGAGCATCGGCGGGCCTTCAGGAAGTTGATACGGTTCGTCAACCCTGATTGAATCTCCGGATTTCTCTCATCATCCGCCGTTCAGCAAAAAACCCGCCCCGCATGAAGCCAAACAAAAATGCGTTTCCGTGTCGCGATCGTGACACGGAAAATCTTCGGCCGGTTTTCTCTGGAATTTCGCGCGGCACGGGCTACAACTCACGAAACGATTAAAAAAATGGCAGCCGACTACAACAAAGATCCCGACCAATATCTCGACCTTGATGACGACCCCTCCGGCGAGTTGGGCGAAAAAGTCCAGCAGGTACGCGCGGAGCTCGAGAGTCTGAAACAAAAACAGGAGGAGATCGAGCGAGAGAAACTGCGGCTCGAGGAACTCAAGCGCCGACAGGACGAGCTGGATTCCGGGCGGGCGGAGATGCTGGACAAGCTCACCCGCTCGCTGGTCGTCGTCCAGCGCGAGGTGGAGGAAACCCAGAAACGCCTCGAACAGCTGCACGCGATCTACAATTCGTTCACCCAGCACCTGCGGCATCTCGAGGCGATCAACGCCAGGGGCTGGAGCAGCAACGAGCTCCCGCGGGAGCTCAGCAAAGCGATCAGTGCGGTTGAGGACGCGCGCGCGGAATTCATCAAGGCCCAGGCGAAAATTTCTCCTGATTCCCCCGCCGATTCCTCCGGGTCTCTCCCGATGGACGGTGACTACGCGATGTACGACGACCGCGGGTTTGCCTATTGGCTGAAGAGCGGGTTCGCGTTCACGCTGCCGATTCAGTTGTTCGCCGCCCTCGGACTCCTGATCTGGATCTGGTCCATTCTGTCTGCCGCAAAATAAGCCATGGCACGCCCGTCCCCTGTCCACTCGTCCAAGCTGAGCGCTGAAGAGCGCACGCTCCAACGGGAGGCTGCGGAGCTGCGACGCAAGGAACAGGATCTCGAACGGCAACTCCGGATGCTGCCGGCAAAAATGGAGGCGCGGAGAACAAGGGAAAAAGAGCTGGCGAGGCTCCGGGCGCAGACCTCTCCGCAGGCCATCTCGCTCAACGGCACGCGCGGCCCACGCAGCCTGAAGCAAAACGGCAAACCCCGCCCGCTGTCGATGCGCGAACTCCACAATGCGCGGATCAAATCCCTGGTTCTTTTTCTGATCCTTGCAACCATCGTTCTCCTCCTCTGGCGGGCGATCCCGTAGAGCATTGGAAATATCATGTCAGAAACGGAACCCACGATGCGGCAGCTCAAAAGCCGATCCCAGCTCCTCAAGCCTGCGATCCGGCTCGGAAAAGCCGGCGCGTCTCCGGAATTTCTCGCGGAATTCCGCCAACTTCTCGCAACGAACCACCTCGTCAAAATCCGTTTTGAAGGATTTCAGGACGCGCGCAAAACTCTCTCCAAGGAACTCGCCGGAACCACGGGCTCGGTCCTCGTCCAACAAGTCGGCCACACCGCGGTTTATTACCTCCAGCCGTCCGCCGGCTAACCCTCGATTTTTGGAACGCGCGGGGCGCGGAGGCGGTGCGGCTCGGGAAAATTCGAGCCGACCAGAGGGCGGCAGTAGCTCAGGAAGTCGTGCGTCACATGGTTGCCTTCGGGGATCAGGAATTCGTCGGGCATGTGCCGGGTCTTGCCGGCAACCTCCCGGATGTGGACAAGGTCGTAGGAAGCACTGTAGTTCAGAACCGGGCGGCGGATGACGACCGAGCCGTCCACGTTGTCCCACATGGCATATTGGACGGCGATCTCGCCGACTTCGCGGGCCTCGTGCGCATCGCGGTTGCTGACAACGCCGAGGAAGGATCTTTGCAGGTAGCCGAAGGTGTCGGACCGCACGCGCTTGATCTTGAGCTTCGCCTTCACCTCGTCGCCGAGCAGATCGCCCAGCGCGCCGGAGCCGGAGAGCTGCACATTGCCGTGGGCATCGCGCTCGACTTCGCTGGAGAGCTTGGTGGCAATGCTTTCGCCATGCTCGTCCTGGATCCCCTCGGAAACCGCGACAATGCAGCGTCCGTGTTCCTGGTAAACGCGGTCCACATCGCCGAGGAAACGTTCCAGAGAAAACGCGCGCTCGGGCACATAGACCAGATGGGGACCGTCATCCACGTATTTGCGGGCCAGTGCCGAGGCGGCTGTGAGAAAGCCCGCGTGGCGCCCCATCACGACCCCGATCAGAACTCCCGGCAGCGCGCGGTTGTCGAGGTTCAGGCCCATGAACGCCTGCGAAACGAAACGCGCGGCGGAGCCAAAGCCCGGGCAGTGGTCGTTCACAGCAAGATCGTTGTCAATCGTCTTGGGGATATGGATGGCGCGAAAGTCGTAGCCCGCGGATTCCGCCTGTTCATTGACGATGCGGACGGTATCCGAAGAGTCGTTTCCGCCGACGTAGAAGAAGTAGCGGATATCGTGCTTCTGCATGGCCTTGAACATGCGCGAGCAGTATTCCTCGTCCGGCTTGTCGCGGGTGGACATCAGGCCGGAGGAAGGCGTGTCGGCGACCTGTTCCAGGTTGTGCGTGGTCTCGCGGGTGAGGTCGATGAAGTCCTCCTCGATGATTCCCCGCACCCCGTGGATCGCGCCATACACGGCTTTCACCTGGGTGAATTTTCTCGCTTCGAGGGTCACTCCGACAATGCTTTGGTTGATTACCGCCGTGGGCCCGCCACCCTGCGCCACCAGTACTTTTCCTTCCAGTCTGCTCATAAGGGCGGGATCATTATCTGCAAATCGGCAATGTGGCAAGTCAACTTCCGCGAAAGGAGAACCCCCGACCGAGATCGGAGCCGGCGGCATATTTTTCGCAATCCGTCAGGCCGGGGGCCTCGGCGTCGCGCGGAGCCAGTTGCGGCTGGAGGCCACGGGGGATCGGCCAATAAATCCCGGTCTCCGGATCGTTCCAGCGCAGGGTCCTTTCATCCTTCGGCGAGTAGTAATCGGTGCATTTGTAATGGAAGTCGGCGTGGTCGCTGACGACAAGGAACCCGTGCGCGCAGCCGGGCGGTGCCCAGAGGCGTTCGTGGCAGGCGCTGGTGAGGAGGCGTCCATCCCACTTTCCAAATGTCGGCGAGCCCTCGCGCAGGTCCACCACCGCATCGAAGACGGCGCCGCTCGAGACCCACACGAGCTTGCCCTGGGCTTTTCCGTTGACCTGGTAGTGCATGCCGCGGAGAACATACTTCGACGAGCGGCTGTGATTGTCCTGGACGAAGTCCACATCGAGACCGATTTCCGCGAAGACCCTGCGGTTCCACGTTTCGAGGAAGAACCCGCGTTCGTCACCGTAAAGCTGGGGCTGCAGGAGCAGTGCCCCTTCGATTTTCAAGGGTTCAATTCTCATGGTTGGGTTCTTTCCAGGATGCTTTTCAGGTAGATTCCGTAGGAGGATTTTCCGAAGCGCGCGGCGATCCCCGCCAGTTCTTCCGTGCTGAGCCAGCCCCGGCTGAAAGCGATTTCTTCGAGGCAGGCGATGCGGAGCCCCTGGCGGCTTTGGATCGCGCGGACGAAGTCGCCGGCTTCAAGCAGCGACTCGTGGGTGCCGGTGTCGAGCCAGGCGGTGCCGCGGCCGAAGCGTTTGACGCGCAGGGTTCCCTCGTCGAGGTAGAGCCGGTTGAGGTCGGTGATCTCGAGCTCTCCGCGCGGCGAGGGCTTGAGCGAGCGGGCGAACGATGCCACGCGATGATCGTAGAAGTAGAGCCCGGGAATGGCGCAGCGGCTCCTGGGATTTGCGGGCTTTTCCTCGAGCGAGATCGCGCGTCCGTCCGAATCGAATTCCACGACGCCGTAGTCCGAGGGATTCGTGACCTCGTAGCCGAAGATCGTGGCCCCCCCGCGCCAGGCATCCGCCTCGACGAGCACATGCGTGAGCTCGCTGCCATAAAAAAGATTGTCGCCCAGCACGAGCGCGGCGGGGGACCCGCCGAGAAACGATTCGCCGAGGATAAACGCCTGCGCGAGTCCGTCCGGGCTGGTCTGTTCGCAATACGAGAACGAGACGCCGAATTGCGCCCCGTCGCCCAGGAGCCGGCGGAACTGGGGCAGGTCGTGCGGGGTTGAGATGATCAGAATTTCGCGGATTCCCGCGAGCAGAAGAGTGCTCAGCGGATAGTAGATCATCGGCTTGTCGTAGACCGGCAGGAGCTGCTTCGACACGGCCTGCGTGATCGGGTGAAGGCGGCTGCCGGAGCCTCCGGCCAATATGATGCCTTTGCGGGTTTTCATGATGCGCGATCGGAATAGTTTTTTTCGACCCACTGGCGGTAGGCGCCCGACTGGACATGGGCGATCCATGCCGGGTTTTCGAGATACCACCGGAGGGTCTTCGTGATCCCCGTTTCAAATGTCTCCGCCGGGCGCCATCCGAGCCCGGACCCGATTTTCCCCGCGTCAATCGCATATCGCCTGTCGTGACCGGGCCGGTCGGTGACGGTCCGGATCTGGGTGCGGTAGGATTGGCCGTCGGGCCGTGGGCGGATGCCATCGAGCATGTCGCAGATCGTGTGGACGATCCCGATGTTCGGCTTCTCGTTCCATCCCCCGATATTATAGACTTCGCCCACGGAGCCGGCCTCGAGAACCCGGCGGATCGCGCTGCAATGGTCGCCGACATAGAGCCAGTCGCGGATCTGCATGCCGTCGCCATAGACCGGCAGAGGAAGTCCGGCCAGGGCATTGACAATCATGAGAGGGATGAGCTTCTCGGGGAACTGGAGAGGCCCGTAGTTGTTCGAGCAGTTGGTGGTCAGGACCGGCAGCCCGTAGGTGTGATGGTAGGCGCGGACGAGGTGGTCGCTGGCGGCTTTCGAGGCAGAGTACGGGCTGTTCGGCTCGTAGCGGTTGAGCTCGGTGAACGCGGGATCGCCCTTCCCGAGCGACCCATAAACCTCGTCGGTCGAGACATGGAGGAAGCGGAACGCCTTCTTCGCCGCTTCGTCAAAGGTGCTCCAGTAGGCGCGCACGGACTCGAGCAGCTCGAATGTCCCGACGATATTGGTTTGGATAAAATCGCGCGGTCCGTGGATCGAGCGATCCACGTGCGACTCGGCCGCAAAATTCACGATGGCACGCGGGCGGTGGGTTTCGAGCAGGGTGGCCAGCAGCGCGGCATCTCCGATATCGCCCCGCACAAAAATGTGGCGGGGATCCGCCGCCACCGGTGCCAGGCTCTCCCGGTTTCCGGCATAGGAAAGGATGTCGAGGTTGACGACCGGAGTTCCCACGACGCGGAGCCAGTCGAGGACGAAGTTCGCCCCGATAAATCCGGCTCCGCCTGTCACGAGGATCGCGTTGCTCATGGGCGTTTCTATTCCGCTTTGCGCCCGGGATTTTTGTGGGCTTTTCCAATCGGGAAGACCCGGAAGCCGATCGCCCGCAGGTCCGCGTGAGGGAGGATATTCCGTCCGTCAAAAATGCAGGCCGGCTTGGGCATGTTTTCAAAGATCTCCGCATAGGGAAGGGTCCTGAACTCGTCCCATTCGGTGAGGATCGCGATGGCATGGGCGCCGGCGGCGGCCTCTGCGGCGCTGCCCGCGATTTTCAGATTGTCGTTCCTCCCTTCCCCGAGCACGTCCTGCCGGATATCGTGTTCACGGACCTTGGGGTCGTAGACGACCACCTCGGCCCCCTCGGCCAGCAGATCCTGACAGACGCTGATCGCCGCCGTTTCGCGCGTGTCGTTGGTGTCTTTTTTGAAGGCAAACCCCAGGATCGCGATCCGTTTCCCGGTAACCGTGTTGAAGAGCTCCCGGACGATCCGCTCGGCGAAGCGGTGCTTCTGCCAGTCGTTGATTTTCACCACGCTTTGCCAGTAGGCCGAGACCTCGGGAAGCCCGAAGTGCTGGCAGAGGTAGGCGAGGTTGAGAATGTCTTTCTGAAAACACGAGCCGCCGAACCCGACCGAAGCCTTGAGAAACTTCTGGCCGATCCGCGAATCTTTTCCGATCGCGTTCCCAACCTCATCCACATCCGCTCCGGTCGCCTCGCAGAGGGCGGAGATCGAATTGATCGAGGAGATCCGCTGGGCGAGAAAGGCATTCGCCACCAGCTTCGAGAGCTCGGACGACCAGAGATTCGTTGTGAGGATCCTCTCGGCGGGAATCCACCGCGCGTAGATGGCCGCGAGTTTTTTAACCGCCGCGCGCCCGTCCCCGGTCTCCTCCCCGCCGATCAGCACGCGATCCGGGTGCAGGAGGTCTTCCACCGCCGTGCCTTCCGCCAGGAACTCCGGGTTCGACAGCACCTGGAACTGGCCGGACTTCGAATTCGCGCGAAGGATCGTCATGATCGCCTCGGCGGTTTTCACCGGGATCGTGCTTTTTTCCACGATGATCTTCGGGCCTTCGGCGAGCGCGGCAATCCGGCGCGCGGCACTCTCGACATAGCGCAGGTCTGCGGCGCGCCCCGCCCCGATCCCCTGTTTTTTTGTCGGGGTTCCCACGCACACAAAAATGATCTCGGAGTCACGGATGCCTCCATCCACGTCGGTCGAGAAAAAGAGGTTTCTTCCACGCGACTCCCGGACGATTTCGTGGAGGCCGGGTTCGTAAATCGGAAGCTCGTCGGAGTTCCATTCCGCAATGCGGGCGGCGTTCGGGTCAACGACAGTGACTTTGATGTCCGGGCACTTGGCCGCGATCATCGCCATGGTTGGGCCGCCGACATAGCCGGCACCGAGGCAACAGATTTTCAGGGTGGTTTTCATGGAATCAGGAATGGAGAGAGGCGCGGAAGTAGGAGATCGTGCGTTCGAGGCCTTCTTCCAGCAACACCTTCGGCTCCCAGCCGAGATGCTGCCTGGCGAGCGAAATGTCCGGGCGGCGCTGCCTGGGATCATCGGACGGAAGCGGCTTGTGCGTGATGCGCGAGGCTCCGCCGACCTTCCGCAAAACCAGTTCCGCCAGCTCGAGCATGGTGAACTCTCCGGGATTTCCCAGATTCATCGGACCGATGATCTCGGTCTGGTTCATGAACCGGATGAATCCCTCGATGAGATCGTCCACATAACAAAACGAGCGTGTCTGCAACCCCTCGCCGTAGACGGTCAGATCCTCGCCGCGCAGCGCCTGCACCACAAAATTCGAGACCACGCGTCCGTCGTTCGCCAGCATCCGCGGGCCGTAGGTGTTGAAAATCCGGATCACCCGGATGTCCACCCCGTTCTCGCGGTGGTAATCAAAAAACAATGTTTCCGCGCAGCGCTTGCCTTCATCGTAGCACGAGCGCAATCCGATCGGATTGACATGTCCCCAGTAGTCCTCGGTCTGCGGGTGGACCTCCGGGTCTCCATAGACTTCGGAGGTGGAGGCCTGGAAGACGCGGGCCTTCACCCGCTTGGCGAGGCCCAGGCAGTTGATCGCCCCCATCACCGACGTCTTCGTCGTCTTGATCGGGTTGTATTGGTAATGAGGCGGCGAGGCCGGACAGGCGAGGTTGTAGATCTGATCGACCTCGACTTTGAAAGGATCGATCACATCGTGCCGCACCATTTCAAACCGGGGATTTCCCAGCAGGTGCTGGACGTTCTCCTTCCGGCCGGTGAAAAAGTTGTCCAGGCAGATCACGTCGTGACGCGCGTCGACGAGCCGTTCGCAGAGGTGGGAGCCAAGAAACCCGGCCCCGCCGGTAACAAGAATTTTCATAAGATAAAAGCGGTCAATCCCGCCGAAAAGATTTTTGCGAAAGGCTGTCCCCTCCTGCCGAAAATAGCAAGAACTTGAAAAAGCGACAGAACTTGAAAGAGCGACCCCCTTTCCTTTCCAACTGGCAATCCCGAAGGAATTTGATGGAATGATCCGCCTGACAGAGGGGATATCCGGGGCGCCTGAAAAATCCGGGTTGTCAAAACGTCCGCCCTGCCTACGTTGAACCGGATGTTCCGACCATTGATTTTTGCCGTGATCGCCGCGGGGGTTGTCGAGGCCGCGCCTGTTGCGAAAAGTCTTGTGCGGATCGAGGCGACCTTTCAGGAGCCGAGCTATAAAGCGCCGTGGAACCCCGGCGAGGTCTCGGGCGGGGTCGGCGCGGGGTTTGTTATCTCCGGCAACCGGATCATGACGAACGCCCATGTGGTGAGCAACGCAAGGTTCCTGACGGTTTCGAAGGAGGGGGATTCGAGGCCGCATCCCGCAAAGGTTCTCTACATCGCACACGACTGCGACATGGCGGTTCTGACGGTCGAGGAGCCGGATTTTTTTCGCGGCACGGTCGCGCTGGAATTCGACGGCATTCCCGCGATCGAGTCCACGGTGTCGGTTTATGGGTATCCCATCGGCGGCTCCCGCCTGTCGGTCACCCAGGGGATCGTCTCGCGGATCGATTTTCAGGCGTATTCGCACTCCGGCGTGGACTCGCATCTGACGATCCAGATTGACGCCGCGATCAACCCCGGCAACAGCGGCGGACCCGTCCTGCAGAACGGCAAAGTCGTGGGCATCGCCTTTCAAGGATATAGCGGGGATGTGGCGCAGAACGTCGGCTACATGATCCCGACCCCTGTGGCAAAACGGTTTTTGAAGGATATCGAGGACGGTCACTACGACCGCTACGTGGACCTCGCGCTGAGCTACAAGAACCTCTTCAATCCCGCCGCGCGGCGTGCGCTCGGCTTGAAAGACGACGACCGCGGGGTTCTGGTCGGGAGCGTCTACGGAGGCGGGTCGTCCGAGGGCATCGTAAAACCGGGCGATGTTCTCCTGGCGATTGACGGATTGCCGATCTCCAGCGACGCCACGATCGCAATGGACAAGGATTCTGTCCCGCTCGCCGAGGTGGTCGAAAGGAAATTCAAAGGCGACACGGTGACGCTCGACGTCTTGCGCGACGGCAAGCCGCTCCATCTCAAGATCCCTTTGAACGGCCCCTGGCCGTTCACCCTCCACAGCAATGCCTACGACGAAGACCCGCGGTTCCTCCTCTTCGCTGGCCTGCTTTTCCAGCCGGCGGATCAGAACTGGATGTCGGAATACCAACCGGACGACCTCCGGCTGCGTTATACTTTTGACTTTTTCATCGAGGACAAGATCTACAGGGAACGCCCGGAAATCATTGTCCTGAGCGGGATCCTGGCCGACCCGGTCAATGCCTACGCGGCCGATTTCCGGTATGGGATACTTGATGAAATCAACGGTCGGAAAATTCTCAAACTTGCGGATGCGGCCGAGGAGTTCGCCAAACCCGCGGAGTATTATGCGATCAAGATGGCCGGGAGCGGACGCCCGATCATCCTCGAGCGCAAAGCGGTTGGGGAAGCCCGCCAGAGAATCCTCTCCCGATACGGGGTGACCAAGGAGCAGAACCCATGATCTTCCGCATCCTCCCTCTCTTCCTTGCGCTCTGCCTGCCGGCCACGGCGGGAGTCTTGCCCCAGCCGCAAAAAAGCAAGCCGGAAGCCGCGCCGAAAACCCTGTCTGTCCTGCGTGTCAATTCCACGTGCCAGTCGTATGACTTCGTGCGCCCGTGGGCGAAAAAACCTCCCGTCACGAAGCGTGGGCTCGGAACTCTGATCGGGGGCGGAAGGCTCCTCGTGACGGCCGAACTGGTCGCGAACCACACGTTCATCGAGCTGGAAAAAGCGACCACCGCCGAGAAGTCGTCGGCCGAGGTCGAACGCGTGGACTACGAGTGCAACCTGGCCATTTTGAAGCCTGCGGATCCGGCATTTCTTGAAGGGATGAAACCGCTCGCGCCCGACACCGGGGTTCGTGTGGGCGACCGCGCCACGGTTCTCCAGCTCGAGCCCAACGGAGAAATCGCCCAGACCCTTGGCACGGTCACCTCGATTTCCGTCGGGGGATACCCGCTCGACAACATGGGGCTTCTCCTCTTCCGGCTCAGCGCCCCCATGCAGCAGCGCGACGGCAGCTTCACCCTGCCCGCTGTGCGCGATGGAAAATTGCTCGGCCTCCTCATGAGGTATGATGCCCGCAGCCAGACGGCCGACATCATTTCCACGCCGGTCATCGAACACTTTTTGAAGGAATCGGCAAAGCCGTCCTACGGCGGGTTTGCGCGGACAGGGCTCGCGTTCTCCAGCACACGCGACCCCCAGCTCCGCCGCTACATCGGCTTGAAAGCAGCCGGCGGGGTCTATGTCACGGAGGTCATGAAGGGCGGAGCCGCCGACAAGGCCGGGCTGAAAATAGCCGACGTCATCCTCGCCGTGGACGGACATGCGGTGGATCAGGATGGCAACTACGAGGATTCCGCCTGGGGGAGGATCGCATTCAGCCACCTCACGAACACGATCTTCCATCCGGGCGACACCGTGCCATTCCGGGTTTTTCGCGACGGCAACATTCTGGAGGTTCCGGTGAAGCTCGAAACCCGCGACCGGTCGAAGATCATCAGCGAGTCGTATGTGGTGGACCGCGCGCCGCGCTACGTCATCCTCGGCGGAATCGTCTTCATGGAGCTGTCACGCCCCTACCTGCAGGAATGGGGAGGCGACTGGATGAAGCAGGCCCCCCCGCGGATGGTCTTCCTCGATGCCTTCCAAAACGAGCTGCCGAAGGACCGGGGGAAAATTGTTTTCATTTCCCAGATCCTCCCGACGCCGGACACTCTCGGCTACGACGAACTCGACAACCTTGTCGTCTCGAAAGTGAACGGCAAAGAAATCCGCTGCCTGGATGATGTGGTGGAGGCCGCAAAATCTCCTGTGGACGGATACCAAAAGATCGAGCTCAACGAGGATCCCGGCCTGATTTTCCTGGATGCGGCCGCGATCGAGGCGAACCGGGATGCGCTCATCCGCAAATACTCGCTGCCCGCGCTGCAGCGGCTGTGATGCGGGTCCTCTTCTCGCCGTTCGGAAGCGAGGGCGACGTCAACCCCCTCCTCTGGCTGGCCGGGCTGCTGGCGGAGCGCGGACACCATGTGGAATTTCTTCTCACCCCCCACTACGGACATCTCGCCGATCAGCGCGGGTTCGCATGGCATCCGATGGGAACCGGGGAGGATTTTCTGCGAACGGCAAACGATCCGGCGCTTTGGAAACCCGGCATAGGAACCTGGCTGGTGGCCCGGGTGATGTGCGGGTCGCTGCCCGCCTATCAAAAGGCTTTTGAATCATCGGGAGGAAAGTTCGATCTCGTCGTGACATCGTCGTTCGGCCTGGCGGCAACCGCACTGGCCGAGGCCCGGGGGATTCCCCGCCTGATGCTCCACCTGCAACCGATGTGCCTGAGAAGCCATCGCGATCTGCCGGTGTCAGCCGTCGGCTGGGCCTGGCTGCGCCACGCCCCGAAGTTTCTCCAGGATGCGGTGTTTTTGTGTGTGGATGGGATTCTCAACACAGCCCTGCTGCCGCCACTGAACCGGTTTCGCGGGAGCCTCGGCCTCCCCCCGCTCCGGGATTTCTACCGCGATGCCCTCATGCGGGCGAACGGGCTCGCATTGCTCTCGCCGGAATGGTTCGCGCCGCCGCAGCCGGACTGGCCGAAGGATCTTCGGCAGTTCGATTTCCCGCCGGGGGCCCCATCGCCGCTTCCACCCGATCTCCTCGACTGGCTCGGATCCGGAGAGCCTCCGGTTTTGTGGACGCACGGATCGGCGAATGTCCACCTCGCAAAAGCGCACGCCTTGGCCCGCGAAACCACCCGACAGATCGGGGGACGCGCGTTGCTGGTGGGAAAAACGGCCCCGGCTTTCGCCCTGCCGGACGGTCTCTTTTATTATCCGCATGTCGCGTTCGAGGATGTCTTCCCCCGTTGCCGCGCGGTCGTCCACCACGGCGGGATCGGCACGACGGCGAAAGCCTTTGCCGCTGGAATTCCGCAGCTCGTCCTTCCTCTCGCCCACGACCAGCACGACAATGCCGCCAGGGTCGAACGGCTTCAAGCCGGCCTCGAGGGGCGGCCCCGTGACGCCTCCCGCAAATTGCGCGCTCTGCTGGCCTCGTGTGAAATCGCAACGGGTGTGGAAAAATGCCGTCTGCTCGCCGCGCCATCTCCGTCCCGCGCCGCCTCGCTCGCCGATTGGGCGGAGGAACTCGCCCGTTAATCGGCACCCCCTCACAAGGCCCGGAGTGGCACCGGCAGACCCGCGTCCCCCAGCTTCCGCCCTTATTCCAGGCGCACCCGGGGGTCCACGACGGCATAGAGGATGTCCGAAATCAGATTCCCGATCAGGACAAGTCCGGCAACGATGAAATTCAACGCAACGAGCGTCGGGTAATCCCGTTCGAGAACCGCCTCGTATCCCAGGCGCCCCATTCCCGGATACGCAAAGATCATTTCCACGATCACCGAGCCGCCGATCAGCGCCGGAAGAAGCCCGCCGATGCCGGTGATGAGCGGCCGGATCGAATTCCGCAGCGCGTGCTTGTAAAATACGACGTCCTCCTCGAGGCCCTTCGCCCGCGCGGTCCGGATGTAATCCTCGCGAAGCGTCTCCAGCATGCTGGCGCGGATGTAGCGGGACTGGACCGCAATCCCCCCGAGCGAAAGGATGATTGCCGGCAACGCGACGTGCCACACCCGGTCGAGCCCGGCCGACACGAAATTCGGGAAGTCGATCCCGAACGACTGGGTTCCCAGCACGGGCACCGATGTCCATTTGACCAGCCCGATGATCGCGAGGTTGGCGATCCAGAACGTGGGCACGGCGATGAAGACGAACGCCCCGAGCGATGCCCGGAAATCCTGCGGCCGTCCGGCATTCCGCGCGCAATAAATCCCGAGCAGGAGGCCGAAGGCCAGCGCGAGCATCATCGCGGCGATGTTGAGCGTGATCGTCGCGGGCATCCGCTCAAAGATCCGGTCGAGGACCGGACGATCATCCTTGATGCTCTTGAGCCGCCGCTGAAGAGATCCCGCATGTTCAGCCAGTATTGTTCGTAAATCGGACGGTCGAGATGGAATTTCTTGCGGAACATCTCCTTCACCTGCGGCGTGATCCTCGGGTTCAACTCGCCCCAGGGATAC
>Ga0194054_10000962_pt1 | contig 14205 bp, 12 predicted proteins | sample SepL2210m_MetaG_FD_163628 | JGI IMG/M metagenome (GOLD analysis project Ga0194054, IMG submission 163628) | Anoxic zone freshwater microbial communities from boreal shield lake in IISD Experimental Lakes Area, Ontario, Canada - Sep2016-L227-10m | ecosystem: Environmental > Aquatic > Freshwater... | reverse complement strand
TTCGACTGGTAAAGCGAGCGATGGACTATGCGCGCGCCTTCCCGAAAGAGACCCAGCGCTCCTGTATAGCCCAGACGACATGACGCTTCTTCAAGCCGTTTGCAGCTCGCGCACGATGAAGGGAGCGAACTCTTCGTGCAGATGTGGAGGGATGCGGGCTTTGAAGCGCGCAGTTTGGCCGTTGTAGTTGCGCTCGACCACATGGCCGACCTCATGCAGGCGGGCGATGACACCGGCCTGATCGTGCGGCACGGAAAACTCCATAAACTGGCGGATGGGCCGCAGTTGGCTGCCCAGTTCGGCCAGGAGTGCCGGGATTCCCTCGCCGGTGGTGGCGGAGATGGCGACCCCGTGCGGGTGCCGCTCGAGGAACCGGGTGAGCATGTCCCGGCTGCCATTTAGCTCGTCGATCTTGTTGAAGACCATGATCGTCGGCTTGCCTTCTGCGCCGATTTCCTTCAGCACTGCATCGACCGATTGAATCTGCTCCTCGGCTTCGGGATGGCTCACATCCACCACATGCACCAACAGATCCGCCTGCACCACTTCTTCCAACGTCGCCTTAAACGCCTCCACCAGCCCATGCGGCAGCTTGCGGATGAAACCGACCGTATCGGTCAACAACACGTTTTGGTTCGACGGCAGCCGCAGGCGGCGAGTGGTCGGATCGAGGGTGGCGAACAATTTGTCTTCCGCCAGCACGTCCGCGCCGGTGAGGATGTTGAGCAAGGTAGATTTGCCCGCGTTGGTGTAACCGACAATCGAGGCCAGCGCCCAGTGGTTGCGCTGCCGCGCCTGGCGCTGGGTGGCGCGCTGACGGCGCACAACCTCCAGATCGCGCGCGATGCGAGCGATGCGATCCTGCACCCGGCGACGGTCGGTTTCCAACTGCGTCTCACCTTCGCCACCGCGCATGCCGATGCCGCCCTTTTGCCGCGACAAATGGCCCCAGAACCGCGTCAGACGTGGCAGCAAATGCTGCAATTGCGCCAGCTCGATCTGGAGCTTGCCCTCGCGGGTGCGGGCGCGCTGGGCGAAAATATCGAGAATCAGCGAGGTGCGGTCGAGGACTTTGCAGTTAAAAACCTTCTCCAGGTTGCGGCTTTGGGCGGGCGAAAGCTCGTCGTCAAAGATGACGGTATCGACATCGGCCCGGCGGCAATGCTCCGCGAATTCTTCGGCCTTGCCTTTGCCGATATAGGTGGCGGAGCACGGCGCAGCCATCTTTTGCAGCCCATCGCCGACGACTTCACCCCCGGCGGTGGTGGCCAGCTCGGAAAGTTCCTCCAACGAATCGCGCAGGTCGCGGCCTTGGCGGGTCTTGAGTTCTACTCCTACGAGGAAGACGCGTTCCGTCCTCCGGTTTCTGATCTCGATCAGTGCTTTCAATTCTGGGCGTGTATCAGGCTCTATCTCTTTCTAGTTTTCTGAAATATAATCTACCACCTTTCGGGCAGAACAGAAAGGAGTTTTTTTGCAGTGCGGGGATGACGGACGCTCAAGACGGATTCAAGACCCTGCAAAACTGTAGCCGCCGACGGCAGTCGGCGCACTTTCCCTCGATTACTGAGTTTTGTTCTCTCCGGCGTTGAGCCAAGTGCCTTCAGGGCGATCAGCCAGGCGCGCGTCTAGAACGCGGCCCCCTTGGCTTCCGTCAGGTGCAGCTTATCCAAGTCCGGCAATCGTTTTGACGACCGCCTCGGCGCTGGCCTGCGGTTCAAGATGAAACCAAGTCAACCGAAGTTGCCGGCGGAACCACCTCATCTGCTTCTTACCGAACTGACGGGTGCGGGTTTTGACCAGTTCAATGGTTGCGGGCAGCGACCGTTCACCGCGCAAATACTCAGCCACTTGCCGGTATCCCAACGCCTGCATGGCAACTTTGTTTTCCGCCAGCCCGCACTTCAAAAGGTTTTCGGTTTCGGCGACAATCCCGCGATGGAACATGGCGTCAACGCGCGCGTCGATCCGGATGCGCAAGTCCTCGGCGGAGCGAGCGAGGCCCACGAAGCGCGATGTGGGTTGATGGTCGAGGGTCGCTGGTTGCCAGTCAGCCCGCTGGCTGGAGAAGGGTTTGCCGGTCAGGCGGATGACTTCGAGAGCGCGGATGACCCGGCGCGGATTTTGGCGATCGATCCGCTCGTAAGTCGCCGCGTCACGCTCGGCTAGTTCGCGGAGGAGGTCCGGAAGGGGGGTGGCTTCCAGCACCGCCCGCATAGCGGCATCGGCGGGGGGCGCTTCGCCAAGTCCTTCGAGAAAACCCTTGAAGTAAAGCCCGGTCCCGCCGCACAGGATCGGCAGCCGGCCGCGGTGCTGGATTTCGGCCACGGCCTGGTGTGCCAGGCGCGCGAATTGCGCAGCGTCAAACGATTCTGTCAGCTCCGCGACGTCTATCAAATGGTGAGGCGCCCGGGCACGGTCCCGGGGTGAAGGTTTGGCCGTGCCGATGTCCAGCCCGCGATAAACCTGCATGGAATCTACCGAAACAATCTCGCCGCCCAGTCGTTCGGCGAGCAGGAGGGCGAGTTCGGATTTGCCAACGGCAGTTGGTCCGGCGAGCAGAAGCGGGCGAGGATGGAGGACAGACGAGGGAAGATCGTGTTCGGCTTCGGCTGCCATCTGTAATCCTCTATCCTCGCTTCGGTTCCAAGGGCGGCAGGATTCGCAGCAAGAGCAGGCCTGCGGCCAAAATCAGGATGCTAACCAAGTGCGCAGGGGTGGCCCAGCCGCCCAGGTAATGTTGGTGCTGGGGATAATCGCCGCGGAACATCTCGACAAAAGAGCGCAGCAGAGCGTAGCAGACGAGGTAAACGGCGAAGACCTGGCCATCGAACTTTTTGTGACGGTACAGCCACGCGAGCGCGGCGTATAAGCCCAGATTCAGGAGTGAATCATAGAGCTGGGTGGGATGCGCCGGGTAAGTCGGCGAGTTCAGCGGGCTGCCTTCCGGGAAGTGAATAGCCCAAGGCAGGTCACAGGCGCGCCCGTAGCAGCACCCGTTGAGCAGGCAGCCGATGCGTCCGAAGACGTAACCCAGGGCAATGCTGGGCGCGATGATGTCGGCCACTTTCCAGAGCGGCAGCTTCTTCCTCCGGATATAGAGAATGCCGGAGAGCGTGGCGCCAATCAGCCCGCCGTAAAAGACCAGCCCGCCCTTCCAGACCATGAAGATTTCCGAAAAAGCCCCGCCGGCGAACTGCTCGCGCCAATACGAAATGACGTAAAGTGTCCGCGCGCCGAGAATCGCGCCGATAATGAGCCACGGGCCGAGGTCGATGATCTTCTCGGCAGCCACTCCGGCGCTCAGACCGCGCCGGCTGGCCGTCCACAAACCGGCCAGAAAGCCCAGCGCCACCATTACGCCATACCAGTGAATGGGGAGCGGACCGAGATCAAACGCAATCGGATGCATCGCTCAGAGTTTAGGATTGAAACTCAGAACTGGGAAACGAAAATGCAGCCGAACCCTGTTAGTTGCCATTGGTGGCCATGGCCGAAGCCGGGCGAGCCAAAGCCTGGGATGGGGGCATGGGTGGCAGCTCCGGCGGCAGGGGCGGAGGCAATTTGTTTACAAGGTCGCGCCATGCCTGGCGTTGATTGGGGGTCATCAGCTTCCAGCGCTCGGCGCTTTTCAGGAACTGTTGACGGTCTGCCAGGCTGAGGCTGGTGAACTTCTCGAAGGCGCGGATGCATTGGGCGCGCTGATCCTGGGGCAAATCCCCAAAGGTGCGCAGCGTCTTCTCGATCTGCCGCCGCTCGGGGGCGGCCAGGGTGCGGAGAGCCTTCTCCCGGTCATCGGCGGTGAGGTCGAAGAATTGGGTGAACCGGCTTATGATTTTTCGGCGCTGGTCTGCTGGTATGTCATTCCATTGATCGATGCCCTCCTGGAGCTTCAGGCGATGCACCGGCGAAAGGCTCTCGAGGGTTCTTCGCCGCTGTTCCTCGGTTCGGCCTTCGATTTCAGTGAAATACCGAATCGTGGCCTCGTTGGCCAATAGCTCCTTTTGCACCTCCCCGGGCAGCTTCTCCCATTCCCGCAATCGGTCTTCAACCAAGGCGCGTTGTCTGCCGGGAACTTCGGCGAGCTGAGCGGCACGATTGGTCGCCGCGGCCGTCATCAGCGGCAGTAAATACCATCGCAACTCGGTTACCTGCAGGCACAGCTCGCGTTCATCAGGTTCGAGCGCTATGTATTCACGCACTTTGGCCAGGATGATCTTCTGGCTTTCTGGCGAGCGTTCCCCCAGGGCTTTTTGTCTCTCGACCGCATTCATCGCCAGCAGTTCGCGGAAGAAATCAACGGGCGGCTTGGTCGGTGGCAGCGGCGGCAAGGATGCGGGAGGCTCCGGCGGACGGGGCGGTCGGACGCTGGCGGAGACTGCGTTGGATGGGGTTGAAGCCAAATGGGGGGCAGCAGCCTGGGCCAGGAGCGCGGCAGCAAGCAATTGGCTTGCACCCAGCATGGCAGCCATCAAAAAGCCTTTGCAACCGGACGAATTCATTTCAGGGCCGCCAGCAATGCTTCGTCCGCAGTCCGCGTCGGGTTCAACGCGCGAATAGCGTCAAAGTCCCTGAGGACATCCGGGCCGGGCAGCGAGGACACATTTGAAACGACCGCCACGCTCTCCGCCAGTTTCATGCGCCGGGCGTGGAGAACCTGATGATAAGAAAGCAGGCCCGCCCCCAGAACCACGGCCGCCACAGCCGCTCTGGGCAGCCATCGCAGCAGCCCCGCGAGGCGCCAGGTCACTTTTTGCCGGCGCGATTCCGCGGCGGCATCCCGCTCGACTGCTTGCAAGACGCGCGCGGTGAAATTGCTGGCCAGCGGCGCATCAGGCAGCCGGCCCAACGCGTCGTTCAGTCCCGCATCGATTTCCCAGTCCGCCTGCGCCTCAGGATGGGCTGCAAGCCAGGCGCGCAACTCCCCTTCCTCCGAGGCGGTGAGTTTCCGCCGCCAGCTTAGCTCGCGCAGTTCTTTGTAAAGCGGGTCGTTTGTCATAAACGTCGTTAAGTATGTAAAAACCGGTTGGCCAACAAAGTTGCTTTCATTTTGAATCCTGCCACTGGCCGGTTCGCAAATACGGCTTCAGCTTCTCTTTGAGCGTTTCGCGGCCCCGGTGAATCAGTGATTTGGTCGCCGAAACCGAACAGCCGAGCACTTTGGCGATTTCTTCGTAGCTCAATTCTTCCTGCCGGCAGAGCACGATTGCCAGGCGCTGGTTTTCCGGCAGCTCGCCCAGCACCTGGGTGATTTTGGCTTCCAGCTCGCCGTGCAGCAGGCTCTCGGGCGGCGAAGCGGTCTTAATATCCTCGAACTGGTGCAACGGCTGGTCTTCGTGGTCCGGGTGGGGGGCGTCCAGCGAGCTGGTGAGATGCCGGGAGCGACGGCGAATTTCGTTCAGGCACAAGTTGCGGGCGATGGTGAACAGCCAGGTCGAGAATTTCGAGGCGACCTCGTAGCGCTGGGCCGACTTATGCACCTGTATGAAGACATTTTGGGCGAGATCCTCGGCTTCCGTCGCGTCGCGCAGCATCCGGTAAGCCACGTTCATCACTGGCTGTTTGTATTTGTCCACCAATTCGGCAAAAGCGCCGCTTTCGCCCTGCTTCACGCGCAACATGAGGGCGGCATCGGGGTCCAGCTCGACGGACATATTCGCCAGAAGCTTAGCAAACACCGGGAAGGCCACAAGGTTTCACGAAACCGGTTTCACGAAACCGGCGGGCGCTTGCTTTCAAGCGGTTTTGCACACAAAGTAATTCCCGAATGCAGGAACTGTTAAAGAAGATCGAAGCGAGCGCCGCTGCGCGGCTGAAGCTGCCGGCGGGCCGGCTGCCCACGCAGGAGCTGGCCCGCTACAAAGGGTTCCTGAAGGTGGAAACGCACCGACTCAAACTGGTGCATCGCGCCGGCGCCGGCGGCCTGAAAGTCTGCCACGCGCGGGCCGCGATTCTCGATGTGCTCTTGCGGTCGTTGTGGGACGCCGCCAAAGGCGGCCTCTCGACGGAGGCGCAGCAGGAGTTCCCGCCGTTGGCCCTTGTGGCGATTGGGGGGTATGGCCGGGCGGAGCTCAATCCGCACAGCGACATCGACTTTATGTTCCTCCACAGCCGGCAGGTCGCCGCCGGCACCCGGCCGCTGCCCCATCTGGCCCGCATCATCGACGGTCTGCTTTACCCCCTCTGGGACATCAACCTGAAGGTTGGGCACTCGGTGCGCAGCATCGAGGATAGTGTCAAGATCGCCAACAGCGATATGCAATCCAAGACCTCGCTGATCGAGGCGCGGCTGATTGCCGGGGACGAAGCGCTGTTCAAGAAGTTTCAAACAACCTTGATCAGCAAATGCGTCAAAGGCCACGAGGCGGAATACATTGCGATGCGGCTCAAAGACCAGGCGCAGCGCCGCGCTAAATTTGGCAACTCGGCCTGCATGCAGGAACCCAACCTCAAAAACGGCTGCGGGGGCCTGCGCGATTTTCAGAACCTGCTCTGGATGGCTTTCTTCAAGTACCATACGGGCTCGCTCAAAGACCTGCAAACGCACGAATTCATCGGCGAGAGCGAGCGCAAGCAGCTCGATACGGCTTACGATTTCCTGCTGCGCGTGCGCACCGAGGTCCATTACCACGTCAACCGGGCGACGGATGTGCTGGGCAAGAATTTGCAGCCGGCCATCGCGCATAATCTTGGCTACCACGAAAGGTCGATCACCAAACGCATCGAAATATTCATGCGCGACCTCTACCGTCACTCGCGGAATATCTTCCTGATCACCCGCACAATCGAGCAAAGGCTCGCTCTGTTGCCGCAGCCGCGCCGGCTGCCGACGTTTTCGTTCCCGGCAAGGCTTTCGGGCCTGTTCCCGGGCGGGCGCAAGCCAGCCAACGAACCCATCGATGGGTTCAAGTTCCTCGATGGTGAAATCCTCGCCACATCGAACCGCGTCTTCCGCGATCAGCCGCGCCGCATGATGCGCGTTTTTCTCTACGCGCAACAGCGCGGGCTGCGGTTGCACCCGGACCTGGCGCAACTCATCCGCAACGAACTGGCGCTGGTGGACCGGGCGTTCCTGGCAGACGAACACGCGCGGGAAAGTTTCCTGGCCATCCTGAACCAGCGCGGCAGCGTCGCGCCCATTCTGCGCGCCATGCACGAAGTGGATTTGCTCGGCAAATACGTGCCTGAGTTCGGCAAGCTCACCTGCCTGGTGCAACACGAGTTCTACCACCAATACACGGCGGACGAGCACACGCTGGTGTGCGTTGAGCAGTTGGACCGCATCTGGGAGGCGAAAGCGCCGCCCTATAACACCTACACACCGCTGCTTCAGAAGCTGGAGCGGCCATTCGTGCTTTACCTCGCTTTGTTGCTCCACGATGTCGGCAAAGCCGACGGACATGGCAACCACGCCGAATCGAGCCGCCGCCTGGCGCTCCGCGCCGCCAAACGGCTTGGCCTCGACGACGCCGCCACCCAGATGTTGACACTGGTGATCGAGCACCATCTGCTGATGGCCAGCGTTTCGCAACGGCGCGATTTGGACGACCCGGCGGTCATCCGGCAGTTCGCCAAAGAAGTGCGGAATCCGGAAACGCTGTCTTTGCTGACGCTGCATACCTTTGCTGATGCCCAAGCTACGAGCGACAAGCTCTGGAACGGGTTCAAAGATCTCCTGCTCGGGTCGCTGCACCACAAAGCCCTCCAGTTGATGACCGGCGGCGGTGAGTTCGCCCTGGCGGAAGAAAAACAGCGCGAATCGCTGATGCAGGAAGTCCGCCGCCTCGTGCCGGAACAACTGAGCGAGGCGGAATTGCAGGCCCATTTTGCGACGCTGCCGCCGCGCTATTTCCAGATACACCCCGCCAAAGACATCCTGGCCGATCTGGTCCTCGCGCACCGCTTCATGCAGCTCCAGGTTTCTGAGAAGGAAAACCCGCTGGCACCGGTCGTCAACTGGCACAACGAGCCGGACCGCGCTTACAACGCGGTCAAAATCTGCACCTGGGACCGCGCCGGCCTCTTCCACAAGATCGCCGGCTCTCTGAGTGCCGCGGGTCTGACCATTCTCAGCGCGCAGATTTTCACCCGCACCGACGACATCGTGCTGGACACCTTCTTCGTCGCTGACGCCATCACCGGCGACCTGGCCGGCCCGGAGCAGCGTGAGCGATTCCAAACCGTTCTCGACAAGGCCCTGACCGGTGAGGAGCTGGATTTCCACGAACTGCTGGGGCGGCAGAAGATCACGCGGCCGCTCTACCAGGCATACATTGGTGAGGAAATCCCAACCCGCATCCACTTCGATAACGATGCCTCGGAGGCCCGCACGCTCATCGAAATCGAGACCGAAGACCGTATTGGACTGCTCTACGCCATTTCGCAAACGCTCACCGAACTGGCCGTGGACATTTCCGCCGCGAAGATTTGCACCGGGAAAGGCGCGGCCAGCGACAGCTTTTATGTGCGGGAAATTGGTGGTGGCAAAATCCTCTCGATGGAACGTCATCACGCCATCGAGCGCAAGCTCCGCCACGCCATTCACAACCTGGGCGCGAAGTAATCCCGGAACAATTGCCACTTGCACCCGGCTTTAGTGGGATTAACCTCTCCTTGTGGCGTGGTTCACTGACCGACATTTCTTTCTGCTGGCCGTAATCGTTTACGGGGTGAGCATGATTTACTCGGTATTCCTTTGGCGAAAAGGGTTCCGCCGGGACAATCATGTGACTTACCTCCTTTTGCTGCTGGCGTTCGGGCTGCACACCTCGGCAATGGCCTTGCGCGGGTTTTCCCTGAACCATTGTCCGGTGACCAATCTCTACGAAGCTACGATTTTTGTGCTGTGGACCATCGTCGCCTTGTATCTCCTCGTGGGCGTCTGGTCGCGACTGCGGTTTCTTGGCGCGTTTGCGTCGCCGTGGCTCTTCGCCATCGGCGTCTTCGCTCTGATGCCCAGCCTCGATGCCACCCATAACCCGAGGCCGGAACTGCCGGTGGCCTGGACGAGCCTGCACGCGGCGCTGATGTCGCTCTCCTACGGCGCTTTCGGCCTCAGTTCCGTGGCCGCATTGATGTACCTCACGCAGGAGCGCAACCTGAAGTTCCATAAGCTCCAGGCCATCTTCTCCCTCATGCCCCCCATCCAGCGCCTCGAAGCCGCCGTCGGACGACTGCTCTTGAGCGGGTTCATTCTCCTGACCCTCGGACTGGCCACCGGCGTGGTTGACCTGGCCCACATCAACAACCCACAAACCTACCGCGGCGACCTGAAGATCGTTTGGTCCGCCCTGGTCTGGCTGCTCTACCTGGGCCTGGTGGTCATGCGCTGGAGATTTTCCCAAGGCGGACGCCGATTCGCCCTCGGGGCCATCGGCAGTTTCGTCTTCGTGCTCCTGACATTCTGGGGCACCAACGTGTTGTCCCCGCTGCACAATCCATGACCGTCGTCGTCATCGGCCTGAGCCACCACTCGTCGCCGGTCGTGGTCCGCGAGCGATTTGCGTTTGCCGAGGCGCGCATTCCGGCCGCGCTCCAGTCGCTGCGCGATTCGGGTGTCGCCCTCGAGGCGGTGATTCTCTCGACGTGCAACCGCGTGGAGGTTTACGCGGTCACACCGCTCGAACCGCCCGACGCGTTCACCGCGCTTCGAGAATTCCTGGCCGTCTCCCACGATTATCGCGACCCGCTGACGGACGAGATTTACGCCTTGAGCGAGCCGCAAAGCGTGGAGCATCTTTTCAAAGTTGCCTCCGGCCTCGACTCGATGGTTCTGGGCGAAACCGAGATACTCGGCCAGCTCAAGAAAGCTTACGATCTGGCGCTCAAATGCGGCCACACCGGCAGCCGCCTCAACAAGGCGTTTCAGCGAGCCTTCAACGTCGCCAAACACATCCGCACCGACACGAACATCCAGCGCGGCAGCGTGTCGGTTGGTTCGGTGGCGGTCGAGTTGGCGGAAAAAATCTTCAGCCATCTCAGCGACCGCAACGTCCTCATCATCGGCGCCGGCGACACCAGCGAGAAGACCGCGCGCGCCCTCCTCTCTCGCGGCGCGCGCAGCATCCTGGTGTCGAATCGCTCGCACGACAAGGCGGTTGCCCTGGCGGCCGAGTTGGGTGGCCGCGCGGTGCCCTTCGAGGATTGGTCGGGCGAATTCGCGAACGTCGATATTGTTGTTAGCAGCACTTCCGCGCCCCATTACGTCCTGGACCGCGTCAAACTCGATCCCTTGATGAAGCTGCGTCGCAACCGCCCGCTGCTGCTGATCGACATCGCCGTCCCGCGCGACATCGAACCCGAAGTGAACTTTCTCGAGAACGTCTATCTCTACAACATCGATGATCTGCAGAGCATCGCCGCCGATTACCTGAAGCAGCGCCACCAAGAGGTTGCTCGGTGCGAGAAGATTATCCATGAGAAGGCGCAGGCTCTGTTAAGCCACTACGGCTCTCCGCCAGGCAACCCCCACCCGCGCGCTGCCTTCAATCCCCAATAACCATCGTCATCACCGCCTCAATGTCCTCCCCGCATCCCATCTCCATCGCCACCCGCGGCAGCGCTCTCGCCCTCGCTCAGGCCAATCTGGTATTGGCACAGTGCCGCGACGCCTTCCCGAAACTGAGTTTTGAATTGAAGATCATCAAAACCACCGGCGACAAGCTCCAAACCGCATCGCTGGCGCACGAAGGCAAGACCCTGCCCAAGGGCCTCTTCACCAAGGAACTCGAAGTCGCATTGCTCAAACATCGGGCTGATCTTGCGGTCCACAGCCTGAAAGACTTGCCCACCGAATTGCCGGAGGGCCTCATCCTCGGCGCAGTCGGCCAGCGGGCGGACGCGCGCGATGTGCTTATTTATCGCGCCGAGGATTGCTTTTGCGGCGCGGAAAAGTCCCCGGACCAATCGCCGCGACGCGGTTTCAAGCCTAAGCTGGCCGTGAAAGACCTGCCGGCGGGCGCTGTGGTCGCGACCAGCAGCACGCGTCGAAAGGCCCAGTTGCTGGTGATCAATCCCGGCCTCAAAGTCCCGGACATTCGCGGCAACGTGGCGACCCGCATGCAAAAGCTGGTCGAGAGAGCCGATCTGGATGCGACGGTGCTGGCGCTCGCAGGCATGATCCGGCTTCACTTCCGAATCACCGCCGATGGCCGGCTCGAAGGCGACGCCGTGCCGGACGGCCTGCTGGCCACGGTCCTTGAGACCGAGCTGATGTTGCCGTGCGTCGGGCAGGGCGCGGTCGGCATTGAAGTCCGGGCTGAGGACGAGCGCATTGCGGCGATTTGCGAGAAGCTCAACGATTTCAACACCCGCCAATGCGTCACCGCCGAGCGCGCTTTCCTGGCCGCGATGGGCGGCGGTTGCCAAAGTCCGGTCGCCGCTTTTGCCCAGGTGGTCGGAACTCAACTCCAAATGCGCGCAATTTCATTCGTTCATGGCCCCTTGCGTCGCGCTCACGCCAGACGACCGCTCAAGCAAGCCGTTGAACTCGGGCAGCAACTGGCCGCGGAATTGAAGGCATAGCTTTTGCATGCAGGTCAATGAAACGCGCTGTTGATAAACCGCGCGCAGCCCGCTAGTATTCCGCAACGTTAACTATCCTAGAACATCCTAATTGAGATTTTGAGCATGAGCGCCACCAACCAAATCGAACAAGCCTATCAACTCGCCAAAGAACGCTACGCCGCACTGGGTGTGGACACCAGCCAAGCCATCAAAGACCTTGCCTGCATCCCTGTCTCCATCCATTGCTGGCAGGGCGATGACGTCGGCGGCTTCGAAAACGCCGGCCAGACGCTTGGCGGCGGATTGGCCGTCACGGGCAATTACCCCGGCAAAGCCCGCACGCCGGACGAGCTGCGAGCCGACTTTGAACAGGCCATTGCCGTCGTCCCGGGCCGGCATCGCTTCAACCTTCATGCGTGCTACGCCGAAATGAGTGGCCGAAAAGTCGAGCGCGACCAACTCGGTGTCGAGCAGTTCAAGAACTGGATCGCCTGGGCCAGGTCGATCAAGATCGGCCTCGACTTCAACCCGACCTTTTTCGCTCATCCGAAGGTCGTTGGCGGATTCACCCTCACCAGCCCCGACAAGGCCATCCGCAAATTCTGGGTCGAGCACGGCATCCGATCCCGCGAGATCGGGGCCGGCATCGGCAAAGCCCTCGGCAACACCTGCCTCACCAACCTTTGGATTCCCGACGGCATGAAAGACACCCCGGCTGATCGGCGCGGTCCCCGTGAATGCCTGGCCCAGTCCCTCGACGCCATCTTCAAGAAAAAGATCGACCGGAAATATAACGTGGACTCGGTCGAACCGAAGCTCTTTGGCATCGGCGCCGAGAGCTACACGCCCGGCTCCCATGAGTTCTATCTCGGGTATGCCGTCAGCCGCCAAATCCTCCTCACACTCGATGCCGGTCATTACCACCCGACCGAGGGCATTGCCGACAAGATTTCCTCGGTGCTCTGCTACCTGCCCGAGATCGCCCTGCACGTCAGCCGCGGCGTCCGTTGGGACAGCGACCACGTCGTTACGCTCACCGACGAGCTCCAGGCCATTGCGCAGGAAATCATCTGGGGCGGACACGTCGGACGTGTGCGTATCGGCCTTGATTACTTCGACGCCAGCATCAACCGCATCGCAGCCTGGGTCATCGGCACGCGCAACATGCTCAAGGCGCTGCTGCTCGCGCTCGTCGCCCCCATCGAGAAACTCCGCCAACTCGAAGCCGAGGGCGATTACACCTCCCGCCTGGCGTTAATGGAGGACGCGAAGTTGTTGCCATGCGGCGCCGTTTGGGATTATTACTGTGCTCAGCAGGGCGTGCCCGTGGGCGAAGCATGGCTCGCAGAAGTGAAAAACTACGAACGCACCGCGCTCGCAAAACGATCCTAGACCCAACCCCCGATCTCTGATTCAACAATATGAACCCTTTTCTCGGCGTTTTCTTCCACTGGGTCGGCGGCCTGGCGTCCGGCAGCTTTTACGTCCCCTACCGGGGCGTAAAGAAGTGGGCTTGGGAAGTGTATTGGCTCGTTGGCGGATTCTTCTCCTGGATCATCGCCCCGTGGATTCTGGCGTCCTTGCTCACCAACGATTTGTTGGGTGTGCTCAGGCAACAGACGATGGGCACGCTCTGGTGGACGTATTTCTTCGGCGCCATGTGGGGTTTGGGCGGTCTGACCTTCGGTTTGACGATGCGTTACCTGGGAATGTCACTGGGTATGGGCGTCGCGTTGGGATATTGCGCCGCCTTCGGAACACTCATCCCGCCGATCTTCAAATCGTTCCTGCCGAACATCCCCGTCGCGGAAAGCATTGCGCAAATTGCCGCCACCACGCCGGGCAAAGTCACTTTGTTCGGTGTGTTTGTTTGCCTGGCGGGTATCGGGGTGGCCGCGCTGGCCGGGTTGACGAAGGAAAAGGAAATGCCCGAGACGGAAAAGAAAAAGGCGATCGCAGAATTCAATTTCACCAAGGGCATCATGGTTGCCACGTTCTCGGGCATCATGAGCGCGTGCTTCTCCTTTGCCCTCACCGCCGGCAATCCCATCGGCGAAGCCTCCCGCGTCGCCGGAACTACTGTCATCTGGAGCGGGCTGCCCAAGCTGGTTGTGGTATTGCTCGGCGGGTTTACCACCAACTTCATCTGGTGCGCTTTCCTCAACCTCAAGAATGGGACCGGCTACCAGTACTTCAGCAGCACCCTCCGCAATGCCGCGCCTCGACGTGACCAGGAGACGATCATTGAAACCGCAATGGACGCTCCCAGCGAGGAAATCGTCGAGCACGCCGCAAGAACCGCCAGTCTCGCCGGCTATTCTGTGCCAATGCTCAGCAATTACCTCTTCAGCGCGCTGGCCGGCACCACATGGTACCTCCAGTTCTTCTTCTACACCATGGGCGAGACGCAGATGGGCCGGTTCGGCTTCGCAAGCTGGACGTTGCACATGGCCAGCATCATTATCTTCAGCACCATGTGGGGTTGGATTTTCCATGAATGGAAGGGCTCCAGCAAAAAGGCCCATAGCCTCATCGCCAGCGGCATCGCCATGCTCATCCTCTCCACCATCGTCATCGGCGTCGGCACCTGGCTAAAGAGCAAAATGGCCGTCCAATAAGTCGCTGACCCCCATTTGAAAATGCTCAACCATCAGCACTTGACCACTGTTTACTGATTACTGATTACTGATTACTGATTAC
>Ga0194054_10000961_pt1 | contig 14212 bp, 11 predicted proteins | sample SepL2210m_MetaG_FD_163628 | JGI IMG/M metagenome (GOLD analysis project Ga0194054, IMG submission 163628) | Anoxic zone freshwater microbial communities from boreal shield lake in IISD Experimental Lakes Area, Ontario, Canada - Sep2016-L227-10m | ecosystem: Environmental > Aquatic > Freshwater... | reverse complement strand
TTCGCGGGATGATCATTGCGGGGATCAATGAGAAAAACGAGATCCACGCGCCCCCGCAAGTGATACTGCACATGGAACCCCCTCCTCTTCAGGATGCGTTCAAGTTGCCACACAAATGGGCTCGCCCCGCCCCATGGTGACCGCGTAGGAACCATGCTCACCGCAACGACCGGCTTCGGGGTTCTTGAGAATATCATAAATTACGGACCCGGGGCTTCATCGTTTTCCGTGCCAGCGCGTCTTCCCATGATCGTGAAAGGCCGTCGCCCAGTGAGAGGACGGGTTTCCAGCCGGTGGTTGAAGCCAGTTTGGCACTGTCGAGGACATTGGCGGCAACATCAAAATTGCGCGGCGGAAGGACTTTTGTGAGCACGGGAATTCCCTTTTGGCCAGCAAGCCCTTCAAGCATTCTGATGATCCCCGCATTCGACGTTCCGACACCAGTGCCGAGGTTGTAAATTTCCCCGATTCCTCCGCGGTCGAGTGCTGCGACAATTCCCGCCGCCACATCAGAGACATGGATATAATCGCGGACCGTGCCCTCCGGCCCATAGATTTCCATCTCGCGTCCTGCAAGGACTGCGGAAATGGCCGTTGCAATAAACCCTTGTCCCCTCCCTGCCCGCTGACCCTCCCCGTAGGCGTTCGCCGGACGCACCACCACGACCGGCAAGCCGACAGTGGAGTGAAACATCATGGCATAGAGATCGGTAGTGAGCTTCGTGATTCCGTAAGGGCTTATCGGCCCGGTCGGATGATCCTCGCGAATCGGAAGCCGGTCGGCTGGCCCATAAACGGTCCCGCCGGATGAGACCACCACGACACGGCTCGCGCCTGCGACAACAGCTTCCTGAAACAGCCCCACGCTCGCGGGCAGGTTCGACAAAAGATCGAAAACCGGATCTTCGTAGCTCGTCTTGGGAACCGTGGAATATGCGAGATCAATGACCTCACACCCCGGCTGTAAGATTCGCCGCAGCATCGCCCGGTCGCTGTAATCCCCGCAGACGTAGCGGCAGCCGGGGGACAGAACGCACTCCGCCCGCTCGCGCCTTCCCAGCACAACGACCTCGCGCCCGGACTCGCAGAGCAAACGGGCGACATGCCCCCCGATAAACCCGGCCCCGCCAATGACAAGACACATTTTCATGGAGCTTTGTTGCGGACAGGCAAAGGACCGGGCAGTGGCCATGGCAAAAGAACTGTTTCCAAATTGCTCCAGTTGATCGCCAGTAAAAAATCCGCAGGTTCGGAAGTATAGAACCGTGCGTTATCGGGATGCGAAGCTTGAAAATCCGAGAGCCGATCGAGGTAGTCCGCGCGGGAAAGACAGCCGGGGCTCGTCAGTCCTTCCTTGGATATCAGCAGACTTGAACCGGGCAGGAAAGTTGGGCTTCGAAAGGGGCGGCTGTTGGCTGACGCCTTCAGGAGCAAGGGAGCGGGAAAAACGAGAAAAAGGCACAGGGCCGCGAAGCAGATGAGTCCTGTCTTTCTCTGAAATGCGCCTCCGGCTGCAATCTCCTCCTGTTTGCAGAAATCCGCCGGATCATCCGGAACCAGAATCTTTGCCAGCCTGTTCAAAAGATCGAGCAGCATGGCAAAGCCGGCGGCCGCCAAAAAGATCTGGACAGGCACGGTCGCGGCGTAAGGGCGCTCTCCGGCGTCCCATGGAGGAGCAAACGGGACCGACGCAAGGATCCCGGCAAAAAGAAGGGGGATCCACATCGAATCCGCGCGCAGCGGTTTCCATAACCAGCAGGTCAGCGAGGCCAAAAAAAACAATGCCATGCCGGCGGAAGCCAGTCGTTTTTCGGAACCAAAACGAAACAAAAATCGCTTTTTAAGCATTTCTCCGTATGCCCTCCCAACCCCATGAATCAGGCTTCCGGGAGATTCTTTGATCTGCCTGATGCTCTGCTCCATCGCAAGGGAGGCATTCCAGCCAGTCACGTCAGCACTTGTGCTCCACTTGGTATCGTTCAGCAACCCATGCAGGGTGAACGCAAAATTTCCGAAGGCTTTTCTTTCGCCGTGGGACAGGGTCTTCATCAACAGCTGATTCGATCCAAAGCATCCAGCCGTTAATACCAGGCCAAGAAATACCGACCCAACGGCAGCGACTGCCCGCAACCTGCCTGTTTTCAAATTCCAGACCCGGATGCCCGCGTAAAGAGCCAGGGCCGGAAGAATAAAAAGAGCGCCCGGTCTCGCCGCCATGCCCAACCCGAAAAAAACAAGCGCCGCAAAAACTAGCCAGATTTTTTTGCCATCCACGGAAAAAAAAAGAAAACCCAACCCCAGCACGCCCATCAAAAGCCCGAGATTCTCGCTCATCAGAAGGCCGCAACCGTGAACTCTGAAATAAAGCCAAAATAACAGGCAGTAAATGGCCGCGCCAACGCCACCGGCCCGCTTGGCCACAAGCTGGCAGGTGAACGCTAGGGCGAGCATCACCAGAGACGAAACCAGCAGGTTCGCAATAAAAATGTTCAGCCCCGAAAGCTTCAAAAGTACGGCGAAAAATACCGGATAAAGAAAGCGCCCGTTGAATATTTGCTGGGTCGTTCCTTGGAGAGCAATCTCAGCGGATTGCACAAAATAGACCCAGGCATCGCTGCAGGGAATGATGCCCGCGACCAAGAACGACCCATCGGATGCCGCATTGACGCCGTAGTAGAAATAGCCGGCCAATGCGGGCAGCAAAGCCAGAACCATCAAGCCGACCCGGCCAGCCACATGCTTTTGAAGAGCATTCGCGCCCATCAAGACAGCCCATACAACGGGAAATAAAAGGCCCCGGAAAAACTGGTCTGAAAGTGCCGATCTGAAACAAAAAAAGACCGTGACAAGAACGGAGGACAACGCCAGCGACACAAACGCGACATCATGGCGCTGCATTAAGCAAGCAGCCCCGCACGGCACCGCCAAGCGTGCCGTGATGGCAGCAACCGCCAGACCAACAAGCCAAACCGCCAAAAGCAATGATTCGCGCAGCGACCACAGCGGGGAACGAATCGTGTATGCTCTCCCCGCAATAGGTCCGCCGTCGGATGTCGAAAAATGGACTTTCGATCCGCTGAACTGATACCTCCCCCTCCCCGCGTTGGAGATTTCATTCTCAGGGGATATCGGACGCCTCAGCGATATGCCATTTTCATATAAAATCAGAGAATCAGGGAATAGGAACTCGCGCTTCCGCTGGCTCTTGATACCCTGCGGCAAGTCCGCGGACAGCATGAGGCCATCACCGGATTCGATGCTAACGATCTGTTCGGTTCTCGAAAAACCGAACGCACTGGGAAACGACAGAACCGCAGCGAAAAGAAACAATCCTGCTGATAGAAGAATCCAGAACGGAACAGGCATCCTTTTTAACATGGCATTCTTCAGACAAATTTCAGTTTTCGAGCTGCAAACGCGACCATGCGGAAAAGAAGCAGCCCGTGGCGGAACCTGTGGATGTTGGTTTCCCCGTATGTGCGCTCGCGGTATCGCACGGGAATATCCCGGATTTTCAGGTTGAGCTTGTCCGCTCCGAACAGGAGATCGAAATCCCCGAAGGGATCAAAATCTCCGAAATACGAGCGGTTTTGTGCGATCGCCTCATAGTTTCTCCGGCTCAAAACCTTTGTCCCGCAAAGCGTGTCCTTGAGGTGCTGCTCCAACAGCCATGAGAACAAAACTCCAAAGAGTTTGTTGGCACAAAGATTCAGAAACTGCATCGCTCCTTGCTCCATCGGATAGATGAGTCGGCAGCCATTGGCGAACTCGCATCGGCCGTCAACAAGCGCACGATAAAATTTCGGAAGATCCTCGGGTGGCATCGTGAGGTCGGCATCAAGGATCATCAGGATGTCCCCGCCGGCCATCGAAAACCCGTGCCGGACGGCATCGCCTTTCCCCCGGCCCGGCTGGCGGGCGATTTTGATTTTCTTATCGGGATGAGCCGCCTGAACCTTTTTGATTTCCTCCCATGTCTCATCCGTCGAATGCCCTTCGATAAAGATGTATTCCATGTCGCGGGCCATGATCGGAATCCTTTCGATCGCCGCAGAAATGTTTCCGGCCTCGTTTCTCGCGGGAATCACGATGGTCACCGAGGGCTCGTCCGACATTTTTTCAGTCTTCCGCGCCACCATAATATTCACCAGGCAGAAATGCGGGAGCAGCGGGGCAATCCACCGGTTCAAAATCGTGGCAAGGACGGGGACCGGCACGGGGAGGAGGATGCGGTTCTCTGACTTGATCACCTCCCAGCCAGCCAGTTCGGCAAGGTTGCGGACATCGTCCCGCGAGAGCCAGTTCGATTCGGGCTGGGGAGAACGCAGCCCGCATTTGCAAAGCAGGGCGAAAATCGGACGCCAAAGCGTGTTGTAAGTAGTGATGACAAGCCGCGCGCCGGGACATGCGAATTGGCGGGCAGCTTCGAGAAGAGCCTGCGCATCGTTGCAAAGGTTGAGTGTATCTGAAACTAATACCACATCGAACTCGGCATCCAGATCAAGCCCGCATGCATCTCCGCTCCACAACCTGGCACCCGGACAATTTTTAACGGCCTCGGAAATCTGCCTCTCCGACGCATCAATCCCGGTCTTCGTTCCGCACTTGAGCAAATTCAAAAGATACCCGTTTCCGCAGCCGATTTCCAACAGATCCGCGGACTCGGAAATAACCAGGTTCAAATAATGTGCCAGCGTGCGCCGGTAGGCTGATGCGCCGGGCTTGCCCCGGTAGAATCCGGCTTCGTAATAAGCGATGCCGCTGCCCGGTTCGTTAATCAAGATGCTTTACTGCTATACACAATGTCACAAATCATTGCGCATGGGTTTATTGAATTGCGAAGGCGAGGGATGTCCCCAACACACGATGCACCCGCCGGCCGCATTTTTTGACAAAAGCGACAACGTCCGGATGACTTGGGATGCAATCATGCCATGCAATGACTCCGTTATCACGAAGCATTTCCAGCCCTTTTCCCGTGTCGTTCTTTACATAGTCATAACTATGTGCCCCATCCACGAAAACAAGATCCATAGAGTTCAAGTATGGTGATGTGTCGAACACTGCCGAGTCGCATTTCAGGAAAGTCACCTTGCTGCGGCAATCCGCCGGAACCAGCACCCCCTTCCCCCCTTCGGCGGCAATGACTCTTTCCCCTTCTTTGGTAATGGCGAGGCTGTATGCCGGGTGGCCTTCGGGCAGATCGAGCGTGAAAACAATGCCATCTTCGGGAAGATTCAGAGCAAACTGGGTGGTTGAGACGCCCTTATAAGTTCCAAACTCAAAAATCCGTTTCGCGTTCACGGAGCGGCACAGCGCAGCGAGCGCGGCCGCTTCCTGAAGGGTGATCGAGGCTTTAACGCCCGGAAATGTTTGAAAGGCAAACCGGCCGCCCCCACCGCCGGGAATGTTGGAAATGGACACCGCTGGTATGGAGCGTATGTCAGCCTCAGGGTCTGAAATCTCATGAGCGACAGCGTTTGCGGTGTCAAAAACATGCCGCAAGTCACGCGGGTTGTGGATCGCAATTTTAGCCAGACGATAAATAAATGATATGCTATTAAGCATGGGATATTAGTGTGGAGATTTTACGCGTGCGGTTTGGACACAACTTTTGACATTTATCCAATCGTTGTCTGGCTAGGAAGCAGATTTTGTCAGCATGGAGGCATCAGTTGCCGGATTTCATTCATCATCAAGCGACCACCGGCAGAACGACGCAGATGCTTTTCGAGAAATGGATTCATCCGACCTTTTGCCATGATGCCGGAAAAATACATCGGATAGGGTCCGTCGCAATAAACATTATCGAATCCAACCGCCATCGCGTACCGACCGGCCAGCCGGAAACTTCGGATCAGCGGCACCAGAGCCCTCAGTTTGTTAAAAATAAAGTTTTCAAAGGAACTGGCAGCATGGCGGAATGCGGAAGGTTTGATCAGGCGAAGCGCGGCGGAGTGGATTTGATAGCACTGCAACTTCCATTCTGGCGAATGGCATCCGCTTCCCCGACTATTGATTTTCTCAAAATGCCAAGCGGATCCCATTTTGCCGGCGTCTTCGAGCGCCAGTTCGCAGCATGTCTGGAGCGCATCGATGCGCCAGAGCGCCGGATGAAGATGAAACCTCGGATCTTTGGTGCCAACAAGATGCTTGAACTTGTAACAGGATGCTGGGAGCACCGGACTGCGCGATGAGAAGCGCCTGTTATCCCATCCCATCAGACTGATGTAAACAGCCGGCAAGCAGCCCATGAGCCGTGGCAGTGTCACATTGAGATGCTCTTCGTTGCAGGTAGCCAGTGGCACATGCTCTTCGGCCACGAGATAGACGAACTCAAATCCCATGCTCCGCATTTGCTTGACCCCATCCAAAACCATCGCAGACCAGTTTGTCAGATCCGTCCCGGAGCTCACAGGAAATGAAGGCAGATCCCCCCCCCGGTCAAGCCCGCAGAACCATACGGGCGGATGCGAGGGCCAGAAGCGATCAAGCCACCTCAAGGTCAGCGGAGCCATCCACCGGTAGCTGTGCCACACGGGAATCAAGATGCCCGTTGCACCGGCTGCGGGTGCCTCGCTTGGAAATTGTTTCATCATTTTAAAGATCAAACACTCGTGAGTTTTGTTAAGACCACCATGATCCTTGCGGCAAAAATGGATGGGGCCATACCCAAAACACAATCAGCCAAACGGACGAGAGGGTAGGCCCAGTCAGGGTAAATCTGGGGGCCTCGGAATCCACCGGATCCCAGGTATGCGAATGATGCCATCTGTTTCACGCAGTCAACGCTCCAACCCTTCAATAGTTCCGGAAATTTCCGTTTGAGAAAAATCCGATGCGCTGAAGATTGGGCCGCAAAGTACCGCGTCGCTTCCGGGACACTAATATCAATAGGAACTTCTCTGAACTCCGCGTCAAATCCAAGTGGCTCATGGTGGCAGTTTCCGTAAATGAGACGCCCCGTCAGGCTCATCGCGGGTTCCATGAGAATGATCCGTCCGCCCGGCGCGAGAACTCGACGGGCTTCCATGAGTGCGTTTGCAGGATGCTCAAGGTGGTGCCAGACATCGAACATGATGAGATGGCTCAGGCTGCCGTTTGGAAAACTTAGGGCATAAGCATTCTCCACCCGGTCGAGCCAAGGATTTGGAAATAGATCCGATGTCATGCAATCGGGGATAAATTGTTTGATGTTGCCCATTCCAGAACCAAGTTCTAATTTCAGACCGGGCAACCCGACGCGCATTTGCCCGGCGATCCCCTCATAAAATTGCCCGTAAGCCAGACGCAGAGCTTTTTTCTTTTCCCAAGCGCGGCGGTTTTCGTAAATCTCGATGTTGTGTTGATCTAAATTACAGCCGCTTGTCCGGGCAACCAAAGCATTCTTTTTTCTCATCATGTCTGTTTGGCAATCATTTGGCACCGGATTTATCCGTGCATCGCCACCGCAAATGAGATCTGACAGGCAATAGCATTTTCTGTGTGTTTCCTATGCCTCTTCGCGGCATTTTTCTTCTGTGATTCTTCACCCGCAGGCCATTTTCTCAAGCCGCCGGGCGAACCCCATTGCCGTCCAGTCGGCGGCGAGCAATGCCTCGCGCGCGGCGAGGCCGGGTCGCGAAGCCAGCGTGCGGCTGATCGCTGCCGCGAGAGCGGCAGGATTTTCCGGAGGCACTTCAATGATGTGTTCGCCCGATCTCAGCACATCCGCCCCCCACCAACCTGCGGTTCTGGTCATCACGACAGGAGCCCCACACATCATCGCCTGCATGGCCACGCTTTGACCCGAAGGCTGGATGCTTTCCTGGAGCGGCACAGCCACGCATGCGGCAGCACGGTAAAGTTCTCTCAGGGGTGCGTCCCCGAGAAAATCCGATTTCCAATCTCCATGGATGTGTTCGACGTTACGCGGCAGATGCTGCCCGAACTGCAGGCGCGTAACAATCTTAAATGCCACATCCGGAAGCAAAGCCGCTGCATGCAGTAACGTTTTGTAATCCCGCCGGCCGTCATTTCCAACCGCCAGAACACTGGAGTGAGACAGGCTCAATTCTCCCGGAGTCCAATAACTTTCGTCCACCCCGAACCCAAGGGAAAGCGGTCGTGGAATCCCGAACTGGCGCTCCATTTCCGCCGCTTCGTTTTCGGCAAAAAGAACCGGAGTCATGGTCTTCAAAAGCCCATTTGCGGTTTTTTTCCGACTCCACTTGTGCTGACGATTGACAATCCCACAGTGAATGCCGGCCAAACTGCCGGAGAGTTTCCCCAGTCTCTTCCAGAACCCAAGAGCAAAAGCGCATCCGCTGGAAGTGGCAACAACCGCATCACTGTTCCGAAGCGACGGCAGCAACCGCCCTGCGGCGACAATATCCGCGACCCGGGTCTTCGGAGGCATCCAGCCATTCAGACACCTGTGCAAAAGATCTGCGGGCATCCAAGACCGGGGATTCAGATCATGAATCGAAATCGTATGCCCGGACCGTTCGAGTTCGATCGCGCCATAAAAGAAATCAGTGGGGCCAAGACCCAACCGAGTGGCTTCCACGCGAACCTCGCGGCCACCGGCATACACGAATGCAATCTTCATCCGGGAATTCTGGGATGCCAACTTGGGGATGTTTTGCCCGGACGATGGATGGAGCTGTTTATCATGCAGGCCAACCGGAGACCATAAGTGGAGTATGCCGGCTGATCTGCCAGAAAAAGGCATCCACAACCCGTCGAAGAACATTAGACTGGGACATGATTACAAGATTACGTAAGGAAAGACTTAAATAATTCCAATCGAGAATCCCGTTATGCCTTCTCCCGAGCATTCCGATTTCCCTCATCCTGTCCCATCCTCCGGAAGAGGTTTTGGTTTCCTCATACATGCGAAGTTGAGCGATCTTGTCTGGAATGGAAATCACTTCACGATTGCGGGCGAGACGGATCAGCAAATCCCAGTCCATCGCATAATTCAGGCTGCAATCCAGTCCGCCGACTTCCAAAAATATATTCCGTTTATAAAATATGGCTGGCTGGATGACCTGCAGTGCGGTTCGCAGGTGTTGCCGGTTGAATGGACGATAAGGGACCCAGCGGATGAGGTTTCCTTCGCGGTCCACTTTCGCCCCTGTTCCGCAAATCACGGTCGCGCCGGGATTTTTAATGAAGGCACCGGCCATTTGATCCAATGCACCTGGACAAAGAAGATCATCCGAGTTAAGCCACGAGGCAATCTCTCCGGTCGCAGCCCGGGTCCCCTTGTTGATGCCATCACTTTGTCCGTTGTCCGGTTCGCGGATAATCCGCACACCTGGACGGGATGCATAGGATTCGAGAATCCGCGGAGTGGAGTCGGTTGACATCGCATCCACAACGATGTGCTCGAGGTTGGGATAATCCTGCCTGATAATCGAGTCCAGCATCTGCGGCAGGAACCCGGCTTGATTCAAGGTGGGTGTTACCAAACTGATTTTGGGAAACGTCATTGTTGTTTGTCGAGAAAAGCGGTCAAAAGCTTTTCGACGCTTGGGATGTCGGCATAAATTGGAGTTTTCGAGTGGGCCGGATCATGGCGGATAGCAGGCGATCCTCCGGGGATGCCATAAGCGTAGCGGAGACCTGAGCAGGCACAGATAAACCAATAGCACCAGTGAAAGTATGCGGGGTGAAACAACTCAAGCACCGCCGTGTTGGGATTGCAAAAAACCAGGTTTGTCAAAGAGGCTCCGTGTGGTGCCACGACAACGGAGGCGGAAGCAAACAAGTCCACCTGGCTGGCGAAATTCATTCCGGTGAGCACATGCTTTTCAAAACCCATTGGCCGCAAAAGGGCCAATAGCTCCGATTCATTCGACACGCGGCGGTTGGAGGAATCCTCCCGAGAAATATAGATAAGACGATCGGGCGTTCCTTTGACTTCGGAAACAAACTTTTCCCTAAGGAAATTGCATGATAAAGGGGTCGGCATTCCGCATGTGCCTGACAGGGAGGGCAGCAACAATTCCTCGCACGCAAAATGTTTTCCGCGTCCGCACGGAATCACATCATTGCAGCCCAGCATCGCCAGGGATTCCTGCTGATAGCCAACACTATTTTGTATCAGAAGAGCGTCGCGGAACTCTCCTTCAATCAGCCCGAGGCGCGGCAAGACGTCAAAGATCCAATGATAATAACAATCTCCTCCCCGTGATGCCGCGACCGCCGTGCGTCCGCGCAATTTGCGTGTTCGCGCAACAGCCCTCCTGTTTGCATAAGGATGTTCCGTTGGGGAATATCCGTTCGCCACGCACACCTCCCGGAGAAGCCTGCCATCCTTGGATAATACCACACCTTCATCCAGCACCCGCCCCCCGTGAATGATCGCGCGAAATGTCCGCGGCACGGGAATGGATGGCAGGATTTTCATGAAAACCTGATCCATTTCCCTGTAGTTGACCGGACGCATCAACGGCGCTTCGTGCTCTGCGGAACATTCGAAAAACTGGTCGGCCGCCGCTTCCACTGAGGCGCATTCCCCCACTCGAACGCTGAAGCCCGGCACGGCTTGGAGAAGACGGTTCAACATGATTCTTTGGCAATTGCGATGAAAACATGCGCTGAGCGAATGCCCGCCACAGAATGTTGTGCTCCATTCGATTTATTGAGCAGGCCAGGGCGATTACAGAATTGAAACTGAATCTCTGTGGATCTCAAAAGCGAAGGCGTTTGAAACATACGATTTCAGCAACGGGGAGCCCCTGACCGGCGCCTGACACTGCCGGCAACTTTCTGAAGCCACGAGAACTGATTCCCAACAAGTTGCCGGGCAACGCGCGGCAGGCTCCTTCTCCATGAATTTGTGTCGCCTGCATTCTTGATTGCATCCACGCTCATCTTCCGCAGTTGCATGCCATACTGCCGGCACCGCCCGCGCGCCTGCTCCAACGCCGGGGCTTCTTTGCGGGAGGCCCATGAGCCTTTGACTTTCGGCCACGCGGCATGCAGAACCTCCGCCAGACTTTGAGCATCAGCCGGATCAAAAAATCCGGCAGCTTGCGGAGCTTGTTCCCGATGAACGGGCAAGTCCGAACAGATGAGCGGCACACCCAGAGCTTTAGCGTCCTCTATCGTGGTGCTCCATCCCTCGCACAGGGAAGGCTGGAGAATCGCGGAGCTTTGGCGAATGAGGTTCACCAGATCAGAATACGGCACATGACCTAATATCTGGATTTTAGCAGCCAGTCCCCGGGATGCGATTTCCTGCAGGAGATCGGAAAGGTGCTTGTTGGTGGGATCGCGGCCGTCCGCAAGAAGCCCTGTCAACACCAGCATCGGCGTGTCGGGCGAGTTGCGTGCCATCATTTCCAGAGCTGCCGGAAGGATCCCGTGGTTCTTGTGTTTCCAGAATTGATTGGGAACGAGGATGTAATCGCCGGGAAGATGATACTTTTTGACAGTGAGTTGCGGCTCGCTGGCCAGCGGCTCAGACCAAATCACCGAGGCGAATGAACAGGGCGTCCCTGGAGACTTGTGCGCCGGATGATAGTGGTCAAACTCATTTTTTGCCGCGTTGCTCGAAAAGAGGATCGCTTCGCAGGCCTCGATGAAATGAAGATTGAGCCTGTCTCTCCATTGGATCTCCCTTTCAGAAAAAAAATGTTTGAGGCATTTATGCTGCAGGTCGGGGATCCATCCAATCTTGGGCAGCGGACACCATTCCGCGCAAAAGGTTCTTACAGGAAGGACGACATCGATGCCGTGGGTTTTGCGCAATTTAAGCCACTGCAAGGCGGTTGGCTGCGGCGGAATTTGCACGATGGGATATCGAGTGGCATATCGCCCGTGCGCCTCTGTGGTCAGGAGGATCACATCATCAGCCTTCTCATTGCACAGTTCGAGGGACTTGAGCAAAATGCGCGTAAAGCTTGCGCCTGCCGACCACCCCTTGGTCTGCTGGTCCAATAAACCGATTGTTAACTGTTCAGGCATGCCCGTCCCATGGAAAAACTTTTTACTGCCGCACGGCCACGGCGATCCCGTATCCCAGATCGGCATAGCGAGCCTCTTTGAAGGGAAGTTTTGAGTCTTTGATCGCCTTTGCCCACACATTGGCCAGATTCGGGTGCTCAGGATGGCTGATGTCGTCGAATACGACAGTTCCGCCCGGTGCCACGCGAGGCAAAACATCGCGAAGATCCTCATAGGCACCCTTGTCGGAATGATCTCCGTCAACCGTTATCAAATCGAACAGCAGCCCGGGGAATTTCTTCAAAAACACCTTGAGCGTTTGGTGGCTGTTCCCGTCGATAAATTCCAGCGTGCCTGTATGCCCGATCCCGCGAAGCTCCTCTTCGACAAAAGCGGAGCCCGGATTTTTCATTCCCGCGTAGTTCTCCTTCCACATGTCAAATCCAAAGCAATTCGTTGCGGGCGAGCGCGACAAAACGACCGCCAAGCTGCGGCCTCTTCGCACACCGATTTCCAGATAGTTTTGCGGTCGGATCAATTCCGCCGCAGCACAAAGCACCGTAAGGATGTCCAGATAGCACCAGTCCGGAGCGAATTTTTCCATGCCTTCGCGGTAGAACCGTGAAACGTAAACGGCATAATCATCGGGCGTCAGGACGTCGAGCACATCCAGAACCCGCTGCATGGTCGTCGGACGCTGTGCCCGATGGAAGAGTGTCGCGGGATTCAAAAGAATGGGATTATACCATTTCCCCAACGATTCGTGGGCTGAAAAGATTGATTGATTCATATGGAATGACTGCGGACGGCTGTGCAAGAAATGGAATGCCTTTGATCGTCACCAAGCGACAGAAAATCCTTCATTTAGTAGCGGAAATGCATGCCGGAAAGAATCTTGTCAAAGTCCTTCCTTGCGCCCTCTCCAAGGCGAAACACAAGGCTTTCCAGGTAGGCGCACTCCGAAAGCCTTTTTGATGCGGACTCAGTCAACTCCATATCAATAAACGCACGCATCCAGGCCTCATCAATATTGTACTTCACAAACATCGTAGCCATCTTTGTAAGATTTTTTATTCTCCGGGCTGTTTCCGGATCGAATTTGACCGATCCCTCGCCCGAATGCCACTCGAACTCGCAATGATCACTCAGGGGAACCCCCTCCGCGAGGCACTTTTTGTAGAGCGCAGTGCCCGGGTAAAGCATCAGAGGAAAGCACGCGGTAAATCCCCCGGGTGCGATTCGTTGACACAGCTTGATTGTGTCTAATGCATCTCCGATCGGATCCTGAACGGGAAGGCCGATGATCACTTCCAATTTGACCTTGATGTCAAACGAGCGAAGCCTGTCATAGGCTTCTTTTACCTGCGCTTCGCGTTGAAAACTCCGATGAAAAAGCTTCAGTGAATCCGGACGGGCCGTCTGCACGCCCATTTGGACGGAGTTGACAAGCGACGCCAATGTCTTCAGCACCTCGTCAGACGCTTTCACAACGGTTTGCGGAGTGACATTGGCATACATCGGCAGGCCGATCTCCTTTTTCCATGCCTGCGCAAAGGAGTCGAGCCAGGCCTCAGCATCCGTGCCTGCAAGAACATCGTCATCCTCCAGCGAAACCTCCTTTGTATTAATCTCAAGCAAAACCTTGGCCTCGTCAATAAGGTGCGTCACTGGGCGCCGGGTCATCCAATACTTTTTATAAGCCTCAACTCCATAATGCTTTCTGAGCAACGTCGTCGAGCAGTATGAGCAGTGGTACATGCAACCAAAGTGCGACATGATATACTTGCGGTGCCGGTTTGCCATGCGCGGTATCGAAAAATAGTAGTCTCGCACGTCCGGACGCATTCTGTCGCAGGATGCAGGCGTCCCCCTAATGGTGGCATTTGATTTGGCTTCAATAATATCATCAACCGTTCCATACACCGGCCCGATCACCGCGATGTCGATCGCATCGCTTTCAATGCACTCAGGCACGGCAAGCACATGCACCCCGCCAAAAACCGATTTAACATTTGGCAGAACCTCTTTCAAAGTTTTTGCAAGCTTTTGCGCCTGTAAAAAGAATGTCGACATCGGGGAAAAGCACGCAAAATCCGGCTCCCATGCCGAGATGTTTGAAACGACATCCGCTTCCTCGCTGTCAAACCATTTCACCGCATGCCCTTGGCCTAGGAATTCGCCAGCGACAAACAGGAGCCCATAGGACACGTCATTCCCCATGTGGACCAAAGCAAATCTCTTGGGGGTCGATCCTGTTTTCTCGCCCGCCCCACCA
>Ga0194054_10000955_pt1 | contig 14238 bp, 13 predicted proteins | sample SepL2210m_MetaG_FD_163628 | JGI IMG/M metagenome (GOLD analysis project Ga0194054, IMG submission 163628) | Anoxic zone freshwater microbial communities from boreal shield lake in IISD Experimental Lakes Area, Ontario, Canada - Sep2016-L227-10m | ecosystem: Environmental > Aquatic > Freshwater... | reverse complement strand
CTGGATCGGCCTATACGCGAGATTAATGTTTATCATTATTCTTGCTATAGAATTCTATCTAATAACTCGATTGATTAAAAATATCTGTGACGGCTATAGCCCTTTTTATAAGGATAGCTATACTTATCTTGGCAAATACTTACTTTTAGCGGGCTTAATTTTCGGCTTAGCTGGATTAACTATTCATATTAAATGGCCAGGTGATTCAACAAGCAACATAATCTACAATGTTAAATCCGGCTCTATAACCCTCTATGACAATCAAATACGTTGGTATAATCCTTTTAGTCAGACTACAGTCTTGATGAATGATTTGCGAAAAAAGTATGATTGCGAATCAATTTTATTTGAAAAACCATTGTTAATTAGTTTTAAACAGGCTCAAATAAAAATTGGTGTGTCACGCAATGAATTAATTAATAGTGACATTATCGGCCCGAATGGCACACTACTCTATAACGAAGAAATTACCAAAAGTATCGAACGCGCCAAAGAAAAAACTTTATTAAAAATGATTGATGGTATTAAAAATCATGGGTTAACCCATGACCAAAAACTCATTTTTATCTCCATGTTTAAAGATGAAATCAAGGAAAACCTACCAGCTTACCTTGAAACAGGCGAAATCCTCATCGAACAATAATCACTCAAACCCGAATCAACATTCGGGTTTTAAATTACTTAATTTTTTACCGATCATGAGTCCATTTAACCAGATCAACTAAACTCATTGTATTAATAATGTCTGATTTTTCACACCAACCACGACGCGCCACCGATACGCCATAACGCATTAAAGAAAAATGATTAGTGTGGTGCGAATCAGTATTAATTGCGAATTTAACACCCATTTTACAAGCAGATTGGACCAAAACATCAGCTAAATCTAAACGATTTGGAAATGAGGAAATCTCTAAAGCTGTTCCGGTCTGAGCAGCTTTAGCAAAAATTTGTGGCCAATCTAAATTACAAGGCTCTCGAACTCCAATTATTCTTCCTGACGGATGACCGATAATATCAACATGAGGATTTTCAATCGCCTTAATCATTCTGGCTGTCACAATTTCTTTTTCTTGATTAAAACTTGTATGAATAGAAGCAATTACTAGATCCATTTTTTCGAGCATTTCATTTTTTATGTCTAAATCACCGTTCGCCTTAATATTAACTTCAACCGCGGAAAGAACTTTAATTTTATGGTTTTTCTGAACCTTTTCAATTTCTTTTTGACGTTCCTCCAGAGCTTTCTCGTCCAAGCCATTAGCAATCCCTAGGCCGACCGTATGATCAGAAATCGCCACATACTCATAACCCATTTTTTCGGCTTGTGTTACCATTTCCTCAATCGTCATGAGCCCATCAGACCAGGTCGAATGAGTATGTAAATCACCTTTAATATCTTTTTGTTCAACTAATTTTGGTAAACTGTGTGACAACGCCGCCTCAATCTCACCCCTGTCCTCACGAAGTTCTGGGGTAATAAAATCCATGTTTAAAAATTCATATACACCTTTTTCTGTTTTAAAAGTATGAACTTTATCCCTAAATTTAATCCCATGTTCTGAAACAGATTTGTTTTGAGTTTGAGCATAAGTTCTGAGTGCCACGTTATGTTCTTTACTTCCAGTAAAATGTTGCAACAAGGAACCGTATTCAGTCTCTGGCACAATTTCCAAATCGACCTGCACTCCCTGCCAATGAATAATAGTCGACTTGGTTTTACCCTGAGTCACTACATGATCGACAAATGGCAGTTTCACAAATTGATCGATAACCATTTTGGGCTTTTTGCTGGTCGCCACAATATCGATATCGCCAATGGTTTCTTTCATTCTCCTTAAACTACCAACAAAATCAACCTGAACGGTTTCAGGAAATTTTTTAATTGCTTCAACAATTTCTTCAGCAATTGGCAAGGCTTCAGTGATCAAAAGCTTACCTGATAATTTTCCTAAAATTTCAATACCACGTAAAATATTTTGAGCGGTTTTTTCTTGAAAAACTTCTTTGGCCTTACCGGCTTCAATTTTCTTTTTCAAATCACTAATATTTTTAGCCTTTAATTCTCTGGCGATTTTAACAGCCATTTTTGGCCCCACACCAGGAATTTGCAAAAATTCTATTTCCGAAACCGGCACTTCTTTCTTAAGTTCTAAAAGATACTCAAGTTTACCAGTTTTTAAAAGCTCTTCAATCGCGCTCGCAATCGATTCACCTACACCATCGATTTCATTTAACGCTTTGATACCACCTTCAAGATAAATATTTCTGAGTTCATGAGCCAAGTTTTCAATCACTTGAGCTGATTTTCGATAAGCTAAAATCCGAAATCGATTTTTTTCTGGATCCAAAATTTCCAGAATCGAAGCGATCTGGTTTAAGTTATGCGCAATTTCTTTATTTGTCATTTTACCCCTCCTAGAGTAAACGTTTGCTTAGCATGATTTTATCAGAAAATCTCTTATTTCTATAAAGTCCATCAGGCAAAATTCCATATTCTTTCATACCGACTTTAGCATATAACGCTCTAGCCGGTTCATTATCAGAAAAAACATCAAGTATAGCGGTTCGAAGACCCATTTTCCGACCACAATCAAAAATCATTTCCATTAAAAATGTACCAAGTCCCTCGCCACGAAAATCACGATCAACCATAATACCGATCGTCCCGATATGATACTCACGCACATTCATGCCATGATAAATATCAACTGAACCGATAATTTTTCCATCAAAAATAACCCAACGAAGAGAAGAGATGCCTTTAGTATTTCTTTCAATTTGCGTCGCCAACCATTTTTCCTCGTCCTCACGCATAATTTTTTTACCTGGATCAAAACTCAAAAATGTATTTTCTTTGGCTAACTTATTAGCAAAAGCCAAAACTTCATCGAGCAAATCCATGGTCGGTTCAACAATTTGAACCTTACGATTTTTCTTGGTTGTAAACTCTTGAATTATTTTCATATTTCCTCATTTTCTACAAAGAATGCTTTGAAAAAGTTTTTGACTGGTAAAAATAATGGTTTTGGCAATTTTTTTATGTGGAACCAACCCAAATCAGTCATTTTGTCTGGCTCCATGATTTTTGGTTTACCAGATCTTATTTCGGCACGCATCGCAATGGTTATATAGTGTTTCCCATCATCGAATATATCATTAGTTAGACCGAAGAATTTAACATTTTTAATTTTAACACCAACTTCTTCCAGAACTTCCCTCTTAGCGCAATCGACAAAAGATTCACCGAACTCCAAATGCCCGCCGGGTGGACACCACGTACCCTCACCGTGAGTGCCTTGTCGACGCAATAAGAGTATCTCATTTTTAGAATTGAAAATATAAACCCCAACCCCAACTTTCGGCCGCAAATCACTTTGTTGTTGTATATGGTTCATTTTACTCTCCAATATAGTCAAATCTTGGAATTTTTTGACCATCGATTTCGACAAATTCTTCAAACATTTTAGCCGGCCGAACCCACAAATCATAATCACCATAAAGCGCCCGATACACAACCATATCTTCTAAAGTTTCTGAATCACGAGCTGTACCAATAACCTCATAATCTTTATCTTTATAATGTTTATATCTGCCAATTTTAATCATAAAAATTTATTATTTATTTAAAATTTTTTCGAGAGTTGGGATTATCTCTTCCGAATGAAACGCTAATTTAAGTTTTTTGATATCGGCAAGCGTCATCCACTCAATGGCGGCACCCTCATGTAACTCGACTTTTACATCCTGTTTAACACGACAAAGGAAAACTCTATCCCGAACATTTTCGTCATGCATAAATTCAAAGATGAATTCACATTCGCTTAATAAAACTTCTAAATCCAATTCTTCTTTAATTTCCCTAACAATTCCTTCGACATCACTTTCACCTGCATCTTGGCCACCACCGGGAATCGTCCACATATTTGGATATAAAATATTTTTACCATTACCATCGTCTCTTAATTGCATCAAAATTTTGCTATCTTCCCGCAAAAGAACAAAAGTTAAACCGAACTGAATTTTAGAATCTTTTTTATTCATAGTATTATAACGGTATTATTTCCCGTGACACTTTTTAAATTTCTTGCCAGATCCACATGGACATTCATCATTACGACCAACATGACCGAAAGCTGACGAGACAGATGGCGAGTTAACATCGTTGGTCTGTGTTTTTTGCCTCACCGTCACTTCAACTCCATTTTTAGAATTCCCAGGTTTTGATTCGTTGTGAACTACCGGACGAGCCGACGCAATAGCTCCTCCAGCCATATTTTCATCAGCGCCCTGCATCTTCATTTTTCGCTGAGGCTGACGCTCAATACTCAATGGTCGTGGATTAATTTCTGCTTTGAGCAAAATCTCCACGGCCTGATTGTCAATACTTGTCATTAATCTTTGAAACAAATGATAAGCCTCAGCCTTATACTCAACCAAAGGATCACGTTGGCCATAACCGCGCAAACCAATCCCATCACGCAAAACTTCCAAAGCATTTAAGTGCTCCACCCAGATCGTATCAATTGAACGCAAATAAACCATACGCTCCACTTCGTCCATTACTTCGGCGCCAATCGAATTATATTTTTTTTCATAAACTGACCGAGTGTCATCATCAAGTAAATTTAATATGTCTTCATGAATACTTTTTGATTGTAAAATATGTTTTCGCTTAGTGTAAATTGCCTGTCTATGCTTATTAGCGACATCGTCATATTCAACAAGTTGTTTGCGAATATCAAAGTTATGGCCTTCAACTTTTTTCTGAGCCGATTCAATCGAACGAGAAATTAAACCATGTTCAATTGGCATATCGTCTGGCAATTTTAGACTATCCATTAATTTTTTCATCTTGTCGCCCCCAAAAATACGCATCAAATCGTCGTCCATCGAAACATAAAATTGACTTGAGCCTGGATCACCTTGACGACCAGCTCGACCTCGAAGCTGATTATCAATTCGTCGAGACTCGTGACGTTCGGTACCAATAATATGCAAACCGCCTAACCTTGCCACTTCAGCACGTTTTTCATTATCAACTGGCACGCCGCCGAGCAAAATATCAACACCACGACCAGCCATGTTTGTAGCCACAGTCACTGCGCCGGCCCGGCCCGCTTGCTCGATAATTTTAGCTTCACGTTCATGGTGTTTGGCATTTAAAACTTCATGACGAACACCACGACGGGTCAACATTTGTGATAATTTTTCTGATTTTTCAATCGAAATAGTACCAACCAAAACTGGTTGACCAAGTGCATTTTTCTTTTTCACTTCTTCGACCACAGCTAAAAATTTGGCTTCTTCTGACTTATAAATTAGATCCTGTAAATCTTGACGTACAGCCGGCTTATTAGTTGGAATCTCCACCACATCAAGTTTATAAATTTTATAAAATTCTTCAGCTTCAGTGGCGGCCGTTCCGGTCATACCAGCTAATTTTTTATACATTCGAAATAAATTTTGAAACGAAATAGTCGCCAAAGTATCTGACTCGCGTTGAACTTCAACCTTTTCTTTGGCTTCGATTGCCTGGTGTAAACCCTCAGAGTAACGGCGACCGGGCATGAGTCGTCCAGTAAACTCATCGACAATTACCACCTCACCATCTTTGACCACGTAATCTTTATCTTTTTTATAAATCACATTGGCAACCAAAGCTTGCTCTAAATGATGAACTAATTCGATCGAATTTGCATCATAAATATTTTTAATACCCAGTAATTTTTCAATTTTATCCATACCAGCATCGGTCAAGGTAACAGCTCGCATTTTTTCATCTAAAGTATAATCTGTTTCAGAAACTAATTGTGGTACGATTTGAGCAAATTTTCGATAGAGCCCAGCCGATTCTTCGGCTGCCGCCGAAATAATCAAAGGCGTTCTAGCCTCATCAATCAAAATTGAATCGACTTCATCTACAATCGCAAAGTTTAATTCACGTTGCGCCATTTGACTAGCATTTTGAACCATATTATCACGCAAATAATCGAAACCGAATTCATTATTTGTACCATAAGTAATATCGGCCACATAAGCTTCCTGACGAGTAATCGGACGTAAATTTTCATATTCGATATTAACCGGGTCTGACTCAGGATTAAGCTTAACTGGATTGAAAATATATGAACTTTCATGATTAATAACTGCAGTTGAAAGACCAAGTTTGGCATAAATTTGCCCCATCCAGGCACAATGAAAACGCGCCAAGTAATCATTAACTGTAATCAAATGAACACCTTTGCCCTCTAAAGCGTTCAAGTAAAGCGGAGCCGTCGCCACCAAAGTCTTACCTTCACCAGTTTTCATTTCGGCAATCTTGCCCTGATGCAGAACAATTCCGCCGACCAACTGAACATCAAAATGTCGTTGACCGATCGTTCTTTTTGCCGCTTCACGAACAGCAGCAAAAGCCTCTGGTAAAAGATCATCAAGCGTCTCACCCTTAGTCAGTCTTTCTTTAAATTCAACGGTTTTCTCTTTTAATTCTTTATCGGTTAATTTTTCGAATTCTGGTTCTTGAGAATTAATCTCATTAATCAAAGGCTGAAGCTGATTAATTACACCTTGATTTGAACCAAACATATTTCCTAAAAATTCAAACATTTTTCGCCTTTCTTTAATTCCTGACTCAATATAATAATTATACCAGATCAAACAGATAAAGCTAGACTAAAATAAGATCGTAAATTGCGATATTTAGTCACTTAGCGTAAAATATAATTATATGAAAAATATTTTAATTGGTATTATAATTGTTGGTTTGATCGGCATACTAATTATGTTCGGTTTAAAATCAACTAAAAAATCAACACCAACAAATACGACCACTACAACCACCGCAAACACCAAAACAGAGAATACTATCTTAAAGCCGAAATCCAGCACTACTAACAATGTCTATTACGGCTTCAAATTACCAGTAAAACTAAATGACACCGATGTAACAAATAGTTTAGCCAATAAAACCAGGATAAACATCAGTGGAAATAATTTTTGCGAAGAAACTTTATCCATGGCCGAACAAGACGCCTGGCAAATCGTCAGCCAAGAAAATTTTACAACCGGAGATGGCGAAAGTTTTGTTACCGATTATTTTAAAACAAAAGATTCGCCAGCCATTGAATTTTACTGTCATTGGGATAGTCCAAGCCAAACTTTTGACAGAGGTACTATCACTTTCATTAGTACTGAAAAAATTGGTTCATGGCTTTTAAAGATAAAAAATAACCCGAATGCAATTTTAGCCGAATATTTAAATGTCGCCGAACTCATGGATTGCAATGGCACTATCGTCGAGACATCGCCTGGCATCACCGAATGCAAATAAGTATAATTATTCTACTTAAAAAAGTCCTGACTTCAGGACTTTTTTTAAATATAAATTTATTTTTGAATTAGATTATTTCATCGTCGATATGACGATCGCCAATCTTAATTTTTTCTTTATACTTCACAATTTCTCGTTCTAATTTTTCTTGAGCCAAATCAATCGAGCCAAAAAAATCATCGGTTTGCGCCTCAACATGCAAAGCATTTTTCTCACCAGGCAAAGTCAAAGTAATTCGTACCAATTTATCTTCACCACCTTTTGGACCAAATTCATTAGATAAAGTAATATCGCAAATTGCTGGCTCAACAATCATCTCGATAAATTTCAAAACTTTCTCTTGAGCATAACTTTTCAAATCTTCGTTTAATTCAACATTGTGACCGGAAATATTAATTGTCATTTTACGCTCCTTTTGATTTCCTTAAAATTACAATATTTATGCAAAACTTTAGGTAAACGCACGGAACCATCTTTTTGCTGAAAATTTTCCAAAATAGCAATTAAAGCTCTTGAAATCGCAATTGCCGTACCATTCAAAGTATGAACAAAATCCTTATTACCATTTTCATCTTGATACTTAATATTTAAACCGCGAGACTGATAGTCGGTACAATTGGAAGTCGAGGTTATCTCCGCCCAATCGCCCATACCGTTTTTCGTATTCGGTTTACCAGGCATCCAAGCCTCTAAATCAAAAGTTCTAAAACTTGGCCCACCTAAATCAGCAGTACAATGATCCACAACTCTAAACGGAATTTCTAATTTTTTGAATATTTCTTTTTCTACAGCCAAAAGCTCTAAGTGCATTTTTTCTGAATCTTCAGGTTTTGTATAACTAAACATCTCAATCTTAGTAAACTGATGAACTCGGAATAAACCTTTGGAAAATTTAGAATAGCTACCAGCTTCAGTCCGAAAACAGTGAGAAACAGCCGCATATTTCTTCGGCAATTCCTTCTCGTCTAAAACCTCATTCATATGATAACCACCCATGGTAATTTCGGCCGTACCAATTAAACTTAAATCGGTATTTTCCACATTGTAGATCTGGGTCGATTCACCTCTTGGATTAAAACCCAAACCTTCCAAAACTTCTTTTTTAGCCAAGTCTGGCGTAGTAAAAGGCGTAAAACCTTTTTTAACCAAAATATCCAAAGCAAAACCAATTAAAGCTTGTTCCAAAAGAGCTAATTCATTTTTTAAATAATAAAATTTAGCACCACTAACCTTAGTTGCACGCTCAAAATCAATTAAATCTAAACTTTCCGCCAGCTGTAAATGATCTTTTGGTTCAAAATTAAAATTAGTTGGCTTTAAGTAAATTTCTAAAACCGGATTATCGCACTCATCAGAACTTATTTTAACTTCAGAGTGAGTTAAATTCGGCACCTTCAGTAATATTTCGCGAATCTTAACGGCCAAAGGGTCAACTTCTTTTTCAAGTTCAGAAATTTCCTCGCCAACTTTTTTCATCTGCAATATAATTTCTGGGGTTGGTTTGGTTTTTGAAGCTTCATTTCTTTTGGCACGCAGAGTCTCGATCTTAGTTTCAAAATCACGTTTTTTTTCGTCGAGTTTAACCAATTCATCAAGATCGACTTCGACCAATCGGTTTTTGGTATTGGTTTTAACTTGATCCAAGTTCTCTCTAATGAATTTAATGTCTAACATATTACTCCTTTATAATTTGCTCTACTCGAAATATCTTTTTACCTAAAACTGCAAAAATTAATAATATATTAATAATAACAAGATATATTGGAAAAGCATATGCTGTAAAAACCCATGATTTTATTGCAAAAAAACTAGTTATCGAGCTAAATAATCCAGTAACATAAGGGTCAATTGTTTCGGTTGCTGGGTAATGCCAAGATTTAATAAGGGTTGGTATAGCTGCAAAAAAGTCACTAGCTACAGCAAAAATAATTGCAATCAATGGTTCTTTAGTAATCCACCATAATAATAAAGCTAAAACAGAACAAATACCACAAATATAATCGAAAGACTCTAATTTCCAATACGATTTTGGATTAATAAACGACGCCAGAAAAACTAATAAAGGGCCAAAACCAGACATAAAAACAGGTAAAACCGCCCATCTAATACCGTCAGAAAACGCTGCAACGCTCGCTATTAGAGGAGCTATCGCCCATAAAAGCCAACTAACCTTATTTGGTTTTGTCTCACCTTTAATGGTTTCTTTTATATATGAAGCGATGCCAATTAACTGGGCAACAGCCCCGATAATAACAACATACTGAAGCATAAAATATTTCTCGATAATAATTATATTGATTTTAATCTATCAATAACAAATTTTTGATCTAAACTTGCCAGTAACCAGCCAGCCTGCGGGCCGGAATCTTTACCTAAAAATGATAAATAAATAGCGGAAAAAGCCTGTTTTGGCTCAATTTTCATATCATTTTTAATCTCGTGGATCTTGGCGTGCAAATCCTCACCCGTCCATTTTTCTTGAGCCGATATAGCCTCGGCGATTTTTGCTAAATAAGTTTTTTGCTCGTTGCTTAAATTCTTGGCAACCTCTGGAACAACATCGGAAATGGTAAATTTGACTGATTCTGGCGCGTACCCATCGAGCCACAATTTAGCCACTTTGATCCGATTTTCGATTTCTTCTTTTTCCACTTCAGTTAGCTCGCTACCCTTTTCTTCTTTAGCATAAGCTAAAATATCCATTCTTGGCATTTGTAAAAAATTAGCCACTTTTGAAAATCTTAAGTAATAGCTTGGCAGTTTATCAAACAATCCTTTTTCTGTATAGAAAAACGCTCTAGCCATGTCGGTATCAACCTTTTCCTGAAAATCCTTAGCGCAACGATCATATTCATCGTAAAGTAACGGAATAGTATCGCCTTCCGGGTTAAACTCAATTGCTCTTTTATATTTAGTTCTGGTAAATAAAAATTTCAAAATATTGGCAGGCAATAAATCGGCCATCTGTTTGGCCGTCACACCTAAGCCCTTGCTTGAACTCATTTTGGCACCACCAATTAAAATGTGTTCATATGGCGCATCGTGAGGTGGGGTCTTGCCAAAAACTTCTCGATAAATTCGACTGGCGACATCACGAGTCCCGCCGGCGGCGGCATGATCTTTACCGGCACCTTCAACATCAATACCCATAAAGCTCCATTTACTCGGCCATTCAACCTTATAAGGCAGTTTTGCATTGCCGTCAAACGGACTAATTTTACCCTTATAACCACAACCTTTAGCCCAATCAACCATATTTTCCATACACTCAAATTCAACTTCGGTGCCGTCCCAACCATGGACACGAGTCGTACCAATTTTACCGCAATTTGGACAAACCACATTTAAAGCATACCAATCTTCACCTTTGTCGCTTCCCGAAACCTCTTTGTAAATCGCCCTAATCTTATCGGCATGATCGAGCGTTAGCTTGATTGCATCATTGAACTTGCCTTCTTTATATAAAATTGAAGTATAATAATACTCTGGCTTTATCTTTAAATAATCAATAATAGCCTTTAGTTCATTGGCATATTGAGCTGCAAAACTTTCCGACTGACCGTCAGGAGCTGGTACATTTGATAACGGCAATCCCATATATTTTTCAAAACTTTGATCAACATAAATCGGCAAGCCATCCATTGGATCAAAATCGTCAAAACCAAAAATAAACTTGGCTTTCTTACCATTCTCCACAAGACCTTCACGAATTAAATCGTGAATAATCAAACCACGCAAAGACCCGACATGGGCCTGACCAGACGGAGTAGTTGAGTCATTAATCAAATAGGAATCTTTATTTTCTTTGGCTATAATACTGTGTGTAATTTCATCTGTCCAAAACATGGTAATTTCCTCAATATATTTGGTTTGATTGTATCAAAAAAAAGACCTGTTCGCAACCTGGTCTTTTTTCTTTTCTAATATAAGCGACAATATTTACTTAACGTCAACAATTAAATATGTGGTTGTTCCACCTGGAGTTTTAATATCAACCTTCTCACCTTTAGCTTTTCCAATCAAAGAAAAACCAAGCGGTGATTCAGCAGAAATCTTACCCTTTAGCGGATCTGATTCATTGGCACCAACGATTTCATAAGAAAATGAATCATTATCAAGCTTTAAAGTCACGGTTGAACCCATTTCAACCTTATTGCTAGAAGCAGATTTCACAACTACTTTGGCATTTTTAATCATTTCTTCTAAATCTTGGATTTTACCTTCAACAAAAGATTGTTCATTACGAGCATCATCATATTCACTATTTTCAGAAAGATCACCATATTCACGAGCAATTCGAATACGCTCAGCTACGGTTTTACGTCGTTCTTTAAGTTCTTTTAATTCTTTTTTTAATTTTTCTAAACCTTGCTGGGTTAAAAGTGTTTCTTTTGGCATTTTTTTCCTAAATTATTCTTAAATTTTTTCTGGACACTTCATACATTTTAATATAACTACAATTTATTGTCAATAGATCAATCTTAACAATTATTTAAAAATGATTTTATTCTTCCGAAAAATATGACTTCATAGCACTCTTAATAACTGGGCCTGCGGCTGCATAACCTTCACCGCCACCTTCAACAATAACTGCAATCGCGATTTGCGGATTTTTATAAGGCGCGAACGCCACCATCCAGGCATGAGTTTTATCTTGATCGCCAAACTGCGCTGTACCAGTTTTAGCCGCAACTTCTACCGATAAGTCCTTCAGTGCCTGACCAGAGCCAGATGTAACAGTTTGGCGCATACCATCACGAACAATTCGTAAATTATTAGCATCAACTACATTAGACCTAGTCACAACATTTGGAAAAGTTTGAATCGTATTACCATTATTATCAGTAATTTTTGAAACTAGATGCGGTTTTAATAAGTTTCCACCATTAGCAACCGTGGCTGTGGCCATCGCCATTTGGAGCGGAGTAGTTAAAACATCTCCTTGACCGATTGACATATGATAAGTATCACCCAAATACCACATTTCATTTTTAGTCTTTTTCTTCCAAGCTGGATCAGGCACCAGTCCTTTGGCTTCACCCGGTAAATCAATCCCACTCTTAGCGCCTAACCCAAATTTTTCATAATAGGCTTTCAACTTATCTGGACCGATTCCTTTAATCTTATCGTAACCACCACCAACTGCATAAAAATAAATATTGACACTTTCGGCAATCGCTTTTTTTACATCAGTCAACCCGTGATATTTCCAGTCTGGAAAAGTCCAACTTCCTACTTTAATTTCAGCCGGACAATCTAAAGTTGTATTTTCCGTAATCACCCCCTCTTGAAGACCAGCCGCCGCTACAATCGGCTTAACAGTTGAACCAGAAGGATATTCGCCAGAAATAGCCCGATTAAAAAGAGGTAAATTTTTATCTTTAAGAATCTTCTGGTAATCTTCAGCACTTATACCCTGAGCAAAAACATTATTGTCATAACTCGGCAAACTAACTAAGGCCAAAATTTCACCGGTTTGCGGATTAACGGCCACGGCTGCGCCCGCGCTTGAACCGGTTTTCTCAATTTCGCTCGCCATAGTTTCAGAAATCGCTTGTTCAAGATCAGCATTAAGCGACAAAACTAAATTATTCCCAGGTTCAGGCGAAAGCGAAGTTAGTAATCTCTGTGCTCTTCCACGAGAATCAACCTCGATTTCATTAATCCCATCTTTACCTTTCAAATATGACTGATAAATTTTTTCGAGACCATCTTTACCAATCATTTGATCTAACGTTAAAGTAATATCCTGATTATTTTTCAGGTCACTATCAGTCACCCGTCCAGTATAGCCTATGACCGGAGACAAACCACCAATCGTACTATACTGACGCACAGGTTGAGCCGCGACAACTACGCCAGACAAATCGACTATTTGAGTTTGCAATAAAAGCGCCGTATCCCGATCAAGTTTTTCTTTCAAAATAACCGCATTTGTCGAATAAGGGCCTTTTTCGTTAATCTTTGCTTTAATTTCGTCAGACGGGATTTGAGTAATCTGACTTAAATGATCGTAAAATGCTTGACGCTCGCTAGTCTGACGCGGCAAATCAACCGGATAAACCTGTAAACTAAAAGAGGCATCATTCAAGACCAAAGGTTTACCAGTATTATCATAAATCAAACCACGAGGTGCAGGAATCAATCTTGTTCGAATTCTATTGCCTTCAGCCAAAAATCGATTAAAACTACCTTGTTTTATTTGAAGGTTAAGAAGCTGGATGCCTAAACATAAAAAAACCAAAAATATCGCTAAATAAAAACTCCAAAAATGCTTTTCTTCCCTTGAAAATATCTCTTGTTCGGCCGGAAAAAGTTCGTATTCATCTTTATCTAATTCTACTCGTCTATAACCACGATCCCCTGGTAAACTCTTATCAAAACGATCAAAAATACTCATCTTAAATCCAATCTAACCGTAGAAATATTAAATCGTTTTGACCTTAAATTTAAAATATAAAGAAAAAATTGAGCCCAAGCAATACTAAATAAAATATTAAAGATAAAACCTATTAGATTAAATTCGTGACTAATTATAACAAAAATTGAATCATAAATAACAATACAAATAAAAATAATCACAGACATAACCAAAGGCGAAGTGCCGGTTAGGAATTTATTTACCAAAAACTTTGTCATTAAGGCAAAACCCATTAGTATCAAAGTAAAAAAACCAAAAAACATCGGACTGGCTAAATCGAGCATTAACCCACCAAAACTGGCGGTCAAATATGCATCATAGTCATGATCGAAAATCACTAAAACTAGAACTAAAATGAAAACTAAATTCGGCCAAACATTGCCAATAGCAAAATAAGGTACCAGTGTAAGCTGAACAATAACTAAGAAAAAGATTGCAAAAATTTTAACAATATTTTTTATCACTTTTTGACCACAAATAAAAC
>Ga0194054_10000954_pt1 | contig 14244 bp, 10 predicted proteins | sample SepL2210m_MetaG_FD_163628 | JGI IMG/M metagenome (GOLD analysis project Ga0194054, IMG submission 163628) | Anoxic zone freshwater microbial communities from boreal shield lake in IISD Experimental Lakes Area, Ontario, Canada - Sep2016-L227-10m | ecosystem: Environmental > Aquatic > Freshwater... | reverse complement strand
GACGAAAGCCGACGGCTTGGTGCTCGAAGACATTGACGCTTCAGACAACCGGCGGGCGCGGCTGAAATCCACGTCGGGGGCAGAAGACGCCAGTGACTGGCTCTACGGCCACGATAACGACCAGCATCAGTGGCTCACGAATTACGGCGCGGCGATTTATGTGGAAGAGTCCGCCGGGGTGACCGTGCGCGACTCGCGGGTCTGGCATGGCCAGAATGCGCTGTGCCTTGACCGCGTCACCGCGTCCAAAATCTATGACAATGATTTCTCGTTCGACTCCGGCTGGGGAATCGCCTTGTGGCGGTGCGCCAGGAATGTCGTCAGCCGCAACGCCCTTGATTTCTGCGTGCGCGGTTACAGTCACAATGTGTACAACCGCGGCCAGGACTCGGCGGGCATTTTTGCCTTCGAGCAGAATAATGAGAATGTCTTTGCCGAAAACTCCGTGACACACGGTGGCGACGGTTTCTTCGGTTTCGCCGGCCGTGAGGCCATCGGGGAAACTGGCGAGCATCCGATTGAATGGTACCAGCGCCGTGGCAATTCCGACAATCTGCTGATTGGAAACGATTTCTCTTATGCCGCCGCGCACGGGATCGAGAACACGTTCTCCTTCGGCAACCAATACCTGAGCAATCGCATCGTAGGCAACGCGATCTGCGGTGTTTGGGCGGGCTACTCGCGCACGACCTTGATCACCGGCAACCTTTTCGAGAGCAACGGCGAGAAGGGCTACGGACTGGAACGTGGCGGCGTGAACATTGATCATGGGGGCGACAACCTGATCTTTCACAATGTGTTCGTGACCAACCAGTGCGGGGTTCACCTCTGGGGCGGTGACAATCCGGACTTTGCAAAAAAGATCTGGGCCAAGGCCAACGGCTACGCCTCGACCGGCTCGATCATTGCCGGCAACACCTTCACAGGCGATCGCGTGGCGTTTCACTTCCGCGGTCCCGGGCAGGTTCGGCTCGGTTCCAACCAGTTGGTGGCCGTGAACAAAGAGATGATTGCTGAACCGGCTTACCAAATTACCCGTGACAGCGAGCCTATCGTCGAACCGCTCCACACGCCCAGACCGGAAGTCTTCGGCAAGAAACACCCGGTCGGCGCACGAACAGAACTGCGCGGTCGCCAGAACATCATCATGACCGAGTGGGGCCCGTGGGACCACGCATGGCCGCTGGTGCGGCAGGTCAAATCCGTCGGCGGAATGGCACTCTACGAAGTGCTCAAAGTGCCGACTGCGGAAGTGCGTGTGGAAACCTCCGGCGACCAAGTGCGCGGCGTGCTCTCGGCGGTGCCTGGACAAACCCATGCATCGCAAATCTCAGTCACGGCGAACACCCCGGGCGTGCATCATTACGAACTGAAGCTGCAAGCGGCGGGAAAGCCGTTGGCCGAGTTGAAGGGAACCCTGCTCGTAACCCGCTGGGAAGCGACCTTCTTCAAGTGGCCTGCCGACACCGACCCACGCAAGAATCTCGAAGACTACCGCAAACTGGCTGCCGGCCCCGGCACGGTTGCCGCACCATTGGACGAACTAAAGTTGCACTACGGCATGCGCGGTCCGAGCGAACTGGGCATTTCCGGCACAATGACCGCATCGCGGTTCGGCGCGGATCACTTCGGCTTGATTGCCCGAACGCGTCTGCCGTTGACCAAAGGCGATTGGGAATTCGCCACGCTAAGCGACGACGGCGTCCGCGTCACCGTTGACGGCAAATCGGTCATCGATAATTGGACCTGGCATGGTCCGACCCGCGACACCGGCAAGCTGACGCTCGCGGCCGACAAAACCGTGGAAATCGTGGTCGAGCATTTCCAGATCGACGGTTACGCGGTCCTGGAATTCTCACTCACCCCCGCGCCAGTTCAGAAGCCACGCTGATCCCGATCGTTCCCACGAGGCGGGGCAGACTACGGCTGCGCCTGCCGTGAGGGTCGCAAGCGACGGGGGAAGGTGCCCCGGTGGCTTCGCGGGAGGGGTTCCAGATCCAAACTTCCCGGGCGAACCCTATTTTTGCGAGTGGCTGAGGCGGTAGGCCTCGGTGGTGGTGTAATACTTGGCGATCATGTTGGGGACTTCCCAATCCGGCATTTTGCCTGCGGCCAGGTAACGCAAAAATGTCTCGGTCACCTGGGCGAAGTGTTCTTCGTGGCCGACGCGGTATTTATCGGGGATGACGATTTCCCACGAGTCACCTGCGGGTTTTAGCTCCAGGCCGGGCCGGGAGGTTCTCAGTTTGGCAACGGCGGCACGGAGGGTTTGCTCGAATTGGGCGGCGGATGCGCCGGACTTGTTTTCGATGTAAAGAGCGGGTTTGTAGTTTTGCTCGGCCCCTTGCTTGATGAGGAGATTGGCGCGTGAGCCGCGCAGGAGCGCATAGTGGGTGTCGCCGGCGCCTGGCGGGGCTTCGAATTTCCACAGCGCCGAGACCTTTGCATGAACGCCGCGCAGAGTGTAAGAGACCTCGCCGTTGGCGAAAACATCGAGGGTGCTGTCGGGGCCGATGTCGCTCGCGAAGAAATCCGGGTAGTGGTCGAGGCCAGTGGAGCGTTTGAACTGCTCGGGGGTAAGTTTGGTCTGCCAACGGCAGGCGTGGAGCACTTTGATGTCTTTGCGCCAGTCCAGGGCCTGGTTGGGGAAACAAATCCATTGAACTGCATCGACGAGGTGGGTGCCGACGTCCGGGACGGATTCGCCTTGCTGGCGGACATCGTAGAACCAGGCGGGTCGGATCAGCGGTTTGCCGGCGACTTCTTTGAAGAAGTGGTGGACGCTTTCCATCACGACGGCGGGCTGCTCAGGCGCGCCTTTTTCGAGGGTGCCGAAGAGTTCGGGCATGAGGGCCAGCTCGCGTTGGAGGATGCTGGTGATCTCGTAACGTTCGGTCATGATGTCGTAAAGCAGCACCTTCTTGGCAGCGGCGAGGGCGAAGCCTTTGCGGAGGAGGTCGAAGTTGGCGGGGGTGATGGCCATGGGTTTGTCGGCGAGCACGTTGAATCCGGCCGACACCGCGCGGTCGATGTATTCGGTCTTGCGGGCGTTATTGCCGGCCAGCACGACCACGTTGCCGGCTTTGTCGCGCACCATCCGCTCGAGGAAGTCGGGACCAGTGCAAACTTTCTCCTCCCAGCGGGTGGGATTGCTGGCGCGGGTATTGAAGCCGGCGATGCGCTTGAGATGTTCCTGCAGGTCCGGCCCTTCCGGGGCATACACATGGACGACGGGGCTAACCTGCGGGTACATGAATTTCTGGACCAGACCGGCGTGGAAGTGGCCCGGATCAAGTGTAATGATCTGGACTTCGTTGGCGGCTTGAGCCGTGGCGAGAGTGATGCCTATAGCGAGGAGAGTGAGATGGGAAATCCGAAGTCCGAAGCCCGAATACCGAAGGAAATCCGAAGTTCGAGGTCCGAGGTTCAAAGTTCGTGGTTCGAGGTTCGAGTTGTGTAAGAAGTGTCTCATGTTTTCTGGAGCAGGAGGTTGGCGCCATAGGGGGCGCGTTGGGGGCGGGAGCGCATGGCGTTGGCCTGGTCGTCATCGAGGAAGGCTTCTTTGGCGGGATCCCAACGGAGCTTGCGGCCGAGTTTCATCGCAATCCAGCCGATTTCGCAGGCGCTGGTCGAGCGATGCGCTTCTTCAGGCGTCGTGACTGCGGGCTGACGGGTTTGGATGCTGGTGAGCCAGTCGAGGTGGTGGTCGTCGCTCTTGTGCAGATGAAGTTCGTTCGGTCCCACCTTCGAGTTGAGAATCTTCGGGTCGCTGGCGTCAAGGGCTTTGCCGAAGGCGCTGGCGGGGTCGCTGGCAGTAGCTTGAGCGCCGCCGCGGCTGACAAAGATCCAGCCATCGGTACCCTCGAAGCGGACGCCGTTGGTGAAATTGTTGTCGATGATCATGGTTGCGCCGTTGGCATATTTCGCTTCGATGTGGTAGGGGCCATGCACATTCCACAGACCCTTCCTGGGGAATTCAGCTTTGCCCTCGATTTCAATGGGTCCGGTCAGTTCGGTGCCCATGCCCCAGTGGCCGATATCAACGTGGTGAGAGCCCCAGCCGGTGATCATGCCCAGGCAATAGGAATCGATGCGCAACCAGCCCGGCCGGTCCGTGATACTGTTCCGCGGATGAACACGTTTTTCGGTATAGGGAACCTGGGGGGTCCAGCCTAGCCACATGGCGTAGTCGAGGTTGGGAGGGATGGGCATTTCCGGCTCTTCATCGCCGGACGGATCAACCGGCAAACCGATCTTGACCGTGTGCAACTTTCCGATGCGGCCGTTGCGGACGAGTTCGCAGGCGATGCGGAACTGGGTGGTGGAGCGCTGCTGGCTGCCGATCTGGAAGGCGCGTTTTTTGGCGCGGACGATGTCGCTCACCTGGCGGCCCTCAGCGAGCGTCATCGAGAGAGGTTTCTGAACGTAGATGTCTTTGCCGGCCAGGGCGGCGGCGATGACGGGCTCGGAGTGCCAGTGGTCCGGGGTGCTGATGGCGACGGCATCGACGCGGCCGTCTTTGAGCAGGTCGCGGTAATCGCCGTAGGCCTTGACGACCAGCGCGGTTTCGCTGCCGGTCTTGCCGGCGTAGAATTTCTCGACGCGATTCTTGGCCCGGGCCAGCCGTTTGGAATCCAGATCGCAAACGGCGACGATGCGGGCGACGTTGTGTTTGAGGATGCCCGGCATGTCCATCTCGTTGGCGATGCGGCCACAGCCGATCTGGCCAATTTGAATTTTGTTGCTGGGAGCGTCGGCGCCGAAAACGGAGGATGGGACGATGGTTGGAAAGAGGGATGCGGCTGCGGAGGCCGCCAGCGAGGTCGTTAAGAATTGTCGGCGAGTTATATGCAGAACTTCGTTCATAAAGTTTGGACCATCAAACGACGCAGTTTATTTAAGTCTTTCTTGCCAGACAAGGACTCTTGTGGCAGGCAACAGGAGCATCAGAACGGATTCAAGAACCCGTAGCCGCCGACGGCAGTCGGCGCTGACTCCGATCACTGAGGAAAAGTGCGCATGCAGGAGCATGGTTGAACAGTCCGCAACGGGTCGCGCAACCGCATAATGAGACAAGAAACCAGGACGACAGAATGGTTACATTGAAGGCCAAGACAGTGGCAGATGGATTGAAGCTCTTCGCGGCTCTGCTCCTGGCTGCGGGAAATGTGGCCGGCGCCGGAGAACGCGGACTACCCCGCAGCGAAGGCATTGTCAACTTCGGCAAGGTGAATGATTGTCTTTATCGCGGGGCCCAGCCTGACACCCGTGGGATCAGCAACCTTAAGAAGTTGGGCATCAAGACCATCATCAACCTGCGCATGGGCAAGGATGCTTGGAAAGCGGAAGCGACGGAGGCCCATGCCAACGGGATCATTTACACAAACGTGCCCATGAAGGGCTTTGGCCGGCCGACGCCGGGGCAGGTGGGGCTGGCGCTGGCGCTGATTGAAACCTTGCCGGCTCCGGTCTTCGTCCACTGCGAGCATGGCTGCGAGCGGACGGGCACGATCATCGCCTGCTATCGCATCCAACACGACCATTGGTTGAGTGAGTCGGCTTTGGCGGAAGCCAAGCTTTACGGCATCTCGAAGTTCGCGCGCGGAATGAGGAAGTATATTGTGGAGTTTGGCAAAGCGCCCACGAAGCCGTCTTCATGGTGAATGACATGGAAGTCGCCTGGTTCAGCAACGAAATCACCATCGACTTTGCGCCGCTGGCGCAGGACTGCGTGGACAGATGCAGGCTGTTATCGACGAGAGTTCTGGCATCGCTGGAGGCCCCAGGCAATCTCACGCGCCGTCCTGGTGGCGGCCTTTGCGGTTGCGGTCTGGCTTAGGTCTTTGGCTTCAACTACCTGGTCTCGCCCATAGCCCAGAGGATGCCGCCGAGGATGAGCCGGGTAAGTTTGGGATCGGAATAATGCTCCGGTTTATGGCCCAGGGCGGTGTACCATTCGCGGCCGCCGTCGAATTGATGACGCCAGGCCAGCGGAAACTCGTCGCCGAATTTCTTGCCTGGATACTTTCCCTTCGCGGGGTCGTCGAGGGTGGTCAGGTCGCCGGCCAGCAAGATGTGCAGTCCGTCAGGCATATTGTCGAGGAAGTAGAATTCGTCGGTCCACTGGAACGAATCGGGCAGGTGCGCGGTGGCGGAGTCTTTGGGGTCTTTGACCTTAACGGTGAAGGGCTGCAGTTTGGGGTGACGGAGGAATTTGCCGCCGAGCATTTCCCAAAACCACGGCCACTGGCGCATCGAACCGCAAGCGGAATGGATGCCGACGAAGCCGCCGCCGGCGCGGATATAACGCTGGAAGGCAGCTTTTTGCTCTTCGTTCTCGAAAACCTCGTTGTTGGTGTTGTCAAAAATCAGCGCCCGGTAACGCTTGAGATTCTGGTCGGTGAACACGGATGGGGCGTCCGAGACGTCCACGCCAAAATGGTTGTCAGCGCCGAGTTTCTTGATGGCGGCCACGCTGGCGGGGATGTTATCGTGGACGTAGCCCTTGCCGTTCTTGGTATAGACCAGGACGCGGCGATCCGCGGCGGCACCGAGGGCGGCGGTCCCCAGGCAGATGAGGAAGGCGAGGCAAATTCCAAGGGCATTCCTTCCAAAGGCGGGGTTCCGGGTGGAAAGCGGGGACGCGCGAAACGTACCGCGGGCCTTCCGATTGGACATCGGCGAGACAGCAGGTTGAAAATCTCCGTTACCAGAGGATACAGTGTTCATAAGCGACACGACGAGTTCGGCACATTAATTTAATTCAATAGTAACCAAGCACGCTGGCGGGGTAGCCGATGTCGGGAATTATGGTGCAGCCTGCCCTTTGATCAAGGCGAAAGACGACCGAGGAGCGAGATCGTTAGGGGCAGGAGGTGCGGGGGAAGCCGGCTGAAGCCGGCGCTCCGTTGCGTGCGCGAAACCAAATTCCCATTGCACAGACTGCGCCGCTGGCGTAAAGTACCCTATATCAGACAGAACCCGGCGTCCACCGACTGGGTCACTGATTGGCATGAAAACAAAGAAATCGCGCTCTAAGAAAGGCGCGCAATCAGCGGCTCGGATCGCGCGCCGCGTGCTTCGCGCGAGAAGCAAGACTGCGAAGATTCCCCCCATGCTTTTTGAAGGCGACGAGCCTGGCCTCCCGGCCACCGGGCCGGGGGACCATTACGCTCTGGTTCCCACACCGTCGGCGGGTCCGTCCATCCGTGATGAAGTGAGGGAGTTGCCCGCAGCCTACGGAACGGAAAAGCTGATGCTGGTCGCGCGCGACCCGCATTGGCTTTATGCGCATTGGGATCTTACTCAGGACCAGCAGCGTCGGTATAACGCGCTGTCTGCCGACCGTCATCTGGTAGTGCGAGTTCGCCCCGGCACGATTGCCGCCCATCCTTTCACCGAAGTCCACGTGCATCCGGAATCCCGCTCCTGGTTTATCCACGTCGAGGGCGCGGGGATTCGATACGGGGCTGAGCTGGGCTATTATGCGGCTAATCGCCAATGGGCAACGGTGGCAACCTCCGCGTCGGCGGCGACTCCGCCGGATACGGTGTCAAGGGATCAAACCCAGCGATTCGCGACTATTCCTATGGAAGTGCCCCTGCCCCAACTTTCGGGTCCGGTGGAAGAAACCCGCGTTGCGCACTTGCCGCCACTCGATGCGGCTCAGGAACGAGCACTGGACGAGGTGATCAAGACTCATCTGAGATGGCAGGAAGATGCGAGCTCGGCAGGAATCACGGATATGATTCGCGGCTTGGTCGGATGGGACATTGATCTTCCACCGTCAGCCCTGCCCTTGCCGTTTGACAGCCAGATCGAAAGCTTGTTCAGTCCATTGGGTGGCGAGCGGCCGCGACCGGAAGATTTCTGGCTCAACGTCAATGCCGAACTCGTTCTCTACGGCGCAACGGAGTCGGACGCGAGCCTGACAATTGGCGGCTGGCCCATTCGACTCCAGCCCGATGGCACGTTCAGTTTTCGCTTCGCATTGCCGGACGGCGACCACGAGGTCGCCGTGTCCGCAATGTCGGCGGAAGGGGACTTGCGTCAGGCCAGGCTGAAATTCAGCCGTCGCACGGAATACTCGGGTGAAGTTGGCGCGGCGCCGCAGAACTCTTCGCTCAAGGCCCCTGACGCCGGCCTTTAGCCTTTAGCTTTTGGTCCTCCGCATGCCCGGTTACCTTTCGCTCGTTCTGCACGCGCACCTGCCGTTTGTCCGGCATCCGGAGCACGAGAGGTTTCTCGAGGAAACCTGGCTCTTTGAAGCCATCACCGAAGCATATATCCCGTTGTTGCAACTGTTGGAGCGCTGGCGGCGGGACAGTCTGGACACCCGGCTCACGCTGACCCTCACGCCGACGCTCTGCTCGATGCTGCTGGATCCGCTGCTACAGGCGCGTTACGAACGACACCTCAACGAGTTGATTGACCTCGCCGGCAAAGAAATCCAGCGGACCAGCCTCAACCAACCGTTTCACGCACTCGCCTTGTTCTATCAGGAGCGGTTCACCGTGGCTCGCGACGCTTACCTCGGCTGCGGCCGCGACCTGGTAGGCGCCTTCCGGCAATTTCAGGACCTCGGGCAGTTGGAGATCCTCACCAGCGCCGCCACGCACGCGTTGCTACCGTTGCTGGCCGATCACCAGCCATCGCTTCGCGCGCAGATTCTGGTGGCCCGGGACCATTACCGGACTTGTTTCGGGCGCGAGCCGCGGGGCTTATGGCTGCCGGAATGCGCTTACGCCGAAAGCCTGGATGGCGTTCTGCAAGCGGCAAACATCCGATGGGTCATCACCGACACGCATGGTATTTTGCACGCGGAGCCGCAGCCGCGTTATGCCACCTTTGCCCCGCTGTTCACCCCGAGGGGCATCGCTGCATTTGGTCGTGATGCCGAATCCGCCCGGCAGGTCTGGAGCCGGCACCAAGGCTATCCCGGCGACCCGCGCTACCGGGATTTTTATCGCGACATCGGATTCGATCTCGATTTCGATTACGTGAAACCATATCTGTCGGCACCCGGCCAACGCGGGTTTACCGGCATCAAATACCATTGCATCACCGGCCGCTCAGCAGACAAGCAAGTGTACGATCGGCCAGCCGCCCTGCAAGCCGCCGAGGAGCATGCCGACCAGTTTCTCGCCGCGCGGAACGCGCAAATCCTGTCCCTGGCCGGGGTTTTGGACCGCCCGCCGCTGTTGGTGGCGCCTTACGACGCGGAATTATTTGGCCATTGGTGGTATGAGGGACCGGAGTTTCTCGATTTCGTTGTGCGCAAAGCGTGCGGCGATCAACAGAACCTCACGCTGATCACCCCGGCCGAGTACTTGCAGCGGCATCCGACGAATCAGGTGGCGACACCCAGCGCCTCGAGCTGGGGTGAGGGAGGCTACTGGCGCGTCTGGCTCAACGAGAAGAACGAATGGATTTACCCGCACTTGCGCGTGGCGCAGGAGCGGATGACGGAACTGGCGCGGCGATTCTCCTGTGGAGCAGTCGTCTCACCGGTCGGCACCGATCCGTCCTCGCCTCGTTCGCTTCAGGAGCGCGCGCTCCGGCAGGCCGCGCGCGAACTGTTGCTCGCCCAGGCCAGCGATTGGCCGTTTATTCTCCGGAGCGGCACCAGCCCGGACTATGCGCGCAAGCGCGTGAAAGATCACCTGCTCCGCTTCACAACGCTCTACGATCAACTCACCGCGACGCGGGTTGACGAACAATGGCTCGGCAATATCGAGGGCATGGATAACATTTTCCCAGCCGTGGATTACCGATACTGGGCGTGAGGCTGAACTGCCTTCAAACCCACACTTGAACCTGCGTTGCCTGTAACAAACAGAGTGCGCACGTAAATCATCGGACGCGAGTTCACTTGCGCCTGGATGCACAGAACGATGTTTGCGACGCTCAAGGTCCGCAAACACGGCGGATTCAAGAACCCAGACATTTGTAGCCGCTGACGGTAGTCGGCGCACTTTTCCTCGATTATCGGAGTGTTAGCGCCGACTGCCGTCGGCGGCTACGGTTTCTTGAATCCGCCCTGGTCCGCAAAGAATCGCGAAGTCCACTGCTTGACGTATAAGACGGCGTCCCCCAACTTGACATGAAGAAACCATGAATCCTTCAACTGTTTTCAAATTCCGACCGCAACGCACCGGATTCACCCTCATCGAATTACTGGTCGTCATTGCGATTATCGCCATCCTCGCGGCGATGCTGCTGCCGGCCTTGAGCAAAGCCAAAGACAAGGCCAAGAGTATCCAGTGCCTGTCCAACATGAAACAGTGGGGACTGGCCACCGTGATGTACGCGGGCGACAACAATGACAAAATCCCCCTGTTTGGCGACGTTTTCCCCTATAGCCCGACGACGATGTGGTGGTATCAGAAACTAGCCCCTTACGTGATGAGATCGGCCGCCGCCCAAGCGGGCAACTATGAGTCGCTCAGCGCGGATATCCGCAAATGCCCGGCGGGCAGCGTGGGACCGCCGCCGCTTTCCGGTCCGGCGGTGGCCGCTTACAAGGAGTGGAACTGCTGGATTGGCGTGTATTACGGAGCTTTTGGAAACCCGCTCACGGGCTCCTTCTTCTACGGAAACGACATGAAACCAGTCAGCGCCTCGCGAATCAAGAAACCCGCCGATGCCCTGATGTTCTTGGACACCGTAACGCATTATGTTTACTCGCCGCAGTCCTGGGCCTTTGACATGGACCTTAACAAAGACGGAATGCCCGACAGTTCCGGCGGCGTTTACGCTGGCGAATATTCCTTTAATAATGCCCGCCCCACGGTTCACAACAACAGCGCCAACGTCACGCTGTTGGACGGACATGCTGAGCGCGTGCCTTTCAAGAAGCTCTGGGATTGGCGAAACAACCGCATTACTCATTCGTTTTGGTATTTGGAAGATTGAGGCGGCGCCAGGCTATGCGCAGAGCGAAACGTTCAAACCCAGCGCCCTTATGCCTGCCACAGAATTTGTGCGGCTTTTCAGCGACAAACCGCCGGCTGCAATCGAGAAGAAACAATGAAGGAATTCAAGACACTGATATTCTCCCGTGCCCGAAGTGGCGCGGTGTGTTCGATTCTGACACTTCTTGCCGCTGGCCTGCTCGGCCCGCAGCTCCCGACGGCAGCGCATGGCCTTTTGGCCACTTATGTTCAGCATGGCGTCCGATTGAAAGTGGGCGCGGAGCACATTGACCTCACCTTGGACCTGACCTTCTTCGAAGAGCCATCGGCCCGGGAGCGGACAGTGATGGATGCCGATGCCAATGGGCACATTACCCGATCCGAAGTGGATGCCTATCTGAAGAAACTTGCGCCCGAAATGCTCAAGCAAGTGAAGCTGAGCGTCGCTGGTCACGAAGTGCCACTCATTCCGCTTTATGATCCGGAGATTGATCTATCCAGCGACCAAATGATAGCGACGGCGCATCACCGGTTGCGCTTGTATTTCTTCGCGGCCACGCCAGTGGGATTGGGAACGGATGACGAAATTCTGATCGAGGACCAGCTCTGGCCGGAAACGAAATCATTAGGAACGCCGCAGGCCGAAGGCAGCGACGGTTGCACGATGTTGCCGGAAATCTCGATTCGTTCAAACGCTGCGGCGGCGACCGTGCGCGAGTCACGCAGGTTCAAGTTTCGCTGTGTAAAACCGCCAATTCCAAAATCCGCGGCTGCCGCCAATGCGCACAGTCCCAGGACGCTGCAACCCAAACCCGCAACTCCATGAACTTACGCCGGTTGTCACTTCTCATTTTGATTTTGCTGACGATGACGCTTGCTGGGCCATCGCAGGCTCGGGCTGCCGACGCGAAATCCCTATCACCTAACGGTGTGGTGGATTTTGCCAGCAAACTCGCCCGAGATCACCGGAACCTCTTCAGTCCGGAGAAACGCGCGGATTTAGGGGCGCTGAATCGCGAGTTGCGTACTGCGAAACAAGCCCTCCGTCAGGCGCGGACGGACGAAGCACGCAACGCCGCCGTGGCGCGCGGTGCGGCCGCCGCCGAGCAATTGCTCGCCACAGTGAGGGCTTGCGAGCGAATCATTCGGCTGGACCTGACCCGTCCGCAACCCGTGCTGGTGCAGTTGAAGCCTTATGAAGTGCCGGGCGACACGGGCGTGTTGTTGTTCGAAGTCGTGACGGGCGCCAACGAGCTGACTTACGGCACGACGAATTTCGATTTCGAGGAACTGCCGGAGTTCGCTCTGCCCGCGCCTTTGGTCGTGTCGTCCAATGGCACGACTTACTTTCTGATTGGGTTGGAACATGTGCCGGCAGGTCGCACTTCCTTTCTCTTTGAGATCAGCCAGCAGCCGGGTCAGACGCCGGTGCGACATTTGATGGAACTCACCACGCCAGTGCCGGGACGGTTGAAACTGACCGTGGTTGCGGACGACACCGGCAAACCGGTGCCGGCCATGGTGCAATTGTTGTGGCAGGTGGATGGACGGGTTCATCAGCCCGGCAACGGCATCGAGTTTGCGCCGCAGTTTGAAAGCCTCGGCAGTCCCACCGGCGCGCGAAAAGCCAATCTTCCTGGTCCGCTGAACGAAGCATTCTGGTGCATGCCTGGCCCGGTGGACATGCCACTGTCGCCCGGTCAATGGCGGATCGGCGCGCGCCGTGGCGTCGAATACGAGGCCGTCTTCGAGGACATCACCGTTCGGTCGGGTGAAACCGTCGCACGCGAGTTAAAACCAAGACGCTGGGTGGACATGCGGAAGCGCGGTTGGTGGTCGGGCGATGATCACGTGCATTGCCGGATTCTCTCGGATGAGGACGCGCAGCGATTGATGGCTTGGGTGAAGGCGGAGGACATTCATCTCGCGAATGTGGTGAAGATGGGCGACATCTACCGCACTTTCTTCGAGCAACGCGGTTTCGGCCCAGCCTACCGCGTCGTGGACGGGCAATTTACGCTCGTTCCCGGCCAGGAATGTCCGCGCACCCACGAGCAGATCGGTCACACGCTGGCCATGAACATCACCAGCATGGTGCGCAATCCCGACCGGTATTTTCTCTATGATGAAGTCTTCGATGCCGTCCACGCGCAAGGCGGCCTCAGCGGCTACGCGCACGGGAACAGCGGAATCTTCAGCGTCCATCGCGACATGAGCCTGAACGTGCCCCGCCAGAAAGTGGACTTCATCGAGATTCTTCAGTTCAACGAACTCGGCACCGAGCTTTACTATGACTTCCTTAACCTCGGCTGTAAACTCACCGCCTCGGCCGGTTCGGACGTGCCGTGGGGCGGCACGATTGGAGAGGTGCGGGCGTATGCGTTTCTCGGAAAGAAATCCTTCACGGCGGATGCCTGGTTCGATGCCTTCCGCCGTGGACGCACCTTTACCACTAGCGGACCGATGCTCGAATTCAGCGTTGACCAAGCGTTGCCGGGCGATGAACTCAAAATCACATCCGACCGCCAGCTCCGCATCCGTGCCCGGGCGTGGGGCGATCCGAAACACATGTCACCCGTGAAACTTGAAATCATGCGGCATGGCAACATCATTCGTAGTGCCGAGTCGCAGGACCCGAAACGACCCGAGGTTCAGCTCGACTTCACTGTGCCGGCTGGACACGGCTGCTGGATCGCCGCGCGCGCGCGCGCCGGCGACGGGACGAGCGCGCACACGACGCCGGTATATGTCGTGCGCGAGGGATTTCGCTTCTGGAAACTCGAGGGGTTGGACGAATTGATCGCCAAAAGACTGGCCAGCCTGCTCGAAATCGAACAACTGGTCACCGAGGCGCGCCATCCCCAAAAGGAAGTAGAGTTCAGAGGCATCGTTGACCAGAAACAACTCGTGAACCAGGGCGGCGCGTTGCTCGAACGCGTGACCCAGGCGCGGAAGCTTTACGAAGAGTTGCGTGAGACGGCGAGGAAGGAACGCGCCGCCGGGAGAGCGGTCGATCGTTGATCCTCCAGCACTCGCATTTCGCTATGGCCCACCTTGAACCAGCAAAAACAAACTGTTACATGATATGAAAAATAACTTCCTCATCCGTTCCACCTTCGCCGCAACCATTGGTTGCGCCTTGCTGACGCACTCGGCCGCCCGCGCCGACGACCTGGTCAAAGCTAAAGATGGCTCCGGCGTGATTGGCTACAAGGACACGCCCAAGCTGCCGTGGTGCGACTGGCTGGTGCATGATCCCGATCGGCCAGCACCAATACGCATCAACCCGGGGCCAGCCGGTCCGCCGGCACCCATACCGGCCGATGCCATC
>Ga0194054_10000943_pt1 | contig 14311 bp, 6 predicted proteins | sample SepL2210m_MetaG_FD_163628 | JGI IMG/M metagenome (GOLD analysis project Ga0194054, IMG submission 163628) | Anoxic zone freshwater microbial communities from boreal shield lake in IISD Experimental Lakes Area, Ontario, Canada - Sep2016-L227-10m | ecosystem: Environmental > Aquatic > Freshwater >... | reverse complement strand
CCCCTTGATCGAGCCACTTTTCCATTGCGGGGGCCGGGCGGGGAAGAAGCGGATCAGCCCCGGATCGGAATAGACCAGCGTGGAGGCGCAGACGTAGGGAAACCCTCCGGAGATATCCATCATGAACATCCCATGCCGATTACTGTAAGAGCCCATGCCGGTGGACCAATAATTCTTGCCGAGTTCGTTGATTACCCGCTGCGCCAGCTCAGCGTCACCCACCCGTGCGGCGGCCAGACCGTTCTGCACAACCCCAAAGGCTGCGCCGGATGATTTATTTTCGAGGTACGTCAGCCGTTCGCGCACGGAGTGGCAGACCGCGTTCTTTAGCGCCGGGCTGTCGACGATCTCCGGGGGCATCTCGTCATAGAGCGGATAAAAGTGCGAGGCATGGCGGTGCAGATTGCTATCTTTTAGCCCCGGCCAAAGCCATTCACGAAACGACCCGTCCGGCCCCACCTCATAGGGGGGGATTTTCGCCAGCAACTCCGCCCACTTCTTTTGCAGCTCATCGTCGCGGCCCAACTCCTTGGCTGCGGCGATCGTGTTGCGTAACAATTGCCTGGCTGCACCAACCTCCATCGTCGCATTGATCGAGGTTCTCACATAAGAACCATCCGGTCCGTTTTCCGGCGAGTAGGTGGGCGCAAATACCACCCAGCCGTTCTTATCCGTGTTTGTGAGATAATCTTCGTAGAAGGCTGCCGTCTCCTTCATGAGCGGATAAGCGCGCTCCTCCAGGAACTTCCGATCGCCCGTGTACTGCCAGTGATCATAGAAGAATTGGCAAGCCCAGGCCGCCCCCGCATACCAATAGCAGAAAGGCTGGGAGGGCGAAATGCCCACGAAGACGGGGGCCGTCGTAAGCTGCGCCGGCACCAGAAATCCCCGCATACCGGTGACCTCCTTCATGAGCTTGCGGAATCCCGGCAACATCCGCTCGTAAAAACGGAAGTAGGGCTCCATCAATTCTGGCGTGTTACCCATACCAAGGAAAGCAACCGCACAGGGCACGTTGGCATCAGTAGTCAAGGCCGACCCCCAACGTGCCAGCCACGAGGCGTTCCAAAGCCCCTGGAGATTCGGCGGATTATATCCGGTGGAACTAATGATGTTGTAGCGGCCTGCGTCGAAGGCCCTCTCGATTTGGGCTAGCGGCGACTCCATTTTATCGGAATCCTTCATCAGGTATTCCGTTGCCTTGGCCCGATCTTCAGCCGGAGCGTTGAGCGAGAAACTTACCCGTCCCATCAAATCACCGTGAATCTTCGCATGTGCCGCCAGCAGCTTGCCATAGTCTGCCGGAAGCGCTTCCAATTCTCTCCGGATCTCCGGCGCAGAGGTTTCACCCTTGTCGCTCCTGAGACGGGGACGGATTTTGATCAAAACGAGGATCTTCTCAGCTCCCCTGATCTGATAGCCGGGCTGAGTCCGCCCGAAGCTGCCGCCCTTGTGAATGATGCGGCCCACGGCTTCATAGCCCACCACCGGGTTGTCGGCGTTTGGCGTGGCAAAGGTAGACTGGAACTGGATGAATTTATCGGACAATACCCCGGCATTGACCTCCTTGATCCGTTTGCAGATCTCCCTGGCTTCCTTGAAATTGTGGGCCTCCAATTCGGCAAAAGAGATCGCCGCCTCCTGCTTGGCGCTACCGTCGAGCCGCACGACGATGACATCATCGGCACGGGAAACAAAGGTGCTGCGCCGGGAAATACCCTCAGGAGAGGTATAAGTCACCGTTGCTTCGCCGGTCATAAAATCCACCGAGCGCTGGTAGCGGCTGACATCCTCCGGCTCCTGTTCGATCCGCAGGGTACATGCGCCGATAAAGGGGTCCGTCAGATTCACCGAGTACCCATGCTGGGCGGTGTCTTCGCGGTGGATTTTAACAATCATCTCCCCGGCTTCGTCGAATTTCCCCTCCATACAAAGCCGCCGGATTTCCTCGAAGTGATTGGCCATGATAATCGGCTGGGTGCGTTTATCCCGGGGCATGTAAAGGGCTGCGTGGCTAAGGTAGAGTGTCTCGTCGAAGGGATTGCCCGGAACCATCACGCCCACGATGCCGTTGCCACTCAGAAGCGACTTTTCCCAGTCGTTGCCTGCGGAGCGGTGGCTTACGAAGCCGCGGGCCGGCGTTTTGTACAACGCCTCGGAATCGACCGCTGTTATTTCCGAAGATGGTTTCGCCGCCCACAAGGTGCCCGCGGACATTGCCCAGAGCAAACCCAGATTTACTGCCTTTTTTAGTGTTTTCATGTTGTAGGATAGAGTGATTGCTTCACCACCAGGTTTTACAGTGATCCGCGCTGTATTATCCGGCGGCGGTTTTTTGCCTGAACACCAACGCCAGACCCTTCGGCCTGAGAGGAAAAAACGTCATTGATTGAACTGTAGACAACTCCGGATGCATCCAATCACTCCTCGTTATTGCATTTGCAGCTGCACTGTAGCGGAAGGCAATCCATCGGCCGCAGCTTTCAGAGTGATCTTTCCGGGCTTCCTCCCGGCGCGAACCACCACCAGCATGCGGCCCTCATAGGCGTGGAAGGAATTGCCACGGTAGGAGTCCGTGGCCCTCAAGTCGGCGTTGCCGATCCCGGCGATCACGCCTTCCCCCTCAATCTCTACTTTAATGGAACGTGCGTCATGAGGTGCAACGTTGCCCTCCTTATCCACCACCTCAACATTCACAAAAGACAAGTCCTGCCCATCGGCATGAATGGCTTGGCGGTCGGGCTCAAGGCGGATAAATGCCGGTTGCCCCACCGTGGCAAGGAGAGCTTCGCCAATTTCCCGGCCATTTTCGACTGACACTGCCCGCAAGGTTCCGGGACGGTAAATGATCGGGTAGGTGCTCTTGAAACCGCTCTTCTCGCCAGCTTCCTCTTCGCCCACCAGTTTGCCGTCCTGGTACAGACGGGTCTTGCTGTGGCGGGAATAGACTTCCACCTGGATGTTCTTGCCTTCCCATCCAGGCCAGGTCCAGCATTTACGCGTAGGATGCCAGCCCCAACTCTGGTAGACGACCATCCGGTGGCCCGGCTGTTCCGGCAGCCGCACCGCCATCGCCACCTCCGGCCCGGAACCCCAGGCCATTCGCCGAAGGTCATTGACAGCCTTCTCCGCGCCGGTCAGATCGAGTAGGCCACAACAGGTGCCGTGCCAGGGGAAAACCTCGTCCTTGGCCCCCGGGTAGCGAGGCACCGGGCCCGTGGGTTTTTTCTTCCCCGGCTTCGAAACCTGTTCGGATTCAACCAGCACTTGACCGGCCTCCGCGGGATCGTCCTCGTAGAAACAGCGGCCTGCCCCCGATTCACCCAAATAGTCCTGCGCCGTCCAGACAAAATCCCCGACACAAAAGGAGTTTTCGAAAATCTGCTTCCACTTGCCCAGAGGCGGATAGCTCTCCGTGGACACCAGAACGCGCTGCGGATGATTCGCATGCTGGGAAATGTGCCAGTTGAAGATGTCGTAATTGCCCCCGACAATATCCAGCGAATTATAGTTGGTCTCAGCATTCGCCAAGGACTGCGCATCGTCCGGCTTGGGATGTTGCTTGTTTATCGGCCAGCCACAAATGCCGTTGCTCACAGGGCGGGTCTTGTCTCGTGCGCGGATGCGCTCAGCGAGCTTGGGGCCGTATTCGGCGCCCATGGCCGTAAATCTTCCGGGAATCTCGTTGCCGATGCTCCACATGACCACCGAAGGATGATTGCGGTCGCGGGAGACGATGGAGTCAAGGTCGCGCTCCCACCAATCCATGAAGGCGACGTGGTAATCCATCAGGTTCTTGCCGAGGGCCCAGCAATCAAAAGCCTCGTCCAGCACTAGCATGCCCAGCCGGTCAGAGGCCTCCAGCAACGCCGGCGAGGGCGGATTGTGGGCTGTGCGAATGGCATTAAACCCAGCCGCCTTGAGCCGTTCGATCTTGCGTTCCTCGGCCCGGTCGAAAGCGCAGGCACCTAGCACGCCATTATCGTGATGAATACAGCCCCCGTTGAGCTTATAAGGGGCGCCATTAATGGTAAACCCCTTCTCTGCCGACCATGCCAGCGTCCGGAATCCGAATGGGGTACTAACCTCATCCACCGCTTTCCCTCCCGCCACTACCCGAGTTACCGCCCGCGAAAGCTGCGGCTTTTCCGGCGACCACAGGGCCGGATTTTTTATCATGAGAGTCTGGGCAACCTTGTTCGTTTTGGAGAATTTCAATTCACATGGGGTCTCCGCTTTTCCAATGGAGCGGCCATCCGGCGCAAACACCTCCGTCTGCACCGTAACAGAGGCATCGGCCGGAGATTCATTCACCAACTCGGTCTCCACCTCGAGAACAGCGGATTGGGCATCGGCCTGCGACACGCTTGCGAACACGCCCCACGGCAGAACGTGAACCGGATTCTCCACCGTCAGCCAGACATGCCGGTAAATACCCGAACCACTGTACCAGCGCGAGTTCTTGTGCCGTGAATTATCGACTCTCACCGCCAGCACATTGTCACCGCTGCGGTTCAGAGCCGGCGTAAGATCCACAAAGAACGATGTGTAACCGTAGGGATGAAATGCCAGTTTCTGACCGTTGCAGTAAATCTCGGCGTTCATGTACACGCCCTCAAATTCGATGCGCACTCTTTGGCCGTCCCATTTTATGGGCACGTTCAAGTGGCGCCGATACCAGCCCACGCCTGCCAGGAAAAAGCCGCCATTTCCGCCCATGGGAGCTTTGGGGCACAGCTTTCCCTCAATACTCCAGTCATGCGGCAGATCGACCACACGCCAGGCAGAGTCATCGAAGTTAATTTCCTGGGCTCCTTCCGGTTCCTTGTCCCCGTCGTTGGCCTCTGCAATCCCTACATTCTGAGCAGCGAAAAACCGCCACCCATCGTCCAAGCGCGCTCTATACCGGGGGCCCGTTGGTTCACTTGCAAAATCCGGCGCAGCCCACGCAGACTGGATCAAAAAGACAGCGAGCAAACTAACAACGGCTCGGCCAACAATCCGGCTATCATTGTTAGTTTTACAAGTATTCTTACGTTCATTGTTCATTTTCTTAATTCGTAATGTGTCACTCCGCACTCATGACCCGCACCGGACCGAGCAGACCGGAGGGGAGCAAGTCGGCGGGCTTGCCGGTCTTCATACGCTCGGAACAGGATTTGCAACTGCCACGAGCCCATGCGTTGATGCCGCGAAAACCGTCCGAATTTACTGACTCATAGGTTGCCACATTGGTCACGATGCGCCGCTTGTCAGGCGGCAGACTCGCGTCGCCGATCAAGCGGTTGGGCCAGAGGTTGGCCACCTCGATTTCCAGTTCGTTGTCCGCACTCTTGAGCAACCCCGCAGGAATCTCCACCTGCCACGGCGCGCACCACACCACCCCGAGATCCCGGCCGTTCAAGCGAACGCGTGCGAGATTCTTGAGCTCCCCAAGCGAGAGAACCAGTTTTTGAGCTTCGCTTTTTTGGTCGAACGTCTTTTTGTAAACCGCAATTCCCGAGTAATACTTGATCGCCTCCTCCGGACGTTTCGTCCAATCGACCAGTTGGTCAAACCGGACTTTCCCTCCCGTACCATTGTCCGGATAAAACCAGTGCGGATCAAACTGCACATCCCACGGCCCCGCCAACTCCTGCACCGCCTTCAGCTCCGGAAAATTCTTCCGGTTTCCAGTTTCAGCTTTCAGGTTTGCAGCTTTCCGGAACACCACAAAGAACGACTGCCTCGGCGCGAACGCCATCGGCACCAGGGTCCGGCCCTTCTCTTCGCGCCATTCCGGCAGGTCGGCAATCATTCCCGTCACCGCGTCCCAGAGTTCCGGCTGCTTGCCGCTGACCCGGAAGACGACCTCGGCTTTGGCATCGAGTGTTCGTTGGTTGCTAATGAAGTAAATCTCCGTCTCGCCATCCCGGCGGTGGATCCAGTCGAAGTTGGAAGCCGGAAGGTTGAAGTCGGAACGCTGAAGGTTGAGGGCTGAAGGGGCCGGGCGAAACTCGATGTCCGGCGCGAGTCCGTCGGCCCGCACGATTCCTTCCAAAGCGCCTTCGCGCACCTTCGGCACTGACTCGGCAAATGATTTGGGGCCGATCACAGGAACCCCGGCTTCGGCCAGTTCGTTGATCTTTTTCAGCGTGGCGGGGGAGAGGATCGCTTCCGGCTGATGTGGCAAAACCAGGTAACGGTAGCTCATGCCGTTGGGCAACATCAGCCGGCCATCCTTGACCGAGGCACGCGTCAGGAGCACCTCAGCATTCATCGCATCGTATTCGAATCCCTTTGGCCGCTCTGGCTTTTGATAACGAGGGCTCACGACAAAACTGGGGATGGATTCGTCTTGCAGGTAGGCAAAGTCCGCCACGAACAGCCCCTGACGCAAGAGGTACTGACAGCGGGCCAAGTAAGTCAACCAACCGTCGGCCATCGGCCACCAAGTCAGCTTGTAGCCAAAATGGGTCCCGACATGAGTAAACCAGATGCCCGGCCGCACGTCTGGGTGCAGTTGAGTGGGCCAGTTGTGGAAGACCATTCGCTTCAGGCCGTAACAGAAGGCCTCGTCGCCGATCTTCTTCAATCCCCAAGGACTTTCCGTAAAATCATCCCCCAGAGTGGTAAAGGTTTCGGCCTGGCAGAGCGGCTTGCCATAGATATGTGCGGCGCTGGCCACCCCCTTGACACTCGCGTTGGCCGGGTGGGGAGCGTCCTCGTCCAAGGAGCTGGCACGCAACCAAAATTCACCCATCGGCACGGCCTGGGAGCTTAGGCATTGCAACGCATCGATCCAATGATTCCCGGGGCCACCCGATTCCGAGTGGGTTCCGCGGAGACCACCCTTGCAGGTCAATTCCGCCATCCGTCCGTAATAATTCTCCGCTACCAGGTCGGCCACAGTGCGGCGGAAATCCTGCACGAATCGTTTCGTTGCCTCGGCATTGTCCACAGTCCATCCGACCATCGCTGGCAGAAACGGCAGCGGGTCATAGCCACGTCTGCGCTGGAACTCCTCGCGCATTTTTAGCGTCCAGCTTGGATAGCCCTTTTCCCAACTATCAATATGGAAATACTGGAGCGTCTTGCCCGCCAGCGGCCCGGCGTCGGCAATCAGTTTCGCGCCGGTATTGGCGAAATGCAGATCCATGGCCTCCGCGTTCAGCGGATCGATCTCCGGTCCGCTCGGCCCGCTTCCCGCAGCAACGGTTGGCCTTCCCGTGAGCGTATAGCCAATCCGCATCACCCGCCAACGACCCGCCGGCGCTTCCCAATCCAGCCGCCCGTTGCCGTCCATGAACCGGCTGACATCCACCGCCTTTTTACTGTCCCACTGGAGTTGTTCGGACCTCGTCTTGTCCACCAGTTGCTTGGGTAGCAGAGCGATCTCGGCCACCCGCACAAAATTGCTTTTGCGGTCACTCCCGTACGGATACGCCGACAAAAACAAAACCCGGAAATGTTTCGCCCGGGTTTCTTCAAAAAAAACGCTGCTCGCTTCACCGGGGGTCAAGGTCTGGTGTTTGAGCGAGCGAAAGGTCTGGCCATCGTCCGAACTCTGCACTTCAACCTCCTTCGGCCCGCAACCATATTGCGCACCTTTCAGGTAAACACCGGCCGCGGCGCACGGGGCGTCGAAGTCGAATTGCAAATATTCCGGATTCTCCGGCGCCAGGTCCAGACCGGGTTGCGATCCCTTGGATTGCCAGTAAGTCTTGTCATCAAAGTCTTGCGCCTTTTCCGAATCATTGCCCGCCTGCTGGGAACTGGCCACCAGTTTGTATACGGGAAGGCTGGTTTCCGGCAGAGGCATGGCAAGCACGCTGATGTCATGGTAGAACTCCTTGACAATCTGAGGCTGCGGCAGTTCGACACTCACACGCCCCGGCCCCTGAACTACGGTCGGCGCGGAGGCGACGAGCTTTTTCATCGCATGCTCGGGTGTCACCCACGGCCCGCCTGCGTCCCAGCCGGTGCAGAGATTGACCGTGAGCGTAATCCCGCAGCGGTCGGCCTCGCGGACGGCATAGCGGAAGAGCTCGCGCCACGCCTCACTCATAAAAGGTGGGCCTTGTTGAATCTTCTTATCTACTTCGCCAGCGTCAAACAAGAGTGCGCCGCTGATCCCCTGCTTGCGCATCTCCTCGAAATCCCGAGTGATCCCCTCCTTGCTCGCCGCCCCGTTCAGCCACCACCAGTAACACCACGGCTTGTACTCCGTGGGGGGCGCGGCGAAGGTCTTTCCCAGGTCCTCCGCCGCGCGAGCCTCCGCCCCGGCCAGTCTCCCGGCCAAAGCTGTGGTTATCGCCAAACACGCCAGTATTTTTCCTAATATTTTCTTCATGTGTTCATTCCTTTATTAGCGAGTCAATTTTTGCATCGCTCCACTTATCACCATCAACGACCATCCGCCGCGACGCATCATCGGCGTCGTTCAGTCATTTCTTATCGCAATGCCTTTTCCCCAGGATCATCGAGAACTTGAAAACAAGTCATTTTTTTAACATCTTTGTGATCCTCGAAGGTCCAGACGACTTTCTTGTCAGGCGAGATTTCCAGCAGATGCGGTGCCGGGTCAATCTGGCCATGAGGGAAATTACAAACCACCGTATTCCCATTTGGGAGACGCTGTACGCCACAAACAAATTTGAGCGGATGCCCCGGCAGATCGTCATTCGAAACCTCCCAGACCACTTTTCCCTGGGCGTTAACTTCAAATACTCTGGCATTATTTGTCTTGTCCGCCGCACCTATCAATGTATTGCCGTTCGGAAGCCGTATCACAGACCGCCCGCCGCCAGGCGCTGGAACCTGCCAGACAACCTGACCTTGCCCGTCATACTCCCGAGCCAACTGGCCGCAATAGATTCCGGCGAGAAAGTTGCCACCCGGCAATTGCCTGGCATTGGCCAGGAATCCGTGTGAGCCGTGCTCTCCCGGTTGTAACAGCGGAACTTCCTGAACAACTTGCCCAGACTGATCAACAACGACCAATCGCCCAAATGTCGTCTCACCAACCAACGTTTGTCCGTTCGGCAATCGCTGACACGTGAAGACCTCGCTCTTGGTGGTATATTTGAACACTTCCTTTTTTTCGCGCGTAACCTCCACCACTCCATGTCCCGTGGTAAACAAGAGGTTGCTGTTGGAAAGAACCCACAGATCGCAGACATGTTCCGCCGGATACTCCCACTCCACGCGCCCTTCGCGACCCACGATAAAAACTTTGCCCAGCACATAGTCGCCGCACACAACCTCGTGGCCGACAGCCGGCTCAGCCGCCGCCACGCTCCCTCCGAGAGCAATCATTGTTATGAGCAGACACGCACCGGTTTTCATTCGCATAAGCCCCCCCTTCCTATTGACGTCTTCCATAAATAAACTTCACTTTGGACAATCCAACGGCGTCTCCGCCGTAATTGCTGATGACCTTAATTTTTACATACCGTGCACTGAGGACATTCGCGAAACGGTGTTCAAATCCTTTATAAGTGTCCATTCCGTCCGCTTCGGGAAATACGAGGGATTCGGGAAGAGAGTTCCAAGTCGTGCCATCGGCCGAGAACTGGAGCTCCGCTTGCTTGATCCCGCATTTCGTACTTAAGTCGCCTGGGGCTCCGAGGGGAGGAGTCCCCTTGAAAAAGCTACTTGCGGCGATCGCTTGCTGATTGAGATTCCAGATCCGTAACCCCGCTAATGGAAGCACACGGCCAAGATCAAATTGAAGCCAAGCGCCGGAAACCTCACCTTTTTTGGACAACCACCAATGCCCCTGATTGGTATGTCGTTCCCCGTCGTCGCTCAACCCGCCGCCATTGAGCATATTATTGCAGCTGTTTCGGTAATCACTCGATACGGTCGCCTTCATGTTGTCGGGATCCCATTCCAACAAGTGCGGAGTTGCCGCATTCCAATCGCAGATGGCGGATACAGAACTCGATTTCGGACCTTCGTTGCCATTCCGGTCAATGGCAGCAACCTCATACACATGGGTCTCCCCCTGAAGAGTGTCGTGATCGGCAAAGGCTGGGGTCATCGCCCATGTGAAACGTTTGCCGTCACGATAGATGACATAGCAACCGGTGCCACTTTCGCGATCGATGACCGGCTCCCATGAAAGTTCGATCCGCACCGGACCGTTCGACGGGGATGTCGCCCGCAGACTTGACACGGCCGGAGGCGGAGTCTTGTCCTCCCGGTAGATTTCCAATCCCAAAGGATTCCAAGGTTGGAAGTCAACCATGGGAAAAACTTCCTCTCCTCGCGTCTGAGCGGCCACCTGTTTTTTGCTGAAGACCGTTCCGAACTGCGCCGAGTTGCAGTCAAGCCACAGAACGACCCGGCGGAAATCCTCGTCGCTAATGACGCCCGCCTTCCTCGCCGCCTGATGCGTCGGGCTCAACAACGCTTGCCCCATCTTCGATGCCAAAGCCCCGAAATGCCCGGGAATTGTACGCGACCCCGCGCAGGCGACACCACCAACCGCGCGGCTTGCTTCAAACCAAAAGGCATAGGGGCGCAATGCGGCATAATCCATGTTTTTCGGTCCCGTCTTTGCATTCTGCCCTGCCTCTTTCACATGGCAGGGCTGACAGGTGTTATCGAATACCGGTTTGACAAGACGGTGATAATTGAACGGTATGTCACCGTCGGACACTTCAGGCTTGAGGAGGGACGGCTCGCGTGTGAACGCCGTGGGCCTGCGGGTCAGCCGGGGTGCCCGCCATTTGTTTTCATGGCATCCCTGGCAGGTGAGTTGTTCACCGGCCTGGACGTGGGTTGCCGAGCGCATGGATTGCACAGCCATGCCATTCTCATCGAGCGCCTGGAAGTAGATATCTTTGTGGATCGGCGCGAAAAAATAGGCACTGCCATCGTCGTCCACCGGCACGATCCCCAATGGCATTCGGCAGTTGTTGACTCCATTATCATAGCCGGCATTCGCGGCATAGCCCATTGCACCATGTCCATGCGTGTAGAAAGGGCCCTGGTCATCCTCATTTTTGGGAAAGAACTGGAGGACGCGCAGCCACTTGATCTTCTTCAGGCCCGCGGCCACCTCGGGCGGCCAAGGGAGATCCGCATCATAGATGTTCATGATTTTGATCGTGGCGGGGGGATGCGGCATCGCATGGCGCGCGCCTTCGTACGTCTGCACCGGGATCTCCGGCGGCTTGAGCCGCGGCCGCAGGGGAATCGGATCGCACAACCCGCCTGCCGCCCCAGGCACCTCACATCTGGCAACAATCAACTCGCGGTTGCCGAACCGGTCCAGATAGAAGATATCCGGACCATAGGCACAGAGGTAGAAATCGCGATGGAGCGGCCAGCAATAGCCATACACCTTGTCGCTGCCCACGCCAAAAGGCTCGCAGGTGTCCGCATCCCCGAGGCCATAGGACATGCTGTTGCATTCGGATTCGGGGAAAAAGAGCTCCGGCGTCAATCGTGAGACCTGTCCCATGCCAAAATCGTCTTCTTTTTTCAGATTAATGAGGACCAAGGAGCCGCGTTCTCCTCCATGTATTGTGCTGGCCGTGGCCGTGTATAAGCCTGGAAAGCCCGGAACCGCGCGGATCCCCTGTTCCATGAAAGGATTCCCGACACCCAACCCTTTCCCATTCGGCAAAGTCCGGTCGAACGTCTGATGGGGGAAGGGATAATTGCCATGCGGCGCCCGCGGATCGCGTCCGTCCGGATACGTCGTCCAAAGATTCCCGGTCCAGTGGGAAGCTTTGTCATAGTATTCCCAACGCGTAAAAACGATTTTCCCGTCAGAATCCACGCTCGGACTATATTCCGGCAGATCGTGATAACTCATCGTGACAATGTCGCTGCCATCGGCCGCGCACGAATGCAGGGTGTACACGGCCGGGTACTGGTGGCCACACCGGAGCAGCATGCTGGTTTTGTCGGGCGAGCGGCGAAACGAGGTAAATGCGATCCTGCCGCTGGGAAGGTAACACGGATCCATGTCGGCAAAAGGACCGTCCGTTAGCTGAACGCAGTTCGATCCATCAACATTTGCCTCGAAAAGATGCCAAACACCATCCGAGTCCCAAATCGCTGATGGATGTGATCGCAAATAAATTCCGTGCGGAAGCATTGGCGACCATGCAAAAAGGATTTTCTTGCCATCGAACGACAATTCCAGCGAACTGAAGGCTCCGGCCTGCAGCAACGGGCCGGTGGCGGGTGGCGCCAGCAATTTGCCGGCATAACGTCCACGCGCAATGGTCTTGCCTGCGAAGATGTTTTCAACTTTTGGTGCGGCGCCAAAGGGATCTTGAACGACCCAAACACCTTTCCCCGCCATCCAATTCAGATCTACGCAGTTGCGATAGTCAGCCCGCGATCCGACCAGAAGCTTGTCAAAGTTCAGCAAGGGATTGCTAAACGCGAGCCGCCGGCGCAGCGCGCAGACCTGGCGATAGAGATCCTTGCGGGCGCCGGGGTCGGACGCCGCGGCGGTTTGTCGTTCGATGCTGGCTAATTGCTCCTGGTAGTCGCCGGAATTTCCCTTCCATCCCGGCATCGTCGTCAAATAACCCAGCAACGCCTTGGTACGGCGCAATACGATAGCGAGCGGATCCTTATCCGCCTTGTGGTAGAACGCCTGCAGGTCGAGCGCATGAGCCTTGTCGTCGTTACCGATCCCCCGGGCGGCGAGATCGGGGTCCTTCTTCAGCCAGCTCAGGTCCTTCGGTTTATACAAGAAGCCGTCCCTCGCGATGATCTCCTGCATCTCGGCGTAATGGCGGTCCCACTCCGCCAGCACGCTGGCGCGAAATTCGTTGCTCCCGGCATGTGGCTCATCGTCCGCCGCAAATCCCGCGCCACCCAGCATTGCCAGAGCCAACACCACCAGCATTGCGGTCTTGCGCTTGTTCATAGCGACTCCTTGGATTCATGTCCCATAATTTTGGAAATCTCCTTGCCGGCATTCACGATTTTGGGGCCTAGCTCGTGAAGCAATCCCTCCGATGTAAAATGGTAGGTCAAAACGGACTGCCCCAGCGTTGCCACGACCTCGCCTTTATAATCGAAAACCGGCACGGCAAAACATACACACCCGTCGAGGCATTCCTCCAGATCGGTTGCATAACCCAGTTTGCGGACTTGCCGTAAATGGCGGCGAAGTTTTTCTCCACCGCAGATGGTCCGGCGTGTGAACCGTTCCAATCCCCCGGCCAGCAACCGTTGCAAAAGCGGTTCGCCGGCATGGGCCAACATGATTTTTCCAGGCGCCGAACAGTGAAGCACCTTGTATCGGCCACCCACGCGCGAGGCTATTTTAACATCCGTGGTTGCTTCGAGATACTCCAAATGAAGAACCTGATCGTCATCCAAAACGCTGAGGTAGGTACTCTGCCCGGTTTCCCGCCATAATGCGCGCAACGGTCCTTCGGCGGCCACACGGACATTCATGCGGCTGACGGGTTTGCTGGTATGATGAAACGCGCGCAGCGTCATGGCATATTTGGGGGCATCCGGTTGACGGACAACCCACCCCTGCTTTTCCAGGCTGCTGAGCAGGCGGAATGTCGTGTGCTTGTTCACGCCAATCTGCTGGGCAATCTCAGAAATCCCCAACGCGTTCTCACTGGCACACAGGAGCTCCATCAGACGCACGGCCTGTTCCACCGCCGGCGCCCCATAGGTTCGACCTTTTTTGGGAATATTCATATACGTAACGACGGACTACATGTGAAACGCTCTCGTGTCAAGGGCAAATGCCAGGGCGTTTGGTTTGAAGCCAACGGAAGCAGATAGAGAAAGGGGAAAAGAAAAGGCTAGACAAAAGGGCACCGAAAAGCTGAACTACGGTGGTGAAAAAGAAGACACCACAAAAAGTCGGCGTCATTGCCGGGGTTGAGGGGAAATGGGAAGTGAAGGTGGCGCATTCGGCGCAGGACTGGCGACGGGCGAAGGAAGCCCTCGGGCGGGAGCACGGTTTAGGGGCCGGGAGCGAGGCCGGAGACCGGCTCTGTCAGCTGGTGATGGAGGAAGGGAGGCTTGCCGGGGTTCTGGTGTGGTGCGCGGCGGCGTGGCATTTGAAAGATCGCGACGAAGCGGTGGGGTGGGATGCGGTGACGCGCTCGGAGCGGCTCAAGTTGGTGGTGCAACTGCGACGCTTCCTGGTTTTGGAAGAGGCACGGCGGCCGAATCTGGCCAGCCAATGTCTTGGGGCCGGGATGCGCGAACTGGTTGCCCAGTGGGAAAGCGAGCACGGCTACCGTCCGCTTTTGGCGGAAAGCTTCAGCGATCCGGAAAGTCACGCGGGCACCGTTTACAAGGCGACGAACTGGACGCAGGCCGGGAC